>Ga0308398_1001455_pt1 | contig 12868 bp, 9 predicted proteins | sample Hotspr20SampleT9_FD_202360 | JGI IMG/M metagenome (GOLD analysis project Ga0308398, IMG submission 202360) | Hot spring phototrophic mat microbial communities from Mushroom Spring, Yellowstone National Park, Wyoming, United States - 20051001_T9 ...
GTATTGTAAAAGCCCTCTTTAAAAGAGGGCATATGTATTAAGTATATGTTTATTTATCAAAAGTATCTTATTAAGATGTAAATATACGAAATAAGTAGAGATAAAAATGTAATAGGTATTCCGTATTTTAGAAACTTTGCGAATGTGATATGATATCCATTTTTTTTAGCAATTCCTGCAACAACTACGTTTGCAGATGCACCGATTATAGTAAAATTACCACCTAAGCATGCACCGAGTGCTAAAGACCACCATACTGGGAGGATAGCAGCCTGACCAATATTTGTGCCTAACTCTTTTATAAGTGGTATTACTGTTGCAACATATGGTATATTGTCTATTATTCCTGATACAAATCCAGAAAACCAGAGAATTATTGTTGATGTTTTTTTTATGTCTCCACCTGTCATTTTGAATATTTCTTCACTCAGTCTTTTTATTGCACCTGTTTCTATTAATCCCCCAACCATTATAAAAAGACCAATAAAAAAGTATAGGGTAGTCCACTCTATGTCTTTAAATGCCTCTTCTGGCTCTATTTTTGCTATTAATAATAAAACGATAGCACCAGTAAAAGCAACTATCGACGCCTCAAGGTGAAGAAATCCATGAAAGAATAGACCTAAAAATACAAATGTAAATACTATAAGAGACTTTATCATTAAAGGTTTTTCTTTAAGCATATTTTTTTCATTAAAAGACATTATTCTTGCTCTGTCTTCATTTGAAACCTTTAACCTTTTCCTAAAAAATATGTATAGTAATATACTCATAAATAAAAGTTGAATTACTATAACAGGTGTTAAGTTTACTAAAAAGCTATTAAATGATAGATTGGCTGAGCTTCCTATAAGTATGTTTGGTGGATCTCCTATGAGTGTTGCTGTGCCACCTATGTTTGAACCTATTACCTGTGTTATTAAAAATGGGATTGGGTCTATACTCATTTCCTGTGCTATTAGTATTGATATTGGAGATATTAAAAGTACTGTTGTTACATTATCAAGAAATGCTGATACTATAGCAGTTAGTAAAAATAGGGCTATCATTATCTTTACAGGGCTTGCACCAACCATTTTTGATAACTTTATTGCCAGGTATTCAAACAAACCTGTTTGCTGTATCACCTTTACAAGAAACATCATTCCCATAAGTAAGAAAATAACATTATAGTCTATGTAATGAGAAAAAGCCATCTCCTCTGGGACAATCTTAAGTACAATCATAAGAAAACCACCGAAGAGTGCAACTAATGTTTTAGGGACTTTTTCAGATGCTATAACTATGTAGCCTAATATAAATATTATCACTGCTGCTGTCATTGGGCTCATAATACCTCCTGAGTTTTAAAAGTAGAGACTATAATAACTATGTTCTTAGAATCTTGTCTAAGAGTGTTTTAGGATCTACCACACCTACTATTTTTTTTTCTTTATTTAAGACAAAGACCTTTTTTAAATTGTTCTTTACCATAAGAAATCCAAGTTCTATTATTGTCGCATCTTCATTTATTGTGTCTTCTTTTTCTGACTTTTCATAAATGTCTTTTACTTTTATTGTTGATTCTTTTTTTTCAAACTCTTCATATGCCTTATAATCAGTTAGGAATGATAGGCTTGTCATAGACAATACATAGGGTGGATATGCAATCTTTAATATGTCTATTACCCCTATTTTTCCTAAATATTTACCATTTTTATCAACTACTGGTAAAAAGTCTTTATTGTGTTTTTTCATTATGTCAAGTGTTTCAGATATTGTTGTATCTATACTTACTATATCAAAACTTTTATCCATTATTTCTAATACTTTTACTGGTTCACTTATTTTTACATCTTTTGACCTTATTAATTCGATAAACTCTCTTTTATTTTCTATACTCTTTAGTTCTTTTAGGTTATTTTTTATAATACTACTTATTGTTGAAAGTAGTTTTAAATATCTATTTGAACCTTGGACATTTGTTATAATTATAAAAAAGAAGTCATAATCTTTATTATTGACTGTTATTGATTTTTTGTTTTTTACTACGCTTATGATTAAGTCATTATAGTCAATCCTACCATGAGGTATTGCAAAACCATTTTCAAAACCTGGGAAACCTATTTTATCTCTCTCTTGGATTGATGATATTATTATAGACTGATCTATACCTATTAACTCCTCTATTTTTTCACCTACATGTTTGTATAATGACTCCAAGTCATTGAATTCTTCATTTATGAATATTAATTCTTCTCTAAATATACTTGATAGATTCATGTTATACCTCTCTAAAACTTGGTTGAGAATTGCTCAAAGCCTTAAGTTAAATTTATTATAGATTAATAATCTCACAAAATGTTTATTATTAACTGTTTTGGTTAACCTTTAGAACTAAAAAATTTTACTTTTTGCTGATTATTTAATATAAGCCTTATTTAATTAAAACTGACTTTTTATATAGAAGATTATAAGATATCTTATTAAAAAAATACTAGATTATCTTAGTAATTTAAATCTTTTAAATATTTAAATAACTTTAATGTAATTTTTATTAAATGTATTTCAATTTAAACAATATAAGATTAAAGTTTGTAAGTTGTTAAAAAATTTTAAGAAAAAATTTTTTAAAAGACCTTGTATTTTTTGCCCTTGGAATAGATATAAAACCATTTAAACGAAAAATGCTGTTATGTCTTATTTCTTTTAAACTTTACTTTATAAATTTAAATTGAATAGAGTATTGATTAAAATGAGTAAAACATATTTTTTAAAAAAATAAGTGATTATTTTATTAGTATCTCTATAAGAATCTTTTTTACTAAAAACTGACCTGACTTAATCTTATTTATACTTAACTCTCTTTGCTCTTTATTATAAAAGGGTGGGTTTATTATAAAAGAGTGTTTGCAAGATGTTATTATTGTTCCTATGCCATTACATAAGTGGCAGTATTCATCATTTCCAAAACATACAGGGCATATTTTTCTTAGTGGTAAGTCTATTTCAAATACTATGCTTTTTTCTATGTCTTCTCTGTCTAACAGTATATAAAGGTCTACTTTAAAGTCTTTTTTTATTTCCCTGTATCTTTTTTTATCTAATATCTTAACCCTCTTTAATATATTTGCTAAGTTATTTGGGAATATTATTCTGTTTTTAGGTATTTTTTTATATTTTTTTGTTTTACTTGTTTCTTCCAAAGACTTTAGGTATTCTCTTCTCTTTTTTGAGTCTATTAGTGTTTTGTATGCTTCTATAAGTAGATTAAACTCTTTGTCATTATATTTCCCTGTATCGGGATGTAACTCTTTTACCTTTTTATAGAATGCTTTTTTTATTATTTTTTCATTGTCAGTATATGGAATATTTAATACATTGAAAAAGTTTACCATATTTTACCAGGGTTTAATAAGTTTTTAGGGTCAAATATATGTTTTATTTTTTTATGTAATTCTATATTTATTTTCTTCTCATATTTTAAAAAATATTTTTTTTTGGTTATTCCTATACCATGCTCTCCTGATAATACTCCTTCGTATTCTATTACTTTTGAAAATATTGTATCAAGAACCTTATTTTTTGCCCCTTCCCATATTATATTTGTCTCTTCTTTTGTGTTCAATATATTAACATGTATATTACCATCTCCTATATGGCCATAACATATTACATCAACACCGTTGTCCATCTCTATCTGTTTTATGTCTTTTAGAAAACTTGAAAGTCTTGATATTGGTATTGTTATGTCTTCACTCAGTTTATTATAACTGATGTATTTTGTTGCTTCACTGATGATTCTTCTTATTTCCCAAACTTGTTTTTGAGTTGTTGAAAAAGGTGCAATCATTACTTTTTCACTTTCATTTTTTATTAAACTATAAACAGTCTTTGCTTCTTCTTCAACATAGTTTATTGTGTTACCATCCAATTCTATGAGTAGGTGCATATTGTATTCTGAATATTGTATTTTTTCTTTCTTTAAAGATTCAACAGATTTTAATGCCCTTCCTTCTATAAACTCTATTGCTGAGGGTGTAGTGCCTGATATATATATCTTGTTCATTGCGTTTATAGCTTTTTCCATTTCATTAAATACTGCCCATAAGAGTATTCTGTATCTTGGATAAGGTATTAATTTTATGTATGCACCTGTTATTGTTCCAAGTGTGCCTTCACTCCCAATAAAAATATCTTTTATAGAATAACCTGTCACATTTTTTCTTGTTTTTGAACCAAAACTTGTTATTGTACCATCAGGTAGTACAACCTCTATACCTAATACATAGTCTCTTGTTACTCCATATTTAAATGCCCTTGGTCCTCCTGAGTTTTCAGCAATATTTCCTCCTATTGTTGAGACATCCAAACTTGCTGGATCTACAGGATAAAATAGTGCGTGATTTATTGCCTCTTTTTGAAGATTGGCAACTATTACACCTGGTTGTACATATGCTATCATATCTTCTTTAATTATTTGCATACTTGTCATTCTCTCAAGAGAAACTATTATTGATGGTTTTAGTGGTACAGCACCACCACTCTTTCCTGTACCCGCCCCTCTTACCACATATGGGACTTTATACTTATAACACTTTTTTGCTATTATAGAAACATCTTCAGTTGTCTTTGGGTATACTACACCTAATGGCCTTACATCTGTTTTGAAAGAGCTCTCATCTTCAGTATAAGACTTTATTATCTCGTAGTCTGTTACAAAGTCATTGCCGAAATATGCTTTTAATTCTTTAAAAATTTTTTTTATCTTTTTCATTTTAAGTCTCCCCAGTTTTGGCCTATTGCAATGTTTACTTTTAAAGGAACATCAATCTTTACAATATTTTCCATACTATCCTTTATTATATTAGTTACGATCTTTTTTTCTTTTTCTATTACTTCAAAAAGTAGCTCGTCATGTATCTGTAATAAAATTTTCGAATTAAATTTTTTAAGCTTATCTTTTAATTCTATCATTACTACCTTTATTATATCAGCATTACTACCCTGTATTATTGAGTTTACTGCTATTCTTTCCATCTCATCTTTTCTTATGTCTTTTATCCTGTTTAAAAACCTTTTTCTTCCCATTATTGTTTCAACATATCCTTTTTTTAGAGCCTCTTCTTTTATTCTTTCTATATATTCTTTAACACCCTTAAATATATTAAAGTATGTATCTATAAAAGTCTTAGCTTCATTTGGGCTTATTTCTAGTTCATCAGCCAATTTGTATTGTCCCATTCCATATATTATCCCAAAGTTTATTGTCTTTGCTATTCTTCTCTGCTCATCACTTATTTCTTTATTATCCATATTGAATATTAAAGATGCTGTTGCTTTATGGACATCTATATCCTTTTCGAAGAATGACATAAGTATTTTATCTTTTGAGAAAGAAGCCATTAGTCTAAGCTCTATCTGAGAATAGTCAGCACTTATTAAAACCCTATCTTTACTTGATATGAATGCTTTTCTTATTTTTCTGCCAATCTCATCTTTTATCGGTATATTTTGGAGGTTAGGAGAACTTGATGAAAGTCTTCCAGTTGCTGTTCCAACCTGACTAAAGTTTGTATGTATTCTGTTTTCTCTTATATATTCTGTAAGTGGTATCACATAGGTGTTTAGATATTTATTTAGTGACCTATACTCAAGTATTAATGAAACTATTTTATATTCTTTTAATTTTTTTAAGTTTCTTTCATCGGTTGCAAATCCTGTTGACCTTTTTTTAATCCCTTTTGTTGATATATTTAGGTTTTTATAGAGTATTTCAGAAAGTTGTTTTGGGGAGTTTATGTTAAACTCTTGCCCCGCCTCTTGATATATTTTTTTTGTGATTTCATTTATCTGTTTTATAAGTTCCGTTTTTAATGAATCAAAAACATTTTTGTCAACTAAGAGCCCTTCTCTTTCTATTTCTGCTAATATTGGAAGTAGTTTCATCTCTATATCATAAAAGACTTTTTCAACCCCATCTTCTTTAAGTTTTTCCTTTAATATGTTGTAGAGTCTTAGTGTTATATCAGCATCTTCACATGAGTAGTCTTTTACATTTTCTATACCAACTGAGAGTAGTGTCTCACCTTTTTTTACAATATCATTGTATTTTATAGTTTTATAATTAAGGTACTTTTCAGCCAGGTCATCCATGTTATAGACTTTACTGTCAGGTTCGATAAGGTGTGCAGCTATCATTGTGTCAAAGTATATATTTTTCATCTCAAGACCTTCATTTCTTAAGACATGGTAGTCATATTTTATATTCTGTCCTATTTTTTTTATCTCTTCTGACTCTATTATGTCTCTAAACTCTTTTATAAACTCTTCTTTACTTATACTTCCCTTAGGACTAAAACTTATATAGTAGGCCTCACCCTCTTGGATAGAGAAAGATATTCCTATCATCCTTGCTTTTAAATAGTCTAATGTCTCTGTCTCTGTATCTACACAACAAAGTTTTTTGTATAGGATTTTATTTTTTAACTCTTTAAGTTCTTCAATAGTTTTTACCAAATAGTATCTTGAGTTTTGAATAGAAAACAGGTTTTTAGTTTGCTTGCCAAAAACCTCTTGCAAAAAGTCTTTATCAAACTTTTTAAACTCAAGTTTTTTAAAATATTCTATCAAGGATTCTATATTTATCTCTTTTTTCTCTATTTCTATATCAATGTTTGTAACTATTGTTGCAAGTTTTTTACTTAGAAAAGCGTTCTCTTTGTCTTCAATAAGTTTTTTTGCAATACTCTTGTTTATCTTGTCTATGTTTTCATATATTCCTTCTATTGAATTATATTCTCTTAAAAGACTTACGGCTGTTTTAGGCCCAATACCTCTTACACCTGGGATATTATCAGAAGTATCACCAGTTAGACCAAGGTAGTCAGGTACTTGATATGGATAAACTCCTAACTCGTCAATAACATTCCTTATGTTTATCTCTTTTATGTCAGTTATATTTTTTTGTGGTTTTAGTATTGAAATATTATCATCTATTAGTTGTAATAAGTCTTTGTCTGATGTAAGTATATCTACTTTTTGGTTTTTTGAATATTTTTTTGCTATACTTCCTATAACATCATCAGCCTCAAATCCGTCTTTGTATATCATTGGCATGTCTGAGTTTTTTATTATTTCAATTATATTTTCTATCTGTATTTTAAGTTCATCAGGAACTGGTGGACGATTTGCCTTGTATAAAGGATACATCTCTTTCCTAAATGTTGAAGTTGTTGACTCAAATACAAGTATAAAGTCATCCCTTTTTTCTTTTAAAGTTTTGAATAGTGTCTGGAAAAATCCAAATATACAATATGTCGGCATTCCATAACTTGTGGTTAACTTATTGTTTATGAATGCATAGTATGCTTTATATATAAGCCCTAATGAGTCTATTATCTTCAATTTTATACCCAAAATAGTAATATATTTAAAAATTAACTAAACTTTGTTTTAGTATTTTTATAATTTTAAAATGTGTATTTTATTTTTGATAGATCTTTTCAAAATCCGATATTTCTATAGATAATTTTTCTTGAGGTATGAATGGCTAAAATTGTTTATAAAGGAAAGGAATATAAACAGATTATTTTATCTCTTTCAGTGAAGAACTCTGTAAGAGACTTGCTAGGGCTTCTTTTAACAATAAAAACACCTTTAAAATATCCATTTGATGTTCAATGGGAGTTTGTTGTTATGGAACTACTCACAAACTCTATTATAGCATCTAAACAAAGGGGTATTGATAATCCGATAATATTATTTTTAGATGTTGATAAATATTTTTTTACTACAATAGTATCTGATGGTGCGGGTGGTTTTGACTTTAAGAAATTACCATATGACTTATTTTCAAAGGATATTAGTGCTATAGATGTTTTTGATAAACTATTTGAAGAATACAGGGCAAGAGAGGGATATGCAAGGTTTGGTTTAGGATTGTATGCTGCTAAAAAGTTTGCAGACTATTTTGATATATATCTTGTTGATAAAAAAGGTAATAAGACTATAAGTTTTTCAGAGGGAATGATTAGTGGAACTAAAGTTATTATAAAGAAAAAAATTTAAAATTTTAAAATAAAATTTTAATAGGAGGAAGTTCTTGGATAAGAAAAGACTGGTGTTTTTAGTTACAGTTTTCTTGTTTTTAATATTCTTGCTAGCATTTTCTATAAAAGAAAAAGATAATATTAATACTGTTGTTAATCATAATATTGAAAAAACTAGTAATTACTCTTTAATAGGCACAAATGATGGCCTTTATTTTTTAGACTTAAACAGTAAGAAAAAAGACCTTATTTTTGATAAAGGGATAATCTCAATACTTAAGACATCATATGGTTTTTTTGTATTAACAAGGTATGAAGGTATATTTTTTTCTGAAGACCTAAAAAGTTTTAAACAGTTAAATAAAGGAATATACTCTCATAAAATAAAGATTTTTAATAAAGAGAAAAACTCTTTTGAACCTAAAGAAATGATTGATTATATTAAGTCAATAAAACATGACCCTTCCAATGATTCTTTTTTGATTGCAAACAGTTCAAAAAATATATACTATTCTGTTGATAAGGGTAATAATTGGACAAAGGTTGATATCTCTCCTGCTCACTCCTCTTCAATAACAGACTCAGCCATTTTTTCGATTAAAGATGGACAAAATATAAAGACTTATATTATCTATGCAACCTCGTTTAAAGGTATATTCCTTAGGGCAATAGGTGAAAAGGCTTGGCAGGGATTAACAGAGGGCTTGTATAAATACACTGGTATGATAGAGGATGTTTTTAATGTTACTGCTGTAAATTATAATGGTGGGGTAAAGGTTTTAGCCTCTAATTCTTTTAGTCCTATAGTGTATGAGCTTGACTTTAAGACTAAAAAATGGGTTACTGTACTTAAACTTAAAAAAGACTTTGGGATGATTGCTTCTTTGTCTTATTCGGATGATAAAATAAACTTTGTTTCAGAGGATGGAATATTTGAATATATTCCAAGTAAGACATCTCTTAATAAACTTGAGTTTAAAGGTCTTTTGGACATTAATAAAGATGAGACTAAGCCTTTTTCTTTACTAATAATAAATGATGATAAAGTAAAGTACTCATTTGATAATTTATGGCTTCTCTTTGGACACAATTTTGATAAGAACAAAGAGATTGCTAAAGATAAGAAGGGACTATATCTTCAGTATTATATACCAAACCAAAAAACGAGGTTTGATAATATATTAGAACTTATGAAAGACCTTAATCTTAATATGATAGTTATAGACATGAAGGATGACTTTGGTATCTTAAGGTTTAATCCTCAAGACCCTGTTTTAAAGGCGATGGGGCAGGTTAATAATCCTATAAACCTTGATGATTTTATCAAAAAGTGCAAAGAGAATAAAATATACGTAGTGGCAAGGATAGTTGTTTTTAAAGACAAAGTCCTTTATCACTATAATAATTATGAGCTTGCTGTAAAAGATAGGAAGGGAAAACCATGGAGGGGAATAGTTAGTAAAAAAGGTGTAGAAGACTATAACTCTGAGTTTTGGGTTGACCCTTATTCTCATAAGGTCTGGGACTATAATGTAAGAATTGCGAAAGAGCTTGTTTCTCGAGGTTTTGATGAGATACAGTTTGACTATATAAGGTTTCCAACTGATGGTATAAACTTAGGTGATGCTACTTTCAGTTATTATGAAAAGGGTATGGATAAAGAGACAGCACTTCTCTCATTCCTTACTTATGCTAGAGATAGTATAGATGCTCCTATATCTATAGATATATATGGTGCAAATGGATGGCATAGGACAGGTGGAAGGACAGGACAGGAGGTTGAAATATTGAAAGACTTTGTTGATGTAATATGTCCTATGTATTATCCTTCTCACTTTTCACAAGACTTTTTAAATTATGCCCCTTATGAAGACAGGACATATAGAATATACTATTTTGGTAGTTTAAGAAACTTTTATATTGCTCAGAAGTCTGTTGTAATAAGACCTTATGTTCAGGCATTTAAACTTAATGTTTCTTATGATAGGGCATACTATGGACCTTCTTACATAAAGAATCAGGTGAAAGGTGTTGTGGAATCTATAAATCTTGGATACACTTTTTGGAATCCTGCAACAAATTATGTTATATTAAAAGAGAGTTTTTTAATTAAAAACTTTGCAGGAGACATAGTTAATGGAAAAACAAACTGAAAACAACATAAAGATAATAATTCCTTTTTTAAAGGCTGCTATTAAGGTATTGAGTGAAATAAGTAGTATAGTGTTTAGTAAGAAAGAGGTATATCCTTTTGAGGGAGAAAAGTCTATTGGTGAAATAAAGGTAGAAATAAAGGTAAAAGGTGATATTGAAACAAGACTTATTTTTGACTTTCCAAGAGACTTGGCATATAAACTTGCTAAAGACGTTGTTGGTAATACTTTAACAGAGTATGATAATAAGATGATGGAGGCTGCAATACTTGAAATAGCAAATATGATCGCAGGTAATGCTGTTGGTTTTATGGAAGAGATTAAACTTAACTGTAATATAATGCCACCCAAAGTGTATATAGGAAAGAATGCAAATGTGTTTTATAAGAATACTAAACTTGGGGTTATAGAACTTACAAGTAGTGTTGGAGATTTTAATATATATATTATCCTAAAAGAAGATATTGTTCTTGATCCTACTGGTATAGTATTGTTTAACATAACTGATATACTAACAAGTTTCTTTATAGAAGTCTTTATACCTAAGGGATTTAGTATTTATTCTGTAAATGATACAGATTCTCTCTGTGCTATTATAAAGTCAAGAGATGTTTCAATTGTTTTTTTAGGGATATTTAATCTTTTGAGTATTAAAAACTTGGATGATATGATACAGAGTATGGTAAATACATCACCTAATATTAAAATATTGTTTTATTGTTCTGAAAAAGAATGGAGTGATGAATTATACAAAAAGTATAAGAATAATATACTAGGTTACATACCAAAACACTTTGATAATTTGAAGACAGCAAAAGCTATGGTTGTTCTTCTGGATAAAATAGGTGTAAAGTATAATGTTATGAGAAAGTATATAAGAGTTTCTATATCGGAAGATGACAAGGCAAAGTGTATAATTTATGGTGGTTTAGAGGATGTTAATACACTACATGTTAAAATTATTGATATAAGTATAGGGGGTATGTTGCTTGAGGTTGAACCTCAGTATACACAGTTGTTTAAAATAGGTGGTCTATTGGATGCCCAATTAATACTTAAAGGTTTTATGATTAAGGCTAAAATAAGGGTTCAGAATATCAACGAAAACAAGATTGGGGTTTCTTTTATTGGTTTATTGGATGAGGATGTAAAAAAGATAGCATTTTTTATTCATGAAAAACTTAATGAGGTGATTTTGCCTTAATACAAGGCTTAAAAAATCTAAAATACCGTACACTGTGTACGACATAAATACTCTAAAATGATAATGATTCTGCTATAAAAAGTGTTATTCTTGAAAAAGTCTGTTTTTCTACAGTTGATGAAGATGTAAGATTTTCATCAAACATATAAGTATTATACTCTCCTTTACCTAATTGATATATGATCCCAAATGTTGTCCAGAGTTTATTATATGTTGTTTCTTTCTCTTCAATTAGGGTAAAGACTTTTGCGAATGAATAACTTAGTGATGCACCAAAGACATTGTATCTTTCCTCTAAGTCTTCAGAAGGTATTATCTTGTTTTTTTGTGTAAAGTCTGTAAAAAAACCAAATCTTAAAATACTGTTTTTTGAAAAGAATATTTCTGAGCCTATTTTAAAATTAAGTACTTTATTAGGTTTTTCTTCATTTGTAAAGTGTAGAGATAGGTCTGCCTCTATTGAGAAGTTTTCTTTTTTTTCATATCCATATCCTATGTTTATTGAATCGGGTATAACTTTTGTAAAATATTTGTCTTTTTTAACAGTTTTTTTGTTTGCAGGGTCAATATTGTTTTTTTCATATGTGATTTCTTCTCTTTCACCTGATAGTCTTAATGCTGGTGACTGATACATTATGCCAATCCTATTATTTTCATCTATTTTATACTGCAATCCTATGTTTGAGATAAAAGTAAAAAGTTCTATATTGTTTTCTATATAGTTTGCAACTACTAAATCGTTTATAGTATCTATGTATGCTGTTATTGTTGCGTCACCACTTCCTTGATAATAACCTATTCCTATGGACATACCAAAATTTAGTTTTTCTGTTAAAGAGAGGCCATATCCTATCATTCCTATATAAAACTTTGAATGCACATTAAATACGCTTTTTATGTATACACTTTGGGTTGAACCTATAACGCTTCCTTCAATTCCAGCCTTAGTATCGGTCTGCATAGGTACAAGTATTCCAAAAGATAATGTATTATTCATACCGTTTATAGACCCCAAGTTATAACTGAAAATTATACTGTTAGGGACTATTGTAAACTCTTCTTGTTCAAGTGGTATACCTTTATAAGTTCCATCTTGCTGTTTAGCCTGCCAGAGTTTATTTTGGTCTTTTGCTAAGTAAGAGTAGCTGTTTGCTGATATGTTTATTCTATGATTTTTTATGTTTGCAAGACCCGCTGGATTATACCATATGGCTGTGGGATCATCTGAGATAGCAGTGTATGCTCCAGCCATTCCTGCTGACCTTTCCCCAATTATAAATTGGTATGAGTTATATGACTCAAGCATGGAGAAGGCTTTAGTCATTAAAAATAGTAAGAGAATAAATATTTTTTTTATTTTTTACCCCCTTTTTTAGTCTAATATTATAAAAAAAAATTTAACAAATAACAAATATTTTCTTAAATGCTTGAAAACTAAAAAAACTAGTTGGCAATAGGCTTTTTACAGAATTTTTTAGTAA
>Ga0308398_1001462_pt1 | contig 12823 bp, 10 predicted proteins | sample Hotspr20SampleT9_FD_202360 | JGI IMG/M metagenome (GOLD analysis project Ga0308398, IMG submission 202360) | Hot spring phototrophic mat microbial communities from Mushroom Spring, Yellowstone National Park, Wyoming, United States - 20051001_T9 ...
GCATCCCCGCTTCCACGTCCACTTCACGCCGACCTCGGCCTCCTGGATCAACGCCGTCGAGGGCTTGTTCGCCACGCTGACGAAGCGTCGCCTGAACCGCGGCGTCTTCCGCTCCGTCATCGAGCTGAACCAGGCCATCCGCGCCTATCTCAATGCCCACAACGCCGACCCGAAGCCCTTCCGCCGGATCGCGCCCGCCAACACCATCATCGGCACGCACCAGCGCGGGAAACCTTCGCTGGAATCACTCCACTAGTTGCCTCCGCCAACTGGACCTGGGGCGAGGGCAATCCCGGCTATCGCTCCATCACGCTTTGCGGTGCGGAGATCCATCTCTCCTCCTTCGCCGGCGACGGCGCCTTCGGCACCGCGGTCTATCTCCGCGTGCCGGATGTGGAGTCGATCGCCGCCCGGCTCCGCGCCCTCTCGCCCGACTGCATCGAGCACGGCCCGGAGGATCAGGCCTGGGGCCAGCGTGAGCTCTACCTGCGCGACCCCGACAACAACCAGCTGCGCCTCGGCCAACCGGTCCCCGGCGGCGCCATCGGCTGATCCCGCCATGCCCTGCACGCACCGAGATCCACTCACGCGACCCAGCGCGGTCGCTCCCGGTGCGCTCTCTTGCCAAATCCTGCTAGCGTATAGTGAATCCGCAGCCTCCGCCGCGCTCTGCGCGCAAGGAGCCGCCTGAAGACGTGTTCCGACGAGCGCCGGGCGCCCAAGTGCGCCCCCACGCCCGGAGCCCTCTCAGTCACGTCCCTCATCGGGGATGTTGAGCAGCGCGCCGCACGCCTTGCAGTGCACGGCGTCTGGGTCATGGCGCATGAGGCCGCAGCTCGGGCAGGGGAAGCGCACCTTGCGCGGCCGGAACAAGGCCTGCGCGAGCCTCAGGAACAGCGTCACCCCGGCGATCATGATCACCACCGAGATCAGCCGCCCCGTGGTGCCGGGGAGTGTGATGTCGCCGAAGCCCGTGGTGGTGAGCGCCGTGACCGTGAAGTAGAGCGCGTCGGCGTAGTTGGCGATCTGGTCGTTGCGACCGCTCTGCGTCTCATACACCACGGCCGTCATGACGAACACGAACACGCAGAGATGGACGGCGGCGAGGAACGCCTCCTCGTTGCGGCAGAAGAACGCAAAGTCCTGACGCAGCATCTCGGTCATTCGATAGGAGTGGAGGAGGCGCAAGGTTCGGATGATCCGCAGGAACCCGAGCCCCTCCCCGGCGAGCGGTGCGAGGAACGAGGCGATCGCGACGATGTCGATCACGGAGGCCGGTGTCGCTGCCGCGCGCAGCGCCCTCTTGCTCGCGCCGAGGCGAGCGAGGAACTCGGCGAGCAGAACGAGGCCGATCACGATGTCGGCCACCTCGATCGCGGGCATCCGCGGCATGAAGGACGTCGCGATCACGAACAGGATGGTGGCGATGTCGAATCCGAGGATCCCGTAACGGAACCGTCGGCACTCCGGCGCGGTGCCGAAATAGAGATGGTGCAAGCGCGCGCGCAGACGCGGCATGAGCGCCGGCAGATCCTTGGCCGTCATCCCCTGAGGTCCATCGATCGTGCGGGCGGAGGGTAGCGACAGGCTCGAAAGGCCGGCAACGGTGGCGGAGCGGGGTGTGACCGGGTCGCCCTGGCGATGGACGAGGGAAGGCGCAGCTTACCGCGAAGGCGCCGCTGTCCTCGCCGCCGATGCCGATCGCAAGGAGCCGCCGCCCGGGCCCTATCCCCAGGCCTCGCGGTAGAGGGCGATGATCTCCTCCTTGGTCGGCACGCGCGGGTTGTTGGCCGGGCTGCCGCTCGCGAGGGCCTGATCCGCCATCAGCGGCAAAAGATCGTTCCAGCGGCGTTCGTCGAGCCCGTAGCTGCGCGGGCTCGGAACCGCGAGGTCGCGGTTGAGCGCATCGAGCTCCACGATTAGCCGCGCACCGGCGGCCGCGTCGTCATCCTCGGCGCGGGCCACGCCCATCGCCCGTGCGGCCTCTGCGTAGCGCGCCAGCGCCGCGTTGAGCGAGAAGCGGGTGACGGTGGGCAGGAGCATGGCGTTGGAGAGCCCATGCGCGACGTGGAAATGCGCTCCGATCGGCCGGCTCATGCCGTGGACAAGCGCGACGGAACTGTTCGAGAAGGCAAGCCCCGCGAGCGTCGCCCCGAGCATCATCGCCTCTCGTGCCGCCTCGTTCCTCGGGTCGGCATAGGCCGTGCGTAGGTTCCGCGCGATCAGCGCCATCGCGCGCAGAGCCATGGCGTCGGAATAGGGGTTGGCGCGCTTCGACACATAGGCCTCGAGCGCGTGGGTGAGGCTGTCGATTCCGGTGTCGGCCGTGGTACGCGGCGGCACGGAATGGGTGAGCGTGTGGTCGACGATCGCCGCCGCGGGCAACGCCGCGAGCCCCGCGATCAGCATCTTCTCGTTCCGTTCCGTGTCAGTGACGACCGTGAAGCGCGTCACCTCCGAGCCCGTACCGGCTGTAGTCGGGATTGCAATGATGGGCAGGGCGGCCATGTCGGCGGCGGCTGGAACCTTCCAGTCCCGCATCTTGCCCCCGCCGGCGGCGAGGATCGCCATCGCCTTGGCCGTGTCCATCGGGCTGCCGCCGCCGAAGCCGATCAGGCAGTCGGCGTCGCTTTCGGCGAGCCGCTTCACCCCCGCCTCAACGACCGTGTCGGTCGGGTCAGGCACCGTGCCGCTGAAGACGGGTGGATCGATTCCACGCGCGCGCAGGGGGCCAAGAACACGCTCGACCGTGCCGGACGAGGCGAGGAACGGATCGGTCACAACGAATGGACGGGAGAGGCCGAGCTTGGCGAGAACCTCACCCACCTGCGTCACCGCAGTGCCGCCAACGAGCAGAAGCCGCGGCGAGACGATGGTCGCGATCATCGTGTTCCTCCTGAGCCGTCGAGGCGCACGCTAGGGCAGGTGCGTGCTCACGGCGAGGGGCGCCGCGCGGCGGCGAGTGCGAGCCGGCGGGCGACCGAGGGGCTCGGCGGGTGCGGCGCGAGGCTCGGGATGTCCGGAACGGCGAGCTCGTCGGCGCGATGGCAGGCGACGAGATGGCCCTCGCCGATCGGGCGAAGCGTAGGGCGCTCCTCGCGGCAGCGCGGCATGGCGTGGGCGCATCGCGTCGCGAAGCGGCAGCCGGGCGGCGGATTGATCGGGCTCGGCACGTCGCCGCCGAGTGCAGCCTCTCTCCGGCGACGCCTCGGGTCAGGCACAGGGATCGCCGCAAGCAGGGCCCGCGTGTAGGGGTGGCGCGGCCTTGCATAAAGTGCCGTCTTGGCCGCCGTCTCGACGATCTCGCCGAGATACATCACGGCGATCCGATCCGACACGTGGCGCACCACGGCAAGGTCGTGCGCGATGAAGAGATATGAGAGGCCGAGCCTCTGCTGCAGGTCTTTGAGAAGGTTTACCACCTGCGCCTGGATCGACACATCGAGAGCTGAGACCGGTTCGTCGCACACCACGAGGCGCGGGTTCACCGCAAGCGCCCGCGCGATGCCGATCCGCTGCCGCTGCCCGCCCGAGAACTCGTGCGGGAAACGCTCGGCGTGATACGGCGCGAGGCCGACAAGGCGGAGCAGTTCCTCGACGCGTGCGCGGCGCTCGGCAGCATCGCCAAGCCCGTGCACCTCCATCGGCTCGGCAATGATTCGGCCAACCGTCATGCGCGGGTTGAGCGAGGCATACGGGTCCTGGAAAACGGGCTGCATCGCCCGTCGCACCGGGGCGAGAGCGGCCCCACGCAACCTGGTGATGTCCTCGCCCGCGAAACGGATCGTTCCGGCCGTCGGTTCAAGAAGCCGCAGGACGAGGCGGGCGGTGGTGCTCTTGCCGCAGCCCGATTCGCCGACAAGCGAGAGCGTCTCTCCCTCGGCGAGGTCGAACGACACCCCGTCCACCGCGCGAACGGATCCGATCACCCGGGAGAACACGATCCCGCGCTCGACCGGGAAGTGTTTGGCAAGGTCGCGCACGGAAAGCAGCGGCGCGCTCATGCGAGGGCGGCCTCGACCGGTGCCTGCCAGCAGGCGACGACATGACCGGGCCCGAGGGAGCGCAACTCGGGCATCTCCACCCGGCAGCGTTCAGTCGCGAAGCCGCAGCGCGGGTGGAAGCGGCAGCCGCGCGGCAGGGCGAAGGGGGGCGGCACCGTTCCCTCGATGGCAAGCAGCGTCTGGCTCTCCCCGTCGAGCCGCGGCACCGAGCCGAACAGGCCGAGCGTATAGGGGTGCTGCGCGTCGCCAAACACGGCTTGCACCGGCCCTGTCTCAACAACTCGGCCACCGTACATCACCGCGACCTCGTCTGCCATCTCCGCCACCACGCCGAGATCATGGGTGATGAGGATGATCGCCATCCCCGTCTCCTCCTGCAGGGCGCGGAGGAGATCGAGGATCTGCGCCTGGATGGTGACGTCGAGAGCTGTGGTCGGCTCGTCGGCGATCAGCAGCCGCGGCGCACAGGCGAGCGCCATCGCGATCATCACGCGCTGGCGCATCCCGCCCGAGAGCTGGTGCGGATATTCTTCGAAGCGACGCTCGGGCGCGGGGATGCGCACGCGGCGCAGGCTTTCGATCGCAAGCTCCTTGGCCGCTTTCGGAGAGAGGTCGCGATGCGCGCGCACCGCCTCCACGATCTGCCGTCCTACGGTGTGCACCGGGTTGAGGCTCGTCATCGGCTCCTGGAAGATCATGCCGATCGAGCCGCCACGGAGAGCGCGCATCTCCGCTTCCGGTAGCGCGAGGAGATCGCGCCCATCGAAGCGTATCGCCCCGCCCGCGATCCGGCCCGGGCGCGGAACGAGCCGCATCACCGAAAGCGACAGCACGCTCTTGCCGCAGCCGGATTCGCCGACGATGCCGAGCGTACTGCCGGGCCGGACGGAGAGCGACACCCCGTCCACCGCCGGCAGGTCGCCGGCGGAGGAGCGGAACACGGTGCGGAGGTTCTCGATCTCGAGGAGGGGGGCGGCCTGCTCGGCCATCCTGGTCAGATCGTGAGAAAGGTTGGCGGGCTGATCGCCTCGAGCGGGCGGTGCGCCCAGTCGCGCTCCGGCACGCCTGCGATCATCTGCTTCTGCGCCTCCTCGAGCTCGGCGGCGGCGGCGGCGTAGTCGATCGTGAGGCACTTCCCGTCGCGCACGACCTCGTGGCCGTCGACGAACACGGAGCGTATCGCACGGTCGGCCGCGGCGTAGATCAGGCTGCGCACAGGGTCGCGGGCGGGGCGCATGCCGGGGTGCGTGATGTCGACCAGAACGAGGTCGGCGCGGCAGCCTGGGGCGAGGCGGCCGATGTCGTCGCGCCCGAGCGCCTTGGCGCCATTCACCGTCGCCGCCTCGAACAGGTCGGCCGAGGTCAGCGCGCGGGGAGTTTCAGCCATCATCCGCGCGGCATAAGCCGCGAGCCGCATCTCGTCGAGCATGTTGTGCGGGAAGGTGTCGGTGCCGAGGCCGATATTGACGCCGCGGCGGCGATAGCGGCCGAAGTCGCGCAGCATGATGCCGCGCCTGGCAAACACGGTCGGGCAATGCGCGACGGTCGTTCCGCTGTCAGCGAGAAGGCCGAGATCGATGTCGGTCGACCAGCGCGTGCGCGGGTGGTCGTCGAGGAAGATCCCGTGGCCGATGATCGTGTTGGGCCCGAGCGTGCCGAGCTTGTCGAGCCACTGTATCGGCGTCAGCCCATGCCGGCGCGTGATCTCGTGGAACTCGACCACGCTCTGAGCGGCATGGATCTGCCAGGAGAGGCCACGGCGCTTCGCCTCGGCATGGCTGTCCTTCAGCAGCTCGGGCGTGCAGGTGTCGATCTGCGCCGGCACGACCATGCCGGAAAGGCGGCCCGAAGGGTGCTGCTCCGCCCGCTCGATCAGCGCGAAGGCCTCCTCCATCGCCTTCACGCCTGCTTTCTCGTCCCACTCGTATTCGACCACGTGGCCGTTGCGCGTGAACCAGCGCGCCGAGCGGAACATCGGCGCGATCACGACACGCAGGCCGCTCTCGCCGAGCAGGTCAAGCCAACCGGGGTGGGCCATCGAGAGATCGGCCACCGTGGTGACACCCGAAAGCAGGAGTTCGGCGAGCGCCACGCGCACACAGGCCTTCACGCCTGATGGATCGCCCCGGAAGATCGGCAGGTATTCGTAGAGGGAGGAGTTGTAGAGACCGGGGGAGCCGACCTCGTCGGTCAGCCCCTTGTTCATCGGCTCCGAGGAGGGGTGGCAGTGGATGTTGACGAGCCCGGGCATCACCATCAGCCCCGAGCCGTCGATCACCCGATCCGCAGGGCCATCGTAGCCACGCCCGACGAAGGTGATGGCGCCGCCGCGCCAGGCGACATCGGCTCCCGGCATGTAGGCATGCCTCTCTGCCGACGCATCCCAGGCCACTGCGAAGGCGGCGTTGCGGACGAGCGTGGTCGGCTCAGGTGCGAGCGGCGCTTCGGTCATTGCTGCCTCCTCACTGCGTCAGCCGGATGTCGAGGCCCTTGTAGAGGGCAGCGGAATACACGCCGTGCGGGCGTGCGCCCTGGACCCGCCTGCCCGAGGCGAGCCAGAGCTGCGAGTGCGCGATCGGGAACCACACATTCGCCTCGGTGAGCTGGCGCTGAACCTTGGCGATCGCCTCCTGCCGCACCCGCTCGTCAAGTGCTGCGCGGGCGGTCGCGATCCACGCGTCAGTCTGTTCGTTCTTCCAGTTCATCCGGTTCGGCGTCGGCACCGCCGCGGAGCGGAAATAGAGGCTCATCGCATCCGTTGCCGAGGTGTAGGGGTAGGACATCATGAAGGCGTCGAACTCCTGGGTCGCGAGCCGGCCCCAAGCGACGGTTGCGTCGAAGAGCTGGATTCGCATCTCGATGCCGACGCGCCGGAGATCAGCCTGCATCGCCTCCGTCATCTGCCGGTTCGCCTGCGTGGTGATGCCGTAGACGAGGAAGGACGCGCGCTGCCCGTCCTTAACGCGAATCCCGTCAGGCCCCGGCCGCCACCCAGCCTCGTCGAGGATACGCCGTGCCTCGGCTGGGTCGTAACCGACCTGCATCGCCTTCGCTTCAGGGTCGAAGCCGGGGGCGGCGGGGTGGATGATGGAGCGCATCGGGTCGGCCGCGCCGAAGAAGGTCGCCCGCACCATCGCATCTCGGTCGATCGCAAGGTTGACGGCGCGGCGGATCACGGGATCGCTGACCACCGGCTTGTCGACCTTGAAGCCCATGAAGAAGTCGACGAAATAGTTCTCCTGGCGCGTCATCGTGATACCGGGCGTGCGCTTCAGCGTCTCCACCGCAAAGAAGGGGATGTACTGGGTGATGTCACCCTGGCCCGTCTGCAGTGCCGCGATCCGCGTGTTCGGGTCGGGAATCACGCGCCAGATCACGCGATCGACTTGCGGGCGCGGGTTCTGGTAGATCGGCGGGCCCCAGGCGTAGGTCGGGTGCTTCTGCAGCACGAGCTCCTGCCTCGGCGTCCAGCTCACCCAGCAGAAGGGGCCGGTTCCGTTGAAGCCCTGGGTGCCGAAATTGTCGCCGAGCCGCTCGACAGTGTTTCGGTCGATCACGCCGGCAAAGTAGAGCGTGAGCTGGAGCAGGAGCTCGCCGAACGGCTCCTCGAGCTCGTACTCGACAGTTGTGGCATCGACGGCGCGGATATCCTTCACGTTCCCGGCTCGGCCGCGCACGGGGCTGCGCGTGGCGGGGTCGATCCAGCGCTTGAGGGAGTAGACGACGTCCTCGGCCGTCATCTTCCGCCCATCGCAGAAGGTCACGTCGTCACGCAGCTTGAAGGTGTAGAGCTTGCCGTCCTCGCTCACGGTCCAGGATGTCGCAAGGCCTGGGCGAATGGTCTTCTGGTCCCAATCAAGCGAGACCAGCGTGTCCGTCATCATGTAGATGACCTCGCCGGCGGCGAAGGCCGTCACCTTGTGCGGGTCGTAGCGGTCGGCGTCGATCTCGCGCAAGACGACGAGGGTGTTCCGGGGCGCGGCCTGCGCCCAGGCAGCTTCGGCCGAAAACATGCTGAAAGCGCCGGCCGCGCCCATCAGCAATGCCTTGATCGTCCGTCGAAGCGGCATTGTTCGTCTCCCGTCTCGTTGAGGCGTCACACACGAAGCTTGGGGTCGAGCACGTCGCGCAGGGCATCACCGAGCACGTTGAACGCGAGCACGACCAGGAAGATCAGTACCGAGGGGACGACCGCGATATGCGGCGCGAAGAAGAGGAAGTTGCGCCCCTCTGCCGCCATCGCGCCGAGCTCGGCCGTCGGCGGCTGCGCGCCCAGGCCAAGGAAGGAGAGGGCGGAGCCGAGCAGCACCACCTGGCCGAAACGGAGCGTGGCAAACACGAAGATCGGCGAGAGACAGTTCGGCGCGAGATGGCGCCAGATCAGACGGGCGTCGCTCATTCCCACCGCGCGCGCCGCCTCGATATAATCGAGCTTCATCACGACGAGGGCGGCGCCGCGGACGATCCGTGCCATCAAGGGAACGGTCGCGATGGAGAGGGCGATCACCACCGCGATGAGGCCGGGGCCGAAGATCGCCGCGATCGCAAGCCCGAACAGGATCGCCGGGAAGGAGAGGAGCATGTCCATCAGCCGCATCAGGATGCCGTCGAGCCGGCGGTAGAACGCGGCGAGGAAGCCCACGAGAATGCCGATGGCACCGCCGATCGCGAGCGAGACGAGGCCGACCAAGAGCGTGGCCCGCAGCCCGAACAGGCAGCGCACCACGAGGTCGCGCCCCTGCGCATCGGTTCCGAGGAGATACTCGCCTCCGGGCGGCTGCAGCGTGGCCCTCAGATTGTTCTCGTAAGGATCGACGCTGGTAAGCCACGGCGCGAACAGGGCGGCGAACAGGGTTGCGAGGACGAAGCCGAGCGCGATCGCCGCGGCCGGATCGGACACCAATCGCCGCAGCACGCCCGGGCGCGCGGGCGCCTGTGGCGCGTCCGTGGTCGCCGCCACCGCTGTCATGCGGCCCTCACCCGCGGGTCGAGGACTGCGTAGAGCACGTCCACGAGCAGATTGATCAGGATGAAGCCGAGCGAGAGCACGATGATCGTTCCCTGCGCGACCGGCATGTCGGAGGAGAGGATCGCCCCAACCGCAAGCCGCCCCACACCGGGCCAGGAGAAGATCGTTTCGGTGACGACTGCCCCGCCGAGCAGGAAACCGACCTGAAGGCCGATCAACGTCACCACCGGGATGAGCGCGTTGCGCAGGGCGTGGTGAAGCACGACCATCCGCTCCACGAGCCCCTTGGCGCGGGCGGTGCGGACGTGATCCGCCCCGAGCACGTCGAGCACGGCCGTTCGCGTCATCCGCGCCACCGGGCCGACGAACACGCCGCCGAGGGTGAGGGCCGGAAGCGCGAGCGCCTTGATCCCCTCGAGGGTCCAGATCGGCCCTCCCCGGCCGGTGAAGGGCAGAAGCTGCCACTTGAAACCGACGAGCCAGATCAGCATCAGCCCGACGAAGAACACCGGCACCGACACGCCCGCCACCGCGAAGGCCATCACGGCGCGGTCAAGCAGCGAGCCGCGCCAATATGCGGCGACGGTTCCCAGCAGGATCCCAAGCGGGATCGACCAGAACAGCGCACCGGCCATCAGCTCGAGCGTTGGCCCGATCGTGGCGCCGAGCTCCTGGGCGACGGGCACGTTGTTGATGATCGAGACGCCGAGATCGCCCTGGGCGAGCCGACCAAGATAGAGCAGGAACTGCATCCAGAGCGGCTGGTCGAGACCGAGGTCGCGCCGGATCGCCTCGATCACGTCCGGCGTGGCGAGCGGGCCGGCGCGCACCACCGCCGGATCGGTCGGCACGACTTGGAGCAGGATGAAGCCGATCAGAAGCACCCCGAACATCACGGGGATCGCGGTGAGAAGCCGGCGGGCGATATGGGCGAGCATCGGCCGTCAGTGACGTGCGGCGAGCGCGCCGTGGCGATCGTGCGTCACGACACCGCCGCATAGCGTCAGGTCGCAGGAGATGCCGCGCACACGCTCGATGAGCGCCTCCGGTTCGAGTGCGAAGAGGTCCTCCGAGAGCACGGCGATATCCGCATCGAGCCCAGGGCTCAACGTGCCGCGACGGGTCTCGGCAAACTGCGAGAAGGCGCCGCACCACGTGTAGCAGTGCAACGCCTCGGCAAGCGTCAGCGTCTCATCCGCGCCGAGCACGGTGCCCCGGTTCGTGCGCCGCGTCAGCATCGCGTAGAGATTGACGAAGGGATCGACGGTCGAGACAGGACAATCGGACGAGGCGGAGGGGTTGTGCCCCTCGGCAAGCCAGGTGCGCATCGGATAGGCGGCCTCCGCGCGCGGCAGGCCGAGATTGCGCACATAGAGGTCGCCGAACTCGTACATGAACACGGGCTGGGGCACGGGCAGGATGCCGCGCGCGAGCATCCGGCGACGCTGGTCTTTCGTCACGAAGCCGCAATGCTCGATCCGATGCCGACGGCCGGCGAGCTGGTGCTCGGGCGTGTCCGCCGTCTCCATCGCGGTGAGCACCTGCTCGATCGCCGCGTCGCCGATCGCGTGGATGTCGAGCTGCCACCCCTGGCGATGATACCGGCCGAGCAGGAGATGCATCGTCTCGTCCGGAAAGCAGAACACACCCCGGCCGCCGCCGGCCTGCTCGAGGTAGGGATCGAAGAACGCCGCCGTCAGCCCACCCGCCGAGCCGTCGGCGAACACCTTCACCGCTCCCCAGCGCAGCCTCTCGTCGCCCGCGTTCGGCCTGAGCCCGGCGGCCCAGGCGGTCTCGGCGATCCCCTCCGGATTGCCGGCGAGCACCTGCCACATGCGCTGTGAGAGGCGCCCCTCGGCCTTTGCCCGCTCGTAGGCGGCGATCTCGGCCATGCCCGCCGTCATGCCGACATTCATGTCGGTCGCCGAGGCGAAGCCGAGCGCGGCGAGCTCACGCCCGGCCGCTTCGATCGCCTCGACCATCCGCGCCTCCGAGGGCGGTGGCACGACATCAAGGACGAGCCGCATCGCGCGTTCCTGGAACAGACCGGTGAGGCGGCCCTCCCGGCGCTCGATCACGCCCCCCTCCGGATCGGGCGTGTTGTGGCCGACGCCCGCGCGCGCCATCGCCGCGCTGTTGGCCACTCCCATGTGGCCGCAGGTTCGGCGGATGAACACGGGATTTTCCGGCGCGACGCGGTCGAGCTCCTCGGCCGTCGGGTGCCGCCCGACGTCCAGGGCACCGTGATCATAGCCTCGGCCGATCACCCACGCCCCCTTCGGTGCCGTCTCGGCCGCGGCGCGAATGCGTCGGAGCAGTTCGTCGAGCGTCGTCACCTCCTCGGCGCGCAGGTTCACCTCCGCAAGGCCGAGCCCGTAGGGAAGCAGGTGCATGTGGGCTTCGTTCAACGCGGGAATCGCGAGGCGCCCGGCGAGGTCCACCCGGCGCGTGTGCGGGCCGGCGAGGGGGAGAACCTCGTCGTCGGTGCCGACGGCGACGATCGATCCCCCGCCCACGGCAAGCGCGGTCGCTTTCGGGAGGCCCAGGCCACGCCAGATCGTGCCTCCCCAGAGGATGATGTCCGCGCCCGGTGCGGAGTCCGTCACGAGGAAGCGTTCGAGCGTGGCGGCGATCGCCGCAGGACGGCGCGCCACGAGGGGGGCGTTGCGAAAAGACGGCTCACGTGCAGAGCTCCCGGCGATGCTGTGCTCGCGAGGGGATGTTCGAGCGCATCCGCGGGTGCGTCAAGCGCCTCGGCCCCGGCGTGTTCGCGCCGAGCTTTCCCGCAGCCTGGATCGCCGCAGCTGCGGTTCTGTTCCGTGCGCGTGGGCGGCCGGCGGACGCGGATCGTCACCGGAGGTTGTCGAGGGAGGCAGGAGCATCATCCTGGTCCGTCTTGCCGCGTCGGATCGCGGTTGATACCGTGCCGGTCACTTAACGGATGTCGAGAGGTGACCGCGATGGCACGACGCTCTCTTGCCGTGTGTACGGCTCTGTCGATCTCGGTCGCAGCTTTCGCCGCGCCGGCCCTCTCCCAGGCGCCCGCGCAGAGCACGCTCAGGATCGTTTTGATCAACGACCTCGCCAGTCTCGACCCGGTGCAGTCGACGGCCGCCTTCGTGCGCAACCATGGCTTCATGGTCTACGATCAGCTGTTCGGCCTTGACAGCCGTGGCGTCCCACGCCCGCAGATGGTCGAGACGCATGTCGCCTCGCCGGACGGGATGGAGCACCGTTTCACCCTGCGCGAGGGGCTCGCCTTCCATGACGGTGCGCCCGTGCGCGCGGCGGATGCCGTCGCCTCGATCCGACGCTGGGCGCAACGGGACGTCGTCGGCCGGGCCCTCGCGTCTGCGACCGCGGCGATGGAGGTCGTCGACGACAGGACATTCGTCATCCGGCTCTCGCGTCCGTTCGCTCTCGTCACCGAGGCACTCGCCCGGCCGACGGCGAGCGCCCTCTTCGTGATGCCGGAGCGCATCGCCGCCACCCCGCCGACCACGGCGATCACAGACGCGACCGGTTCCGGGCCCTTCATCTTCCGCGCATCGGAGTGGCAGGCGGGCAACCGGGCGGTCTACGTGCGCAACCCCAACTATCGCCCGCGCGCGGAGGAGCCGGATGGGCTTGCGGGCGGGAAGGTCGCGAAGGTCGATCGGATCGAGTGGGTCTCGATGCCGGACGGGGCGACCGCGGCGGCAGCGCTGCAGACCGGCGAGATCGACTTCATCGAGCAGCCCTCGCCCGACCTCGTCCCGGTTCTGGAACGTAATCGCAACATACGCCTGATCGCTCTCAATCCGGTCGGCTTCATGGTCTGGCTCAGGATCAATCACCTCCATCCACCGTT
>Ga0308398_1001468_pt1 | contig 12791 bp, 8 predicted proteins | sample Hotspr20SampleT9_FD_202360 | JGI IMG/M metagenome (GOLD analysis project Ga0308398, IMG submission 202360) | Hot spring phototrophic mat microbial communities from Mushroom Spring, Yellowstone National Park, Wyoming, United States - 20051001_T9 ...
CCCATGATCGTGATCGGGGGGCAAGCAGCTCAGCCCACTATCGGCAAAGGCGCCCTCCAAGAAATGGACCACGTCGCCATCATGCAGCCCATTACCCGATGGGCTACCCGCATCACTAAGCCCAGCGAGATAATGGATGTCGTAGCTCGGGCCTTCCAGGCCGCAACCAGTGAGGTGCCCGGCCCTGTCTTCTTGGAAGTGCCTATGGATGTGATCTTTGACCAAGTGCCTGAAAAACCCCTCGCCATTGACGACGAGATCAAACCTTATGATGCCCATCATGCCGCCATCAAAGCCGCTGCCGAACTTTTGCGGGAAGCCCAGCGGCCCGTTTTGCTGCTGGGTAGTCAGGTGCTTTTTTCCGAGGTAGCACCGGAGATTCGGGGTATAGTAGAGACGTTGGGGATTCCGACTTTCACGAATGGCATGGCTCGGGGGGCCTTAGGAGCCGAACATCCCCTGCTTTTTATCCATTCTCGGCGCAAAGCGCTCTCAGAAGCCGATATGGTGATTCTGGCGGGTGTGCCCCTGGATTTTCGGCTAAACTACGGCGAAAGTATTTCTGCGCAGGCTAAGCTCATTCGGGTTGACCGGGATGCGGCGGAGCTCCAACGCAATCGTCCCGGAGACGTTAGCGAATGGACCGACCCGGGCGTCTTCCTGGCCGCATTAGCCAAAGTAGCCCCTGAACCCGCCCACGGGTGGAAACCCTGGAAAGACCTCCTGCGCCAAGAAGAAGCCGCCCGAGAAGCCCGCATCGCCGCTGAGGCCGCCAACTCTACCCGACCCGTGAATCCCCTGCGCCTCTGCGCCGAAGTCAATAAGCTCCTCACTCCCAAGAGCATTGTCATTGGGGATGGAGGCGATATTGTGGGGACGGCCGCCTATGTGATTCGGCCCAGGGGATTAGGGCAATGGCTGGATGCCGGCCCGCTGGGCACCCTCGGCGCTGGCGCGCCTTATGCCATCGCCGCCAAACTACTGCACCCCGATAGCGACGTGTGGGTCATCTTTGGCGATGGGGCTTTCGGCCTCAATGGCATGGAGTATGATACCGCCGTCCGATTCAACCTTCCTTTCGTAGGCGTCGTAGGGAACGACGCCGCCTGGATGCAAATCAAACGTGCCCAGATACCTTTTTACGGGCGGGCCATAGCCACTGAGCTCCTCCCCTCCCGCTACGATAAAATGGTAGAAGCCTTAGGCGGCTGGGGAGCTTGGGTGGAAGATACGGCGGATTTGCCCGGCGCTCTCCAGGCGGCCCTCAATAGCCAGAAACCCGCCCTGGTCAACGTGCGCATTAGCGAGACGGACTTCCGGAAAGGCTCCATCTCCATGTAATGCGCAAGCTCGCCGTAGAAGAGCTGGGCCGCCTCTCCATCCAGGCGTACCGGCAAGCCCCCAAGTACCCCTTGCATTTAGCACTGGATGATGTCCGCAGTCGGTATAACGTAGGGAGCCTTTTGCGCAGTGCGGATGCCTTTCGAGTGGAGAAGGTGCTGCTGGGGGGGTACACGCCGGTGCCGCCCCATCCCGAAATCTACCGAGCGGCCCTCGGCGCCGAAGAGTCCGTAGCTTGGGAACGCATCCCTCACTTAGCCGCCCACCTCAAAAACCTACGAGAAAAAGGCTTTGCCATCATCGCCTTAGAGCAAACCGATGAGAGCCAAAACCTTATGCGTTTTGATTGGCCGCCGCCGCCATGGGTACTGGTGGTGGGACACGAGATACGCGGCCTCTCCGAAGAGGTCTTAGCCGTCTGCACGCATGCCGTGGAAATACCCCAATACGGCACCAAGCACAGCCTCAATGTCGCCGTGGCGGGGGGGATCGCCCTCTATGAAGCAGTACGGGCCTTAGAACATCAGGGCTTTAGGATCGCCTGATAGCGCTGAGGCGACTCCAGGATGCGACGCGCCTCTTGAATCCAAGGGTCCTCCCGCATCGCATAAGCATAGGCCCACTTTTCGCCTGCCTGGCGGTACAAAACTTCTTGTGTAACCAGAAAGGTAACCTCACTTAAGGCACTCCTGAGCTTCTCTAAGCGGCTTTGGAGGAGGGCCTTTCGGGTTTCCTCTACGGCGCTGCGAACCTGTGGAAGCGTGTCGGCGCGGCTCCTAAGAAGGTCCAGAAGCTTGTCCATCTCGTCCGCAAAGGCCTCAGGATAATGCGTGAGGGAGTCCAATACGGTTTTTACGGCGGCTTCGGGAAGGGGACGCAGCGGGAGGGTGTCTGCTGAGTGCGGGAGGTACGCCGAAAAGAGAAAGAGATAGGGAAGGAGGGTATTTTTGAGGGTGATAGGCAAGGTAGTGGGCAGGGTGATGTCAGGGGCAATCCCATTGGCTTCCCGCACGGTGCGGCCCGAACGGGTTTTGAAGACCCGATTACTCTCCCGACCCAGCTGAATGCACCGCCCCGAAGGCGTATAGTACCGGGAGACAGTGATTTTCATCTGGGTGTTTTCCACGAGGGGGCGTACGACTTGTACCAGGCCTTTTCCGAAGGAACGATGACCCAAAATAACCGACCGATCTAGGTCTTGGAGCGTCCCCGCCACGATTTCCGATGCACTGGCACTCTGCTCGTCGATGAGCACCATCAGGGGGAGGTTCGGCTCAAAAGGGTGCATCTGAGCGTAATACTTTTGACTAGATTCTGGCATGCGGCCTCGGGTCTCTAAGAGCAGCTCCCCCTTAGGTAGGAAAAGATTCAGGATTTCCAGAGCTTCTTGGAGGAGGCCGCCGGGATTACCCCGCAGGTCTATGATAAGGCCTTTGAGGGGGGCTTGGGCTTTGAGTTGGATGAGTTCCTGCCGAAACCTTTCCGAACATCCCCGCGAAAACTGACTCAAAGCAATGTACCCAATGTCCCCCGGCAGCACAGCCGCATAAGGTACAGGCGGGGGTTCCAGCTCAGCCCGCGCCACCTCTATGGTCATACGTCGTTTTTCTGCGGGCCGCTCTATGAGTAAAGAGACTTTTGTGCCGGGCATACCTCGCAGAAGCTCCTGAACTTTATCCAGCGAGAGGGTTCTTGTCGCTTGCCGGTCTATTTCCAGCAAAATATCGCCCGGTCGTAGGCCGGCTTTTTCGGCTGGGCTTTCGGTAAAGACGCGCCGGATAGCTTTTCGTCCGGCTACCTCTTGCACTACCACCCCAATCCCCGCATACCGCCCACTCTGCTCCAGCTGCCCCTGCGTTACATCGGCCGCGCTATAAAAATTCGTGTACGGGTCCAAAGTCGCCAGCATCTTTTCTATGGCTTCGGTGGTGAGCTTATCTAAGTCGGGCTCATCTACGTAGTTTAGGGCTAATTCTTGCAGGACCCGCCCGTAAATCTCAATGTTTCGTCCAAGTTTATAGAGGGGGTCCTGCCAGGCCCACAGGAGAAGACCTATGAGAAGGCCGAGCGGCCATAGCCACTTTCTTTGCATCCCTCTAAGGTACAGAAAAGAAAATGGCTACCTTTGGGGGAAGGTATGTTGGAAGCGAAGTACCTGAGGTGGGCCTTGGGGATGCTGCCCCTCTGGCTCTATTCGCAAAATGACTTAGATGCGGAGCGGTGGAGCGGGCTGATGCCGCAAGGTACGGCGCGGGGACTGGCGATGGGGGGCGCCTTTTCAGCGCTGGGCGGCGACCCTACCAACCTCACCCAAAACCCCGCCGGCCTCGGTCTCTTCATGCGAGGCGGCCTCTGGCTCTCCCCCACCCTCTACATCCCCACCACCCAAACCACCTACAACCAGCAAACCTCCAGCGATAGCCGCACCCACTTCGCCCTCAATCACTTCTCGCTCATCTTTAGAGGTACAGGCGGAAAAAACATCACCCAATGGGCTTTCGGCTTCGGCTACAACCAGGAGGGCTTTTTCTATCAAAACGCTACAGCCCAGGCCTTCAATAATCGCAACTCCTTTACCCAGGCTATTGCGGAGCAGGCCGAGGGTATTCCGGACACCCTTTTGGGAGGCTTACCCGCCTTAGCTTACCGAAACTTCTTTAACTTCTTTGATCTGGGCGCGCCTCTTAGAACTCGGGGCGTGATAGACCTTGCCGATGTGTCGCGTTGGAAATACCGAGGGGTTTTCTCCCAAGGAGGCATCTTTCAGGAAATCACCTCCCAGGAAAAAGGCCGCCTCAACACCTGGGCTATTAGCGGGGCCCTCTCCTATCAGAACCGCATCTTCTTCGGTGCTTCCTTGCTTATACGGGGCCTCAGCTACAGCAAACTCTACCGCCTGCGCGAAATAGACGAGGAAAACCGCTACAACGGCCAGAATAGCACCACCCCCGCCGACGAGGTTACCTTCCGAGAGAAGTACAGCTCTACTGGCAGTGGCGTAGGCTTAGCCCTCGGAATCCTCGTAGAGCCCGTGGATTTCATGCGGTTTGGGGTGAGCTTCACAACAGGGTCTCGCATCCGCATCTCGGACGAGTACAACGCTGTAATGGAATTCAGCCTGGACGATGGCCGAAGGAATATAACGACCTTTGCCGAGCCTTTTCAGTACACCTATCGTTTCGGGTATCCCTACCGAGCGACGGCAGGGGTGGCATTTTTGATTAGCGGGCGAGGCGCCGTGAGCATAGAAGCGGATTTTCTGGATTATCGCACCATGAGCTTTAGTAGTAGCGACTACGCCTACGATCGGGAAAATGAGACCATTGAAAAAAGCTTTGGTACGGCCGTCAATGTGCGGGGGGGCATAGAATGGCTTTTGACGGAGGAGATTGCGGTGCGGGGGGGTTATGCGTACTTTGGCCCTCAGCGCAATGCCGATGGCCGAAAGTACTATGCCGACATGACCCAGCCCCAAAACCTCACCTCCCTCCCCATGCAAAGGCAGTTCTTCTCTCTGGGGGCCGGCTACAAAGCTGAAAGCTTCTTCATAGATATAGCCTATCTTTTGGGGCTTTATGCGCAGAAATACCTCCCATACTCCTTGCGCGATCCAGCTTATGCACCAGCGCCCGTCGTAGTAATTCGCAATCAGACGCACTTTATCGTAACGACCCTCGGATTTCGGTTTGGCGGTTCATGAGGCGCGCCCTTGTTACTGGTGCAGGCGGTCAAATCGGCCAGGCTTTAGTTTCTGCTCTCATAGAGGCGGGCTATCAGGTGCTGGCGACGGACATTCGGCCTTTAGCCTACGCCACTAAGCAGGCCTTCTTGGATGTAACTGATGCTCAGGCCCTGCATCGCATCATCCGGGACTTTCAACCGCACGAAATCTATCACTTAGCGGCCTACCTTTCCGCTAAATCCGAAGAGCATCCGCGTCAAGGCTGGAAGCTCAACCTGGATGCTACCTGGAACCTCTTAGAGATAAGCCGGGAGGCCAAAGTTGAGAAGGTCTTCTGGGCCAGTTCTATAGCGGCATTTGGGCCGCACACGCCTCGCCAGGCTACGCCTCAATATCCTCCCATGGACCCCATCGGCCTCTACGGCATTGCCAAACTCACCGCCGAACGCCTTGGCGAATACTACTTTCATCGCTACGGGCTGGATGTACGGAGTTTGCGCTTCCCAGGGATTGTAGGACCCGGGCACCTCCCCCAAGGCGGCACTACCGATTTCGCCGTACATATGTTCTATGCCGCCCCCAAAGGCTACTACACCTGCTACCTTTTGCCCGACACGCGGCTACCAATGCTCTATATTTCCGATGCGATTCGGGCAATTTTACAGCTTATGCAGGCACCCACAGAAAAGATCACTGTAAGAAGCGCCTACAACCTGCACGGTCTAAGCTTTTCTCCCCGAGAGCTGGAAGCCGAAATCCAGAAGCGGTATCCGGATTTTCGCTGCACGTATGAGCCGGACTTTCGCCAAAAGCTCGCCGAAAGTTGGCCCGAAAGCATTGACGACTCTGCCGCCCAAAGAGACTGGGATTGGAAACCGCAGTACGATCTCGCCCGCCTATGTGACGCCATGTTTGAAGCTATTGCGAAATCGTATGAAGAGCCTCGCTCCCTATATTGATTACACGCTTTTGAGGCCCGGCTGCCAGCGGGCAGAAATAGAAGCCCTTTGTCGGACGGCTTTGGAACGAGGTTATGCGGCTGTGTGCGTGCCCCCCTACTATGTCTCGGATGCCCGGCGATACCTTCCTTTAGAAAGCCCCATACGCATAGCTACTGTTATTGGCTTTCCCCATGGCATGCACTTGACCGAAACCAAGCGCCTTGAAGCCCAGCTTGCCCTCCACAGCGGCGCCCACGAGCTGGATATGGTTATCAACTTAGCGGCGTACTTCTCGGGCGATAAAAGTTATGTCCTGGCCGAGCTGCGAAGCCTTGTCCAGCTTGCTGAGGCGCATCAGGCGATAGTGAAGGTGATCTTGGAGACGGCCTATCTATCGGAGCCTCAGGTAGTGGAGTTATGTGAAATGTGTGCGGAGGCAGGGGCGCATTATGTAAAGACCTCTACGGGGTTTGCCCCTAAGGGAGCCGATATGGAGACGGTTCGGCTCATGCGGAGGGTTTTGCCGCCTACTGTCAAGGTAAAGGCCTCGGGTGGCATCCGGACGCCGGAAATGGCCTGGGCCTTCATTGAAGCTGGGGCTGACCGAATTGGAACCTCTACGGCCCTATGAGGAGCTTATGTGTGCTGATAACGTTACTTAGTTTGAGCTGGGGGCAAAGGTATGTGAAGTTTAGGCCGTCTGTGCCTTTGGGGCCGCTCTCTACTCAGGAGTATCCACGTCTGGTGGAGCCCAAGCCTATTCAGCCCGTGATGGTCATGCCGCCTGAGCTGCAAGCCCTTTATGAGAAATACCTATCGGAGCAGCGGCAGCGCCAGCTGGTGCCGGGCTATCGCATTCAAGTTTTGGGCACCACCGAAAAAGCCGTCGCTGATAGTGCTCGCTTCTATCTTTTAGAGACCTATCCGGAGCTGCCGGTTTATGTAACTTATGAGGTGCCTATCTATCGGGTGCGGGTGGGCGACTTTGTGGATAAGGCAGAAGCGAATCGCTGGCTGGAAATCCTTCGTTATGAGTTTCGGGGCGCTTTTATTGTGCCTGATCAGGTGATGAAGCCATGAGGCATGCAGCAATAGTCTTATTGGGTCTTGTAGGCGTTGTCGTAGGGGGATTTTTAGGGGAAGCTCTTTGGCTGGAGGGGTCTTATGAGAGACGTATGGAGGAGCTTTTGGTGGTGGAGGGGCGCTGGCAACAGCTTCTTTCGGGGTTATTAGAGGAGCCTTTGGAGGTGAGCTTACAGGATTTGGAAGCCTGGAAGGCCGATCCGGAAATTTACACGCTTTTGGAGCGCTTTCGGCAGGGTTTGAACACAGAGGAGGATCAGCGTCGTTTGTCGGAGGCAATGCGGCGGCGATGGGAAGGGCTATTGAGCGAACGCCGAAAAGCCCAAGAGCTTTATAAGCAGCGGGTCTTTTGGTGGCGACTGGGGGTTATGGCGCTGGTTCTATTGCTTTTGGGCTGGGGGGGATGGCGCCTTTACTTATACTACAAGGAGGTTTCCGGGCGTGAGAGGGCGATAACTCAGCTCTTAGAGGCCTGGCAGGAGGGGGATTGGCAAAGAAGCCCCTCTTACTTTCCTCAGGGGCAATTCCTTTCCCAAGTCTGGCAGAGCTTAGAAGAGAGCCTCTCCTATTTAGAAGGGGGACAAATCCCTCCCCCTCCTCCCCCCCTGAAGCATCCCCTCATAGAGCGACTCTCTCAGCTACGGCAGTCCTTATCCGCTCGTTGGGCCGCCGAAACCCAGCAGCTCAAAACTATCCAGGGCCTGGCCGCCTTCAGCGAAATCACCAAAGAAGCCCGCTCCATTGACGAGCTTTCGGATAAGACGATTCGCCTGCTTTGTAAAATTCTGGGGGCTCATGCGGGGGCTATTTTTGTGCAAGCCGGGGAATACTTTGAGATTCGGGGCACTTATGCCTATGACTTGGAGCAAGTGGCTGCTCGTCGCTTCCGTAAAGGCGAGGGGTTCGTAGGCCAGGCCGCTATTGAAAAGCGCACCCTCACTATTCACCCGGTTCCGGCTTCTTATCTAAAGCTCCGCTCGGGTTTAGGCGAAACCACCCCCCATACCCTCCTCATCGTGCCGCTGATATTCCAAAATGAAACTTATGGCATTGCCGAGTTGGCTGCCTTGGAAGCTTTTCCTGATTATGCCGCTTCATTCCTGGAAAAGATCAGTGAGCATATTGGGGCGGCTTTAGCGAACTTTATTTCTCGGGCGCACTTGCAAGCGCTTTTGGAACGGGAGCAGTCTTTACGCGCCTCCTTGGAAGAGAAACAGGCTGAGCTTTTGCGAAGCATGAACCTTTTAGAAGAAGCCCAGCAGAAGCTCCTGGCTTCGCAGGCCCGGTTGGCTGGTCAGCTTTTGGCCATTCAACAGGCTGCTCTGGTAGCCGAACTGGACGCCGAAGGCCGCTTCCGCTCCCTCAACGACGCCTTTGCCAAACTCCTCTCCGCCTCTCCCACCTCCCTGAGGGGCGAACCGTTCCTTCAGTACTTTGCCCAAGAAGCTGACCGGCGCGACTTTTCCCAAGCTCTACGGACAAAAACCCTTTACCAGGCTACTCTCCCCCTTCGGACTGCCGAAGAGCAGGTGCACTGGGTACGGCTCACGATGGCCCCTCTCCCTGCTGAAGCTGAGGCCCACTTCCTCCTGATTGCCTTTGATATTACTCGTGAGAAAGAGCAGGAGGCCCAGCTGCGGCGCATGCTGGAAGAAAGCATTGCCCAAGAAGAGCGCCTCCGAGAAGCCAATGCCCAGCTCGCCGCCTCCCAGGAGGAGCTTCTTCGCATTCGTACCGAGTTAGAAGGCCAAATCGCCGCCATCGGCAACGCCGCCATCGTCGCCGAAACCGACCTCCAAGGCCGCATCATCCGCGTCAACGACCTTTTCCTCCAAATGTATGGCTACACCCGAGAAGAAATCATCGGCCAAAATCACCGCATCCTCAAATCTGGCCATCAGCCCGATGAGGTCTTTGAAGATATGTGGCGCACGATTACGAAGGGGCAGGTGTGGCGCGGCGAAGTGCGCAACCGCTCCAAAGACGGCAAGTACTATTGGGTCCTACTCACTATCACCCCCGTTCTCAGCATGGAAGGCAAAGTCCTCAAGTACATTGGCGTGAGCTTTGACATCACCGCTCAAAAGCAGCAGGAGGAGGCCCTCCGCTCGGCGCTGGAACTTTCGCAGGCACAGGAACGGGAGCTGCGCCGTTATACCGAGCAGCTCCAAGCCGCCCAAGAAGAAATGCGCCGCACCCAAAGCGAACTGCGCGGCCAAATCAGCGCCGTCAATAACGCCGCCATCGTCGCCGAAACCGACCCCAACGGCCTCATCACCTTCGTCAACGACGCCTTCTGCACCATTTCCGGCTACAGCCGAGACGAGCTTTTAGGGCAAACCCATGCACTCCTCAAATCCGGCTTCCACGAAACCGAATTCTATCAGAACCTCTGGGAAACTATCCTCAAAAAACAGGTCTGGAAAGGCATCTTCTGTAATCGCCGCAAAGACGGTAGCCTCTATTGGGTCAGCACTACGATTACGCCTGTTACCGATGCACGAGGGCGCCTGACGAAGTTTATCGCCGTGAGCTTTGACCTTACCCCGCAAATTCAGCAGGAAGAGCGCTTACGCACGTATTCGGAGGAACTTCGGAAAGCTCAAGCCGAGCTGCGCGGCCAGATTCAGGCCGTGGGTAACGCCGCCTACCTCGTAGAAACCGACCCCGACGGCAACCTCCTCTATGCTAACGACGCCGCCTTAGAAGCCTGGGGTTACGGCTGGAACGAAGTACGCGGCCAAAACCTCCGATTCCTCAATAGCGCACACCATCCCCCGGAATTCTGGGCCGACCTCTGGAATACCATCCGAGCCGGTCAGGTCTGGAAAGGCGAAATCCTCAACAAAGACCGCCATGGCAACCTCTTCTGGCAGCTTACGGCCATCACGCCCATCACCGATGCCGATGGCCGCATCTTCAAGTACATCAGCGTCGCCTTTGACATCACCGCTCAAAAGCGCCAAGCCGAACGTATCCGCCAACTCCTCCACGAAGCCCAAGAAAAAGAACAAGAACTGCGCTCCTACGCCGCCCAATTGGAAAAAGTCCAGTCGGAGCTCCTTCAGGCCCAGTTGGAACTCACCGGCCGCATCAACGCCCTCAATAACGCCGCCATCGTCTCCGAAACCGACCCCAACGGCATCATCACCTTCGTCAACGACGAAGCCACCTACATCTGGGGCTATTCCCGAGAAGAACTGCTTGGAAAACCTCATAACATCATTCGTAGCGATTATCATCCGCCTAGGTTCTTTGAGCGGATGTGGGATCGCATCCAGAGCGGCTTCGTCTGGCAGGGCGAAGTCCAAAACCGGGCCAAGGATGGCTCCACCTTCTGGGTTCACCTCACCATCACCCCCGTCTTAGACCAAAGCGGCAAACCCTATAAATATATCGGCGTCGCCTTTGACATTACCCGCCAAAAAGTGCAGGCCCAGCGCCTCAAAGAAACCCTCCAGCAGTTAGAAAGCCGGACTACAGGCACCGAAAGCGCTATTTTTCCCTGGTTTATCACCGATCAAAGCGGGAACATCACGGGCGCCAGTCCGGCCCTCCTGCGTCTTTTGCATTACACCCCAGAAAGCTTTATCGGGCAGCCTGCCCGCATCCTGCGCAGTGCCCAAACGCCCTCAGAAACCTTCTTAGACCTATGGGCCACCATTAGCCGCGGCAAAGTCTGGAGCGGCTTCCTCTATAACCGTGATGCCCACGGCGAGGAAAAACTCTACTTCCTCACTATCTACCCCGCAGATTCTCACTACCTCGCTCTCTTACTGCCTGCCGACGAGCCTCTCAATACCCTCAAAGCGCTCTGGCTCAAAAACTACATTCCCGTGGAAACCCTCCAAGATTACGAAGTGCGTCTGGCCGCCCAGGCCTACGAAATCCAAGAACTGCACCAGATCATTGACCGCCTCAAAAATCTGCACCCGCAATGAAGCGCCGAAAAGTATTCCTTCTCATCTGGGATGGGTGGGGTATCGCTGAAGACCCTGCGCTCAGCGCAATTGATGCCGCGCACACGCCGTTTTATGATCGGGTGCGGGCGGAATATCCCTTCACTATCCTCAAAGCTTCTGAGGAGGCGGTGGGCTTACCCGAAGGGCAAATGGGCAACTCTGAAGTGGGGCACCTCCACATTGGAGCGGGCTTCGTAGTGTGGCAGGACCTCCCCCGCATTCAGCGGGCTCTTTCCGCTGGGGAGCTCGCCCACAACCCCGCCTGGCAAGCTCTTCGTACCTACCTCCGGGAAACCGGCAAACCCCTTCACCTCCTCGGCCTCGTCTCCGATGGCGGCATCCATAGCCATATCAACCACCTATTTGGTCTGCTCAAGGCCTTAGAGGACCTCCCCAATCCCGTCTACCTACATGCTTTTACAGACGGTCGTGATACTGCACCCAAGGCGGCCCTTTCCTACCTCAAAGAAGCCGAGGCCGCTCTGCAAGCCCTGCCTCAGGCCCGACTGGCTTCTATCGTGGGGCGCTACTACGCCATGGATCGCGATCGGCGCTGGGAACGCACCCGCCTAGCTTACCGGCTTCTCGTTCAGGGCGAAGGCACCCCTTATCCCACAGCCGAGGCCGCCATACAGGCCCAGTATCAGAGCGGCCTTACCGATGAGTTCCTCCAACCAGCCATTATTGGCACCACTGCTCCTATCCAGTCCGGCGATGCAGTGCTCTTCTTCAACTTTCGCAATGACCGCCCTCGGCAGCTCGTACAAGCCCTCTTTACGGGCGACCTCCCCCACACCCACAGCGGTCGTCCCCCCGTCCCCATGCCCAACGACCTCAAACCCCTACCCCTCTTCTTCCTAACCCTCACCGAGTACGACCCCGCCTTCACCGAGAAAGGCGTGCACTATCTCTTCGGCAAAATACACATTCAAAAACCTCTGGGCGCCGTGATCGCCGAAGCGGGCCTCAAACAAATCCGTATTGCTGAAACCGAGAAGTACCCCCACGTTACCTACTTCCTCAATGGCGGCCGAGAAGACCCCTTTCCTGGCGAGGAACGCATCCTTATTCCCTCCCCCAAAGTGCCTACCTATGACCTCAAGCCCGAAATGAGTGCCTACGAGGTGCGGGATGCCATACTTCCCCACCTTCAGGCTGGGGCGGCGGACTTCATCTGCCTCAACTTTGCTAATCCCGACATGGTCGGCCACACCGGCGTCTGGGAAGCCGCTGTCAAAGCCTGCGAAACCGTAGATGCCTGTTCTGCAACTCTGGTACAGGCCGCCCTGTGCGCAGGGTATATTACGCTTATTATCGCCGACCACGGCAATGCCGACCGCATGAAAAATCCCGATGGTTCTCCGCATACAGCGCACACCTTAGCCCCGGTACCCTGTATCATCATTAGCCCCGATAGGTTATCCTACCATCTTTCCCCAGGCATCCTTCCCCAAGTGGCGCCCACGGTGCTTCAACTTTTAGGTCTGGAGCCCCCCTCGGAGATGCTCCCCTCCCTCCTTAGGGAGGCATAGAAGCAGGAATACTCGGCATGCGTGTGGAGAGGGAGGCCTGTGGGCTGCGTGGAGGTGCTACTTGTATTTAGCGGCTTAGGGGGCTTTGCCGCCGAGCGATGGACCTGCAGGGATTGTCTTTCTTGAGCTGGAAGCCGATTCTCTCATAGTGCAAGTGTTATACCGTTTTGAGGCCGAAGCTTTCTTAATGTGAAGAGGGGATGGGCGCGCCCGCCCGCAGGGCGGGCGCGCCCTCACAGCGGCGGCCAGC
>Ga0308398_1001485_pt1 | contig 12651 bp, 10 predicted proteins | sample Hotspr20SampleT9_FD_202360 | JGI IMG/M metagenome (GOLD analysis project Ga0308398, IMG submission 202360) | Hot spring phototrophic mat microbial communities from Mushroom Spring, Yellowstone National Park, Wyoming, United States - 20051001_T9 ...
GACTCAAATACAAAAAGAAATGGAAATTCACTTAAGTCCTGACAGTCCCAGAGTTACTGTAACACACAGACTTACAAACAAAGGTGCCTGGACGGTTGAACTTGCTTTATGGGCTCTTAGCGTAATGGCTCCCGGAGGGAAAGAAATAATTCCTCAAATAACAAAAGATACCGGATTATTGCCTAACAGATCTTTATCTCTTTGGCCATATACAAAAATGAATGATCCAAGAATATATTGGGGTGAAAAATATATTTTTGTCAGCCAGTCACAAAATGCTGATGCACCGCTAAAAATAGGTCTGCCAAATGAAGACGGATGGGCTGCATACATAAACGGAAACAACATGTTTTTGCTTCAATACACACATGTAGATGGCGTGTCTTATCCTGATTATGGTTCATCATATGAAACTTATACGAATGACAGGATGTTGGAAATGGAAACTCTGACCCCACTTGTGCTGCTTGATACCAATGATACAATAGAACATACGGAAGTATGGACACTTTATAAAGACGTACCAATGGTTGAAACAGAACAAGATGTCGAAAAGTATGTGGTCCCTCTTATAAAACCGGCACTTGAAAATGGTTTGTCAAAAAAATAAACAATAAGTGTGAAAAAGCTCCGGAACTTTAAATGTCTCCGGAGCTTTTTTGTGGTGGGGAGAGATGGATTCGAACCATCGAAGTCGCTCGACAACAGATTTACAGTCTGCCCCCTTTGGCCACTCGGGAATCTCCCCATTTTGGAGCTGGTGGACGGAATCGAACCCCCGACCTGCTGATTACAAGTCAGCTGCTCTACCTGCTGAGCTACACCAGCGCATCTAAATTATTTTGTTTTATGGCGACCCGGAAGGGGCTCGAACCCTCGACCTCCAGCGTGACAGGCTGGCATTCTAACCAACTGAACTACCGGGCCATAAGTGGTGACCCATAGGGGATTCGAACCCCTGTTACCGCCGTGAAAGGGCGGTGTCTTAACCACTTGACCAATGGGCCGCAATATAACAAGCTTTTGCGCATATGCTTTCTAGCGCGACGACAAAACATATTTTAAACGGGAAACATAAAAATGTCAAGCATAATTTTAAAAAATTTTTTATAGAAATCAGTTCAAATAGTTGATATTTCTGCCAGAATAGCTCTTACAGGCGAGCCATCCGCTCCTTTTAAAGCCAGCGGAAGGCAAGAATAAAAATACGTACCCTGCTTAATTTCTTTCAAACAGAGCCCTTCTATTATAGCAACCTTATTTGAAAGAAGAAGCTTGTGGACTTCATTATCGTGCGAATCAAATTTTTCTATCGAAAGATAATCTATACCAATGGCTTCGACACCAATATCAATCAAAAATCTGGCTGCAGAAATATCAAGGTATATGAAATCTTTATTAAAAGGCTCATTTAAGTCGTTCATGCTATTTGCTGTTTTAAAAAATACCCTGTCTTTGTTTTTTATATCCAGCATGTCAATATCAGTTTTTTTGATGCAATCCGAACAATGAAGTTCGTAAACTTTAGCCATGCCTATAAATTTAGACAAATCAATATTGCATACATCTTCAGCGCCATTAATGAAATGGAGTGGAGCATCAACGTGAGTAGCTGTATGGACTCCGGCTTTCAAAACAGATACATTGCATTTTGCTCCTTCATCCATAGATGCAACCTTCTTAAGTTCAACACCTTCATCTCCAGGCCAAACTGCTACACCAGAGTATATTGTTCGTGAAACGTCATATATTTTCTTAAAATTCAACATATCTTCACCTTTCTATTCTGCACTCTTCTTAATTCTTATCTCTTCTTCACTTTGCCTGCATTCGGGGCAAACCCCGGAAAACTCAAGCTTATGTTTTTTTATTATGAAGTTGGTTTTACTTTCTAATTCTTTCTCAAAATTCTTGAACGGGCATTCTTCGAGTTCGACCATCCTTCTGCATTTTTCACACACAATCCGATGCTTATGCACATCTTCAAATATAGCATATAAAGCTCTTTGCTCATCAGCAAAACCTTTTTCCTTTGTCACAATACCTTTTTCAACAAACACATCCAATATTCTATATACGGTTGATAAACTTAAAGATATATTAGTGTTTTTCATTTCAACATAAATCTGCTCAGCACTTACAGGTTCTTTGCAAATGCTTAGAAACTTTAATGCCAGTTCTCTTTGCTTTGTATATTTGATATTTTTAGAGCAAAACAACTCTTTAATATTTATATCTTCGGTGTCTTGAACTGCAGTTTTAGATATTGCAGCTTTTTTATCGTCCTGCATTGTTTCTTTTTTCACCAAACGGCTCGCACCTCTTTTTAGTACTTTTTTGTGAATCGAATATGCTTCTTAAATTATATCATTCATTATCTTATTCGTCCAATAATGAAGCTTATGCAAAAAAATATTGCTGAAAACAACACAATTGTAGCACCAGCTGCAGAACCCACATAATATGAGCAAAACAGTCCCACTATGCCTGATACAAAAGCTATAACTATTGAATATGCTGCGTGTTGTCTGGTATTTCTTGCTATATTTCTTGCCGAGGCAGCAGGAAGTATAAGAAGTGAATTTATCAGCAGGATGCCGACCCAGCGTATAGATACTGTGACAACAACGGCTATAAGCAATGTAAACGCCATTTCAGCTCTAAAAGTCTTTATGCCTCTGCTTGCGGCCAAGGAAGTATTGATACTTGTAACAAGAAGGCTGTTGTATATTGCAAACCATAATAGAATTGCTATTGCCATTGTTGCAAACAGCATTATTATTTCCATTTCTGATATGCCAAGCAAATCCCCTATGAGAAAAGATGTATACTTATTAAATCCTCCCCATCTTCCCATAGATAAAACTACAACACCTAATGCAACAGATGCAGAGGAAAAAACTCCAATAATAGTATCAGGTGAAGAAATATTTGATTTTTTTACAAAAGTAATTGCAATCGATAAAATAACAGAAAAAATAATCATAGACCATAGAGGTTGTTTTATGCCCGCAATTATCCCTACCGCTATGCCAGTTAGTGCGGAATGTCCTATGGAGTCTGAAAAAAACGCCATTTTGTTGTTAACCACCATTGTACCTAATAATCCAAAAAGCGGTGTTGCAAGTATTACCGCCAAAAATGCATTCTTCATAAAAGTATATTGCATCCATGAAAAAGGAAGCATCTTATCCAAAATTACATATATGTTCTGCAGCACTTTCATTTCCTCCTGAAAAACTCAAGTTTTCAAAAGTGTATATTATAATCCCCAAATGTTGAAATAAAGTCAGGAGATGAAAAAACCTCCTTTGGTGTTCCTTCGCATAGCACTTTTTTGTTGAGCAGTATAACTCTGTCAGCATATTTGGCTATCAAAGGCAAATCATGAGAAACAAGCAGTACAGTTAAATCATAATTCCGCCTTAATTCTGAAACCATATCATAAAACAATTCCATGCCTTTCTTGTCAACTCCCGATACAGGCTCATCTAAAAGCAGTATTTCAGGAACAGGTTCAAGAGCAAGCGCAAGCAACACCTTTTGCAGCTCACCTCCGGACAGTTCACCAAGCCTTCTGTTTATGGCATATTCAACATTTACTTTTGAAAGTGAATTTTTTATCAAATTGTTTATTTTATTAGACTTTCTGAAACATACAGGAAATCTCGACAAACTTGCAGCAAATAAATCATATACGCTTATTGGCGCATAACGGTCAAAATTTATGTGCTGAGGTACATATCCAATTCTAGGTTTGTCTGTTTCCTGTCCTGCGCTGTTTAAATATTTTAATTTTCCGCTGTGTTTTATCTCTCCCAGCAATGCTTTGAGCAATGTAGTTTTACCGGCACCATTAGGCCCAACAATGGATGTCAGCTCACCACAGGTAAGGTTGATATTTATGTCTTCAATTATTACAATATCAGATTTTTTTACAGTCAAGTTTGTTATAACAGTATGGCAAAGCCCGCAAGATGTTCTTTTCATGTGCTACTCCTTCGACCTGTTTATGTTAGCGAAAACTATTTAGTTCTCCTCCCTGAAAACTATTTTAACGCTTCTTCGAGCACTTTAAGGTTTTGCTTCATCCTATCGATATAAGCGTTCATTTGGTCAGGTTTTGCTTCACCCGTTACTATAGGGTCAAGCAGATATATTTTGGCACCTGTCTCTCTTGAAATAATATCTGCCGCTTTTGAAGAATACTGTGGTTCTGCAAACAAAGCTTTAATTCCTGTTTTTTTAATAATTTCCACTGTTTCTTTAAGTTCTCCGGCACCAGGTTCAGTGCCCGGTTCTCTTTGTATTACAGCTGCTATTTCGAGAGAAAACTCCTTGGCAAAATAAGGAAAAGCTTCGTGAAAAGTTATTATCTTTCTATTCGGCAAGTTTTTTATTCTGCTGTGCATTTCAGTCTTCAGGCCTTCAAGTTTTTCAATGTATGCATCAGCATTTTGTTTATATAATTGAGAATTTTTAGAATCGTATTCTGACAATTGATCAGCTATGTTCCTTACCTGCTGAATGGCTCCGGAAATTGAAACCCATACATGGGGATTATAATGCTCATTTCCATGCTCATCTTTATCTTCATCTTCATGATCATGATTATCTTCTTCATCATGCTTGTGGTTATGATGAAAATCTTCTTTCAGAAGTTCTATTCCTTTGCTCGCTTCTGCAATTTTAACTTTGCTGTTTTGCTTTATAACTTTCTCTAAAAAACCTTCCATTCCTGCTCCATTAATAACAAAAATATCTGCTTTTTCAAGAAGCTTCATATCTGATACAGAAAGCTGATAATCATGCAGACACCCCGTCTGAGGCTCCGTCATATTAATTACCTTAACCTCCGGTACATCCTTTGCAATATTTATTGTATGCAGATACATTGGATAAAACGAAGTAACTATGACTAACTCTTCAGTGCTTTCAGGTTCATTGTGTGTCGTTTTGTAGCAAGAAGAAAATAAAAAAACAAAACCAACCGCAATTAAAAGCGCTTTATATATGCTTCTGATTGAAATAAATTTGCTTTGCGCAAAGCTCGTAAAAAATTTTAACATTGGGAACCTCCTGCTCTATTTATGTTGTAGATGCAAATAATTCCTATTTGCATCTACACCTATATAATTATATACCAAAAATATCAAAAATAAAACAATAAATAATGTTAAATAAATTAAAAACTATAATATTTTTTCAAGCAGGTCAGTTCCCTAACAAAATAATTTTCTTTATTTTCCTGTAACAGCAACTGCCACTTCTCCAGGTTTTAATGAATGCGCTGCGGCATATTCCGAATCTGTTTCATTCAACAAACTATGAGACAAACACCTCTGTCTGCAAAAGCTCGCATACCATATCGCACTATCTTTAAGTGTTCTTTTTTTTGTTTTCATATCTACATGTACAAGACCGTATTTTTTTGTATATCCATATCCCCACTCAAAATTATCTAGAAGACTCCAGACAAAATATCCTTTTACATTAATGCCTTCTTGTATTGCTTTGTCCATATACTGTATATATTTTTTTAAATAGTTTATTCTGTCTTTGTCAACTATTCTTTCGCCAATTATTTTATCTTCAAAAGCTGCACCATTTTCTGTTACAAGAACTTCAGGATTGCCGTAGTTGTCAGCAATCCATTTTAATGCGTCATACATAGATTTAGGATATATCTCCCAACCCATACTTGTGAATTTAACACCTTCATAATTAGGTTTTACAGGCAAAAACCCCAGAGGTATCAATGATTTTTTTACTACTGCTCTTGTGTATATGTTTAGCCCCAAAAAGTCAACGGGGGTGGATATTATACTCATATCCCCTGTTTTTACAGCCTTTTGTGAAGGGATGAAAATTTCCCACACATCAGGGTATTGACCCTTCATTATAGGATCTATAAAAAGTGCGTTTATTCTGTTTGCAGCTTCTACGGCTTCAATATCTTCAGGTGTATGAGGGTAGGCAGGATACAATATATTGGATATCCCGCCGTTTAACCCTGAATAACTTTTTATAGCCTGCATTGCAAGTCCATGAGCCAACATTACATGATGAACCGCATCTCTTCCTTTTATAAAATTAATATGCCCTGGTGCATGAGTTCCAACATAGTACCCAAGACCTAGTATGGTCATAGGTTCATTTACTGTTATCCAATATTTTATGCGATCCGAGAGTCTTGCAAGCAAAATATCAGCATATTCCGAAAACCACATCGCTACATCTCTGTTGTACCAGCCTCCAAGTTTTTCGAGCTCTAGAGGAAGATCAAAGTGATAAAGTGTTGCAATTGGTTCAATATTTTTCTCCAGCAGTGCGTCCACAAGGCGGTCATAAAAATCCAAACCTTTCTCATTTATCCTTCCTTTCCCTTCAGGAAGCACTCTTGGCCATGATATGGAAAACCTGTATGCATTTATATTTAGAGAAGCCATGATATCAACATCTTCTCTATATCTGTGATAATGGTCGCAGCTTTCATTTCCGGTTGCTCTTCCTTTTATTCTCCAGCTTTTTTTTGCACAAAACTCATCCCATATCGATGGTCCTTTGCCATCGATGCAATGACCACCTTCAATCTGATAAGCTGAAGTTGACACACCCCAAAAAAATTGCTGACTCATGTCTTCCCTCCATATTATCAGTGGTATATCTCCACTATAACTTTCTTTTTGTGCTGGCTGCAGTCTATCTGGTAAAACACTCCATCAATGCAATTATATTCGATATTCTTCGCGTTTGCCAGAACTTTTGAAGGAGATTTTCGAGCCGCAAAAGCGAATATTCCTCCTTCTTTTAATATAATTGCTGTTTTTTCATTGTTTAGTTTTATTACTTCTTCTATTCCCGCAGAACTGATATATTTGTCAATGAGTCCTAACAGTGAAATACCGTCGTCATCAAAAGGCGCAATCATATACAACAAAGAGCTGTCTTTTGTCAACGCAAAACTGATGCTGTCATTGTATGAAACAACATAAGGTTTTTTGTTGAAATAATCGTATGCAACGTATTGTCCCTCTGAAAAAACCGGAATATCTTTTGGAGATATTTTCCCTGCAACGCTATCACCCTGGTCATTGATGTTAAATGCTGCTTCATAGGCTACGCCTTTGCACATATTCCATATTTTAAGAGGTATTTGTTTTTCCCTTGGATTTGTTATCAGGCAATCTTCGGTTGGAAGACCGGGCTGCTCACATCTTAAAACTTTACCATCTGAAAAAATCAGTGGTTTTATCTTTTCTGCATCAGTTTCTCCCACTCGGTCGCTCACATAAACAGGCCCTCCGCTCACTGCCCTAAGGAGAGAACTGTTTAATGCCGATTCGTGGTTTGTCCACCACATATCCCAGTCCCCCCATATTATGCTTCCATGATAGAATGAATTGTATGCATTTTGCAAAGCATGCTCTCTGAAACCGTTCTCTTTTTTGGGATAAAAATCATCGCTGTTTCTTGAAACTGAAGAAATAGGCCTGCTGAATATATTCTCAGTAGACATACCCATACAGTTTATTACACAGTTGTCAAAATTTATTCCTATAGATGCTTCAAGTCCATCATGTGCATTCTCCGCAGCTTTTCCTATAGCTTCGAAATATGCACTGTGATTTCTTAACGAACCCTGGTTATCTACTTTCACAAAATCAATGCCGCAGCTTTTTAGATATGAATGCCATGCATTCCAGAATTTAAAAGCTTTGCCTTTTTCAAATGCAGGAACGATTTTCCCCGAATTAGCTTTCGCAAGGCACTCTTTCATTTCGCATGCCAGTTCACTTTCAGGATGTATTCCTTCCCAATATCCCGTAAAAGCATGCCATACCCCAACCCAACTGAAGCTGTATTCATTTTTAAGTTTACTGCTTAATTTTGCGAGCCCCGCAGGGAACTTGTCATTGTCTTCTTTAAATGAAGAAAGACAACCATCCTGTACCTTTGACCATCCGTCATCAATTATCACCCATTTTACCGGAAGCCCCTTTTGTTTGAATTCTTCAGCTTTTTCTAATATCCCTTGTTCATTTACATCTTTATAAAATGCATCCCATGTGCACCAGCCAAAATATTCTAAAATATCTGGAAATTTTCTGTTTTTTCTTATCATGTCCTTTTTTCCCATTGCTTTAAATGCTGTTTCTGCAGCCTTGTCAGGCAACTCAAAAGGGTTTTGTCCTGCTGCAAGCACGAATGACAGTGTATCGCACTGATTATAGCCTCCCACACCTGCTGATAGCTGTATTTCAAGCTTTCCATCGGAACCTTCAAGCTCTGTCTTGTATTCTTTATCACACACAGGCAAAACAAATGCATACATACCGTTATTTTTCCAAAGCATTGCCTGAGTCCTTGCTGGTATATCGCCTATATTGGAAGTAAAAAACGGTCTGGTCCACCAGTCGCAATATAGATAGTTTGCCATTATCCCTTCCGCATTATTTAGTGATTCCACAACAAGCTTAATGCCTTTAAAAGCTTTGAATGTTTGCTTGTTCATAAAAACAACATTTTTTCTTGATGCTTTTACGAATACACACATCCTATCTTCGTAACATCTGAATGTAATGCATGCTTCCACGTTCGTATTTCCATTTTCATCTTTTTTATCATATTTTACACAGTAATCAGTATATGTTCCCATACTGTCCACATTTTGATTCGTTACAAACTCACTTGCCTGTTCAAATTCATATGTAGTTCCGTATTCCATTTCCAATCTCGGACTTATTGATCTTAACAATATTTTTTCGCCATTCAACACATCAACCTTGGAAGAATTACCGGCTATTACTTTGTACATAAAATCATCTCCTTTTTTCATAGTAATTGGATGCATTATAAACTTCCTTGTTAATATTACATTTTATGTTGAAATATTTCAAGGTAAAAATATTTGCATAAAAGCACAAAAACCGCCAATCTTTCGACTGACGGTCCTGGTGTGGTGAGCCATCCGCGACTCGAACGCGGGACACCATGATTAAAAGTCATGTGCTCTGCCTGCTGAGCTAATGGCCCATAAATAAGGAGTCCGTTTAGACTCCTCAAACCGATAGGTTTATTACTTTGGCTGGGATGGCTGGACTCGAACCAACGAAATGCCAGAGTCAAAGTCTGGTGCCTTACCCGCTTGGCTACATCCCAACAAATGAGAAGTTTAAATGGGGTGAACGATGGGATTCGAACCCACGGCCTCCAGGGCCACAACCTGGCGCTCTAACCGACTGAGCTACATCCACCACATGTTTGCGTCTTGCCTCGCGACACAAACATATTTTAAAGGGTAAAATAGATTTTGTCAATACACATGCCAAAAAATTTTTTTATAATACCACTTCCTCTACATAAATTTCTTCCCCTGCTTTCACAATACCTCCCTTCAGAACTCGCGCAAAGATGCCTTCCCTTGGCATCACACAATCACCAACTTTATGGTATATTGCACATTTTTGATGGCATTCTTTGCCTATTTGGGTCACTTCAAGCACAACGTCTCCTATTTTAATTCTTGAACCTACAGGCAGTCTATATAATTCTATTCCTTCCGTAGTTATATTTTCTGCGAATTTTCCAAAACACAGGCCTTTTATTCCTAAGTCTTCAATTTTTTTAATGCTTTCTCTGCCAAGAAGACTAACCTGCCTATGCCAGCCTCCTGCATGTGCATCTCCTTTGATGCCATAGCCCTCAACAAACTCCGCCTCTTCCACCTGAGTTTTTGGAATGCCCTTCTGTGTGCTGATATTTATAGCTAAAACCTTTCCTGCCTTCTTATACATTATAATTCTCCCCTCTCACATATTCTCCGCTTTTACCACCTGCTTTTTTTGTCAGGTACATTTCACTTATAGTCATGTCTTTGTCAACGCTTTTGCACATGTCATAAAGCGCAAGTGCTGCTCCCGCAACAGCTGTAAGTGCTTCCATTTCAACACCTGTTTTCCATGTGCACTTTACATAAGAAGATATTTTTATAAATCCTTCTTCCAGGAACGGTACTATTTCTATTTTCACAGAGTCTATAGGAATGTTATGGCACATAGGAATTATATCGCTTGTTTTTTTGCATGCCATAATGCCGGCAATTCTGGATACGGCTGCAACATCCCCTTTGGGCAGCTTTTTGTCTAATATTTTTTGTATCGTGTCATGTTTCATATAAATTTTGCATTCTGCCTGCGCCTCCCTTGCCGTATATTCTTTTGAGCTTACATCCACCATCACTGCATTCCCATGTAAATCAAGATGTGAAAAGTCTTTTTGCATACTAACCTCCTATTTGGTTCATTTTTCTGTTTGAAACATACTTTTTGCCAAAATTATGCCCCTCCGGCTTGTTTAGAATAGCTTGTTCTATTATCCTTTTAATGCCTTCAACATTGTCTTTCTTTAACAAATCATAAAAATCATACTCACAATTATCCCCGAGGCACGTCCTGATCTTGGCGTCACTTGTAATCCTTATCCTATTGCAACAGCTGCAGAATTTATGGCTCATTGGACTAATAAATCCTACTCTTCCTGCATATCCTGGAAGTTTATAATATCTGGCCGGCTGTCCGTTGTACTCTTCATACACAGGTTGAAGCTGAGGATATTTGTTCATAATATGTGTATTGGCAAGAGTATTTCCTTGCTTCTTATTATCATCATTAAATGGCATCATCTCAATGAATCTTACGTCTAGTTCTATGTCTTTGGTTAGGTTAATAAATTCAGAAATCTCGTCATCATTTATTCCTTCCATTAATACAACGTTTAGCTTAAGAGGCTTAAGACCTGCTTTCTGTGAGGCTTCAATGCCTTTGAACACATCGCTTAGTCTCCCTCCTGTAAGCTTGCTGTACTTCTCTTCCATTAACGAGTCTATACTAATATTTACTCTCATAAGCCCTGCTTTTTTCAATTCCTCTGCAAAATGCACAAGCCTTATTCCATTGGTTGTCATTGAAAGGTCAGATATGCCTTTTATTGAAGAAATCCTTTTCGTTATTTCTACTATGTCCTGTCTTATTAACGGCTCTCCGCCGGTAAGTCTTACTCTTTTAATACCAAAATCAGCCATAATTTGAACAATCTTTTCAAATTCCGAGGCGGTCATTTCTCTGCATGTCGGGTCTTTGCAGGCACTTGGGTTGCAGTAAATGCACTTTAAATTGCACCTTTGAGTGACAGAGAGCCTCAGATAATCGATGTTCCTGCCAAAGCTATCTTTCATTGAAATTCATCCCTTCATTGTTTTAATATTCAATGACTTCCCCAATACCCTCAAACTCATAGCCCCCTAACTGCAGAAGTCTTTGCCTGAATGTTTCAGATTTTAATATATCCAAAAACTTTTCTGCAGCAAATGTATTATATATATCTTTACTTACAAGGAAATCGTACTGCTCTGTACAAACAGGTATAAAATCCAAATCATATGCCTTGGCCGCAGAATAAACACCCAGCCCTGCATCAGCTGTGCCCGAAGCTATTGAAGAAGCCACAGCCATATGTGTATACTCTTCCCTGCCATGAGAGATTAATATCTCTTGATCCTTGGTAATGTTTTTTGTTAGAAACTCATATAATATCCTTGTACCTGAACCTTTTTGCCTGTTTACATATCTTAATTTCTTATCCATTATATCCTCTATGCCTTTTATACCTAAAGGATTGCCTTTTTGAACGATAAGCCCTTGTATCCTTTTAACTCCTCTTATAAGCACTGCTTCTCTGTGTGGGAAATATTTATTGGCAAAAGAAATATTGTATTCTCCTGTTTGCCCGTCAAGAAGATGAATACCGCATATATGGGATTCTCCTCTTTTTAATGCAAAAATCCCGGGCAGGCTGCCGACGTGTATTGAAGAAATTTTGACATCGTTGCCATCAAAAAGTGAATATATATTAAATATATCTGACATCTCATCCAGCATTATATCGTGGCTTCCTACGACAAGAAGCGAACTTAAAATGTCCTTAGGGTGTTTTAATATCGCAATATTCACATTTTCTCCTGCATCAAGCGTCTCTACATTCTGGGGTACTTCGAGAATCCCATCCGCTCTCAAAAAAGACGTAATCACTCCTGCCCCTCTGTTTAAAGGCACCGCTACATATTGACCATTTACATATCCCACTTTTACCCTCACATATTCTTTATATTTGAGTGAAGAATTTATTTTTCTTGCTAATTTTGCATCTAACGTGTATTCATGGTCGTTTCCTTTATTATCACAATTATTTATATTATAACAATCGCACTTGCAAATATACTTTTGCAAAAGCTTATCAATTTCATATCTAGAAGGAAGAGTTCCTTTTGTATATTCAGTATAGTAATTCATATTCATTTTATGTTGCAGACATTGAAGCAAAATTCTAATAATGTTTTTCATAACTATAATACCTGAAACAGGATACCCAGGCACGCCAAACACAGGCGTATCATTTACAATGCCAAACATAGCCGGTTTTCCTGGTTTTATTGACACACCATGAAATATCAACGAACCCATACTCTCTATGGCGGCTGATGTATAGTCTCCTCTGCCTGCAGATGATCCTGCATTCACAATCACAGCATCACATTGTTCGCATCCCTTTCTTATTGCTTCGGAAACACGCTCTAAATCATCAGGTACAATT
>Ga0308398_1001495_pt1 | contig 12553 bp, 9 predicted proteins | sample Hotspr20SampleT9_FD_202360 | JGI IMG/M metagenome (GOLD analysis project Ga0308398, IMG submission 202360) | Hot spring phototrophic mat microbial communities from Mushroom Spring, Yellowstone National Park, Wyoming, United States - 20051001_T9 ...
AACCCCCCAAGCCGCTCTCCGCTGCTGGCTTGCCTCTCCCGGACATCGTGCCAATCTTCTGGGGCCTTGTGAGGAAGTCGGCCTGGCCGTCGCTACCAATGGATGGGGTGAGCGGTATTGGGTTCAGATCTTCGGTAGCTCCGGTCCACGCTGATGCCACATCCTTGTCGCGGTCCGATCGAATCGGGGATCCTTTCTGGGAAGGCACAGGCTTGTTTCCCCTAATCTACGGGAACCTGCAAGGTGGGCTTCCAGGGCGTGTGTTTGTTCGGCATCGCTGTTTGGGGAGCCCAGGCCGTAGAGCAGCAGGAGGCTCCGCGTCGCAGAGCGGAGGGTAGAGGAGGGCAGGTCACGATTAAAAGGGAGGGAGAGCAGATCACGATTGATAATGAGAAGACAGGTCAAGATTAGGTGTGTGTGCCCCGGTTGGCTGAGCATGCTTGAGAAGTGGGCGGTGTTGTTGCCGTGCGACTACAATGGGGTCGGAGATAAGAGATGGGAAACCATCTTCTGCGTCGTCCATCTTCCGGGTGAGGGAAGGCGAATAATTCGCGGCAAGGAAACAAAAGACCGCTGAAGAGGAAAATGGACGGACGCCGCCGGCTATGTGAATCTCTGGGCAAAAAACGTCAAGGGCCAGGACATGGGGCGTGTGATAGTCATCACCGGTGTGACGCGAGGGCTGGGTCGAGCTCTGTTGGAGGAGTTCGCTGCAGGAGGGCATATACTGGCAGGTTGCGGCCGGGATAGTGCTCGGATGGCCGAGTTACAAGAGCGTTATCCTTCGCCGCATGTGCTAGCTACGGTGGATGTTCAGGATGTGGAAGCGGTGTCACGCTGGGCCGGGGAGGTGCTCGCCCGGCTCGGTCCGCCGGACCTGCTCATCAACAACGCTGCCGTGATGATCCGTCCTGCCCCGCTGTGGCAGGTTCCCCTGAGCGATTTCCGCCGCTCGTTCGAGGTCAATGTGATGGGCATATTCCATGTGCTGCAGGCGTTTTTGCCCGCCATGGTGGAGCGACGCCAAGGTGTGATCGTCAACCTGTCCAGCGCCTGGGGTCGCAGCACCGCCCCCCGTGTGGCCACATACTGTGCCACCAAGTATGCGGTGGAAGGGCTGACCTTAGCCTTGGCCCAGGAGTTGCCCCGCGGCATGGCGGCGGTCCCCCTCAATCCCGGAATCATCGACACCGACATGCTCCGGTCCATCTGGGGAGCCAATGCCGGGCGGTATCCGAAGGCTGAGGCTTGGGCCAAACGGGCTGCTCCCTTCTTGCTGGAATTATCGGCGGAGGATAATGGCAAGTCCCTGACGGTGCCTTGAGTAAGTGCTGCTCCTTTGCTCGAAGAGCGGTGACGCCGAGACACCTTCTTCAGAACAAGGTGCACCACCTTGGGAACAGAAAGTTTCTGGAGCCAATAGCGTATCCTCGCACCCGAGAGATAGTCAGCTTCAGCTCAACGTGCAAGATCTTCAGGAGACGAGGGAGAAGAACAGCTCTTCCAGGTCATCCTGGCGGTAGTATTCCTGCAAATCCGGAAGGGTGCCGCAGGCTACGATCCGGCCGCGGGACATGATGGCCACGCGATCGCAGAGCTTTTCCACTTCGCGTAAGATGTGGGTGGAGAAGAGGATGGTTTTCCCCTGGGTGCGGAGTTGCTGGATGGTTTGCAACACGGCCCGTTGGACCAGAACATCTAGTCCCGCCGTCGGTTCATCGAAAATCAGTACGGGTGGGTCATGGACCAAGGCCCGGGCGATGGACACCTTTTGTTTCATACCGGTGCTCATTTCCCCGCCGCGGCGATGGCGGAAGTCGTTCATCTGCAAGGCAGAAAAGAGCGTCTCCATGCGTTCCCGGAGGCGGTCGGGAGGGATCTGATAGAGTTGGCCGTAGTATTCCACCATTTCCCAGGCGGTCATACGTTCGTAGATGCCGGTATTGGCGGAGAGGAAGCCGATATGGGCGCGGACCTGAGCCGCCTGCTGCACCACATCGAAGTGGGCCACCCGGGCAGTACCGCGGCTAGGTCGTAAAACGGTACAGAGCATCCGCAGGGTGGTTGTCTTGCCCGCTCCATTAGGGCCGAGCAGGCCGAACACTTCCCCTGGCTGTACCACAAAATGCACATCTTCCACCGCAGGCTTGGGGTTGCCACGAAACCATTTCGTCAACCCGTGTACTTCGATCATGGCTCGAACTGCTTCAAGGGGTGGTTTTCGGGGAACTCTCTTGTTCCAAGGATTGTCGCCAGCGGCGGTAGTTGTCCCAACTGGCCGGATCGATCGGGAAGGGGGGATATTCCTGGCCATTGAGGAGCAAACGGACCCAGTCCTTCTTGTCGCCGGTCTCGTCCTCGATGGGCAGGAGCCTGAAATCTTCCGAGGTAGCCAGTTCCAGGGGCTGCTTGTTCCCACCAACGACTACCACGAGCTGACCCAGCAATGCAGCTTTGCGGCGGGGACGCATGGGCAGTTCTACAATAGTCGCGTCGGTGTGGGGATCGCCGTGGCGAATGTCCTGCAGAAACTGCTCAAACCAGCGGAGGTGGGCGCGACTAGGACGAATGCGGAACACAGCACGCAACTGCCGATACCCTTGCCACTGTCGCCAAGCGCCCAACAGGAATATCCCGATCAGGAAAGCCAAAATCGGATTGGGACCCAATCCGGCCTGAAATTGCACGAAAGCCAGCAGACCGTTGAGCAAGGCGAAGGCCAGCAGGATCAGGGCATCGCAGAGAACCCCTTCCGCCGACGGGAAAAACCATTTGTAAAAGGCGATGAACAACTCTCCGGCGATGAAAAAGGCATAAACAATCAGAAAAAAGTCGTTGCCTGGGCCCCTCTTCTGGGACAAGAAGGCAAAAAACGCCATCAGCAAGGCAAAGAAGAAATTCTCCCGACCGCTCCGTTGAACCGATCGGCATAAATCTCGATAGATCAGGATATGGACCAGGCGTTGGTGCAATTCCTCCGGACTCATCGGAGCGGTCGGCTCCATCGACTCACCCTCGGAGGCCGGCTCGGACGAGGCAGGATCATTCCAGGACACAGTCATTGTTCCTTGAGATGGAAGCAGGATGATTCTCGATGATGTTATTGTTCTACCGGCTTCCCCTTTTGGCAATCACAAACTCCGGGACACAGTTCATGGCTGCCGAGAGGGGATCACGGAGGTTCGTGTTCCCAGGAGCAAGTTTCCCCTGTGTGGTGAGGTCAAAAGGCGCAGTGAGGTCAAAAGGCACGCTGCAGGGGGGCTAGTCTGTGGGGTGGGACCGATGATTATTCCGAAGACAAGCGGTATATTTCAGGTCAGGGGACTTATCAGGGTAGGTCAGGGGACGGGTGAGGAAAGTCGGAGACTTTGCCCTACAAGAGGCATAAGAGGGAGCTCGATGGTCATGAGGCCAGAGGAAGGGCGAAAGAGGTCGAGGCCGGCGAAGGAGCGGGTCGTTCGTCGATCAATTCGTAGAAGACATTGCGTTGTCGCGGTTCCCAGCCGGCTTCTCGAATGGCCCGTCGGATTTCGTCCAGGGTGAGGTAGTGGATGGTGCCAGCGGAGGCCACCACATTTTCCTCGATCATGAGGGAGCCCATGTCATTGGCTCCGAAAAACAGGGCGATCTGCCCGATCTTACCCCCTTGTGTAACCCAGGAAGACTGGATGTTGCGGATGTTGTCGAGGTAAAGGCGGGCAATGGCTTGGGTGCGGAGGTATTCGAAGGCACCCACTTCGGGGAAGTGGGCCATTTTGTGCCCGGGTTGGAGGGTCCAGCAGATGAAGGCGGTGAAGCCGCCGGTTTCGTCTTGCAACTCGCGCAGTCGGGTGAGGTGTTCGATCCGCTCGGCTTCCGTTTCGATGTGGCCGAACATCATCGTGCAGGTGCCTTTGCCCCCAAGCTCATGCCAGACACGGCAGACTTCGAGCCATTCGTCGGTCAGGGCTTTCCCTTTGGTCAGTTGTTTGCGCACGCGATCGACCAGGATTTCCCCTCCTCCCCCGGGAAGCGAGCCGAGACCCGCATCTTTGAGTCGGCGGAGCACTTCACGCAACGGCAGCTTGTTGATCTTGTGAAAGTGCCAGATTTCCGGTGGGCTGAAGCCGTGGATGTTGATCTGGGGATAGCGGCTTTTGATATCCCGCAGAAGCTCTTCGTACCATTCCAGCTTCAACTGGGGGTGCATGCCTCCCTGGAGCAGGATTTGATCTCCCCCTGCGGCGATGGTTTCCTCGATCTTGCGATACAGTTCCTCACGAGGCAGGATGTAGGCATCCGCATCGTGGGATTTGCGGTAGAAGGCGCAGAAATCACAGACCGCAGCGCAGACATTCGTGTAATTGATGTTGCGGTCGATATTATAAGTGCGGTATGGTTCAGGATGCAGACGCATGCAGACGCTGTGGGCGGCTTGACCCAAGCGAATCAGGTCGTGACAGCGGAACAGTTCGAGCCCTTCCTCCGGTGTCAAGCGATAGCCGTCCACGGCTTTGCCCAGAATCCGGTCGAGATTGCTCATAGCGTAGCTCCGGCGACGATCCGAGAAAGGGAAGAGAGGTTCCACCGTTGTTCCTTCAGGGGCGGGGTCAAACCCAGCGCAGCAGTCAGTTCCGCAAAGCGGAGCAGACCGGCCCATTCGCGTGTTCCCAGTTCATAGCGGATGATATGGCTCAGATAGCGGCGGCAGTAGCCGGCGTCCAGATTCAGACGGGCCGCTTCTCGCTGGGCGATCTGACCGAGGCGAGACAGCCCCCGCTGCCGGGCCTGGAGGAACGGAGGAGTTACTTCGGCCAGGGGAACTTCGGGTCGCACGGCCCACAGAGCATAGACCATCGGCAGGCCGGTCCAGTCCGTCCATTCCATGCCCAGGTCATAGGCATAGGGCCAGCCGGGCAAGCAGGCACGCATCGCTCGATCTCCGATCAGAAGCACCGCATCAGCGTCCACCTCTTCCCCTGCGGCGTTCAAAGGCAATGATTGATACTCCGCCTCCACACCCCATCGCTGGAGCATCAACACTTGGACCAAAGCGGCGCTGGTCCGAGACCCTTCATCCAAGGCGATGCGCCGGATGTGCGGCCACGGTACCCGACTGAAGAGCGTCACACTGAGAACCGGTCCCCACGAGGCGATGGCAATTCCCGGGATGAACGTATATTCCGGCGCACGCAGAAACTCCACCACAGGAATCAGGCCGATATCCAGCAGGCCCGCTGCCATCGCATCCGCCAGACGACTGGGAACATCCAGGACCAGCTGCCATTGGGGGGCATAATGCTCCAGGTCCTCGATGAGAGGCCGGGCGTTGAGATAATTCACCGCTCCTACGCGTACCTGCCGGGTCATGAGTCAGCTCTCTATCCCGCGTCGAGACTCATTCGTTATAAGATCAGGAATTATCACCATAAGAACCGCAAGCGGCGGCAAAAACGCAACGGCCTCCCTGGCAACAACACCAACGGCCTCTGCACAAATCAGTGCGGAACTAAGAGAAAAAAACAACCCTACAACGAGGAGAAAGGCTTACGGGAGGAACACGCGAAGCAACAGCGGAATGGGCTTTTCAGCTCTCAACGCTCAGGGATGGATCGCCGGCGGACAGGGCGGACAAACCGGCACACACAACGGTACACATCGCTGGACGCACACAGTGACCGTGTAAGGCTCCCAACGGCAGGTGGTCACCGGCACCAGTCGGCAGTGAGTCTCGGTAACCACTTTACATGTGGTGATGGGCACATAACGGATCCGCTCTTCACATTCCATACGGGTACGGCAGTGTCGAACCACACACTGCCGAGGTTCATAAACCAGACGGCATACGACAACAGGAACATAACGGACACATTGTTGAGGAAGCAGTTCCGTTACACAGCGTGTCTCATAGCGAACATGATCTTCTCTCACGAGCCGACACACGGTGTAGGGAACCACCCGGCATCGGTTCTCCAGGACCGTGGAGCAGTGCCGCCGCACCTCATGGCGGATATGTTCCTCCCGTACCAGCTTGCCGACTGTGTAAGGCACCAGGACCTTACGGGTTTCCGGAACATAGGAGCACCGCCGTTGGGTTATCAGACGCACGCATGTTTGCGGTACTACTCGGCAGACGGTATAAGGCCGATAACAGACCCTTTGCTCACAGACCGTGTAGCACCGGTAGCGGGTCTCCGTGCGGATGGCCGTCTCGGGAATTAGTCGGCATATCGTGTAAGGTGTGTAACATACTTTAACTTCTGGAACGAGATAACAACGAGTACGGGTCTCATAGCGAATGCATTGTTGAGGAATCAATCGACATACAGTCCGGCTACAAGGGCGTAATTCCGTCCGGCATACCCTGCGACATACAGGAACTTGCACAGTGACACATACAGGCTTGCATACCGGACGACATTCACGAATCACGCGATACTCTTCACGAGGCACCCATACGGAACGGCACACCACTCGGCCTGGGCATTGCACAAGCTGCTCGACAATGGGACCCGGCCGGTAATACGTGGTGCAGGTGCAGGGGTCAAAGACGCATTCCCCGGGCAACTGCACGCATTGTTTGATCATCGGGCCGGGCACATACTCCGATACCGTCACAAAACTGCCCGTGCACACCTTCTCCACACGTTCCACAATTTGCGTTTCAGTGATATATCGAATCTGAGTTTGCGTAACATATTCAACAACATCCTGATATGTTGTTACAGGTACATAAAATGTCTCCGTTTCATAGACCGGTTTCATCACTGTATAGGGCACAGCGACCTGATATTGTTCTGTCACTGGCCGATAATGAATGGATCGTTGCTCCTGATATCGTGTTTCTTGTACCGTCTTCCAGACTGTATAAGGCACCTGGACGGTATAAGGTTCTACCACGCTCCTTTGTACAGTGTAAGGCTGAGCGATGATATGTTGTTCTTGAACGAGCTTTTGTACCGTGTAGGTGACCGGAATCTGATATTCCTCGACCACAGGGCGTAGGACCGTATAGCAATGCTCCCGGTAATGGGTTTCGGGGACAATTCGATACGTGCAGTACGGTACGGCTACGAGATAATCCTGCACCACGGTCCGGGGGACTGTGTAGGTTTCCTGACGATAGTGAGTTTCATGGACCGGACGGAGGATGGAATAGGGGACAGCCACCTGGAAGGTGCGTGTGACGGGCTTCCAAACTGTGTAGCACTGCTGTTGCCATTGTGTCTCATAGATTGGTCTTTGTACTGTATAATTGTGGATTGTGTCATAATATTCCACAACGGGTCTCTGCACAATGTATTTTTGGGCCACCCATTGAGTTTCGGGAACCTGTCGCAAGGTTGTGAGAGTCTGGACCTGATAATGTGTTTCGTACACGGGGCGGTAGGCCACTTGCTGGTGATACTCGACCAGGGGCTGAACGTGTACGGTCCGCTCGCTCCCCGGCGGAGTGCACTGCTCCGGGAGCACGCAGGGCCTGGGATAGCGACACAAACCCAGGTGTCCGGCATGGAGGGCCGGTGCAGGCAGGAGCAGCCCTCCCAGTATCAGGAGGGCGGAGTAAAGCCAACGCTTCATAGTAACGTTCCCTCGCATGCGGGTCCGTCGCAAGGGGGATTGGGCTATTCCCCGATTTTGGAATTCCTCTTCTGACAGTGTGCGCGATGCATGAAGAACAGGAAGGCCACAATGCGAGTAGTCGCGAGTTCCTGAAGCGATGAACGCAGAATATTCAGCGCTTTTGCTAGAATCTGCTTTATTGCTGCAAGGCGTGGGATAAGTCTGATCGGAAATTATCGAACGCAACGGTGTGCTGATCGAATAAAGACGATGTGCTGATGCGAGGAAAGGACATCCTCATCCAGCGAACGTGCAGAATTGCCCCGGTTTGGATCGCGAGGGTGAAGCAAGTGGGGTGAAGGAGGTAAAGTGAAGGAAGTTTCGGATGAAGGAGGCGTGGTGCAGCAAGTTTCACCGGGGGGCTAACCTTCGCTATGAATCTGCTCGAAGCGTGGGGCAACTTCGTGGAAGGCGGCTAAAAGGTAGGGGTCGAAGTGGTTTTGCAGGTCTTGGGAGAGGAGTTTGACGGCCCGGGCATGGGAGAGGGCGGGTCGGTAGGGCCGTCGGCTGCGCAGGGCTTCATAGACGCTGACGAGAGCTACCACGCGGGCGGAGAGGGGAATTTCGTGGCCTTTGAGCATATCCGGGTAACCGCTGCCGTCCCAGCGTTCATGGTGGTGGCGGACAATTTCCGCGGCCAGAGGAAGAAACGGTAATTCACTGCCGAGCTTGGCGGCGACGTTGAGCATCACCTCCGCACCGACAGTGACGTGGGTTTGCACCACAGCAATTTCATCGGGGGTAAGCTTGTCCGGCTTGATCAGCAGGCTCCGGGGTATGGCGACCATGCCGATATCGTAAAGGGGGGCGACCGCGGCCAGCAGGTCCAGGTAGGCTTCATCTTTGAGCCGGGTATATTCCCCTTGATCGACGACCGCCCCAGCCAGGGCACGGACGTAGCGGACAATGCGGCGCCAGTGCCCCTCGGGGGACAGGCTGGTTTCAGCCAGCAGGCGGGAGATGGTCAGGGAAAGGGCCTCGGCAGGAGCTGCTCGACGCAGAGAGGGCAGGGAGGCTGGTTTGACCGGGGCCTGGCGTTGGGTTAGGGATGTGGTAATGCGTTGGGTGGGGTGAGCGCTTTCCGAACCGTTGCATTGCGCCCGACGCATCAGTAAGGCGCGGACCCGGGAGACGAACTCGCTTGGCTTGAACGGTTTGGCCAGGAAGTCATCCGCTCCAATGGTGGCCAGTCCACCGAGGGCTTCGTCCGGCATCATCCCGGACATCAGGAGCACTTTGAGCCGGTCGCTGTCCCAGCCTGCTCCGCGCACCTTGGCGATCAGTTCGGTGCCACTCCAACCAGGCAGGTTGACATCCACGACCAGCAAGTCGGGGGAGAACCGCGTCAACTCCTCATAAGCGGATTCGGCATCGGTAGCCTCACGCAGTTCGTAGCGGTCTTTGAGCAGCTGGGTCATGAGCAGGCGGATGGAGTCTTCATCATCGACGATCAGGACCCGTTCGCGTTTGCCCGGCTGAGAGTCGGCCTCACGGGACAGCGTGGCAGGGAAGGTGTTGGGCAGCCAGAGGCAGAAACCCGTCAGGGTCGAAGCGACGGCACGCGCGGAGGGAAAACGTTGATCCGGGTCGGTTTGCATCAGGCGGGCGACCAGATCGGAAACTTCTTGAGGGATTTCCGGACGTAGCTGGTGAACGGGTGGTGGGGAGGTTGGTCAGGCGACGGTGCAAATCCTGGAGCGGGTTGCCTGTTTCCGGATAAGGTTCCTGACCCGTCAAGGCCCAGTAGAGTGAGGCTCCCAGACTGAACAGATCCGCCCGGGCATCAATGGTGCGGGGGTCACGGGCCTGTTCGGGTGCCATGTAGCCGATGGTGCCCAGCAACGTACCCGGTTCTGTGACGTGACGCATGGGCATCCGCGCCAGGCCGAAATCCAGGAGCTTCGCCTGCCAGTCGGGTGTCACGAGAATATTGGACGGCTTGATGTCCCGATGGATCAGACCGTGGCGGTGGGCTTCTGTCAAAGCTTCGGCTACCTGACGAAACAAATCACAGGCGCGGTGCGGTGGCAGCGGTCCTTTCTCCCGAACCAAGGTATAGAGGTCCTGGCCGGGGATCAATTCCATGACGAAGTAATCCCGGAACATCGGCGTGGGACCGGGTTGCTCGGAGCGACCGGCATCGAAACAGGCGACAATGTTCGGATGCTGCAACCGGGCGACGGCTCGCGCTTCGGCATAAAAGCGGTGGACCAACCGTTCGTTCCCTTCTGCTGACCGGCTCATGACCTTCACCGCCACCTGCCGTCGCAGTGTAATGTGCTCACCCCGATAAACTGTCCCCATCCCTCCATGACAGAGAATATCCAGCAGACGGTACGAACCCAGGAGCAACTCGTGCCCATTCCCTTTCTTGATCGCTTCCATCTGGAAGCGGGTGATCAAATGCCGCTGATGCAAGGCGTGCAATAGTTCCTCGATCGTCTGAGCCTGTTCCAGATGCTGGCGGTCGCTTTCGGGCAGTTCTTCCCATTCCTCGGGCAGTACGATATGCTTTTCGAGCAGCCAATGGAGTAGGCTTTGAGGTAAGGTGGGTGTTCCCCCTTCCAGGTGTAGGGTCGTGGCGGGAGAGACAGGCGATTCGAAGAGGATCGAATCTGGGTAGGGCGGCATCCCGGGGTCGCTCCGACGCTGTCTTCCGATGGGGAGGACTATCCTGGAACATCACTTCAGGCCGTATCGTAATTTGGCTTACATTTAGGGGAAAGACAAGCGAGACACTTTGTAGAAATGGATCACTGGCACAGAATAGGGGGCGATTTCTACTGAGAGGCGAAAATCCTACGTCAGGCATAAGGTGTGATCATAAGGCTTCCCGGGTGACTTCGGTAATGGGGAAAAAATCCTGTGTGGGTGAAGGCATTCCAGGGTGGTTCTGGTGGTACAAGGCGGTGGTGAGGTCAACCGCCTCAGCGTTTCACCGCTTCGGAGGGATGGGGTAGGTAGCAGATGAACACCCAGGAACAGGAAGCCCCGCGCATGAGGTGGTCAGATTCCAGCCGCACGGCGGAGGGCCTCGGCCCGGTCCGTCTTTTCCCAGGTGAAGTCCGGTAGTTCCCGTCCAAAATGACCATGGCAGGCGGTCTGCCGATAAATCGGTCGGCGTAACTGCAGGGTGTTGATGATACCTTGCGGTGTGAGGTGGAAGAATTCGCGGATCAGCTCGATGAGCCGCCCTTCGGTGATCTTAGCTGTACCGTTGGTGTTCACCCAGATATTGAGAGGGTCGGGATAGCCAATGGCGTAGCTGAGCTGGACTTCACATTCGCGGGCCAGTCCAGCGGCTACGATGTTTTTGGCGATGTAGCGGGCCATGTAGGCGGCACTGCGATCCACTTTGGTGGGGTCTTTGCCACTGAAGGCCCCGCCGCCGTGTCGGCCACGTCCCCCGTAGGTGTCCACAATGATCTTGCGACCGGTCAGGCCGCTGTCCCCGTGCGGGCCACCGGTCAGGAAGCACCCGGTCGGATTGATATGGCAAGCGATGTCTCCCGCTTCTAGCTTGGGAGGCTTCTCGCCGGGCGGGATCATGACGAAGCGGCCGCGGATCAGGTCTTCCCGTTCCCGGCGTAAGACCGGTTCGATCAACTCCCGGATGATGCACTCGCGGGCCTCATCGGTGAAATAATCCTTGTTCTGTCGGCAGGTCATCACCTCACGCGTATGCTGGGTGCTCAGCACCACCGTATGGATCCGATGCGGCGTTCCATCCGCATTATATTCCACGGTCACCTGGCTTTTCGCGTCCGGTCGCAACCACGGCAGCCGGCCACTGCGACGCAACTCTGCATGATACTCCACCAGACGGTGGGCCAGATGAATCGGTAGCGGCATGAGGCTTTTCGTCTCGTTGCAAGCAAAGCCGAACATCATGCCTTGATCCCCGGCCCCGCCACAATCCACCCCTTGACTGATGTGCGGACTTTGGGCGTGAATGTGGCAATCGATCTGGCACGACTCCGCCGTGAAGCCGATCTCGGCCTGTTCCTCGGCATTGCGGGCCACATAGCCGATCTCCCGGATCACTTCCCGCACCAGCCGATCGATGCTCTCCCGTGTCAGGGGCGCTTGCGTGGTGATCTCGCCGGCTACCACCACCAGATTGGTCGTCACCAGTGTTTCACAGGCGACGCGACTGTTCGGATCATGCTGCAGGCAGTAGTCCAGCACGGCGTCGGAGATCTGATCGGCTACCTTGTCGGGATGTCCCATTGAGACCGATTCGCTGGTAAACAGAAAACGCTCATCCGACACGATGGCAACCCTCATGAATTGCTTATGAATTGTCTGCGAACCCCACCCATGGTACGCTCGTTATACACAAACCCTTCGCCAAGGGCAAAGGATTCCCCCCGACTGTTATCCGTCCTCCCCACCTGTGGGCTTTTGCCGCTAGGGGATTCCATCTCCTCGGAACCGGAAGCCCGTGACCCGGAGAAAGATGGGTCTTTCTTCTCATCACAGAGGGAGGGAAGTCTTCTGGAAAAAATCGCACTCCCACCCTCTCACCAGGAGAAAGTAGGAGTGTGTCGTTGGAGACAGCGCTTGGCACCTTCGAGCCGAACGCCTCACCGCTTGGTGAATGTGATTGTTGTAGTCAATCTCGTCACTTCCCAGCGACAGGAACGGCTCGTCCCTCAATCGCGGCGAGCAGCGTACCGAAGGTTTCGGTGATCTCAGCCCCCGCCTGGACGATTACCCGTTTGCGTTCCTGAATGGTCCGTCCCGCCACCGTCAGTTCTGCTGTGACGTCGTAGTAATAAAGCTGCCCCGGTTGCAAGGGGGGCGTGGTGAAAGTACGTTCTGTTCCTTCCTGGGTGGTCAGCAGGCCATCCACATACAATTTCGCCTCCGCGGGCAAGACGAACTTCAGGTGGGCGCCTACCTTTTTCCCATCCTCTTTACTTCCGTCTTTCTTGTCGTCGGGTTTTGG
>Ga0308398_1001516_pt1 | contig 12434 bp, 10 predicted proteins | sample Hotspr20SampleT9_FD_202360 | JGI IMG/M metagenome (GOLD analysis project Ga0308398, IMG submission 202360) | Hot spring phototrophic mat microbial communities from Mushroom Spring, Yellowstone National Park, Wyoming, United States - 20051001_T9 ...
TGACCATTGACGAAAACTTGCGCATTGTGATTAACACCCACTCTTTATCCTCATCTTTGTCAAATGCCAATAAGCACTCTACTGTTATGAAGTCGCTTTCACTTTTCTTTTCTGTCAGCATTTTTAGAACCTCTTTGTTCATAGATTCTTCCTACACCTATTGACTACGACTATCTACATCCTAAAACTATCGAAAATCTTCTACACTTTTTTACACTTAGAAGCTCTATAGCTAAGCTATGTTACAAATATACAAATTTGGACAGCTAGTAGCAACTGTTGCTAGCCTCGTACACTTGTATCAAAAAATGAACAAAAAAAATAATCATCAACTTATAATACCAAAACAGCAGGTTTCGATTGACAAACTTCGTACCCCTCAATTTAATAGGATATGTTAAATAGAGTCTACAGTGTATATAGTACGTACACAAATAGAAATAGAATATAAATCAAATAATTTAACCCATACTAATTATGTACTCATAGATTCCTAATAGCTATAGCTATTAGGAATCTATGAGTATTTAAAAGGAGACACAAATAATTTCAGCACACGCAATTTTGTAACATAAAAAATTGATTTCATAAAATTTTGTTGTTTTCCACTTATTTATATTTTCCTTTTTCGCAGTATTGTTTATTTGCTTTTACTTTTGGCATTAGTATCAATCGTTTCGACATAGACATAAAATGAATGCTATGAAGAATTATAATTATTCGCAAGATGCTGATATGAATTAAAGCCGCTTAAAAAGTATATCTACTATGTTTAACTTTTTGCCTAAAAATATTCAGAAAGTTGTGATGCCACCGATAAAAACTCATGGTATCAAAACAAAGCTTGTTAGGTTCATCCTGAGTAACATTTCATGGGATGGTAAAGGAAGATGGGTTGAACCATTTTTAGGTTCCGGAGTGATGTTGTTTAATATTGAGCCAGAGAGAGCGTTAGTAAATGACATTAACCCTCATATCATTAGGCTCTATCAAATGATTTACAACGGCGACTTAACACCTGAAGAAGTAAAGTCATATCTTTTATCAGAAGGGAAAAAATTGCTATCTAACGGCGAAAAGTATTATTATTTAGTCAGAGATCGTTTCAACAAAACTGGTAATATTTTGGATTTTATATTTTTAAACAGATCGTGTTTCAATGGCTTAATGCGTTTCAATAGTAAGGGAGAATTTAATGCTGCATTCTGTCGTGACCCAAACCGACTCAATCAGACACATGTATCTAAGATAGTCTCTCAAATTGCTCAGATACAGCAAATCATGCGAGGCAAGAAATGGGAATTCAGAATTGGGGACTGGAAAGAATGCATTAAGACAGTGGAAGCTGACGATTTTGTTTATTTTGACCCTCCATATGCAGGGAGAAATACAGACTATTATCAAAAATGGACAGAAAATGAAACAATAGAACTGTATAGATTTATTCGTCAGCTGCCTTGTGGTTTTGCATTATCAACATGGTTAGAGGATAAACATCGTAAAAACGAACACATTGAACTCTACCTTCAAGATTTTGTAAAAAGAAAATTCACTCATTTTTATCGTATAGGTTCTTATGAAGAATTTAGGGGCACTGTCATAGAGCTACTTGTAATAAAATCAGGTTATGAAGTCTAATTATGTCAAAACAAAATGAAGCAAGTATTCGTATGTTACGTACATTGTCATGTAACGCTTAGGATAACCAAATATACCGGTTCCATTCACTAAGTTTGTCTTATCCCAAATAATCACATTTTCTAGTCTATAACCTATGCTACTCATAGTTCTTATTATCCCTTCATGAAGTAGTACAAGCTTGTTTTCTCTGTAGAAGTCGCCGACGTTTATCACACAGTGCCCGTCTGGTCTTAGAACAGCTTTTACCTTCTCAAAGATACTTCTTATGGAAGAGTAATAAAGTTCGTCTTCTTGATTTCCTAGATCGTTAGGTAAGATAGAGTATTGTTCTATTCTATGGTATTGATAGTTTTTCCTATTCTTTCGTGATTTGTTTTCTCTTACCTTATTTAGTAATTTCATGTATGGAGGTGAAGTCCATACAAGCTTCACTTTTTGACCGTCTATGTATTTATCTATGTTGATTGCATCGTCGCATATGGCTATTTGTTTTGTCGTGGATAAGCTGAGATGCTGATTTAGTCTTTGATTAGCGATTTCTATGTACTTTGGGTTTATATCTATCCCTATGGCGTTTCTGTTTAGTTGTTTAGCGGCCAGTAGTGTTGTTCCGATACCACAGAATGGGTCTAGTACAAGCTCACCTTCGTGAGTAAAAAGTTCTATGACCCTTCTTGCAAGTTGTATGGGGAAGGTGGCGGGATGGATAGTTTTGTCTCGGATGTCGTCTTTTTCGTAAGCTACGCGCCATACCCCTACCTGCGCTTTGACCCAAGATTTGGCGTCAAGACAAGACAAATTGTTTTCTTGGCATTGGCAAGTTTTTGTGTAGGGCAATTCAACCAACACAATCAAATTTACGCAGATTGAGTAACATTTTGCTTTTAATAATGTATTCATTTTGACGAAATTAGTACATTTATTCGTGTTAATCAAATTTCAATATAAGTGGCCGAAATGCAGAGTTGCTAATCATTTAAGAATATCAAGACCAGATTTTGTAGATTACATAAGTTCTAAACTAAAAGGTGAACAAAATGTTAGTAAGCAATATTTTGAGCATCCTAAGGGAGCGATCGCTATATCCGATAATCAGAGTGTAACTATATTTTACAACAAAAACGAAACAATATATTTTTACAACTATAAAAAACAAGAAATGGAACAGAATAATATATTGATAAAACTATGCTATGACCATGTAAGTCGAGACCATAAAATAATATCAATAGATAAAAATGGCTTTTTGCAAAAAGGCTCTAAAGTTGAAATTGAGAAAATTGATGTTGAAGATATTTACAGCTTGGTCAAATCATCCAATGGTGATATATATTCTATGCTTTTACTGAAAACTGGCTCAGTTGCTCAAAGAGCAATATACAACGTAAGTAAAAGAAAAGCTATATATAAGGTTAATATCAAAGAGTTTGTAATATCTACCTCATTCTTAGCCAATACGTTTAATTTAGTGTTCAGGTGGCAGTATGATAATATATACATAGATGTTATAAATATTCAAAAAGAAGATATAATAAAACAAGTTATATGGCCCTTGAAAGATTATATAAGTAAATTTTGGGGATTAATAGCAGGTAAAATAGATAACACTTATATAGATGAATTAAGAAATGTTGATCTTACTAAAATAGTTAATTTATTAGCTGTTGATAAAGAATATACATTGGGCAAAACGCAGGATGGAATATTGTTTTATAAATCAGTTAATATTTCTTTTAGATTAGATCTTACGACAACTAAATCAAAGTTTTTGATAATCAACGCGTTTAAGGCATTTTGTGACTTCAATAATGAAGGCGTAGATATTAGAATAGAGACAAGTAAAGTATTTAAATTGGTGATAGAAAAGGGTAAAAAAAGGATATTAGATGTATCATTTGATTTAGAATCTAATATTCTGTTGCTAAATCAACAAATCAATACAGATAAGCGCATTGAAATTTATAAAACTCAGTTACTATATAGTAATCAGTATATATTGGAACACTTAGGGCATTATGTGCGAAGAGATAGTTATATTGAGTCGCTAACTAATAATGTACAATACTATATAAATCTATCATTTAGATTCAATAGTGCGTACTTGTACTTATCTGGTGAACAAATTTTATTCGATCTTAATACACTACTTAAAAATAAAAACATTAGCTTAGGAGTTTACGAGATTAGTAAACAAGATAATAAAATAGTATTAATAGATTTAGAGAAGTTACATCAAAAATTTTTAGAGTATAATAACATTGGGCTAGTAGAAGTTACAGAACACAAAAGAGTAATCAAAGTTGATGAAAAAGTTACAAGTTTATTAAAAGGAATACATGGTAATTTAGATTTTGTCAGTAACCTAAATTGCTTATACTACTTGGAAAATGAGAGTGGTTACCTTTACATATTAGCAATTTATGAGTATGATAATAAAAATCATGAAGAGGGCAAAGTGCCGATTTCTCATCTTATCATTTTCAAGTGCAACATTAGAGAAAATAAAGCAGGATGTGCAAATTTTATGAAACTGGTATCACACTCTTATAACTTGTTTGAAGACCAAGATTTATTGATGTATAAAACTCTTTTGCGATATGCAACTAGTAAAGGTAACAATATATACATCTTAGATTTTATAAATTACATTTACAATTTTATCAAAAGTGGTAGGAAAGTTTTCTATAGGCATGGTAGTAAAAAAGTGTTTTCAGAATCAATAAATAACGGCATAACAAGATTTTATATAAGTAAAAACAAAATAATATTTCGTGCAAAATCCGATAAAATAGAGGCCTTGGATATAAAATACAATAGACAATATCAATTCCGTCCTTCTTATTTGTCTAATGACGATGTTTATGAGTATATTAATAGCAAACATGTTTATCTTACTACAATATGTGATAAAATCATATATGATGATATTATTTTTTATTGTATTTCATTAGATAGGTTTGAGCAAACCAAATTTCCAATCTTGGTTTTAGAGATGTCTTTGATAAAGCCCATTGAAGTTTTGAACTGATGTCGTGAGCTGTTAAATTTTTCTCGTATGGTAGACACCATACGCCAACCAGTGCCTTCACCCACGACTTTGCATCAAGACAAGACAACTTGCTTTCTGAACATTGACAAATCTTTGTGTAAGGCAAATCAAAGGCCACAATCAAATTTACTCATTTTCAAACTTTGGCAGTATTACAATTAAGTTTATTTCAATGGGATGATAGATTATTAACAACAACGAAAGTCGAAGTATTGATTATGAGCAAGCGTTATTTAAATGTTGCTATATCTTTAGTAGGGCAAAATTCTTATTTATCTTGATTATTTGCCCACATTAATCGTTTAAATTCATTCTCAATGGGCTCGGCTTCTGGCACATAGCAACTCCCATTGACTAGTAACCGAACGGGCTTTTGACTCTCGCCAAGCAGGTCTGGGAGAATTGTGTGTTCAATGAACTGTTGATCCTGTCTCAGAGTTCTAATTTCGTTGTTTGTGTTATCCAACGGCCGCCAAACGATGACAAGGCGCTTGCATTGCTTTTCACCCAGTACCACCCGATAGAGGCGTCCATTGTCCTGAAATTGACGCATTTTCTTTACGTGGATGCCCAGCAGGTAGTTGAAGGTCTCCACTAAGTCCACTACGCAATCTCGCATTTCGTCGCCTTCCCGCACCTTGATTTTGTAGTTGAAAGGGTCTTGTAATTGCTCCAGGTTCAGCAGGGAAGAGTTGCCCTGCGTCTCAAATTCCAGCATGTAGCGCAGGAGGTATTCGTCGCCAAACCGCTCCAACGCCAACTGTTCCTTTCGCACTCTCGTCAAATCCAAGTTATTCAGCGTGTCCTCGTACTGCTCAAGGTAGAGGTATTTGAAGAAACCACCGCCCTGCCAATTTAGTTGCGTAGATATCTCGCTTTTTTCACCGTACAAAACCTTCTTCATCCTTGGCAAAACATGTGTCTCAAAATGCTCGCCTGATTCTATCCCTATCCACCTCCGCCCCATCTTTTGAGCAACAGCGGTAGTAGTACCAGAGCCGAGAAAGTAATCCATCACCAACTCTTTGTCAACGGTGATAGTGGCAATAGCACGGTGAAGTAACTCTTCTGAGTTTTCTGTTGTAAAATTCCAACTATTGCTGTATCCAGGGATATCTGTCCAATCCGAACCTATGCCTTCATACTCCGTCAAGAATAGAGGTTCATTTAGCTTATCATCCCATTTAATCCGTCCTTCAGTTATGGCTTTGTCAATTGCTTCTTGATTAAGAATCCATTTCCGGCCAGGGGGAGGTAGAATTTTTTTCCCGAAAAAAACTCGCTCTGGATTTTTCTTTACAGTTCCGGGGAGGTGCATCCGCACCCACTCCGGTTTCTCCTTCTTCTTCTTGAAGCCTTTAAAGTCAAAGTATGCTTTATCTAAAGCGTAAAGAAAGACGGTGTCAGTAGCGACGTGGAAGCGCTTAGCCTCACCCTTAAGCGTCTTGGTTCGCTTCACGATAAGTTCATTTCGCAAATTTTCTTTGCCCAAAATCATATCTAGTAAATGATGCGCATAATGATCACCGTGATAATCGATTCTGAAGTATATACCTCCACTATTGCTCAGAAAAGACTTTCCCAAAAGCAAGCGGTTGTATAGCATCGTGAGCCAAGATGAGTCAAGGTAATTGTTCTTATACAGAAACTCATTTGTGCCAGTATTGAACGGTGGATCAATGTAGGTACATTTGACTTTCCCGCGATACTTTTCGAGCAGTAGGTTGAGGGGCTGGAAGTTTTCGCTTTTGATGAGGAGGCCGTCCAGAGCTTCGTCCAAGTCATCAAAGTGCATCAGCATGCGCCACTTGAAGTCCTCAGAGAAATGACAAGTATCCACCACCAGATAGGGATGTTCACGGAGGAAGTCTCTTGTTGGTTGCGGGTCTAGCCCATACAGCCGCCGCCACTCATCCAGCTGCGCCCCGTTTTGGAGTATTTCATTCCAAAGTGCGTCGGGTACACGGTCAATCGTAATGCAGTATTCGGCACGAATGACAAACTTCTTTTTCTCAAACAGCATTTTCTGGAAGTCCTCCACTTGCGCCAGAAAGTCGATGATCCGATACCCGATAGTACGTATGATATACGCTTGCAAATTGTATCTTGACGTCCTTTTTCCATCGCAGGGTAGTATCACAAGCTTTTCTCCATTCCTAGCATTGTTATTTTCCAGCAAGGTTGCAAATTTTTGTTTTATTCTTAGCACTCGAAATTACACAGTGATATATCGCTCTGTAAGTTTTGGATATTTAATTGCACAAATCACCACATAAGTCGTCTAAATTCTGGTTCAATCGGTTTGGCATACGGTACGTAGCAAACCCCATTGACTAGTAGCTCGTCGGGTTTCTTGTTTGCACCTATCAAAGCAGGCAGAACTGTATCCTCAATGAACTGTTGATCTTGCTGCAAAGCTGTTTCATTTTCATTTAGGCTCTTTGACGTACGCCAGACGATGACAATACTCTTACTGTCTTTTTCGCCCAGCACTGCCCTATAGAGGCGTCCATTGTCCTGAAATTGACGCATTTTCTTTACGTGGATGCCTAGCAGGTAGTTGAAGGTCTCTACTAGTTCTATCATGCGCTCTCGGATTTCGTTGCTTTCCCGTATTTTAAGTTTGCAATTGAAGGGGTCTTGGAATTGCTCGAAGTTTAGCAAGAGAGAGCTGTCCTGCATCTTAAAGTCCAGTATGTAGCACAGGAGGTATTCGTTGTTAAACTGCTCCAACGCCAATTGCTCTTTTTCCTTCATTGTCAAATCCAAGTTGTTCAGCGTGTCCTCATACTGTTCAAGGTAGAGGTATTTGAAGAAGCCACCCGCCTTTTCCGGATTATACCGCTCCTGAACATCTTTCTCTTTGCTAATGCCAGACTTATCATAAAAGAGCACGCGCTTCATTCTTGGCAAAACAATCGTATGGAAATGCTCTCCCATTTCCACGCCAATCCACTTGCGTCCAATCTTGTGAGCCACAGCCACCGTCGTACCTGCGCCAAGAAAGAAGTCCATGACTATTGCGTGATCTTCACAGTTTATCCCTTCAATTACTCGTTTTAGTAAAATTTCAGCATTTTCGGTAGGGAAACCTGTATTATGTGTCTCATAGCTTTTTATGTCGGTCCAGTTCGTATCTAACAACAGCTCTGGTTCCTTCAAGTACTCTGGCATCCCCACAACTTCATTACCTTGAGTATCTATGTACCTCCGATTATAGTTTATCCTTATCCAACCTAACTTTTCGTATTCATTTATTTTTTCCTGCGAAAGTCCCCAGTGTTGTCTTTTAGGAGGAAGTAATGGTTTGCCAAAGAAATATCTGACCTGTTTCTCGTAAGTTTTTCTTTGACCAGGCATGTCAAGAGAAATCCACTGCCTATCGCTTTCCTCAATTCTACGCTTTGCTCCCCTAAAGGAGAGATGGGGAAGATTCTTTGCATAGAAAAGTACCGAGTCGACGCCATTCTGATATCGCTTCACGGCGCCCTTAGGCACATAGCCTCTCTTGACGAATATTTCATTTCTAAAGTTTTCTCTGCCAAATATTTTATTCATCATCAGGCGTACATAAATGTTCCCGTTGTAATCACATCGGACGAAGATTGCACCTTTTTCATTGAGCATTTCTCTTCCAAGCCGCACGCGGTTCTCCAGCAGGGTAATCCAAGTCGCGTCATTGTACTTCACTGAATAGTGGTAATCGGCATCCTGTTCCTTGTTGAACGGTGGGTCGATGTAGATTATCTGAACTTTATTCCGAAACTTTGGCAGAATGGTGTTCAGCGCCTGAAAGTTTTCGCTTTTGATGAGGAGGCCGTCCAGAGCCTCGTCCAAGTCATCAAAGTGCGCCAGCAAACGCCATTTGAAGTCCTCAGAAAAATGGCAAGTATCCACCACTAGATAGAGGTGCTCACGGAGAAATTCTCTTGTTGGTTGCGGGTCTAACCCATACAGCCGCCGCCACTCATCCAGTTGCGTCCCGTTTTGGAGTATTTCTTCCCAAAGTGCTTCAGGTATACGGTCAATTGTAATGCAGTATTCGGCACGGATGACAAACTTTTTCTTCTCAAACAGCCTTTTCTGGAAGTCTTCCATCTGCGCCAGAAAATCAATGATCCGATGTCCAATCTTACGCATGATTTGTGCCCGTAAAATGTGTTGAATTGTCTGACTAATGTTGCTAAACAACGGTATGAGTAGTTCTTTCGCATATTCTGTTCCAAAACTCTTTGAGTCCGATTCGAGACATTGTAAGTTTTTATTCAGATCTTCTGATTGTTTCAGATTATTTTTCACAGTATAAAGATATCAAATACTGCTTAACCGCAAAAGGTTGAGCAGTCTACATGGTCAAACACATAGTAAATTTGTTACAACTTTATGAACAACTTAGCTAACAAGATCATTTTAGGTAATGCATTTGAAGTAATAAAGCAAATCGAGGATAATACAATAGACTTAGTGTTGACAGATCCACCCTACTTCCTAGACAAGCTTGACCAAAAATGGTCACATGAGGATGTAATAAAGGGGAAGTCGTCTTCAGGTGTAGTAAAAAATCTGCCTATAGGCATGAAGTTTGACCCTCAGCAGAGCTATAAAGCTTATGATTGGTTCTATGAAGTAAGTAGGGACTTGATAAGGGTGTTGAAACCAGGTGGATGGCTACTTGCTTTTTCACATCCCCGTTTGTATCACAGGTTTGCTTGTGCCGCTGAAGATGCAGGTTTATATTTGCGCGATACTTTCATATGGCTGTATACACAAAATCAACCTAAGGCATTCAGCCTACAACACTTTCTAAAAGATGAAGAAAAAGACAAAGAACTAATTGAGCTTCTCAAAGTTTACAAAGTTCCAAAAGTCAAGTCTTGTTTTGAACCGATAATAGTCGCTCAAAAACCACCAGAAGGTTCTTTACTAGAAAACTTCAAAAAATACGGAGTCGGACTTTTCAATACATCTGTAAGATTAGGTGACAATAAATTCCCAGCTAATGTTATGAGTACGGTAAGTATAGAGCCAAATATAGATAAATACTTTTTGATTGAAAAACCTAAAAAAGATGAAAAAGGTAGTTATAATGATCATCCATCTGTAAAGCCTGTGGAATTATGCAAAATATTAATAGAACTTACCACGTTACCTAACGCAATTGTTTTTGACCCATTCATGGGCAGTGGAACAACAATCTTAGCTAGTATACTGATTGGTAGAAGATACATCGGGTTAGAAGTGAATGAGCATTACTATAAAATTGCATCAAAGCGATTGAGTGAGTTAAGTAATGGCCACACAACATAGACTGACTTTTTTATGATGAAATGGATTGCATGGATGCAAGAAAGAATGGATCTGAAGAATAAGATATCTTATGTAGGTAATAAAAGTTTGCCTTTACTTCGTTTATTTCGTTATAAAGAAGCTTTTTCACTTGCTTTTGTGCAGCAAATGATAGATGAGCTAAAACTTACCGATTTAGATTTAATTCTAGATCCTTTTTGCGGAATGGGAACAACTCTTTTCGGATCGGGTTTATACGGTATTGCAAGTATAGGTATAGATCGATCACCTCTCGCAGTATTTGTTTCAAACACTTTGCCTTTACTACTTACAACAGAACCTGGCTGCCTCAGAGACACTTATCAACGATTACTTTCAGGTGTGGAAAGGCAACCGCTCGCTCCTATTGCTGAAGACGTTCCAATCATTAAAATTTCTTTCCCAGACCGTATCTTAAAAAGTCTGCGTCAGTGGAAATCGGCGATAGATAATTTAGACACACCCATGCGTGAGGTTATGACCTTGCTTTTTTTATCTATATTAGAGGAATGCAGTTATACTTCTAAAGATGGTCAATTTTTGCGGTTAAATCGAAGTAAAAATATTTTAGAGCCAACTAAAGCTTTAGAAAATAAGATTTACGAAGCTGAAAAGGATTTATATTTAGTAGATCAGTTGGGATGGCGTAGCAAGTGGCGTGCCCCCTTAGTTATTCAAGGAGACGCTAGACAAATGTCAGAATATCTACTACACAAAAATCCTACAGCAATCATTACATCCCCACCATACGTCAATCGATATGATTACACGCGTTCTTATTCAATTGAGCTTTGTTTTGGTTTTTACAGAATTACGAAGAGTTTAAAGCTTTACGACTTAGTATGCTTCGTTCTCATATAGAATCACATGTTAACCCATATGAGTACCCAGAACATCATGTTATTCAAGAGATAATTAAGTCGTTAGAACTAAGGCGTTTAAAATTAAATAATCCGCGTATACCTCTTATGCTTAAAGGATATTTTATAGACATGGAGTTAGTCATAAGAGATTTTGCACGCGTTCTTAAACCTAATTCTTGGGTTGTCATGGTAGTAGGTAATGTGCGTTATGATGGCGAAATGATACCTGTTGATACAATACTATGTGATATAGCCGAAGGTGTAGGCTTTGATGTAAAGGCGATATGGATTGCGCGTTACAAGGGGAATAGTTCACAACAAATGAAGAAGTACGGTCGCTCACCAGTACGTGAAAGTGTGCTTATATGGCAGAAACGTGAAATATGAAAACACATGTTACAGCTTTTTGCTCCATAACCCCTTTATCTTTTGCAAAAGTTCTATTTCATTCCCCACATTTTATATACCTTAATGTCGTAAACTTTGTTAATGGTAAATAATTATCTGAACTTGGCATATTTAGTGATGCACTTAAAATACAATGGTGAAAGAATGGCAAAATGTAAGGTTTCTAAGTTTATAAAAGTGCCTTTTATAAAAGTCAAACAATCAAAACCACCGGAATGCCAAATAGACACGAATGCACCTTTACCGTTGTACACTATAATACGTTCAAAGCACCAAACTATTTTTTACGCCAGAAATAACGTCCTATACTTCTACGAGAACTTGTTAAGCAACGATGGAAAAATTATCCCGTTTTACGATCACAAGAACGAAAGTTACCGCTTAACCAGGTTAGAGTACATAAGTACAGGTCATATGCATAGTATCATTAACCATTTCAAGACACCTAATGGCGATACGTACTTTATCTACATAACGAAGCAAAAAACATTTCGGAGCGAGAAATAGTCGTCTACAACCACACTAAAAACAAAATCATATACAGAAGCTATCCCGAAATGCTAGATATATATACCTTCAAAATACCTATAGCTAATTCTCTGTTAGTATCATTATCGCTATCAGGTTCTTATATCTGGGTAAGAATAATAGACATGACCAGAGAAGCAAGAGATGAAAGCGATTATATAAGATCATTACGTATTGCTTTATACGGCTACTTTGTAAATATAGCGGACAATATGTTATCTAGTACTTCAAAAAATGACTTTAAAAGGTTAAGGGAAATAGCAAATGACATACTTGATATACCTCCCCAATATGTAGAGTATAAATCGTATGACAAAATATTTATTATAGCAAGTATACATGATGATGGTACAGTTTTTTACAAAGGGTTTATAATACAATTTGAGAAATTAATTATAAACGGATTAAAAACAAAAATACTGATACATAAAGCTTTTTCTTTGTCTTTTATTTTTGAAAACAACAAAATGGTTGTCCAAGTGGGCACGGGTGAAGGAGGCTAGCAACAGTTGCTAACTTCTGTACAAATTTGTATATTTATAACATAGTATGGTTACGAAGCTTCTAAGTGTAAAAGAGTGTAGAGGATTTTCGATAGTTTTGAGATGGAGATAGTTGTA
>Ga0308398_1001519_pt1 | contig 12414 bp, 5 predicted proteins | sample Hotspr20SampleT9_FD_202360 | JGI IMG/M metagenome (GOLD analysis project Ga0308398, IMG submission 202360) | Hot spring phototrophic mat microbial communities from Mushroom Spring, Yellowstone National Park, Wyoming, United States - 20051001_T9 ...
GTTTCAATCCCTCACGCGGGATAGCAATCATTCAAACAAGACAGCCCGGTAGCGCGCGCGCCACAGCGCCGCGTTTCAATCCCTCACGCGGGATAGCAATCATTCAAACCTCAGCGCGGGCTGGGAGCGGGTTCGGCTATGACCTGTTTCAATCCCTCACGCGGGATAGCAATCATTCAAACGCAACCACACGGCTGGACTACGTATTCGCAAAGAGTTTCAATCCCTCACGCGGGATAGCAATCATTCAAACCAGCGCTAATCTCGCTGTGAAGCGCTGCTCGCGCGGTTTCAATCCCTCACGCGGGATAGCAATCATTCAAACTGGCGATCGCGCTGGCAATCTACTACGCCCAGCGCGTTTCAATCCCTCACGCGGGATAGCAATCATTCAAACATCGAAGGCCGCATCGCCCATCTCATTGGGAGAGCGTTTCAATCCCTCACGCGGGATAGCAATCATTCAAACTACCAAATCACCTTCGACCCAACCCCAATCCTCCGCGTTTCAATCCCTCACGCGGGATAGCAATCATTCAAACATGCTGGGCTGCATGGTGGCGGTCTGGCTCGCGGGTTTCAATCCCTCACGCGGGATAGCAATCATTCAAACAACTTGGCGTTGACGTCCTCGCCGTCGACGAAGCCGTTTCAATCCCTCACGCGGGATAGCAATCATTCAAACCTGGACGAGCTGGATAAGGCCCCCCCGAGTGGAGTTTCAATCCCTCACGCGGGATAGCAATCATTCAAACCTACTATACCATACCTAATGCGGCGCGTCAAGTGCCGTTTCAATCCCTCACGCGGGATAGCAATCATTCAAACCTTGCGGCGCGCCAAGCTCAGTTGCGGCTTATTCGGTTTCAATCCCTCACGCGGGATAGCAATCATTCAAACCGCGCCAGTGGTGCGCTCGCTGGGTTGATGGCCGGTTTCAATCCCTCACGCGGGATAGCAATCATTCAAACGGGAATCGTTAAGCCACAAACTGAAGTTGTCAGAAGAGTTTCAATCCCTCACGCGGGATAGCAATCATTCAAACAAACATGTCCAAAGTCTCTTGCGTGATTGGGACGGGGTTTCAATCCCTCACGCGGGATAGCAATCATTCAAACCTCATAGCGTCTCAGCGCTGACGCTATCGCTTCAGCGGTTTCAATCCCTCACGCGGGATAGCAATCATTCAAACCGCTGGACTCGGCGCTATGGCAGCAAGCGTCAATGGAGTTTCAATCCCTCACGCGGGATAGCAATCATTCAAACGTAGCGATGAGCATGGCCAGTATCGCCGCGTCGCGGTTTCAATCCCTCACGCGGGATAGCAATCATTCAAACTGTCACTCGCTGCCGAATGGCGTCTGGCCAGTCTGTTTCAATCCCTCACGCGGGATAGCAATCATTCAAACGGCGACGGTGCGCCGGCGTCGGCAAACATCCGGCGGTTTCAATCCCTCACGCGGGATAGCAATCATTCAAACGAGTTATGCCTACACGTTGTAGAACACGGCGACATAGTTTCAATCCCTCACGCGGGATAGCAATCATTCAAACAATGGTGCGGAGACGCCGGCGCTAAAATCGGATAGTTTCAATCCCTCACGCGGGATAGCAATCATTCAAACCAGCGCTGTGCGGCGATTAGCGCTGGGCGCTAATCAGTTTCAATCCCTCACGCGGGATAGCAATCATTCAAACTAGTCCACGTCCAGCGCGCGAATCTCCTCGCGCGTCGTTTCAATCCCTCACGCGGGATAGCAATCATTCAAACGATCGACCGCCCCGCCCCAGACCAAATCCAGATCACGTTTCAATCCCTCACGCGGGATAGCAATCATTCAAACTCACAAGCAGATGATGAAAGTACTGACCATGAATGGTTTCAATCCCTCACGCGGGATAGCAATCATTCAAACTAGTAGAATGTTAAGAGCAACTTTGTGCTTCTCGGTGTTTCAATCCCTCACGCGGGATAGCAATCATTCAAACAGCCTGGCGTCGTCGTCCAGGCCGAGGATCGTATTGTTTCAATCCCTCACGCGGGATAGCAATCATTCAAACCTGGCCAACTTCCTGTGGCGTCATCTGCTGCCAGTTTCAATCCCTCACGCGGGATAGCAATCATTCAAACCGTCCACGTCAGCGACATGCTACCTCGCCCTGAAGGTTTCAATCCCTCACGCGGGATAGCAATCATTCAAACTAGTAGAATGTTAAGAGCAACTTTGTGCTTCTCGGTGTTTCAATCCCTCACGCGGGATAGCAATCATTCAAACAGCCTGGCGTCGTCGTCCAGGCCGAGGATCGTATTGTTTCAATCCCTCACGCGGGATAGCAATCATTCAAACCTGGCCAACTTCCTGTGGCGTCATCTGCTGCCAGTTTCAATCCCTCACGCGGGATAGCAATCATTCAAACCGTCCACGTCAGCGACATGCTACCTCGCCCTGAAGGTTTCAATCCCTCACGCGGGATAGCAATCATTCAAACTAGTAGAATGTTAAGAGCAACTTTGTGCTTCTCGGTGTTTCAATCCCTCACGCGGGATAGCAATCATTCAAACTCAATATGAGCGATGATGAGAAGGATAAAATTATGTTTCAATCCCTCACGCGGGATAGCAATCATTCAAACGCGTGCCAATTCCGGTCAATCGGGCTGTTACGCAGTGTTTCAATCCCTCACGCGGGATAGCAATCATTCAAACCACCCCGTCCCCCAAAGCGGGGAAGGGGAAGTGGAGTTTCAATCCCTCACGCGGGATAGCAATCATTCAAACCGGCAGCGCGCCGTTCAGCCGCAGGCCGAGGAGGGTTTCAATCCCTCACGCGGGATAGCAATCATTCAAACTGAGGCTGCCTTTTGGCGAGGGAGAGCAGCGCCGGTTTCAATCCCTCACGCGGGATAGCAATCATTCAAACAAAGTCAAAGCATTCCTCATCGCTGGCAAGGGATACAGTTTCAATCCCTCACGCGGGATAGCAATCATTCAAACCACTCATCATCACCTTCGCACGCCGTCGCGGAGGCGGTTTCAATCCCTCACGCGGGATAGCAATCATTCAAACCGCCGGCGCGCGTCAAGCAGCGCATGCGGCTGCTCGTTTCAATCCCTCACGCGGGATAGCAATCATTCAAACATTGGGCGACGCGCAATCTGCATGGGTATTTCCTAGTTTCAATCCCTCACGCGGGATAGCAATCATTCAAACTGAACGAGTTTTTCGAGTCCATGCTTTCGTGGTCAGTTTCAATCCCTCACGCGGGATAGCAATCATTCAAACCGATCTCGCTATCATTAAAAGCCATTCTCAGCGATGTTTCAATCCCTCACGCGGGATAGCAATCATTCAAACCCAGCGGTCCTGGCGGCATTGCTATATACGGGCACGTTTCAATCCCTCACGCGGGATAGCAATCATTCAAACAGACGCCCGACCGCTTCGGCGGGAGGCAGCTCCGCGTTTCAATCCCTCACGCGGGATAGCAATCATTCAAACCGCCGCCTCGCCCAGCGGACAAGCCGATCTGGGACGTTTCAATCCCTCACGCGGGATAGCAATCATTCAAACCGAGCCGCGGTTGATCACGTCTGGCATGCGCGCCGGTTTCAATCCCTCACGCGGGATAGCAATCATTCAAACCCCGCCGTGCACCGCGCTGATCAGGATGTTCGACTGTTTCAATCCCTCACGCGGGATAGCAATCATTCAAACGTGGGTGGGTGAGGACATCGTGAACGCCTTCCTCGCGTTTCAATCCCTCACGCGGGATAGCAATCATTCAAACTTGAGTGCCTTCTATGTTTTGTCGAAAGCGCCTGGTTTCAATCCCTCACGCGGGATAGCAATCATTCAAACTTGAGCGGCACAGGCAGCGCCAGCTTGCGCGCGAGCAGTTTCAATCCCTCACGCGGGATAGCAATCATTCAAACGATGAAAGACATTCTCGGAGCATTCGGATACGAATGTTTCAATCCCTCACGCGGGATAGCAATCATTCAAACGACAAGTGGCATGGGCGGTGGTATAGTGCGGGGCATGTTTCAATCCCTCACGCGGGATAGCAATCATTCAAACACGCCCACAAACTCAGCGCTCATCGCCCACGCTTTGTTTCAATCCCTCACGCGGGATAGCAATCATTCAAACCAGCATTCGGCGAACGCGCGACGGTCGTGTAACCGGTTTCAATCCCTCACGCGGGATAGCAATCATTCAAACCCCGCAGGTCGTCCAGCGTGAGCGGGTCGCGCTGGTTTCAATCCCTCACGCGGGATAGCAATCATTCAAACCGGTCATCGCAACCTGAACACGCTGCGCCGATACGTTTCAATCCCTCACGCGGGATAGCAATCATTCAAACGGGACGGCGGTCTGCTCAACCAGCCGCAGGTGCGCGTTTCAATCCCTCACGCGGGATAGCAATCATTCAAACAAAAGCGAGGTCGGCGTGATCTCCATCGGCTTCAGGTTTCAATCCCTCACGCGGGATAGCAATCATTCAAACGCGGTTCAATGCCGGCCAGCCCCACGTATTCACTGGTTTCAATCCCTCACGCGGGATAGCAATCATTCAAACTCACGGGTAGAGGTGCGCCCCGGCGATGAAGAGAGTTTCAATCCCTCACGCGGGATAGCAATCATTCAAACGGATAGTAGGTTGTCTTGTCGCTCATAATGCGTTCGTTTCAATCCCTCACGCGGGATAGCAATCATTCAAACCTGGTGCGTTTATGCGGTCTACCGCAAAGTAACTGGTTTCAATCCCTCACGCGGGATAGCAATCATTCAAACGGCCGAATCATGAAACGTGGGCTATGTCCCTTTATGTTTCAATCCCTCACGCGGGATAGCAATCATTCAAACCCTCCGGATCGATATCGCCTTGGCACGCGCGAATGGTTTCAATCCCTCACGCGGGATAGCAATCATTCAAACTTGACAATCGCGGTCAAGCGTGGTATAGTGCTGGTATGGTTTCAATCCCTCACGCGGGATAGCAATCATTCAAACGCTATGGTTATCATAGCGCGCCATAAAAGGAGGAAACGTTTCAATCCCTCACGCGGGATAGCAATCATTCAAACCTTGCTCATATCATCCTCCTTTATGCGCCCCACTAGTTTCAATCCCTCACGCGGGATAGCAATCATTCAAACCAGCCTAATGACCGGCACTAACAACTTGCGTGGCGTTTCAATCCCTCACGCGGGATAGCAATCATTCAAACCCGGCCATTGTGGCCGGCGTTTGATGATGATGATAGTTTCAATCCCTCACGCGGGATAGCAATCATTCAAACGCTGAGCGTATGCTCGGCGGCTTAGGTGTTATAGGCGTTTCAATCCCTCACGCGGGATAGCAATCATTCAAACCGTCCACTGCCGTTTGCTGCCGTATCTGCGCACCGTTTCAATCCCTCACGCGGGATAGCAATCATTCAAACTCTACCATCTTTGCCACTTTGCTGTACTGTTCTTTTGACGTTTCAATCCCTCACGCGGGATAGCAATCATTCAAACGCAGCGCTGCCAAAACCACGCCGAAACAATGAGCGGTTTCAATCCCTCACGCGGGATAGCAATCATTCAAACGTCCCTGTCAATTACCGTTGATCCCTGCGCATGGCGGTTTCAATCCCTCACGCGGGATAGCAATCATTCAAACACTGACGCCAGCAGAATACGATTGTGCGCTGATTGTTTCAATCCCTCACGCGGGATAGCAATCATTCAAACACGAGAAGCATTGCTTCTCGTGGCGGATCACTCGTTTCAATCCCTCACGCGGGATAGCAATCATTCAAACTACCATCCCCCTGACATCATCATGCGTGTTCGTGAAGGTTTCAATCCCTCACGCGGGATAGCAATCATTCAAACGCTACGTGATCTGTGCCTTCGTGTTGCGAAGGGAGTTTCAATCCCTCACGCGGGATAGCAATCATTCAAACTATCTGGGGACGCTCTCGCGGCAGCAGGCCGCTGGTTTCAATCCCTCACGCGGGATAGCAATCATTCAAACCTATCATTGCCGCCAATAGCCCTCCCCGTCAAAAGATGTTTCAATCCCTCACGCGGGATAGCAATCATTCAAACGCGGTTGCCGCGATGAGCGGCAGAAGCATCGAAGAGTTTCAATCCCTCACGCGGGATAGCAATCATTCAAACCCGGTGGTGGGAGAATCAGAGACGTGCTGTACAAAGTTTCAATCCCTCACGCGGGATAGCAATCATTCAAACAGGATTTATGCGTCGAAGAAGGATGAACAGTGGCGGTTTCAATCCCTCACGCGGGATAGCAATCATTCAAACGTTGGTGTTAATGCTCAACTCGGCCTCTATCACCGGTTTCAATCCCTCACGCGGGATAGCAATCATTCAAACGGTGATGACGGAAATAGACGGCTACCGCCTCAACATGTTTCAATCCCTCACGCGGGATAGCAATCATTCAAACCGAAGCGGGCTGCTGAAGCGGGCTTGCGCGACATGTTTCAATCCCTCACGCGGGATAGCAATCATTCAAACCGCTGTCACGCGAGCAAGCTCGCGTTCTGCGCAGAAGTTTCAATCCCTCACGCGGGATAGCAATCATTCAAACCTGCAATGGCCGGTATTACCGGCCATCGATCACGTGTTTCAATCCCTCACGCGGGATAGCAATCATTCAAACAAGGAGGCCAAGATGAAAGCAAGAGACATTCTTAAGTTTCAATCCCTCACGCGGGATAGCAATCATTCAAACAAAGCAAACGCGGCAGCCGAGCTAGCTGAAGCACGGTTTCAATCCCTCACGCGGGATAGCAATCATTCAAACCGTATGACCTTGTTCCCACGGATGAAGAGTTAGAGTTTCAATCCCTCACGCGGGATAGCAATCATTCAAACGTGTTTGCTGACCTTAAGCCGGTGGCGCAGGACGGTTTCAATCCCTCACGCGGGATAGCAATCATTCAAACATAGGCAAGAACTTCGATGACGAAGATGGATGGCAGTTTCAATCCCTCACGCGGGATAGCAATCATTCAAACCTACCTAGGCAGGCGATAGCGAGGCTGCTAACAAGTTTCAATCCCTCACGCGGGATAGCAATCATTCAAACCTTCGACGCACTCATCAACCGCGCCGTCGAACGGTTTCAATCCCTCACGCGGGATAGCAATCATTCAAACTGAAGCTTCCTGGCGCGTTGCGGTCAATTCGACGGTTTCAATCCCTCACGCGGGATAGCAATCATTCAAACCACCATCTAGCCGGCCTTCCCAGTATGTCCATGCAGTTTCAATCCCTCACGCGGGATAGCAATCATTCAAACATAATCCGAAGCACTCTCGGCGAGCATCCGACGCGTTTCAATCCCTCACGCGGGATAGCAATCATTCAAACCGCCCGAGCCCTGGTCACGTCCCTGTCTTGTCCGTGTTTCAATCCCTCACGCGGGATAGCAATCATTCAAACTCATCTTCCCCGGCGGTGGGAGAATCCGCGATGTGCGTTTCAATCCCTCACGCGGGATAGCAATCATTCAAACGCCGCTTACAGATAGTTCTTCGCGTGCGACCGGCAGGTTTCAATCCCTCACGCGGGATAGCAATCATTCAAACCGGGGACAGGGAAAACGTCGCTGGGCTACTACCTGTTTCAATCCCTCACGCGGGATAGCAATCATTCAAACACGTTACCTCGCAAAGCTGGTGCGCGGAGAGGCATGTTTCAATCCCTCACGCGGGATAGCAATCATTCAAACGCCGACCGTTTCCACTGCGCCCCGCACGGCAGTTGGTTTCAATCCCTCACGCGGGATAGCAATCATTCAAACATCGTAGAGCTAATCGGTGACGTTGATCAGCGCAGTTTCAATCCCTCACGCGGGATAGCAATCATTCAAACCGACCGATTTACTTTCACGAAGTCCCTGATGATACGGTTTCAATCCCTCACGCGGGATAGCAATCATTCAAACCCGTTGAGCCGCGCGGCCCGTTCGCACTCGGCGTGGTTTCAATCCCTCACGCGGGATAGCAATCATTCAAACAGTGAAGTACTCGCCGTGAAGGTCGCGCCCGCCAGTTTCAATCCCTCACGCGGGATAGCAATCATTCAAACATGTTTATATTGTTCTATTGCAATTCGCCTTAGTGTGTTTCAATCCCTCACGCGGGATAGCAATCATTCAAACCATCTCAGCCTCTTTGGAGATGCACTCTTTGTAGGTTTCAATCCCTCACGCGGGATAGCAATCATTCAAACAATCGCGAGGTCTTCGTGCTAATGGTCGCGCCAGAGGTGTTTCAATCCCTCACGCGGGATAGCAATCATTCAAACTATATCTCGCGGCAGGCGCGTGTTCAGCGCATTCGTTTCAATCCCTCACGCGGGATAGCAATCATTCAAACCTCGTCGAGGATGAGGGCGAGGGAGGCGGTGAGTCCGTTTCAATCCCTCACGCGGGATAGCAATCATTCAAACCCGCACCACCCGCCGCCCCCATCACCATCACCCACGTTTCAATCCCTCACGCGGGATAGCAATCATTCAAACGCGAGATTGAGGAAGCGCTGGGGACAGAGATCATCGGTTTCAATCCCTCACGCGGGATAGCAATCATTCAAACGCAGGGCGGCGCGGAAGCTCACCGCCCTGCGCATCGTGTTTCAATCCCTCACGCGGGATAGCAATCATTCAAACGCCCAGGCGCTGATCAAGCGCGCGGTCGGCGGGGAGTGTTTCAATCCCTCACGCGGGATAGCAATCATTCAAACCTGAATCGAGATAGATGATGCAGCAGGCACAAACAGTTTCAATCCCTCACGCGGGATAGCAATCATTCAAACCCAGTTTGAGGATGCGATAGTCCAAGCTATAGAAGGTTTCAATCCCTCACGCGGGATAGCAATCATTCAAACCGAGAGCGTTACTGGCGCAGGTAGCTAGCAGTGTATAGTTTCAATCCCTCACGCGGGATAGCAATCATTCAAACAGATACCGTGGTTTCTAACGGTCGTTTGGAGCTCAAGTTTCAATCCCTCACGCGGGATAGCAATCATTCAAACTTGTCTCGGTCATCGGGTCTCTCTCCTAATGTGCGTTTCAATCCCTCACGCGGGATAGCAATCATTCAAACCAACGCCCCCAACGGCGCCAGCCTCACGCTGGATGTTTCAATCCCTCACGCGGGATAGCAATCATTCAAACTTGGCCGAGTACGTAGGGCGTAGGCGTTTTTCTTTGAGTTTCAATCCCTCACGCGGGATAGCAATCATTCAAACGAAGAAACAAGTTAGAAGGGGCTTGACAAATCTGAGTTTCAATCCCTCACGCGGGATAGCAATCATTCAAACCGTATTCACCGCCCACTCGTGCGCACCGCCAACATGTTTCAATCCCTCACGCGGGATAGCAATCATTCAAACCCTCGTTGCTGGAGATAACCAGAGATGCGCCGGCATGTTTCAATCCCTCACGCGGGATAGCAATCATTCAAACTTGGTGTTGATGCTCAATTCCGCCTCTATCACCGGTTTCAATCCCTCACGCGGGATAGCAATCATTCAAACGCTTGTACCTGTTGAGCGTAACGTTGTTTTGCGGCAGTTTCAATCCCTCACGCGGGATAGCAATCATTCAAACCCAAATAGGCCGAATAGGCCATAGAGAATGTCCTCGGTTTCAATCCCTCACGCGGGATAGCAATCATTCAAACGGAAGCATGGCGGACGGTGAGATTCGCATCGAGATGTTTCAATCCCTCACGCGGGATAGCAATCATTCAAACCACGCCATCGGCGAGTTGTTCGCTGCACTCGCGCCGGTTTCAATCCCTCACGCGGGATAGCAATCATTCAAACCGTGCTGCCGGCGGTTCTCGCCGACCGGCGTGACAAGTTTCAATCCCTCACGCGGGATAGCAATCATTCAAACTCGAAGATGTCATGCGCGCTGCCATGCGCGGTCAGGTTTCAATCCCTCACGCGGGATAGCAATCATTCAAACGCGCTAGGTTACGGACACGGACAGGATAGAGACGTGTTTCAATCCCTCACGCGGGATAGCAATCATTCAAACGGGTTAATGGTAGGTGTTGGCTGAATCGTTGGCACGGTTTCAATCCCTCACGCGGGATAGCAATCATTCAAACACACGACTCGCACTGGCGATGTATTCTGCTAATATAGTTTCAATCCCTCACGCGGGATAGCAATCATTCAAACCACCCAGCGCTCACGCTGAACATTGCTATGCCAACGTTTCAATCCCTCACGCGGGATAGCAATCATTCAAACCGGAGGATTGGGGTTGGGTCGAAGGTGATTTGGTAGTTTCAATCCCTCACGCGGGATAGCAATCATTCAAACGACATCGCTGTTTGCTGGAACGTTGGCCGATCCCACCGTTTCAATCCCTCACGCGGGATAGCAATCATTCAAACAGCAAGGGCGAGCGAGGCGCATCGTCATCGTGCTTGTTTCAATCCCTCACGCGGGATAGCAATCATTCAAACTTTTATCTGGTAGGCGGCGAACGCCGCCTTTGCCGTTTCAATCCCTCACGCGGGATAGCAATCATTCAAACCTGGGAAGGTCGGCTTGACGGACGGGCAACCGGGTTTCAATCCCTCACGCGGGATAGCAATCATTCAAACCGCGCGCCATGCTGCGCCTTCCTGCTGGCATCGCGCGGTTTCAATCCCTCACGCGGGATAGCAATCATTCAAACTTTGCGAAGAGTATTCCCGCTCTTCGCCGATCTGTTTCAATCCCTCACGCGGGATAGCAATCATTCAAACTAATGGTTTCCTCTCCCAGCTTCTGTTTGTCAGTGTTTCAATCCCTCACGCGGGATAGCAATCATTCAAACCGATGTGACCATCTGCGCTGAATCATGGATCCACTGTTTCAATCCCTCACGCGGGATAGCAATCATTCAAACCGAGCAGATGCGCCAGGTGGCAACGCTCGCGAAGCGTTTCAATCCCTCACGCGGGATAGCAATCATTCAAACTCGCCCGCCCATGCCTTCAGCGAGGGCACGAGCAGTTTCAATCCCTCACGCGGGATAGCAATCATTCAAACGTGTGTGTCGCACTCGAACGCAGAGCCAGTCGAAGTTTCAATCCCTCACGCGGGATAGCAATCATTCAAACATGTCCCACAGTAAAGCTTTGTTTCCCTTCGCAAGTTTCAATCCCTCACGCGGGATAGCAATCATTCAAACCAGCGTCCCCTGCGAATTCGTTCCCGTTCCTCGTAGTTTCAATCCCTCACGCGGGATAGCAATCATTCAAACAAGAATGGGCCTACGAATGCGTAGCAGCATCTCGTTGTTTCAATCCCTCACGCGGGATAGCAATCATTCAAACCGCGGGACAAGATAAAAGCGCTGGCCATTGACGGCCAGGTTTCAATCCCTCACGCGGGATAGCAATCATTCAAACTATTCGCGCCAACTGACGCCGCCGCCGACGCTGAGTTTCAATCCCTCACGCGGGATAGCAATCATTCAAACACCCGTGACCATGCGCCGCACTGGCACACCATCCACAGTTTCAATCCCTCACGCGGGATAGCAATCATTCAAACGAGAAGCGCGTTGTTCACTCTCTCGATGAACGACGTTTCAATCCCTCACGCGGGATAGCAATCATTCAAACTCTTGAATCCGGCGCTTCGCGCTGGACTGCTGAGCGGTTTCAATCCCTCACGCGGGATAGCAATCATTCAAACTGTCCACGCCGAGCGCGAACGGACCGCTCGGCTCGTTTCAATCCCTCACGCGGGATAGCAATCATTCAAACATTCTGCGTGCTCAGCGCCGAGAGTATGGCGCGGTTTCAATCCCTCACGCGGGATAGCAATCATTCAAACTATGCTTGTCAACCCGGCGAGAGGCCAGGGTGGCAGTTTCAATCCCTCACGCGGGATAGCAATCATTCAAACCGCGCTCCAACAGGTCTATGCGCTCATTCATATCTCGTTTCAATCCCTCACGCGGGATAGCAATCATTCAAACATGCACAGCGATTCAAAGTTCAATCGGATAAAAGCGGTTTCAATCCCTCACGCGGGATAGCAATCATTCAAACATGTTTATATTGTTCTATTGCAATTCGCCTTAGTGTGTTTCAATCCCTCACGCGGGATAGCAATCATTCAAACCGCGCGCGTTTTATGCGGATCAGTACGCCATAAGTTGTGGTTTCAATCCCTCACGCGGGATAGCAATCATTCAAACCTCCATGTCTGCTCGGCGCGCGGCCTCTCTCGCGCTGTTTCAATCCCTCACGCGGGATAGCAATCATTCAAACCCGACAGGACGGCAAAGGGCAGCCGAGCCAGGCGTTTCAATCCCTCACGCGGGATAGCAATCATTCAAACGTGAAGCGCCGACCTGTGTAGCGGTCGATGGCTGCT
>Ga0308398_1001522_pt1 | contig 12385 bp, 10 predicted proteins | sample Hotspr20SampleT9_FD_202360 | JGI IMG/M metagenome (GOLD analysis project Ga0308398, IMG submission 202360) | Hot spring phototrophic mat microbial communities from Mushroom Spring, Yellowstone National Park, Wyoming, United States - 20051001_T9 ...
CTGCAGTTGCTTATGGATTTAAAAGGAAAACTTAACTTTGATGAAGAAAAAGTTGAAAAGATGAGGAGTGCTGAAATTGATGAGTCAGATGGATGAGCGGATAATTGTTGATACTTCAATATGGATTGAGTATTTTAAGAATAATAAAGATGTTGGCAAAATTGTTGATGACGGGCTCCGCAAAGGAATTATATATATATTGGGGCCCATTATTTCTGAATTACTGCAAGGAGTTAAAACACAAAAAGAGTATAATAAACTTTCTGAATGTATAGATGCAATTCCATATTTCGAATGTGAATTTAAAGATTGGGTAAAAGCCGGACATATTTCATTCTCTCTAAAGAAAAAAGGGCTCACTGTCCCATTGACAGATATAGTTATATCAGCAGTATCAATAAATAGAAAGGCAAAAATATTTACTTTAGACAAGCATTTTGCACTTATACCTGAAACTGAATTATTTGTACAACGATGATGTAACACAGCAAATTCACAAATCATATTTTTAATAATAACTATTTATAGGAATACCTTAACTATAAAAGGCATAAAAATATGCTATAGGAATAAATTAATGAGAGGTGCCCCGCATGAGGAGATTAGTTTCCGCAACTCTGATTATTATAATTTTATGCCTTGGCTTATTTGCAGGATGTTCGCCAAAAAAATCCGCCGATGAGGAAAACAAAAACAGCCTTGAAACTCAGCCTGTGAGCAGTATTGCCATAGGAGAAGAAGATGCAAAAAATATTTCGGACAAATACCCTGTAAGAGTATACTTCGCTAATGAAGACAATTCAAAACTAAAAGCACAAATTAGATATGTTGATTTGCAGGAAGCAAAGAAGGGAACAGAGTATCTCGCCGCTTTAATTATACAAGAACTTATAAAAGGGCCTGAAAGGGAAAGCGGTTTAAGAGCCACAATACCAAAAGATGTTAAACTTGTTTCTCCTGTAAAAGTTAAGGATGGCATTGCTACCGTAAATCTTTCAAAGCAGCTCATTGACAATCACGTAGGTGGAAAAGCAAATGAACAGATGACGATTTATTCCATAGTGAATTCTTTAACTGAACTGAAAGATATAAGCAAGGTTAAGTTTTTGGTTGAAGGTAAGGCTCGTCAGACGTTAAAAGGCAGCTTCCAGTTTGATCAGCTTTTCCCAAGGAGCGAGTCGCTTATTAGTAAAGACGGCGTAGTGCCAAGCTCCAGCAGCAGTATAACGGAAGAAGGAAAAGGGAGCGGCAATAAAAACAAACCTGCGGAAGAAAGTTCGGAAGAGACTTATATTGATATAGAAGAAGATGAAATGATAGAGTAGCATAAAAAATTTGCATAAATTTAATATTTTACATTAGAATAATATGGGTAAATATTATTTAAGCTTGAATATTGTTTGCAACTAACGCTTGAAGCACAAAGATTTGTTAATTTGTTCTTTTTGAAAAACCAGTTCAGTTGGGGCAAAACAAACAAGCGCTTGAGAGATTTAGCATATATAAAAAACACAAGATTAAATAAAAAGGGTGATGAATATGTATGATGTAATAATAATTGGCGGAGGACCTGCTGGTTTTACCGCCGCTTTGTATTGTGCCAGAGCCAAACTATCTACGTTGCTTCTTGAAAAGATGTTCTCAGGAGGTCAGATGGCTACCACCAGCTCCATGGAGAATTATCCTGGTTTTGAAGAACCAATCAGTGGATTTGATCTTGCAATGAGAATGGAAAATCAGGCCAGGAAATTTGGCGTGATAATCAAAAATGAAGATGTGGTAGACTTGACGCTTGATTCAACTATAAAGGTAGTTAAAACTAAAAACAATATTTATATGTGCAAAGCTGTTATATTGTGCATGGGGGCTTCTCCAAGAAGACTAGGATTGGAATCGGAAAGACGCCTTGCAAGCAGAGGTGTTTCGTATTGTGCTACCTGCGATGGGGCTTTCTTCTCAAATAAAGATGTAGCCGTCATTGGAGGAGGAGATACTGCTGCTGAGGATGCTCTATATCTTGCCCGCATTTGCAGGAAGGTATATATAGTGCACAGAAGAGATTCACTTAGAGCTGCCAAAATAACCCAACAGGCGATTTTTAATACAAAAAATATTGAGATAATATGGAATTCTGTGGTTGAAAATATTTTAGGCGAAGAAGTGGTAGAAGGCATAGAGGTTAAGAATCTTAAGACTGGAGAATTATTTGAAATAAAACTTGATGGTGTTTTTGTTGCAATAGGTCATGAACCTAATACCGAGCTTGTGAAAGGAAAAATAGAACTCAACTCGAGAGGCTATATTGTAACGGACGAAGGTATGCAGACAAATATGTTTGGAGTTTATGCTGCAGGTGATATAAGAGAAAAGCCTTTACGACAGGTAATAACCGCAGCGTCCGACGGAGCTGTGGCTGCATACATGGCTGAAAAATATATAAGCGAGAATACATGGTAAGAGAGACTGTCCTAACTGCTTTGCGCTAACGTTCTCTGCAATAGTGCAATCTTCCTTAGAAAAATTATAGCTGACAAGGATGATTGCGCTATTGCTTCAAACAGAGGCTTGAGGCACAAGTACATGTAAATATATTATTATGCTGCTATATCCCGCAACAGCCTCCACATGAACCCGCGTTGGGGCATGCAGGGGGTTCGTTCTTTTTTGAAGTAATAATGTTAATACCTGAAAAAATTGTTTCAAGCTCCTGAGAGCCGCAGAAAGGGCACTTTATTTGCTTTTCTTCTTTTTCTTTTATTGAAGCTTTGATATTGAATTCTTTTAGACATTTTGAGCATTTCAAGTCATAAAAAGGCAAATTTGATTCCTCCCCATTTCAAAATAGTTCATGAATAAATGGTGCAGTATATCCACTACATTATTATATATTCCGCCAACAAATCATACAAGGAGTTTTCGCTGAAAAAACAATCATGATATTCTGAATTTGGGTTTGGGATATTTTGGTGAAAAACAATCATATATATAATCATTAATGCTGCAGGAATAATTTTTTGCGGTTTCTTCGAGCGAAGCTGCGCACAGTAATGAAATATCTTGAAACGGGGCATTTACTCTCGCATTAAGGAGCAGATTGAAGTTTTTTGCGTCCAAAGTTGTTTTTGCGTCAAAATGAGGAACGTTTTCAGTTGAAGTGACTGAAGCTTTTGCATAATCTGTTCCAGATACGGCATATGCCTTAAGGTGTGCTATATCATAATTTTTTCCCTTGCATTTGATACGAATAGATTCAAGAAGAGATAATACAAAGCTATTAATATCTATTGCATTTTCGCAACATATGGTGCATTGACCATTGTACCATCCAAGTAAAGCTTCAGCCGATGCGTATATGTCATAGTCTATATCATATAGCTGCTTATCTGAAGCATGCATATTAGCTATAATGTCAATCCAGTTATCCAGTCCTGTTTCTTCTTTTGAGGATACCGGCAAAATTTTTGCCCCTGTATATCTGTTTTTAAGAAAATCGGCAAATTTTGATGCATCTGAAGCAGAAATGGAATCACATTTATTGAGCAATATTATATCAGCCTCTGCAAGCTGTTTGTCAAAAAGATAATTAATCTCATTCAGGTAATTATGTTGTATTCCCTTTATGAATTTAGCCAATCTTGCAGGATCAACCAATACTGACAGAGGAGATAGAATAAAATTTTTGGTATAGTTATTCATAATAGGTTTGAATATAGTGGCTACAAGGTCTGTGCAGCTGCCGACAGGCTCTGCCAGGATGATGTCAGGCATTTCTTTTTCCGAAATAGATTTAAGTTTGAGTGTAAATTCATCAAAGTTGCAGCAAAAGCACCCTTTTGCTACTTCCACGACGCTATATCCATCAGAAGACAAAAATAATGTGTCAACCAGGTTTTCACTTTGATCATTTGTCACTATTCCGACTTTTTTGCCTTGCAAAGTCAGTGTTTTTGCTATTTTTGAGATAGCGGTTGTTTTCCCGGAACCCAAGAAGCCTGCTATTACTGCTAATCTAACTCCCATTTTATTCCTCCTCATTCTGTTGAACCCTTATATCAGATTAAATTAATTTTTGTGCCGGTACAACAAGCAAACTTATTCTATTCCCATCTGACATATTATAGCATTAATTTGTTTAGGCGTAAGAAAGCTGCCTGCAGAGATTTGCTCACCGTCGACAATGAGGAGAGGAAGTTTTTCAACTTCCACCCCCTCAATTTCAGCAAGTTTTTTAGGATGCTCAATAACGATGTATTCAACATCAACATCATCTCTTAATTGCTTAACTTTTTCAAGAGACTCTCTCAATAGATTATCAGTAATAAGACAAGCGGTACATGGATGAAGCAAATCAACCATGACAATTTTATGTCTTCTCGCACCCATTACAAACCCTTCTTTTTAATCTGTTCTTCGATTTCAGATCTTAATGCAGGCACATCAGGGATGATGCTTACATGCCTTATTTCTCCGTCTATGCATATTGTAGGCACATTGCTTGCTCCAAGTTTAAGCATGCATACTACGGACTCTTTTTGTTTTATTTTATGTTCTATATATTCAACTTTATCTTCCAGACCTTCACAGGCAGCTTTTACTGCATTCATCATATACTGGCATGGAGCGCAGGACTCACTGTCAAGCGTTATTACATCTATTATAACTTTTTTCTCATTCTTATAATCAGGAAGATTATATTCCACCCCTTCAAGAGCCGAGGTGCTTTGCATGAATTCAGCGACTTCTCCGTGTATAAAGCTTGAAATAGCTTTGATATTTTCGGAAGGAACAGCAAAAGGTATATCGCAGCCAGGTGAAAGTATATACCCTTTATTTCCTCCAATAGAACAGCAATTCTGTGCATCATTAATATTGTCTGCAGGGGTGCCGAAAAGCATCGTAAGTGTAAGTTTTATATTCCCTCCGAATGAAATTCCATATTTAGAACATATCTCTTTTACATATTCCAGTGGGATATTTTCGTCAATTGATATATTATCAGGCTTGCATTTGCACATTTCTTCTATATTTCTTTTAGCATTGCCGCATACAAAGAAGCTGCCAAATTTGTCTTTAGAACGTATATGATTGAAAATTTCCGAAGCATACGGAGAGACAAAATCAGCAAAATTTTCAGGGGAAATTTGTGATGTCATAGGGTCAACCACGGCAATTACGTCACAGCCGGCATCAATATACATATCTGCTGTATTTAGAGCTACAGTCGTGCAAAATTTCATGAGTTCATGCATGGAATCCGGATCGTCAATCATATCGTAAAAAATATCTGTTCCTCTCAGGTGCAAAGCAAGCGTAAAAGGACCTGTAATAAGACCATATATTGCTATATCTCTCCCAAATGTATCGCATATCTGTTTTGTAGCTTCAAGGACGATTGGAAAGCGACCATCATTTTGTGAAGGTATCTTTAAGTCTGATAATTTCAAGCCTTGTTCAAGAGGATGTGAAGATACCGAAGGTGGGTTGTCTTTTGCCCATTGCAGCGAACAGCCCATTGCTTCTGCTTCAACCTGCAGATCAAATAAAGCCGGTATGCCGTCTGGTCTATATAGTTCAATGGCTTTTGACACACCCTTGAATATGTTTTCAGCACTTTTAAAATATTGTTCTGCATCCACTCCTATCAGTGATGCCGCATGGCAGCCTACAAAAGGCACCCAGGGAGTTCTTGGAGTAGCGTTGTTTCTTAATGCTTCCAGCACCAAATGTTTCCCATTCATAAATTTGCACCTCTCATTGATTAATTTATTTTAGTTAAAGTGATATGCTGCATATTGTGATATTAAAATGATACATAAAATATGAGAATAAATATTTTAAAAAGATGTGGTTTTTTGTATTTTTTTATGCCTTTATTATTTGTATGAATTTCCAGCAAGGCTCTACAGCCTCTGCGCAAATGTTCTTTCCATAATATGGGTCATATACAGAAAATGCATCCGCAGAATTTTCGTTATTGACAAAGCATATACGCAACAATATAATGGATATAAGCTCAGCAGCGAGAGGTGTTTATATGAAGGATATAATTGTAGATCAGTTCCAGTACACAGTACAGGATTTGCTTGTAAGAAACAAAAGCATTCTTGACTCATTGACCAAATTTCAGGATTCCAATGCTTCTATAAACAGAGCAATAGTTAAAGCTGTTACCATGTGCGGCTGCATATCCATAAATGCCACAAAGCAAACATTTCCTGACACCTTTGACTATGACAGCATAAAAAACAGCCTGAGCACTCATTTAAACGGCAGTCTATGTGATAATTGCAGAGATGCGATAGAAAAAGAAATAGGTAAAAATCTTTTCTATCTTGCTTCTCTATGCAATACACTTGACCTTAATCTCTATGATATTATCATAAAGGAAATTGAAAGAGTAAAAATGCTTGATAAATTCTCGCTAAGGTAACGCCAAGCTAAATTAAACAAACAATACATCAAGTGCCTCCTGCACACTGGCAGCAGGCATTATTTGCATATTGGACAATTCTTTTAACCTTTCTGCTGTTTTCATATTTGATGAAGGGATAATACATTTTTTAAAGCCTATCCTCGTTGCCTCCATTATTCTTTTTTCAATGTGGCTAACTGCCCGTATCTCTCCTGTAAGCCCAACTTCTCCGATCACAACTGCGTCAGGCGGCAGTGGTACATCTTTGAAACTTGACGCTATAGAACAGATGATGCCTAAATCGCAAGCCGGCTCCTCCAGTTTCAAGCCTCCTACAACATTGACATATGCGTCATAATTATAAAGCATAAGCCCTACTCTTTTTTCAAGTACTGCCATTAGCATGGTTACCCTGTTATAATCCACACCTGCAGCCATTCTTCTGGGCATACCAAAATTCGTAGCACAAACCAAAGCCTGTATTTCTACAAGCATCGGTCTGGTACCTTCTACGCTTGCCACCACTACAGATCCGGGCACATCATGCTGCCTTCCGGAAAGCATCATTAAAGAAGGATTTTGTACTTCAGCAAGTCCTGCATCCCCCATCTCAAATATTCCTATCTCATTAGTGGAACCAAACCTGTTTTTTACAGATCTTAGAATTCTGTAGCTCATGTGTCTTTCGCCTTCGAAATATAAAACAGTATCCACCATATGTTCCAATACCCTTGGCCCCGCAATTGCTCCTTCTTTTGTGACATGTCCCACAATTACTATTGATATTCCCATACCCTTTGCAATCTTCATCAGATTGCCTGTAATCTCTCTTACCTGGCTTACGCTGCCGGCAGCTGATGTAATTTCTTCACTATACATAGTCTGTATTGAATCAACAACTACAAGTTGTGGTTTTACTTCCGATATAAGCCCTTCTATTTCTTTAATGTTTGTTTCTGAAATCATTAACAAGGAATCTCTCTTTATCCCAAGCCTGTCTGCTCTAAGTTTAATCTGATTTACCGATTCTTCTCCGGAAACATATAATATGTATCCTTCCAAGTCTATCTTATTGCATATTTGAAGTATCAGAGTAGATTTGCCTATACCTGGGTCTCCCCCGACAAGTATAAGCGAACCTTTTACTATTCCTCCTCCCAGAACCCTGTCAAGTTCTCCAATGCCTGTTGAATATCTCCTGTCATTTTCAATATTTATTTCATTTATTTTCATAGGTTTAGAAGGAATATAAGAAATATTTCTTGATGCTTGATTTTGTTTAGCAGTTTTCTCTTCGTAAAATGTGTTCCAACCGCCGCACGATGGACATTTGCCCAGCCACCCGGATGATTCATACCCACATTCCTTGCATACAAAAACTGTTTTAGATTTGCTCATTTATACACCCCTCAACTTACTCTTTCAAATGGCTGTATCTCGTTTATATCCATGGCTCTCGAATGCTGAGTATGAGACCATGTTTTATCGTTTCTGTAAAAATATCCCTGTATTATTATCGGAATCCAAGTCAAATTATATAATGGAAATAAAATAAAATTAGCCAGGGACTTCCATGTGAACTTTTTTTCTATTATAACAAAAATAAACGTTATATACGAGGAAAAAACAAATATTAGCACAGACAGCACTGTTTCCTTGGAAAAAAGCGTTTCTATATTCATTGGCGCCGCCCATCTGATTATACCATAAATACTTGCAAAAAACCCCTGTACAACAATAAATGGTTGAATAGAATAAAGAGCAGCATCAAAAGCAAGCATACTTTTATTTTTAAATGCAGTTTTAATTAATTTTGAAAAATATCTGCACGCACAGTCACAATGACCTTGCATCCACCTCTTTCTCTGCTTCCATGATTGTGCAAGAGTAATAGGTTTCTCATCATATACATGTACATCATGGCACCAATATACTCTATTGCCTGATAACGCAAGTTTCAAAGTGAACTCCAAATCCTCAGTGAGACTTGTAGTACCCCATCCATACTCTTTCAAAATATCTGTTGAAACCATAAACCCTGTGCCGCCGAGCCCACAGCATAATCCCAGATAATATCTTGGCAGCTGATAAATCCTGTTAAAAATCCAATATGTCAGTGAATAGCTTCCTGAAATAAACGAGTCAAAAGGATTCTTGCTGTCAAGATATGCCTGTACTACTTTATGCCCAAGGCAAAGATGTTTGTTCATCTCTTTAAGAAAATTGGAAGCTACAAGATTATCTGCATCAAAAATTGCTATCGCGTCATACTTTTTGTCCATTTTAAATATTTTATCAAACATCCATTCAAGCGCATACCCTTTGCCTCTTTTGATCGTGTCAAATCTTTCAAAAGCTGCCGCCCCATAATGCTTTGCTATCTTAGCCGTATCATCTGTGCAGTTGTCGGCGATAACAAATATATCATATAGCTCTTTAGGGTAGTCAAGCATCGATAAATTCTTAACAATATTGGCTATGACTTTCTCTTCGTTATGAGCTGCCACTATAATAGCAAAACTGTGTTTCAGTGGGAAAGCGGCACTATCAGGTTCTTTTCTTCTAATAAACCCAAATAAAGCTATTGCAAATCCATATGCAAACAGCAAAAAAAGAACAAACTCTGCAACCTCCATAAATAAAACAAATATCATTTTAATCTTGCTCAGAAAAAGTGGATCCATAATCATTTTCGCTTCACCTCTTAATTTGTTTTTCTTTGCATCGCTGTCTATATTATTTTGCACAAAAAGAAATAACATATTTGTTTTGACAAAACAAATATGTTATTTCATATAAAATGCTCTCGCGCATTAAGCAACAGTCGGCAGCAATAACTCAACCCAGCGATATCTTAATCTCCTCATCCTTGGCATCTACAACAACCCTATCCCCCGGCTTCACCCTGCCTTCAAGCATCTCTTCGGCAAGCTTATCTTCAATCATGCTTTGTATAGCTCTTCTTAAAGGTCTTGCACCATATACCGGGTCAAATCCTTTCTTGGCTAAAAAGCTAATAGCATCGTCTGTTGCTTCAAGATAAATATTGTTTTGTTTGAGCCTATTGGCAAGCGTTCTAACCATAAGCTGGACTATCTGCTTGATATGAACCTCATCAAGAGGATGAAATACTATTATTTCATCCACCCTGTTTAAAAATTCCGGCCTGAATGTCTTCTTAAGTTCAGACATAACATTGTTTTTCATATCTTCATAGCTTTTCGCTTTGTCTTCGGCAGACGCTGCAAATCCTACTTTTTTTGGTTCAGTTATAAGTCGTGCCCCAACATTTGAAGTCATTATAATTATAGTATTTTTGAAATTTACAACTCTTCCCTGAGAATCAGTCAGCCTTCCGTCTTCAAGAATCTGCAGCAGAAGGTTAAACACATCAGGATGAGCTTTTTCAATCTCATCAAAAAGCACAACAGAATAAGGTTTTCTTCTTACCTTTTCAGTAAGCTGTCCTCCTTCTTCATATCCTACATATCCGGGCGGCGAACCAATTAGTCTTGATATGCTGAATTTTTCCATGTATTCAGACATATCAATTCTGACCATGGCATTTTCATCTCCGAACATTGCTTCCGCTAATGCCTTAGTAAGCTCGGTTTTCCCAACACCTGTAGGCCCCAGGAATATGAATGAGCCTATTGGTCTCTTAGGGTCTTTCAAGCCTACCCTTCCTCTTCTAATAGCCTTTGCAACAGCCTTTACAGCTTCATCCTGCCCTATTACGCGGTTATGAAGCACTTCCTCCAGCTTCATAAGCCTTTCTGTTTCTTCTTCCGCCAGTTTCTTTACAGGTATTCCTGTCCAGCTTGATACTATTTCGGCAATATCTTCTTCCGTAACCGTATCTGTTTTAGTCTGATTTTTTTGGTACCACGAATCCTTTAATGCTTGAAGTTCTTTTTTTATGTTGTTTTCTTCATCTCTTATAGCCGCAGCTTTTTCAAACTCCTGGCTGGCTATTGCAGCTTCTTTTTCCTGAGACAATTTTTGCAGTTTCTCTTCCAAACTTTTCAAATCAGGCGGGGCTGTGAATGTTTTCAGCCTTACTCTTGAAGCTGCTTCATCCACAAGGTCAATAGCTTTGTCCGGAAGGAATCTGTCAGTAATATATCTCGCTGATAGTTTAACAGCTGCCTCAAGTGCTTCATCTGTTATCTTGACTCTATGGTGCGCCTCATACTTATCTCTGAGTCCCTTCAATATTCTGATAGCTTCTTCTTCACTTGGCTCTCCTATTGTAACAGGCTGAAATCTTCTTTCAAGCGCCGCATCTTTCTCTACATGCTTTCTATATTCATCAAGCGTTGTAGCTCCTATCACCTGTATCTCGCCTCTGGCAAGCGAAGGTTTCAAAATATTTGAAGCATCTATTGCTCCTTCTGCTGCTCCTGCTCCAATGATAGTATGCATCTCATCTATGAACAAAATAATATTTCCCGATTTTCTAATCTCATCCAACGCTTTTTTCAATCTTTCCTCAAATTCTCCCCTATATTTCGCACCTGCCACCATGGAAGACAAATCTAAAGTTACAACTCTTTTATCTTTAAGAATCTCCGGAATATTTCCTTCCACTATTCTTTGCGCCAATCCTTCAGCTATGGCTGTCTTACCCACACCTGGCTCACCTATGAGACAAGGATTGTTTTTTGTCCTCCTGCTAAGTATTTGCACAACTCTTTCGATCTCTTTTTCTCTTCCGATTACAGGGTCTATTTTCCCCTCCCTTGCCATCTCTGTCAAATCTCTGCCAAATTGGTTGAGTGTGGGGGTATTATGATAACCTGTATGTTTTTTGGATTCTCCGGTACCTCCAGGTGCTTCTTCATTAAAGAACTTATAAATGTCGTTAATAATTTTCTGAGGGTCTACCCCAATATTCATAAGTATTCTTGCACCTATGCACTCCCCTTCTCTTACAATGGCAAGAAGAAGGTGTTCTGTCCCTACAAAATTATGCCCCATTCTCCTGGCTTCTTTATAACTAAGTTCCAGTACTCTTTTTGTTCTTGGTGTAAGCCCATAGTTTGTCTGTACGGGCGAATCTCCCTTCCCGACAAGATCTTCAATCTGTTTAATTATTTTATCTTCTGTAACGCCATATTGCCCCAATACTCTCGCAGCAATCCCCGAACCTTCTTTTACAAGCCCCAGGATGATATGTTCTGTCCCAATGTACTGATGACCAAGCTGCATCGCGTATTGCTGCGCCAGATTTAAAGCGATTTCCGCTTTTTCTGTAAAACGTTCATTCATAATCTCATCTCCTTTCATAAATTGTCTTGCGTCATGAATTGTCTTGCGTATTACTAAAAATGTTTCTGAGCACTTCTGCTCTTATAATATCTCTCTGTTCAGGGTTAAGGTCTGTTTTGCACCTTTTTTGAAGGCTTGCAGGCTGTATTGCAACAAGCATTTCATTTAGTGTTTCAGGTCTGATATCTTTTATTATTCCCATATATACACCGAGTCTGACATCAGACAAAAGCTTCATCGCTTCCTCCGATGACATTATTCTTGCGTTCCTTATTATTCCATATGATCTCATTATTTTATCTTCAAATCTTGTTTTGTTTTGTTTATAGAGTTCCTCCCTCAGCATTCTTTCCTGAGAAATAATTTGTGTTGCTATATTTTCAATACTTTTAACTATCTCTTCTTCATTCTGTCCAAGAGTTACCTGATTTGAAATCTGAAACATATCTCCTGACGCTTCACTATTTTCGCCATACAAACCTCTTACCGCCACGCCTAACTTTGAACAAGCTTCAAAAATCCTCCCCACATATCCGGTCATGGTTAATGCAGGAAGATGAAGCATCACAGATGCCCTTATGCCTGTGCCAAGATTAGTGGGGCAGCTGGTAAGATACCCCAAATTTTTGTCAAAGGCATAGTCAACTTCTTTTTCAATAACTGTGTCAACTGTGTCACAGAGTTTCCAAGCTTCAGAAATCT
>Ga0308398_1001534_pt1 | contig 12342 bp, 17 predicted proteins | sample Hotspr20SampleT9_FD_202360 | JGI IMG/M metagenome (GOLD analysis project Ga0308398, IMG submission 202360) | Hot spring phototrophic mat microbial communities from Mushroom Spring, Yellowstone National Park, Wyoming, United States - 20051001_T9 ...
ATGTGTTGCAGCTTGTGGAGCCTTGGATCCCTGCACTGAAACATTCTCAGGTGGATAACTACATCCGTGATGTCCTAAGAGCTTATGCTGCTTCGGATCCCTTCTTCGCCCAGTCTCTCAAGGCTACTGGTCAAGATCCCGATCACGTTGCCGATGTCTTACCGGTGTTAGATCCACAGTTGAAGACTCTGGGTAAGGCTATAGGTCTTCCTGTGGATCAGTCCCGCGCTCTGATGACTAACTTGGTGCATCGGGTTAAGGACTATGACCAGGCGGTAGAAAGGATCCGGGAAGATCTGGAGCACTCTTTGGATCCCTCGCAACGACCCCTGACCTGAACGTGGAGAGCTATGTCTAATCCGTTTTCTGTCTGGTGGACAACTGATGTAGAACGTGTGCGGTATTATCTGGGGATCCCTCTAACTCCGGAGAAGACTGCCATGCTCATAGCCGCTATGACTAATGTCGAGCAGCAAAGCCATGATGCCGTAAGACGCGCACGTGAGTTGCTGGATGAATTGGAGGCAGCAGATCGTGAGATCAATTCTGCTCGCCCCTTTGCCGGTCAACGTGTTGCTAGAGGAGTAGTCTGGTTCCAGAATAAGCGCCTAGAGAGCATCAAAGCTGAAGCCCGCCGTATTGCTAAGAATCTTGCTCACATTCTCGGTCTTACTGTAGAGCGTGATGTGTGGGAGGATCCCAGTGTGAATAGACCCCGGGGCTACGGTCTTGTCTCTAGGAGTTAGGGGGGGGATCCGCGCGCCGGTAAATGAATAAGGTTGTCGGTATGTCTTTGGATCCCTTTAGCCTCAGTGTCGGTTTCTCTTGGATCCCTTTAACCTCGGCGTAATATAGGTAACCTCAGCGTAATATAGGGGTGTGATCAAACAAAAGTACCCCCCCCTGGGGTAGGCCCCCTATGGAAGCTGTGCCCGGCGGGGGCGCTTTATATATTTTTTCCTTTTTCCCCCTTTTTGGACTCACACATGCTTTTTACCCGTCAGCCTATAGCTCGTAACTCCCAACCTGATGATCCCAGCTATGAGTGTCTTCTCTACCGTGAGCTGAGTCCTCGGTGGGAATATCTCTGGGATATGTTTATGGGTTCTGATAACTGGCTGATCCGGTTACCCGGTGGAGGTTTGGTGCTGGGTGAGAAGGCTCGGATCTATCTGCCCCCTGAACAGAATGAGCCAGAAGCAGCTTATCGGTCGCGGGTATTGATGAGCACGTTTGATCGACGCTTTGCCCGCTCGCTTCGGATCTATGCCGATCTGGTGCTGCATGACCACTACCTGGAAATACCCAAGGGATCCACGTTTGATCCCCGTAATGTCGATCGGCGTGGAACTCCCTTCTATAACTTCTGGGCAAGCGTAGCTATCAATGCTTTGATGTTCGGTCATACGTTTGTCCTGGTGGATAGGGATCCCGGCAACTATAGGAGTGAGCTGGAGCGGCGTGAACGGGGCAAGCCTTTTTTGGTGAGCTATAGTCCCCTGGATTTGATCAATTGGCGCGTGGATGATGATGGGGTGAAGCTGGCCGTCTTCCGGGAAACGGTTATCAAGCCTGCTGGGGATTATGGTGAAGAGGTTGTCACTCGTTATCGGGTACTAAGGCCGGATCGTTGGGAGCTTTGGGAAGGTGAACCCGGTGCTCTGCAGCAAGTAGATGGTGGCCCTTTGAGAGGGATCCCTTTAGTGTGCATCTATAGTTATCAGATTGGCCCATTTGTGAGCGATCCACCGTTGAAGACGTTGGCGGATCTGAACCTGGCCCATTATCAGTTGCTTAGTGATCACCGTCAAAAGCTGCACAAGTGTTGTCTGCCTACTCCGGTAAGGATCGGGACGATGACTCAAGGGAGCGATCTGGTGCTTGGCCCCAATACGTTTGTGGATCTACCGGATGGAGGTGACTTTAAGTGGGCAGAGCCGTTGGCAATGAGTTTGGCGGAGAGCCGTCGGGATATTGAGGGCCTGGAGCATACTATCGATATCTATAGCTTTGACTATTTGAGCAGGGGTTTTGCCCGTGGGATATCTCGTGCTACGGCTACGGAGGTGGAGGTTTCTACTGCTCCTGCTGAGGCTACATTGAGCGGGTTTGCCCGTCGTTTTGAGCATGGGATGCAGGCGGTGCTTAACCTTTGGGCGACTATGGCGGTAGAACCTGCGCCTACTATCCGGCTATCTGGCAAGTTGAAAGAGGAAAAGTCTGATTCCCAGATGCTGATTATGTACGTGAAGCTCGCAGAGGCCGGTGGTGTTTCTAAGCGTACTCTGCTGAAGATGCTAGTTGATCAAGGTTTCTTGCCCAAAGACTTTGATATCGATGCCGAACTGCAGATTGTTGGTGAACGTTTTGATGCTAAGTCCGGCGGATCCCCTAACTAAGGGTCGTGTTAGTGTTGGTGTTGTATTCGGGGAACAGTTGATATGAGCGAGCAAGCAGGAAGCTATAGGGTGGAGCCAGAACAAGTGCATGAGGGTGAAGAAGCTCAGCAGGATCCCTCTCGTGACGATCTAGCAGGCCTGAAGAGTGCCTTGCAAAAAGAGCGTGCCCTTCGTCGTGAATTGGAACGGCAACTAAAGCACTTGGGGGATATCAATCCTGAGGAGTACCGCAAGCTGCAACAGCAAGCTCAGATGTTGGCTGAATGGGAGAAGCGTCGTGCTGAAGAGATCGGTTCTATCAAGAGTACCTATGAGGCCCAGCTCCAGCGTGTTCAGCAGGAAAAAGAGCAGATGGCTCAGGCGCTGATGGAAACCGAGATGACCTATGCTCTGACGGAAGCGTTTTACCAAGCCGGTGGTAAGCGGGATGCTACCCTGGCCAAGATGCTGGCCAAACAGCTCCTAAGCCAAGTGAATTATGACCAACGGGGCAATCTGATCGTGGTGGATCAATCTGGATCCCCTCGCTTACGGGATGATGGCAAACAGATGACTCTTGCCGATCTGATGAATGAGATTAAGGGCACCAGCTTTGGCGTGTTGTTCGATCCTGTGGATCCTGTAGGCGGTTCTGGAGCAACGGGTAGCCAGGTACAGGTGTCAGGTCGTAAGTATCTGAGGACTACGGATCCCTATAAACTGGGCCAACATATCGAAGCTATTGCCAAAGGTGAGGTTGTCGTAGATTTAGAGGGTAAGTGACATCCTTCCCGACGCTGCCCCTACGGATACAGTGCGGGCTTCCCAACCTCGCGGTTAGGTATTCCTGCCCTACGCCACTTATCTAGGTCATAGACCCCCGACAGACCGACTTGGCAGGCTGTTTCCGTTCCCCAGAGTCCCTGGGTACTATACTGCATTGTTGCACAGCTTTGGTAAACTGGTGCTATAGCCGCATGGGATATGAGGCCAAGAACGGCGAGACGCCTTAGGGGAGATCCCTTGTAAACCCATAGAGGAGAAAGGCCATGGCCAATAATCTGGATGCGGTAATCCCCAAAGTTCTTGCTATGGGCATGATGACTCTGCGCGAGAATACGGTCATGCCCCGTCTAGTCAACACTGACTATCAAGGTAGAGCAGCCCAAAAAGGCAGCACGATCGATGTAGTGATCCCCAGTGCTGTATCGGCTAATCCTGTTACTCCGGGAGGTACTGCTCCACCTGGGACGGATCTGCAGCCTACTACGGTCCCCATCCGTCTGGACAATTGGTATGAGGCTTCTTTCTCGATAACCGATAAGGAGTTGGCTGAGATTGATGCCGGCATCCTTCCGATGCAGATCTCAGAGGCTGTGAAGTCCCTGGCCAATGAGGTGGATCGGTCGATCCTTGCGCTGTATAAAAAAGTTTACGGGGTAGCGGGTACTGCTGGTACTACTCCCTTTGCCACCGATCTGCAAGCAGCCCAGCGAGCTCGTTTGGTGCTGAACCGTCAGCTTTGCCCTCCTCAGGATCGGCGGATGGTGTTGGATGTAGAGGCCGATGCTAATGCTACCGGTTTACCCGCTTTCCAATATTCAGCATCTGGAGACACCATCACCATCAAAGAAGGGGTGATCGGTCGGAAGTTGGGCTTTGACTGGTACATGAGCCAGAATGTCCTGCGTCATACCAAGGGTACTGCAGCCGGTTATCAGGTGAACCAGACGAACCATGCTGCTGGATCTAAGACTGTGGCAGTGGATACTGGGACTGGGATCCCTGCAATTGGGGATATCTTCACGGTAGCGGGGCACTCTCAGACTTATGTGGTTACCGGGTGGACCGGATCCCCGAATATTACGTCTATTCAATATGAACCTGGGGCCAAGGTATCGTTCCCTGATGATGCTGCGATCACCTTCATCAATAGTCACGTGGCCAATCTGGCATTCAACCGATTTGCTTTTGCTCTAGTATCTCGTCCTCTATTGGATGTGGATCCCTTGGGCAGCAGGGTAATGACCATGAGCGATCCGGTTAGCCAACTGACGATGCGTTTGGAGGTTAGTCGTTTGTACAAGCAGACCCGGTGGAGTTTCGATATCCTTTGGGGAGTAGCCTGTCCTCGTCCTGAGTTTGCGGTGAGGGTACTCGGATGAGTGATGTTGATCTGGTCGATCTGGTTGCCGTAGTCAATCATCTTGGAGAGAGGCTACTGATCAATCGTGAGGACTATCTCCGTGGTCAATGGCAGCTTTGGGAGGAGCCGGTGTCGTCTTCTACAGAGCCAGAAGAAGCTGTGGATGAGTCCTCACCAGAGCCAAGTGTTCTACAACCGACTACTAGACGGAAGCGGAAGGGGGATCCCTTTTATCCAGATAGGGCCGTTCTGTAATGTCTGGCATAGCTGGCAATCAGATCGGCTTTGTCTTGGTCGTTAACGACAGATCTTGCTCCCACAAAGTCGTATCCTGTGGGCCGGTCATAATCTGAGAGTTTCCGTCCTGTAAACAGTCCCTCTGCCATTCCCTTGACGCAGATATGGGCAGCTGTATCTGGGACGAGAGCTAGATCTGGGTTATTCACCAGGTCGATCCCTAACACCTTGGCAAACAGGGCATAGTTTCTTCTGCCTGTGATCTGTACATAGCCACGTCCTCTGAAGCGGTATCCATCTCCAGGCTGGGTATTGCCCAGATCGAGTCTCCCTTCATAGCGCTGGAAGTAGTCTTTGGGGCCTATCTCGGCAACCGGAGCAAAGGCCGATTCATGGCTAACCGTGGCCACTATGTACGTGACGTGGTTTAGAGAAGACACTTTATAGGCTCTACAGTAGTGCAGAAGCAACGGGATAGCTATCCTGGCATTCTCCCGTCGGGTAGTCCCTGTAAAGGTCATGTCGTTGGGCACTGCTGCAATTAGACGTTCTGCTAGCAGAGTTGGATTCTCGCGGGCCTCATCTGCCACCTTATCCATCCAAGAGTAAGGGATCCCTAGATCTATCCCCTTCCACAGTCGATAGAACAGATCCGCTTGGTAGTCACTAGGAGTGAGCTGATCGATGTCCAGACTCTCCAGGTACTCTGCTGCACGCCTGAGGAAGTCTGCCATCTCTTTCCGTTGCCGTTGCATAGGCAGACCTAATGTGAACCTTAAAGGAGAAGGATCCCCTAGCCGATCTAGAGGATCCCTCGGCAAGAAAGGAGGAATACTATCATGATACTCTCTCCTGGGCTTCAAGGATAGCTTTCCACTCCAGGTCATGGAGTCTCCGGCATTCCTCAGCAGATGCACTCTGGTCTAACCGTCGGATTGTGTCCCTCAGCCTAGATGCCGCATTACAGGCTTTGCAGACGATCGGAACGTGGATGTGGTTGTCATAGCCCGGTCGGATGAACCTGGGGTCAAAGAGGATCCCTGTGTCCCTACAGGCAAGACATTGGTAGCCCACCTTTGCATGCGTTGACTTCTCTGCCATTGAACTTGCTCCATTAGCTTACGTTTCGTTTCCTCTAGAATCTGCTTCACATCAAGCCTCGAACTTAGACTGTTCCCGTTCATACTGTTTGAACCCAAACTGCCCATCGTTTTCTTATGCAAGTGGGATGGAGCAGGTTGAGTGAACTTACTTCCCGGATCCCCTGTCGGATCTGGATTCCATGTTGGATCTGGTTCATCCAATCCTGGATCCCTCAGATCCATTGGATCCCTCGATCCTGTGTTGTCCATGTCCAGATCCATCCCATGATTGTTCGCATTCAAACCATCTTCTTCCCTATGAATATAAGTTGTATAGATCTGATCTAGATCTGTAGGGAACGTGGAATCCTTACCTGGAGCGGGTTTTAGGGATGCGTCACTGACACTTTTGTCAGTCTCACCTGACACTTTTGTCATGTCCCCTGACACTTTTGTCATGTCCCCTGACACTTTTGACAGGTCACTGACATTTTTGTCATGACATTTTTGACAGGTCACTGACACTTCTGTCAGGTCGGTCGCCTCTTGGTCTTCTTTTACGGGGCAACGCAGTCCCAGTTTGCCCTTGATGGTTTCTTCTAGGTAGCCTTGGCTGATCAGGATCGCCTTGGCTCTGTAGAACGCTCGCTCATGGATCCCCCATTCCTGGCAGAACTCTGTGACACTGTTGAAATAGAGCCACCATCCATCCTTTCTGAGTGCTCTGACCAGAAGGTACAGGTAGGCGTGTGTGGTAAACAGCCCCGATAGATAAAGCTCTTTGGCTTCCTGGGCCGTGATCCTGAGGTGTGCTGTTTCCTTCATGGTCTTCCTCCTTCCTCTTCATGCAGCCACAGCATTATTCCTCTTCCCGATAGAGTCCATCCTTCCTGTTCCTCGATCTCTCTCTTGACTCGGTAGAAGGATGCGTGGCTTATGCCTAGGGCCTCTATCACCTCTTTGGGATTCAACTGCTTGATCCCTAGCTCTTTAAGGCCAAGCAGGATGACAAACAATGCCCCCTTGATGGTGATGTACTCTGCATCCAAAAGCACTTTGGCTCGCTCGAATACTTCAGCCTTGCCTAGAGCCTCTTTCTTCTCGTGTAGGTAACGTATCTTCATGGCCTTTCTCCTACGGGGGATACCTAAGTATAGCACCTGAGATAACAATTGCAAAAAAAATCGGGATCCTTGTGGGATCCCTGTCTCTGTGGTGTGTGAGGGCCATTCCTGCCTACTCTAGCAGAAAGTCGTTCTTCTGTTGAAGCTGCTTCCTTTCCCGGTATCGGCGTTGGATCTCTGCTCTTGTTAAGGGCCTATCTCCAATAGGGGGTCGATGGCCTACCACAGGACCAACCGTGAAGTTCTTGCCGCAGGCCGGACAAAACCTGCGTTGTAGTCTTTTGTTGCCTCTATGTCTGCCATTGCCCCAAGTCCTACTGTTGCCGCAATGAGGGCAAGGAACGCTGTTTGTCATGTTTTCTCCGTCTCTTGACATCGTCGCTCAGACAACCACAGGATCTGGTGCGTCCTTGGAGCAGGGAGTCAGCCCTCACTACGTGGATGTTGCCGCATTGGCATCTACAGGTCCACAATGGGTGTCCTGAAGGTGCTCTCCCAAAGTATTCGATCACTCTCAGGCGCCCAAAGATATAACCTTTGAGATCTTCAGGCTTTTGCTTCTTGCCAGGGTTGTCACGCAGGAATCTCTCCCGTGCGATCTCTAACCGTAGGCAACCGCATGATCTGACTTTGCCCCATTTGGAAACCGGTAGCTTCCTAACTTTGCCGCAGTCACAACGACAAGTCAGGGGATCCCCCAGCTTGATGATGGTCAGCTTGCCGAATTTATCTCCCTTCTGCATCTTGTGCCCCCTTTCTCTTTTTCGCGTTAGCGTCACGTAGTGATAAGGCTTCTGCTCTCTGGAAGTAGTCCTGTGAGACGGCTAATAGCTTCTGAGCCCTCTCTTCTAGGATCTCTCTCTGGGCTCCACTAGCTCGCTTGGCTGCACGTGCTGCCCTCTTGGAAAGCAGACCATAGTACCTAGCCTGCTCTAAGAGGGCTCTGATTACTCTGTCTTCCATGTCGGTTTCCTCCAGAATGAGTAGAGCCGGCAGATAACTCCACCGGCCCCGTTTGCTCAAAAACTACCAGTCATTGGGATCCGGCCACCCATTGCCGTAGTCTTCTTCTAGCCAGGAATCGTCTTCCGTCCAGGGGTTGTCTTCCTCATCGAGTTCATCCCAGTCTGGAAGAAAATCCCACGGTGTTACGCGGATCATGAGATCCAATTCCGGATCACCAGATCGATAGTGGTACACCCAGGTTGGGAGGTTGAACGGGTCATGCCAATAAATAGATGAATCCATCTTTTCCTCCTTCTTGCTGTAGTGCTGTAGGTTGATCCCTACACCCCTATTCTATTGTATTCAACGCCTATTGTCTACTACTTGACGGATTGACTTTGGTGCGTTACTATTGGAGTGGGGTCGATGCCCTATGTAAGCATGAAAGGAGGTTCTTATGTTGCGTGACTACGTTCGGGACAGTATCCATAGCTCCATTTTGGCCATCTTTGACGCCCAGGATGCTTCCCATAGGGAGTACCAGACTAGCTATTACCTAGATCCGGTCAATTCTAGGGTCGTTTGGCTGACTAGGATCGGGGATTGGATCCCTGCCCAGGTGTCTGACGGGATCTGGGTAAAACTGTTCGATGCTCCGGTACGGGCCATTCCCCAGTCCATCGTCGATGCTCTTCTTTCTGTCGAGGATGTTCTCACTGACGATTGCCTAGATTTCCAAGAAAGCGGCTACTGGGTTGAAAAACCAGACTACTCTATCTACGGGGGTTTGATCCAGCAGTGGCAAGCCGCGTGATATAGCCGCGTGATATTGATGGTGGGATCCATTGTGGATCCCTTTTTTGTTTGGAGGATAGGACAGAAAAAAGGATCCCGTGTGGGATCCCAGGAACTCATCTGGCAAGCTGGTTCTATTCTATAGCTCTCTGTACTGTGACGTTGCCGTAGCTTGTGCCAGGGCGTGATAGGATCCCATTGCTGGTTGGTTGTGTGCTGTAAATGAGTAGGATCCCTTGCGGGATCCCTTTTTTTGGCTCAGAACGGTAGGATCATCCCCTCCCTGTCGAGCCGTTCTATGTATTCTATGGCCTCCCTGTAGGATTGGCTAAGCAGGATGTGCTCTTCCCTTGTCTTGCCGGTGGAGTAGGATGCCGCGTATTGATGCAATCCCTCCATGAGTCTCAGTGTGGTTAGTAGCTCTTGTACGTTTGGGACAATTTGCCAGTGTGGGTCCATGGTTTTCTCCCTTCCTCGCTGTGTTTTTCGTAGAGTTTGATGGCTTCGTCGATCACTGCCCCTACTTGGCAGCGTCTTTCCTTTGCGATCCGTTGGATGATCGCTTTGGTCTCTGGTTTGATGCGTGTGTGAAGCTGTACTAGGTTGTCCATTGCTGTTCCCTCCTATTGGGTAGTAGGCCGGATCCGGTGGATCCCAGATCCGGCTTTGCTTGTGAGGGCTAGTCCTCTTTGTAGAGGTCTAAACCTAGCCCAAATCGGGCTGCAGCACGCTTAAACGCCTGCTGTTCTGCTGCACAAATAGCGTCGGTAAAGGTTTTTCCTTCCAAGGATTCTTGGCCGGTTGCTTGGCGAGCAAAGATTCCCTCTGCTGCATGGATCGTGATCTGGTAGACCACTACCACGTAGTTGGCAATCTGTTTCACCTCGACTACGTGTCCCTCCCAGCCGGGTGCGTAGAAGTCTAATAGTCGGGTTGCTTCATGCCAGGGGATGTAGGTTAGTACTTTCCCTCCCTCCTTGGTCAGTACCCGATGGCGCAGCAGTCTTTTTGGTACTGGTCTAGAGAGGTCGCTGAGGATCTCGGTGATTGACTTCTGGTACTTGAGTCTTTCTGCAGGTAACTTGGGTGCATTTGGTGTTTGTGTGCTCACGGTTTTCCTCCCTTCATGCGTGTTGTGGATAAGTTAGGCTTCCAGTTTCTTGAGTTTCCTGACAAGCTCGGTCTTCAGGTCGATCCAGGCATCGAGAACATCCTCGCCATCCTCAACCCGTTTGCTAAGCTCTAGCAGGATCCGGATCTGGGCCTTGAGGATTAGCTTTTCCAGTTCTTGTTGGTTGATGAGATCCATGTTTGTTTCCTCCTAAGTGATGTGTTTACAGATCCCCTCGCTAACGCTGTGGGGTGGCAGCGATTGAAACTAGCCGCTATTGAGTACGACTCTTAGCCGTTCTGCTGCCTTGCTGTTGACGTAATCCTTCAGTGTCTGAAAACCCAAGTGAAACAGCACCCTATAGCAGTGCTTGCAGCATCCCCGACCTAGAAAACGTAACTGGTTGTGGTAGTCTTCACATCCACATTTGATGCCGCTAGTGCCTACCACGACTTGGTATTGGTTGCTGTTTGCCGGATTGAGTACTGTGAATTCGGATCCACGCTGAGTGATTACTAGTAAATCCCTAGCACTTTGCCGGCGAAACTCCACGAAATGGGTCCTAAAAGTCTGCTTGCTAACGAAACGTGGGCGTAGACCGAAGCCCCTATGAGGAATAACCAATACAACAAATGGCCAAACCTCAACTCGCCGAATCTGCTCAACGGGTACACCTAAAATGCGGGCCGCGGCTGCGCGTGAATAGACTAGCTGCTCACTAGACCGGATCATGACTTGAACCTCCTTCCTTGCTTGAACCCATTATAACTGGACTAATCAACCCGTGTCAATAGCCTGACCAAAAAAACTTGACAAACTAAGCAGAACAGGCTAGACTAGAGGGAGCAAGAAGGGAGGAAACAGGATGCAGCACATAGGCGTGACGGGCCCGCGGAGGCTGACCAAAGAACAAGAAGACTGGCTGAGGGAGCAGCTAGCCCAGACGCTGAAGAACTGCCACCTGCACGTGGGGGATGCGGAGGGAGTGGATGCCCTAGCAAGGCAACTAAAGAAGGGGCCCAAGACTGTGTACCGCGTGGAAGGCAAAGAACGCTGGCACTACCAAGCCAGAAGCAAAAGATTGGTAGAGGCACTGAGGGAACTAGGAGGGACACTCTACGCCTACCCGAACAAGCCTAAGCCGGCCGGCCTAACACCCAACAACTGGCAAGGAAGCGGAACCTGGGGGACTATAGCCTACGCCCAAAGCCGCGGAGTGCAAGTGCACATAACTCCCCTACCCGGACTAGAGCTAGAGGAAGAGCCGACACAACTGACACTCTGGTAGCCGGCCCAAACGCGCCACAGAGCCGGCCCGGAGCCGGCCTAACTGCGCCACAGAGCCAGCCTAACTGCGCCACAGAGCCAGCCGGGGGCTGCACAGAGCCGGCCTAACTGCGCCACAGAGCCGGCCTAACTGCGCCACAGAGCCGCCCAAGAGCCGCCCCAAACGCGCCCAAGAGCCGCCCCAAGCCGGCCCAGGCCAAGAGCCCCCCAAGAACGCGACTAATGAGACAACCCCCCCCAGCCCCCCCTACCTCTCTCTCCAGCACGCGAAGCGTGCTATAATGGAAATCCCGGGGGCCCATAGGTAGATACAGAGCCCTGTAGTATTGTTATTCTGCTCGCGCGGTTACTCTGGACAGAGCCCCGTAGTATGTGACGGACAGGGAGTGACAGATCCGTTTCTGGGCATAACAGAGCTGTCTCCACAGATCAATCGATCCCCATACCTTGTCTTTACTTCCTTCTTGGGATCCCCGTAGCCACCTCGATCTGTTTCTCGACGATCCTCAGTTCTTTGCCAATTAGGTGGGAACGGTGACGATTTTTCCACGGTCTGCCCCTTGCCGGTCGTAGTCCCTCATCGGTGATCCGGTATAGTACCGGGCGTAATGTACGGGTAAGCTCCAGCTTGAGGCCGTCCCTATGTGCCAATAGGCTTTGGATCCGCTTCTGGCCTTGAGGAGAAAGGGCCTGGATTCTGTCGAGCCTCTCTTGGACACGATCTAGGTTGTCCTCTGTGATTGGGATCCCCAGAGCCTCCATAAGACGTACGATGTCTGAAGGATCCCAGCCGTTGTAGGGTGGCAGACGATTCCCTTGACCTGTGATCTGTTTGTTGACCCAAGGGACTATGCCGGCATCGGAGAGCAAGGATCCCTGTCTGCCAAAGGATTTGTTGGATAGGGTTGGGTTACCGAGTATGTCTATCCTGCCTTGGATGATGGATCCTGTGCTGAACTGCCTTTGACTGGGAACAATGAGTGTGCCATCGAATAGAATCACCCTGCCGAGTGTGAAGGATCCCTTGGTGAACTGCCTTTGGCCGGGGATGATATTGCCTGGTGGTGGGATGTAGGGAGGTGGTTCTGGTGCTGTTCCCTGGATGATGATCCCCTTTGTCCATTGCTCCCCAAAGAGTTGGGTCTCTCCTTGATGAATGGATCCCTTGAATCCCTCTACTTGCCCCGGATAAATCCCGAACGGAATGACCGACCCAGAAGTAATCGATCCTTTGGTG
>Ga0308398_1001535_pt1 | contig 12325 bp, 9 predicted proteins | sample Hotspr20SampleT9_FD_202360 | JGI IMG/M metagenome (GOLD analysis project Ga0308398, IMG submission 202360) | Hot spring phototrophic mat microbial communities from Mushroom Spring, Yellowstone National Park, Wyoming, United States - 20051001_T9 ...
TCTTCTTGAGGAGCCTCCTTGAGGCACTAAGCCATTCCGTAGTGAACTCGTCGTACTCCTCATAACTGTCAAAGCGATCCCATTCTTCGTCCACACCGTCTACCTTCGTCGCATTCGGTCGATACAGGTCCTTCTGTAACTGCAGATTGTATGGAGGATCGGCGAATATCATGTCCACCGATTCCTCTGGGAGATTAGACATGACCTGTACGCAATCTCCGATTAAGACCTGGTCTAAAGGTAGCATATTCTCACCTTATAACTTTAGTAATAACGCTTCTATTAGGATGTCCAAGAGGAACTCACAAGGCAGATTACTCACGGATAGGATAAGCCCCTCATAACCACCAAGGCCTTCCAAAACCTTGATGATGGAATTACGAGTAGACCAGTCCTGTAACGAATGGTGACTGTACAAATATTTGGGTGGGTCGAGTTCATAGAACGAACGGCTCTTGTACACAGTGTTAACGCCACAGAGGGATGTGTACCAATCTGCGTGAAGCCCGAAGAACCTACCCTCCAATGAAGACTTCCCAACTTCATCAATGTAAGCGAACCGGAACGGGATAATATGACCGTCTGGTAGAACCATAGCCGCATGTAGCGGATCCTTATCTAGAAGAGATAGACAGTCTTCACAGAGTTCCATATCGGGAACTAAACTGAGAACCCGTTCCCTGTCTATCGGCGCTATGTCGAGAGAGCTCCTCATCTCTCAAACCCGTTATCAAGAGGAACGTACACACACAAATCGTTCCGCTGTAGGACTTGTTCCGGTATTCTGGTGATTATTGATTGCTCCTTGCAACCTTCTTCGCCACTTCGTCTTCAGTCCATTCCCAAGGAAGCTTGTCCAGCTCGTCCGAACAGATGTGAAGAACCAATGCCGTCGCCACTCTGAGAGACATCCTCTCAACAATATCATTGGCAGAGGAATACTCCCAACCTGGATGCTCGCAAGACTGGTAGGAATAGCATAATAGAGCCTGGAGGAACTCTAAACAGGTCAAACGGACGCCGGGGTCTTCGTACTCGTACGGTTTAAGAGACCATTCGGGAATCATTTCATGGTCGTCGGGGTACCGATAACTAACGGATTCAATGGTTTCGTCCAAGAGTATCTGACCCAAGTCGTTTGGACCACGGAAAATGTTCACGATGTCTAAGCGGGCATAGGGGCTCCATTTAGTAAGGGAGATCTGAGACCAGTCTTCAGGTCCCTCCATCATGGTCTTAACCAGAAGATCATAGTGGATCTTGCTTGGTACGAATGCGCTCACGGCAAACCTCCATTGTGTGGTTTTTGACTAGTTCAGATACACCGGTGGTGTATTCTGCTTCGGTTCTGCTGCCGACGTCAGTATGCACAGGACCGCTTGTGCGGCCGTAACCAGCTTGCTGGAAATCCGCCGGACGGTGTCTATATCCACGTATTCGGTCTCCGGCAACTTCTTCATCGATTCGATCTCGGATAGCGTGCTTCGAACGGTAGATAAGGCGGCTCGAGCGACCATGGTAACGTCCTTATCCGCGTGCGACGACGCATCGTCTACTGCCGTCTCATGTGCCGTCACGATCCGACCAAGCAGCGCTATCACGGTGGCGGAAACCAACGAGATGATCTGTGTGGCGGTGTCGTCGTCCACTTCGAGTTTCTTGTTGGCTTCTTCAATGGTATCGCAGGAAGTAGATAGCAAGTTGCCGGCAATGCCAAGCGTGAGGGCAACGTGGTTTACCGAGGAAATGACCGCCTGCGTACGGGTGATGGAGAGTGCCTCTTCATTGGTGGACATGGTGCTTCTCCTTGTTTCTGTGGTGCGAATCGATCCGATTCGCCAAGAGATAATACCGGATTCGGGAGCGGCCTAGCCTACGGAACCGAGCAGATAGTCTCTCAGTTTGGCATCGAGTAGCTCCGCTTCTTGCTGCGACAGCAAACCGTTATCCTCAAAGTACATGGGAATCGGTTTGATACCGAACTCTGTCAGTACCGACTGCACAACATCGGACAGGTAGATACCGGTATCAGATGTCGGGTCGAGATCGCTCTGGATTGGAGAGTGGATGATGGTGATGCAGAACGGATCGTCGTAGCTGCCGGGTTCCCATTCCAAAACGAATCTGGTTCCCATGGCACCATTCAGCGCCTCTGCGAGTAGCTGTCCGAACCGGTGCTGATGCTGACGCGCGGAGGCAAGAAGCTGGTAGAAGTTGTTGGAGTGGAACTGCAGATCGCGAATCAGGTTGTTTGTGTTATCCATCACTGTTTATCACCCTTTGGTTGGTATGTGTCAGACTATCAAGAACGCTGTTCCCTTCGGGTCTAATCCAACTAAATCGCTGTAGAGAGAATCTTCCTGTAGGACGTAGACCTTGTCCACACGCGGAACAGGCTCACAGTAGCTCAACAAGTTGCTATCGTCCTTAATGAATACGTCCACCATCAACTTCCTGAAGTCATGAACCTGCCTGGGCTTGATATCCGTCGCTCGGATAATACCGTTGGTATACTTCGGAATGATGATGCTGGTGGTTGGTTTCCTCTGGATGAGCTGGTAACTATCCCTTACCCCCTCGAAATCATAATCCCCAATGCCGGTGAGTACACCTCGATCAGGCGACCTGCGTACCAAACGCTGATACCCCATGAGGGTATCCGTAGATTCCAGCTGTTGTATGTCTATATGCCCACCTATGATGTTGTTGTAAACGGATAGGGCTCCCTGTCTGTAGAATGAGGACAGGTACTTGAGACGCTCTAACTCGCTACCGTCGGAATCCAGTGTAAACAGATACACGTCTCCGGTTGGCAGCTTACCATGTCGATTGCATCTACCGGCAGCCTGAACAATGCTGGTTAGCGGCGCTAATGCCCTGAACAACACGGGGAAGTCCAGGTCTACACCGGCTTCAATACACTGCGTCGCTACCAGAACGAAGCGCTCTCCCTTATCCAGCCTCTTCCGTATCTTCTCCAACCGCTCCTCACGGTGTTCGGGACACATACGTGTGCTGAGATGCATTACATCTATTCCTTGAACATACAGCATAGATGCAAGCGTTGCTGCGTCCTCGGTGAAGTTTAACACGACGCAGACAGGTTTGTTTTTGTGTTCCTCCAGCACCAGAGCGCCTAGGCCTGTGATGGATATCGGTTCAAGGTCGTTAATAGCATGGAACGTACGACGTGGACGTAGAGTAGCAACGGGTGGTGCGTTCAGGATACCGCTATCCAGCGGCTCATCCTGGGAGAGGATTTGATAGTCGTTGGTTACGATTCCAGGCTCCGGCGGTGTTGCAGATGCGAGCAGGATGCTGGAATGCCCCCATTCCGAAACGTAGCGCAGGGCTCTGAGTGTGTATTCCATCAATTCTGTTGGCACAGTGTGGAACTCGTCCAATAGAATAACGGATCGAGCTAGCTGGGGGAGCTTCCTTAAAGAGGAACATCGCCTCTCAAACAGGCTCTCCAACAGCTGGTTAAACGTGGTGATGACGATGGGATGGAACCATGCCTTGTAGTAGTTGCGGGCGCGATAGTCCAGGCTGTCCTCGTCCCCGGAGTCGATCATCGAATGATCCACAAGTACAAAATGGCTTGTCTTCTTGTCGTCGCTGGACTCCAGGTATTTGTCCATCAATTTGTTGATCAGATCTTCCCACTGGTCTGTGATGCTTAGGAACGGTGTGGCAATGATGATTCGTCTGAGGTTGTGTTTAATGGCGTGTTCCAGCGCAAACCTCAGCATAGCCAGCGTCTTGCCGGTTCCGGTGGGAGCGGAGAGTGTGTAAACTCCCGGATCCTGCTGAGCCATATCGCCGGCATAATCCCATGCCCGCTGTCGTGCTTGGTTCACTTCGTTATCGGTGCTTGGCTTGAGGTTTGATTGGTGTTGGTATAAGAGCAAGAGGATGTGGTTCCAATCAGCGTCTGGCGGTCTGGGGTATTCCTCGCCGTCGAACCGCATGGAATCTTCCCAGTCTGCGCAGACCAGAGCCCCGAGCAGTATTCGGGTGGCGAGCATGCTGGGCAAGTTTTTTAGACCTAGCTTGGGTAAGTTGAGCGAGATATTGGCACCCTGCGAGTCACCCCGCATCGCCTGTAGGCATTCCACAGGGTCTGGTAGTACGGATCCTTCCCGGTTATATGACGCCGAGGATGCATCTCGTAGCCCACCGTGGTGTGCCAGGATGGCGAGCTGGAGCTCTCGCTGGTTGAGAGCGGCGGCGATTTCGGCACCTGGGTGGGAATGGTGGATACGCAGCTCCTCCTGTCCACGAATCTTCGCCTGGAACTCCTGACTGTACTTACCAAGGTCGTGGAGTAGGCCCGCCAAGTGTCCAAGTTTATGTGCTGGAATGATCCCACCCGAGCTGGTTTCGATGCGCCACTCCGAGAGCAGCCCTTCGGCGATTTGTGCTACTGCCAGCAAATGGTTCCTCAGGATCTGCTCGTGCCCGTATTTGTTTCTACGCGCGATGTAGTTCATGTCTGTTTGTTTGTTTCGATGTTTCAATGACCATCAGCTGTTTGAAGCTGATGTAACCCCGTTCCCCTATCTGCGGATAACCATGAGCCGCTGTTTCAATGACCATCAGCTTAAAACAGCTGATGCAACCCTAAACACACTGCACGTGTGGCTCGTCTCGCACCAGTTTCAATGACCATCAGCCTCCTATCGCTGATGTAACCTTCTGTCTGGCGGTGGCGTTGACTCGCGGATCATTGTTTCAATGACCATCAGCCTTTTATGGCTGATGTAACACGGCATAGCCACAGAACCGCCAGAGCTTGCTGTTTCAATGACCATCAGCCTCAAACAGCTGATGTAACCACCAGAGTCGACGCCAGTGGATTCGAGAGCGAGTGGGTTTCAATGACCATCAGCCTTTTATGGCTGATGTAACGCGCACACTGACGTCGCTTGGCACACTCGCCAACGAGTTTCAATGACCATCAGCCTTTTATGGCTGATGTAACGCACCTATGGACTGCAGAGCCATCCCGGCGCGATGCGTTTCAATGACCATCAGCCTTTTATGGCTGATGTAACTCCTAATCACAGACAATAATGCTGTCTGTGATTAAATTGCTATATTCAATTGTCAACGTGCATGTGTTTGGTACGGTCAGTTTCTGGTATCGTTTGTGTTTTGTTGCTACCTAATCGTTTGAGTTTGTAATTGTTTCGCTATCGATGCCCGCGAACCTCCTGCATGAAACGTGATCAATCGAGGTTCGCGGACATTTTGTACTCCTAAAGGACGAAGATCTCGATGCTACTGCCGAGCTTGTTCTTGAGCTTCTCTGCTAGGGCTTCAGGGTCTACCTGGTCTATCGCTGTGCCCATCTCGCCCAGAGCCTTATCCAGCTTCTCCTGAATCTTCCAAATGGGCATGTTGCCATACTTGCTGCCGTGCTTAAATATAAACGCACGGACATGCTCCATCCCCGTCTTGCTGGACGTTTTGTGCCAATCTGGCCAGCGTTTCAGTGCCACCAACAGCAATGCTAGATCGGTGCTGGTGAAACCTGTGTTCGCCGCCTGGAACGGACTGACCGAAATCTGGAATCTGTAGATGGCATCATTGACAACGTATCCGCGTCCCATGGTGCGGATCTTGCTGCTGTTCGTCTCCGCAAGCTTGCGCTCCTCCTTACGTATCTGGTCCGGGTCGAGCATCTGCTCCAGGTTCTTGATCCCCGGATCGTCTCGACTCGGACCGGTGCAGGTCACCTTGATAACATCAACGGGTTTCAACGACAACCCAAAACCGACCTGAACGGGACCGATTAACTGACCGCCAGACTCGTCTTCCTCGCCTCCCTTACCGGACTTCGTAATCACCGCGCCGAACGCACGTACATCGTAGAAGTACTTGCGTAGCAGCTCATCTCTTGGCGTCTTCTTAATGTCTCCACCGGCTTGAGCGTGTAAAGCTACTGCATACTGCTCGCGTAGCTTCAAGTTAGATGAAGTTTGGCAGTAGACGTTATACCCGCGAGAGTCGTCGTCGAGATCTGGAGAGAGCGCGTTCGACAAATCGTCCCCCAGCTCTTCGTTGAAGCTTAGCTTTTTGAACTGAATACCGACAACGATGCGCTCCACCTGGTCTCTGATACGACGCTTCAACGATTGCGGACTCATAAGCCCATGATTGGTATATGGATCTACTCTGGGCATGTTGTCCATGTCAGGATCACCATTCGGATTGCAATACCTAGCCCTGACATAGTAGATAATGTCGTATCGGTCTTGAAGTACCTCGGCTTCCGATACGGTTTCTGGGTTAATCAGTTCCATTTGAGTGTCCTTCGCCATTGTTGTCCTCCTCCTTGTTGAGTTGCTTGTTGAACAGTCTAACAAGCTGCTGGAAGTAGCCCAGCATAACCAGCGCTACCTCGTCGTGGTTCAGCCTGGTTGTGCCGGTCACCTCGTCAGGGTCGACATGGCGTAGCGGATAGTCCAGTTCCCTCATCAACACTTCATAGTTGCCGTTGGTTCTTGCTACCTTCTTCACGTGTGGGAGCACCGTCTTCAGGACATGGTCGACGACCCTGACTGGCTGTGTGTGTATTGTTGTAAGGGCGTCTTCAATGTTGGTCTGTTTGTTCCCCAGCGACAGGCGCTGGAACCACTGGCAGATAGCAACTACTCTGCCGAAGTTGTACCAGGTACTCTTGCTACCGTAACTCAACTCTTCACTCACCTCGTATCCTGAGAAGTAGAGATGTGCCTTCAAGAAGGCCATAGCCGGTAGTACGTATTTGTCATCAAATGTGATGAGTATGGGGTCTATCCTCTTGTTGGAGCTGCCCTTCTGTATGTGACTACCGTGTGCTATCCAGTTGAGCGCTGCATGCTCTACCATCTGCACCAGGCTTGGTGGGTATGGCTTGTTGTCGTAGGAACAACGCCACAGCTCAGTATAAACGTCTGACGGAAGCTGCGACTTCTTGGCGGCGTATACCTTCTTGAGCATCTGGATGATGGAGATCAGCGAGACCACACGCGCTTCGTCTCGAACAGAAGAGACGCGCAGCGCCGACTTCATACAATGGAACCGACCTCGTGCGGTGCTATGCGAAGTATCGTTGGCTGCGCCTACAGGAAGCTCCGAGTAGTAACGAATGGGGGAGCGACCCTGCGCCTTCTCCCGGAGAATAGCGATGACCTCTGCATCTTGGGCGACGTTGCTCCGCTTGTCGAATCCCGTGCGGAACTGCCTGGCAGCCTCTACGGCAGCACGATGGGCAGCTCTGGTATCGGGATCAAGCGCCTCTTCGGCACTCCTGCTATCCTCAACAATGGCCTCTATCTCTATGCCTAACTCGCGTAGATCATTGATCAGGTCGCTCTGGAGTTTGGGTATATGCTTCGGTAGGAACGTAACGCTTACGTTGTCACCGAGATGGGCAGTAAACCTATTGTCCTGGAATACGATGCTGGCTGTCGCAGCAACCCACCAGGACTCATCCAGCCCCATTGGTGCGTTTAGGTTGTTCTTCATGCCGTAGCTGCTGAACGAGTCCTTGTCGAAGGAGATCAACTGCTCCATCTTGCCACCGACCAGGTTGGGTATCATGTAGATGGACGAGTCTGGGGTGACTTCGCCGGTGAGCATCGATGTGAAGGTATTCTTGGTGTTTATATGGGCTCTGCCGTTGAGGTACTCCACCTCTAACTTGAACTCGGTCAGCCTGGCGGCGTAGCCCTTCAGCACAAACTGCTTGCGCTGCCATTCTATGATATCGGGTATTTCTGATAACGCTACCCCGTCCCATAGAAACAGCCAGGGTATGTATAGTGCGTCCTCTACCGTCTTGCTATCGCGCTCACTCAACTTCAGGTGGTCGATGACCCAATCGACCACCTTACTCTCGTCCTGTATCTGCGTTAGCAGTGCGCTGATATGTTCTGCATACGGGGACGAGATGGAGGATAGGTAGGACTCCAGCTCGATCAAGGCCGCCAGGTGCTGTCCCCACCTGTCCGGAGGTTTCTTGTTCGGGTCCTTACTCGGTCTGGGTCTCTTCACCGACAAGGCAGGATGCCACGTGTCCTCGTAATACCTATAATGGTACGGGATAATGTGCCACGATCCCAGCCCATTCTCGTCTGGATGGACCAATTCCATCGTGTTTCGACATAGGTCCAGCTTCAGTAGTGCCTGGACGGGCAGGTATCCCAATGGGGTTCTCCCGTCCTTTAAGATATAGGCGTTAGCCACTATGACCGGGTTGGTCAGTACGGCTCTGGATACCTCATATAGTGATTTAGTCAACACCGTCGTATATTACCTCCGGTCGCGGTAGCATTGGTGGATCGAATGACTTAGCAATCTGCTGTGGGCTAAGCCATCCGTTGTGTACAATGGCATGGAACTTCTTGAATCTGTTGGGCTTGGCCAACTTGGCAGTGGCCTCTCGGTCTATCCGGCCGTCGAGACGGAGTACTGGTCTTACCGTAATATCCCAGGGGTCGTATACCATGTAGCCGAGGTCTCTACTCAGCGGGTAGATTCTGCTGGAATCGATGTCTCTCCGATCCAGATACTTGAAATTGGCAGTCAGTTCCCTTAATCCGAGATACGGGCGTCGGGCGTATTGACCGTTTCTGGCACGACGCAGGAACATCTCCTCATGCTTGACGATGTCCGCATCTTCATCCCAGAAACGCATCTCGGCGGCTATCCAGAACCTCGGCCTATGCAACAGGTATCGATTCCGCTGGGTTCTTACCTCGGGCTTAGATGCGCTATCTACTGGAAGTATAACCTCCTCCAGTTTGCACTTGCCTTGCAGGAACGGTATGAGCTTATTGCTCGGTATCATCTCGGTGATCTTGAGTTCGTTGGACTTGACGTTGATATACCTGGGCTCCTCCAGGGTTGCTATGTACCTGACAACCCACTCAAACTGATACGGGTTCATGTAGATGGCTCTGAAGATGTTTCGTGCAGCGGATGGGGTAATGATGGGGTAAGAATATGCTTCTACCTTGGCGTCGGGTGGGAAGAACCCAGCTAGGTCTCCCCAAACTTCTAGCCAGTGTGTATTGCCGTATGTCGCCATTGTCTTCTCCTATCTCGTTGAATGATTTTTATCGTACAATGACGGATGTAGGAGGATATTCGACCTGTACTGGAGAATATCCTTCTGGAACAGACCACCAGATTCGCCGAAGCGCGTAACCAACGCCGTACAAAATGCGGTGGTCTGTGTGTAGAAACAGAGCATGTACGGCTACTGATGGGCCATTCGGACTATAACGTACTGCGGAACTACCTGTACCTGGTGGAACGAGACCTGCGGGAGACCATGCAGAAGTTTAACCTACTTAACAGATTCGGCTAGTGGTGCAGTTCTCGGCTTATTCTGCTCATGCGGTTACTTCATAGACCAGCAGATATCGGTGAACAATCTGTAACTCCTCTGTGTTAGAAGAGGTTGGCAGGTCGTCGGGAAGTACAACAATAATCTCCTTAAGCCACAACTTCGGACTGTGTCCGTTCGGACTGTGTTCGTGAGGTATACCCTGAAGTGTGTCGATAGCCATCTTGGCAAGAGGCAGTACATACCCATCGGAGCGGACGTCTCTCACCTCCAGGATAACAAACCCGCCTTGCCTAGCCTGAGGTAATACCTGCTGCAGCGATGTTTGTAGATCCACATGATGACCTTGCGTACCTGGTTGTTTATCCTGTACGGTTACACGTATCAGGTTAAGACTGTTCTCTCCACCGTACCGCCGATAGAGGTTGGCATACACCTTCTGCTTAAGATCCTCGCACGGGAATACCCATACGGTCGTCGTCTCCGGTTCGGATACCTCAAGAGTGTCCGGTAATTCTACGATAGCTGAAGACAAGAGGGGCGCCCTGTCAGATGAGGCACCAGCTGGCTTCTCGAAGACGGGCAGGTATTCGTGTGCGAGTAACAGGAAGTTGTGCTCCAGACTCCTGTTCGCCCAGAAGCCTGTCGTCCTGCAGTTGTGCTGTCGCTTGATGACCAGCTCCTTCAGATGGAACCCCGCTTCCAGGAAGACCCCCATCGTGTGGAACCCTATCGGTATGACGTGTTTGCGTTGCCTGGCATCGCCGATGAGCACGGCACATTTGCTGCCCGGTTTTAGCACCCTGTAGCATTCAGAAGCAACCTGACGCATCTCACGCAGGAACCCCTGAGCATCTAGTTGGGAGAGGTCACCTTCGACACCAGAAGTGTATGAGATGATTCCGGCATAGGGCGGGTGGGCGCATATCAAGTCTACGCTGTTGTCGGCAATGCCTTCCAGATGACGAGCATCTCCTACCGAAACCTCGGGTTCGTAGATGGGAGATTCCTCAAATAGGGTGCGTGGCAAGTTGAAGCGCAGGTTTCGCAGAGTCAGCTCCACAGATGCCGGATTGATGTCCCGGGCAATGCACCGCCGTCCCAGCAGTTTGGCCTCCACTGCGGTCGTACCACCACCAACGAACGGGTCTAGCACGAGATCGCCCGGTTTGGTGTAGCGCAGTATTAAGTTGCGCGGAATATAGGGCGACCAGTTACCTCTATAACGACCGTCATGCGTTGCCCAGCTTCCACGCTGCTTGAAACTCCAGACGGTGGTGTTCTCAAGGCGGAAATCTGTCGGCTCCCAGCTCTTGATTCGTTTAGAAGGCGATAGCGTGGAAACGTTCACTCCAACAGCCTTGGTGATGATTCGTTCTAGTTGTTTGAAGGTAATGCCGAACTGCTCTCCTATCTCGGCGTCGCTCATACCGGCACGTTTGGCAGCCACTACGGCCTGAACAAATGCCTCTTCCCCATGTTGCTGGCGAATATGTACACCGATAGGATTCGCCTGTTGTAGTCCGCAGAGAGGACATGTGTATGTGCTATGTCGAAGCGGGTTTCCCATCCTTCACATCCGTGGTTTCAATGATTATTCACCTGTTGTCTTAGTGCTTCAATAGCTACTCAGCAGAAGTTTAACCCACTCAACAGGCTTAGCTAGTCCTGCGGATCTGCTGCGTGTTCTGCCCTGAAGAGCGCCTTGAAGGCGTCGGAGCCGATCGCCAGCAAGCACTCGCAGGTACCGCAAGCGTATCTAGGCTGGGTCTCTTCCTTACCGTCTTCGAAGATGTAGAGATCGCCGGTCTCGATGTAGTCTTCATCGGCATAGGTGACTTCTGCGTAGGTGGTGACGTTCTCGTAGACTTCGTAGATGACAGGTGACTTGGCACCGCAGTTGGGACAGACGAAATCTTCAAGGTTCATGATAGGTACCTCGTTGATGTACGAGAGTCACTACTGAAGCGTCCATGGAGTATATACATCCCATGGACGCCTCCATGCAATACATTTACTCAGATGGTTTTTGAGAGGCACCAACCAACTGCCTGGCACGGTCGACGATCAGCTTGGTGTAGTACTCCTCGCCCTTATGTCCGGTGATATGCAGATCGTCACGTTCTGTCCTGATCGGGGCGAAGTCAGGAGAGGTCTTCGACCAGTTGATGGTACCAACCGCTTCGATAATCTTGTCTGTAGCGATACCGAGCTGCTGGCTCTGAGCGACGGCATTGGCAACGCCGACGAAGAACGAACTGCCTGCAAGCAGGGTGTTTTTACGGACAAACGAAGCAGATACGGCACCAGAGGCCACTCTTGCAAGGATAGGCACCCTGGAAAACACCTTGTTCCAGAACTCCAGGTGCTTGTTCTTGTCATTTCCAAATACAAGTAGCAGCGGTTGCGTAGCCCTCTCCAAGCCGGACAGGCTAATGAGTGTGCCGTCCACGGTCCTGATCTTGCTGGTGCCCCGGTGGACTCTGCCCGCAAGGTATGGAGAGTTATCAGCAACATATCGCGCAAGGATGCTGGCGTCATGGTTGTGGTCCATCTGGATGGCGAGGCTTCGTGGGATCGGCTTGGCATTCCTGTTGACGTCTGCGAACAGCGTTTGCGTGTCTATGATGTTGGAATACCGGCGAATGACCATCACGATCTCGTCGTTGAGAATGGGAGCACCTCTCTCCATGGCAATCTCAATGGACTTGAGACGATGCTGCCCGTCCACCACGATAATCGTGTCGGAGTCATGAATGTGGAGTTTGCCCACCCTACCGTTGGAATGGCTCTGTGAGTATGGTACAAACTTGGGTTTGTCCGTGACAAGCTCAATCAGGATTGGTGGGTAGAAATGCTTCTGCCTGGTCAGGTATTCCGCCATCTGCGCAGCGCGTTTATTGCTCAGATCCCGCTGGAACAGTGTTTCGGGGCTCTTGTTCAGATTGACGTTGGCGCTGGCCTTCTTGATAAGCTGGCAGACTA
>Ga0308398_1001544_pt1 | contig 12287 bp, 15 predicted proteins | sample Hotspr20SampleT9_FD_202360 | JGI IMG/M metagenome (GOLD analysis project Ga0308398, IMG submission 202360) | Hot spring phototrophic mat microbial communities from Mushroom Spring, Yellowstone National Park, Wyoming, United States - 20051001_T9 ...
GGCATGAAGACCGACAACTGGACTGGATCTGCCACTTGGCAAAGCAAGGTGTTAAGCCAGCGGTCATCAAGCAAGCGCTTTCCCCGGCCTTCTCACTCTCCAATTGTTAAAAGTGCAAAACTACTGAGTGAGGTTTGCCATAAAAAAAGGCCGCCTGCGGATGACAGGCAGCCTCCCGATTGCGCCGGCTGGGTTTAGTGTTCGTGCGGTTCGAGGTTTTCCACACCCGGCAGTTTACCGCTCAACCGCTCCGGCTGGTGAATCAACACCGGCAGGTGCTGCGGGCAAATCCAGAATTCTTTGTCTTGAAAACGAATCGAGAGAAGTGGCACTTCCTGCGCGCTACGGGCGCAGTAAACACATTCGGGCTGTAAGTTGCTCATGTTCAACTCCGTTTATCGCTGAAATTTTTTTAGGCATGTTCAGCATACCACACGCTCACAGTCCGGATTTTGCGGCAGAGCAAATGCGCTGTGCCGCGTTTGCAGCAAATCATCCCATTGAATTTCTTGACCACTCAACCCGATTAGATTATCATCTAATAAATTAGACAATTATCTAATCAAACATGCCCGAAGTTCGCTTTGAAGCTGCCTCCGCATATGATTTCTTCATCAGCCTGATTGTGCTGCACAATCCGGCGGATTTTGGTCTGCGTCCCTCCTGGGCTGCCGGGGTACGCTCGCGCCTGCCGGCGGCTCAGCGCGAATTTTTCGAGCATCATCTGCCTTTTTTGGGTGTTCCACTGACCTGGCTGCACGACCTAACTATCCCTCAAAAAACAACCCTGGCCGTGCTGAGCGCACTGGAGCAAATCCCGCCCGCTGACCGGCTGCCCCGTTTGACCCTTATCCCTGAATTGCGCCCGGAAGTGCAGATTGCCCTGCAGGAGATTGCCGCAACCGGCCGGGCTACTCCCGCCATCCGTACCCTGTTGAAAGCCGAACTGGAAGCTAAACGCCATCCCCCGCCGGCCGGTACGCTGGACTACTGGATATCAGCCTGGTCGAACCCGGCCGCCTTTGGGGAAGAATGGCTGTTTGCCCTGCGCACCTACTTCAACCTGTTCTTCAGCGAGGAAGAAGCCCGCTTGCAGCCACTGCTGGAAGACGGTGTGCAGACAGCCAGCCGCCTGCTGAATGAGCAACCCCTCCCGCAGGTCGTCGAAACCCTCACCCGCGGGGTGAGCATCGCAGAAATCCAGCACATCCGCCAGTTGACCCTGATTCCCTCCTACTGGAGTACACCCTTCATTTTCTTCCAGCGGCTGGCAGGGCAGCGCGCCCTGCTGGTGTTCGGCTGCCGTCCAGCGCACCTCTCGCTGGCGGGCGGCGGCGCCGTACCGCTGACTTTGGTGGACACTTTCAAAGCCCTGGGTGACCCGACCCGTCTGCGCATTTTGCGCTTTCTGGCTCAGCAGCCGCTGACCCCCGCCGCCCTGGCCGAGCGCCTGCGCCTGCGCGCCCCAACAGTCATTCATCACCTCAACGCCCTGCGGCGCGCCGGTTTAGTTCACATTCGGCTGGACGCCGACGGCGAACGGCGCTACGACCTGCGCCGCGAAGGACTGAACGAAACCCTGACCGCCCTGCATCGTTTTCTGGATTCCACCGAAGAACCCTGAACTTCTGCCCTGTATGGAGAAAAAGCCGTTGAAACCCGAACGTCCGTTTTCCCGCTTTTCGCGTGTGATAGCCAATTACTTTGACCGGGTGAGCGCTTTCCAGCCTAACGCCCGCCTGTACCTGACCAGTGTCATTCTCACCGGCGCGGCCATGGGCGTTTACCGCCTGCTGTTCAATTTTTACGTCCTCTCGCTGGGTTATGATGAAGCCCTGCTCGGCACGCTCATCACCACCTCCAGCCTGACCGCCCTGCTCTCCGCCCTGCCGATGGGCTATCTGGTGGACAATATCGGTCACAAGACCGCCCTGATCGTCGGCACGGCCGTGCTGGGGCTGGCGGTGGGTGGCATGGTGCTGTTCCCCTCAGCATTGACCTTTGTCCTGATGAACATCGTGCTCGGCCTGGCACAGAGCCTGACCGGTGTGACCATGGGGCCATTCCTGATGGAAAACAGCGGCGAAAAGGAACGCACCTACCTGTTCAGTTTCACCTCCGGGCTGCAAATGGCTTCGGCTTTCTTCGGGAACTGGATCGGCGGTTACCTGCCAACCTGGATCAGCACGCTACAGGGCAGCACCCCCACCAGCCCCTCGGCATACGGCGGAGCGCTGGCTGCCATTGCCATTGCCGGTTCGGTCGGCATTTTACCCCTGCTGTTTCTCCGTCCGGTCAAAATCGCCCGTGACAAACGCTCGGTGTTCGCACCGCTGGCTTATTTTGGGCAAAACTCGCGCCTGCTGGGCAAACTCATTCTGCCCATGCTGGTTACTTCGCTGGGCGCCGGGCTGATCATGCCGTTCATGAACGTCTTTTTCCGCAATGTGCATCACCAGCCCGACCCGGTCATTGGGGCCATGTTCGCCTGGGGTTCGCTGGCCATGGGCATCGGCCTGTTGATTGCCCCACCGCTGGCAGACCGCTTTGGCAAAATTCAACTGGTGGTCATCACCCAGGCGCTTTCCATTCCGTTTCTGATTCTGCTGGGCTTTGCGCCGTGGTTTGCGGTCAGCGCCGCGGCCTACTACATCCGCCTGACGCTGATGAACATGAGCCTGCCGGTGTATCAGACCTTTGTGATGGAAAAGGTCGAACCCTCGGCGCGGGCTACCGTTGCCAGTCTGGTCAGCATGGCCAACAATGTGGGCTGGGCATTTTCTCCGCAAATCAGCGGCTGGATACAGGTCAATTACGGTTTTCAGCCGGCTTTTGCCGCCACCCTGGTACTGTACATCCTTTCCATTTACCTTTACTGGCGTTTCTTCTGGTACCCGCTCGGCAAAGAGCAAGTCGTTGCGCCTTTGCCTGCAACCTTAAAGCCGCAATAGCATCTATATAAGGGTAAAACCTTACGAATGGAGAAAAATCACACATGGAAATGGTTGTTTACTTCCCCGGCGGAGCCCGTGTTGATGCTCAGTTTGGCCCTTATACCGTCCGTACCGACCAGCCCCCCATGGGCGGCGGTGAAGGCTCTGCCCCTACTCCTTTTGCCGTTTTTCTGGCCTCTTTAGCCACCTGCGCCGGCATTTACGTGCTGGGATTCTGCCGCCAGCGCGGGCTGCCCACCGAGGGCATCCGCATTATTCAACGCGACCGGCGCAATCCGCTGACCGGCATGGTCGAAGAAATCGAAATGGAGATTCAGGTGCCGCCCGAATTTCCACAAAAATACTACGATGCGCTGGTGCGCTCCGCCGAACAGTGCGCGGTCAAGAAGCACATGGAACAGCCGCCGCGCTTTACCATTCAAACCAAAGTGACCGCCTGAGGTTCACCCGCCTGCCACAGGCGGAAAAAAGTCGAGCACATCCCCGTCTTGCAGAGGGGTATCCCACCCCTGCGGCAGGGTGTCCACATCTTTCCCGTTGACGAATCCATGCACATGGGCATGGATTTCGTTTTGTGCATTCAACCAGTGCAGGCGCAAATCCGGCAGGCGCGCGACAATTTCATCTACCGCCTGCCGAACCGTGCTTCCATCCCCTAAATCCAGCTGCAGGCTGCGTGCCCTGGCAATCAATCGAAAGGTGGCGTACAGGTTAACGCGGATCATGTGCCTGCCTTCAATTATGCCAGATTTTCAGGCCATCAGCGGCACAACCAGCGGATATTTTCCGTTGGGACTGCGCATCACCTCCAGCGGAATGCCAAACGCCTCACTGAGCAGCTGCGGACGCAGCACCTCCGCCGAGGTTCCATACGCCTGCACACAGCCATCCACCAGCAGCAGCACGCGGTCGGCATAGCGCGCCACCAGATACAGGTCATGCAGCACGACCAGCGCCGCCGGTTGATGCGCTTTACCGTTTCCATTGCCGGCAATGGGCTGGCGCACCACCTCCACCATTTGGTTGAGCAGCCCAATCTGATACTGCAAATCCAGATGTGTGGTCGGCTCATCCAGCAGCATTACCGGGGTTGCCTGCACCATGGCGCGCGCCAGCAGCAACCGCTGCAGCTCCCCGCCGGAAAGCTCTCCCACCAGCCGATGCGCCAGATGCTGCGTATCGGTGCGGCGCATGGCTTCCCAAATCAATTCTTCATCGGCCGGTGAAAGCTGCCCCAGCCAGTTCAGATAAGGGGTGCGCCCCAGCGAAACCACCTGCCAGGCAGTGAAGCCTGCCGGCAGGCTGCGCGCCTGCGGCACCACGGCAATCAGACGGGCGCGTTCCTGCACCGAAAGCGCGCACAGGTCGCGTCCATCATAGCGGATTGAGCCGCACTCCGGCGGCAGAATGCCGCTCAGCGCGCGCACCAGCGTGGACTTACCGGCCCCGTTCGGGCCGATCACCGCCAGAATCTCACCATCCGCCAGCCGGAAACTGACATCTTTCAAAACCGGCTTTGCTCCGTAACGAACAGTCAAATGCAAAACTTCGAGCATGGTCAACTCCAGTAGGGAAGGCTGCGGGAACGCCGCAAAATCCACAAAAAGAAGGGCGTGCCGGTCAAAGCGGTGATGATGCCGACCGGTAGTTCCTGCGGGGTCATCACAATGCGCGCCAGCACGTCTGCCAGCAGCAAAAAGGCAGCCCCGCCCAACAGCGAGAGCGGCAGCAGCCGGCGGTAGTCCCCGCCAACCAGTAGCCGCAGCAGGTGCGGGACAATCAACCCGACAAAGCCGATAATGCCGGTAAAAGAAACCGCTGCAGCCGTAGCCAGAGATGAAACGCCGATGATGATCCAGCGGGTGGTTTCCACCGGCAGCCCCAGCTGCTGAGCCTGTTCATCGCCAAACTGCATCACATTCAGGGCGTGTCCCATGGTCATCAAAATTCCCAGCCCAATCAGCCAGTAGGGTAATACGGCCAGCACTGGCTGCCAGCCGCCCATGGATGAGCCGCCCATTAACCACGCAATTGCCCGGCGCAGTTCGCCAGTTGAGCGGAGCAGTAAAAAAGAAGTCAGCGCACCGGCAAAGGAGTTTACCGCCACCCCCGCCAGCAGAAGATTGGTCACCGGCAGTGAGCGTCCAACCCGCGCCAGGCTGACCACCATCAAAACGGTGAGCACCGCGCCGCTGAACGAAGCCAGCGGTACCGCCAGCAGACCGGCCACATCGTAGCCCCAGCGCAGGCTGAGCACGATCACCGCCCCCAGGCCGGCGCCGGAGGCCACCCCAATCAGATAAGGATCGGCCAGCGGATTGCGGAACAGGCCCTGATAGGCCGCCCCGCTGACGGCGAGCGCCGAACCGGTCAGCGCCACCAGCGCGGTGCGCGGCAGCCGCAGCGAGAAGAGAATGGTATCCGCAACGCGCAGGTCAGCACCGATTTCGCCGCCGCTCAGACGGGCTGCCACCACCCGCGCCATATCCACCAGCGAAAGGGACACACTGCCCACCAGCATGCTCAACAGCAGGGCTGCCAGCAAAGCGGCCAAAGCGATCCAGATTGGGTGAACAGTGCGTCCCTTCATGCCATTCTCATCAGGGCAGGGTCACACCGTGCAGCAGGCGCGCCAGTTCTTCCAGCCCGTCCACCAGCCGCGGGCCGGGACGGCTGGCCAGATCATCGTTGAACGGCAGGACGCGCCCTTCTTTGACCGCCGTCAATTCACCCCAGCCGGGGCGGGCAGCCACCTGCTCGGGGGTGACGCCAAAATTGGCATCCCCCAGCAGGATGAAGTCGGGGTCGGCTGCCAGCAGGGCTTCAATGCTCATCTGCCCGTACTGGCTGTCCATTGCCCGGCCAACGTTTTCGGCTTTGGCCATCTCCAGCAGGGTATCAATGAAGGTACCGCTGCCGGTCGTCCACGGTTTGGAAGGATCCGTCCCGTCAATTTCGTAAAAGACGGTCGGCCGTTCCTCGATATTCGCCAGTTTTTGCTGGACGACCGCCACCCGCAGACTCAATTGAGTCACCAGCGCTTCGGCCTCGGCTTTGTGGCCGGTCAGCTCACCGACGGTGATCAGCATGGGGTACATTTCCTCCATGGCGAGGGGATTTTTCAGGTAATAGACGGTCAAACCGGCATCTTCGAGCGATTTGACCAGTTCCGGCGGGTGAATTTCGGCCAGCAGCACCAGATCCGGGTTGAGGGCGACGATTTGCTCGATCGAGAAGCCCATAAAATCACCCAACCCGGGCAATTCCAGGGCTTCGGGCGGGTAGTTGCTGAAATTATCGCGCCCAACCACCTGACTGCCGGCGCCCACGGCGAACAGAATTTCGGTGTTGGATGGCGCCAGCGAAACCACGCGTTGCGCCGGCTGCGCCAGGGTAACGGTACGTCCCAGTCCATCGGTCATGACAATCGGGCTGGCGGTAGGCGTGGCAGCCGGGGTAGCTGCCGACGTGCAGGCACTCACCAGAAGCGCCAGCAGCAAGAGAACACTGAGCAAAACGCTTTGACGTTTCATTTTTAGGAGCCTTTCAAATTGAATGGGTTTGTGGGTTTGGATACGACGTGCCGGCTGAGCCAGCAGGTTTGGGGTAATCAGGCAAATCCTTGTTGTGGCGGCGCTGGCTCACACAATGAAATCTCCCTGCCGGTTGCGGGCAGGGAGGGGAGAGATCGGAGTTTGCGGTGTTGCCAGTCCAATGTTCCCCACCTCCTTTCCGCGAGAGTGTGGTGAACGCCTGCTGGGCGGGCGGCCTGGCTTATTCGGCTGATTTTGCCGAAATCACAGTTGCGCGACAGCACCGGACTTACACCGGTTTCGCCTTTGAGCCTTTCCATCCGGGGAGTGAGGCACCCGACAGGCACTCATTCAATTGTAATTAGATTGTACGGGTTTCCTGTTGCGGTGTCAAGCAAACAGGATTATGATCAAAAAAATCTCTTACAACCGAGGATGGGCAGTCATCGTGATCCTATAGTAGTATACTAGATATAAAGTATGTATTGGAGATATAGAGCTATGCAGATTGAAGAAAGAGTAGTTATTGATGAAACAAAAGTTGATAAAGCAGAAATAAACCAACTCGATAAAAGTTTACAACTATATTTCAATGACAAGATGATAATTGAGCCAAGAATAACTCGCTCATTAGTGAGTTTTCAAGCCAACAAAAATCGTCCTGTATACCGCTGGTATAGGTTTAAGGAGGCATTTTCAGCATCTTTAGTTGAATATTTGCTTGATAAATATAAAATTCAAAAAGGGATATTACTTGACCCGTTTGCAGGAAGTGGAACAGCATTATTCGCTGCCAGTGCTAACGGAATAAATGCGGTTGGCATTGAGCTACTGCCCATTGGACAACAAATCATCACAACAAAAAGAATTCTTGAATCTGAATTTAGGCCTAGTGATTTTAAGGTTTTACAAAATTGGACAAAATACCATCCACGGGAGAGATTTGAGACCAAACTTAAACTTCCCGAGCTAAGAATTACTAAAGTGCATATCCTGAGGCGACAAAGGAAGCAATTCAAAAGTATTTAACAGCATGTGAACAAGAAAACGAACGGGTTAAAGCTGTATTACATTTTGCTCTGTTTTGCATTTTAGAGTCGATTAGTTACACACGTAAAGATGGTCAATATCTTAGATGGGACTACAGGTCAGGACGTAAACAGGGGAAAAAGACATTCAATAAAGGTGAGATATTAAGTTTTAAAGAGGCAATTTCAGATAAAATTCAGGAAATAATTACAGATCTCTCTCCTGCTAGTCAATCCACTTTGTTCCCAGCTACAAAAAAGCAAGGCGAGATATTTTTATACAATGGTTCATCTCTCGAACTATTACCACGAATGTCAAAGGAGTCCTTTGACGCTATTATTACTTCGCCACCATATTGCAATCGCTATGATTACACTAGAACGTATGCTTTAGAATTAGCATTACTAAATATTGACGAGAAAAGTTTAGTTAAGCTTCGTCAAGCAATGTTAAGTTGTACAGTCGAAAATCGTGAAAAAGATTTATTGGCGATCAATCCTCTCTGGACAGAAGCGATTGCTGCTACAGACGAACAAGAGCTTTTACAATCTATCTTGAGGTACTTATCCAAACAAAAGGCTCTAGGAAAATTAAATAATATGGAATCCCTCGAATGGTTCGAGGATATTTCTATGAAATGGCATGTATTATTGCCGAAAGTGCGAGAGTTTTACGCCCTAACGCACCTTTGATTATGGTTAATGACAATGTACGGTATGCAGGAGTAAGTATTTCCGTTGACTTGATTCTTTCTAGTATTGCCGAAAAATTAGGTTTTATCGTTGAGAGTATCTTTGTTTTACAAAAAGACAAGGGAAACAGCAGTCAACAAATGGGTGAACATGGACGAGAGTCCTTAAGGAAATGCGTTTATGTCTGGAGAAAGCGATGAAGGCATATCAAAACCACCTAAGTTCTAGCAACGATTTAGTAACTACCTATGAAGCAACTCGTGCAGGTTTTGTATCACTTGCCTTAGAAAAGAACCGAAAGGCTACTCCTTACGTAGGCGAAGCTCGAGCCGTTCAAACAGCTGCATCTTTTGCCAAAAAGCCCGAGGATCTGTTGAAAATAGAAGATATTGAATCAGGTCTCTTAACAGCGGCAGGTATATCAGATAAAGCACTTAAACATCTGTCACCTGATGATAAAAACGAAGCCATCAATGGACTCATCAAAAATTTTCTAGTACCAGCAGGGGAAAAATTTGTTGAAGAGCTGGTCTTCCGATTTTTGTTGATTCGTGGAGACACTTTGGGCGGCTCTATGAGAAATATTGGAGGTGTTTTAGCACAAAGAAAATTGACTAGAGCAATGATATCAACCTTAAGGATTGCAGAAAAGGTTATAAATGGCAACATGCCAACAGTCGAAAATGGCTGGACACGACAGAAGATGACGCCGATATTGAGTTATCTTTGCGAGGGTTAAGCTGGGAGAATGCAAATGGGAATCGAACTTTGATCTATAATTTAATCGTCCCATTACTTAAGAATAATGTAGATCTTTGCTTATTCAATTTATTACCTAACGAATTAGAAAAGTTAGTGTAACATTATTTCTGTAAAATTCTGAACCTTAACAAAAGTGGTGAGTCAGAAGTATCCTATAGGTTCGCAAAACAAAACAGGAGACTGACATGACTCACCAAACCGATTATACCTCTTTGGAAGAACTCACGGATGTTTTGTCCCAACAGGGCTGGGGAGCCATTCCCGAACTGCTGCGCATCCTTGTCAACCAAGCGATGGTCGAGGAGCGGGCAAAGTTTTTACAAGCCGAAGCCTATGAACGCAGCGCCCACCGCACCGGTCATGCCAACGGTTACAAGCCGAAGACTGTCAAAACGCGGGTTGGGGCGATTACCTTCGCCGTTCCGCAAGTGCGGGAAGGCGGTTTCTACCCTGCGGCTTTGGAGAAAGGCTTACGCAGCGAGCGCGCGTTGGTCATGACGTTAGCAGAGATGTATGTTCAAGGCGTTTCCACCCGCAAGGTGAAAGAGATCACCGCGCAGTTATGCGGTTTTGAGGTTTCAGCAGAGGCGGTCAGCCGAGCCACAGCCCAACTGGATGCCGTTTTGCAGGCCTGGCGCGAGCGGCCTTTAGGCGAAATCACTTATCTCTATCTGGATGCCCGCTACGAGAAGGTCAGAGAGGCTGGACAAGTCCGCGACATGGCTGTGTTACTGGCAACCGGTATCTCACCAACCGGTGAAAGGCAGGTTTTAGGGGTTTCCACCTCGCTCAGCGAGCATGAAACCCATTGGAAAGCCTTTTTGCAGGGTCTCAAGGGTCGCGGCATGCAGGGTGTCCAGCTGGTGATTAGCGATGATCATTCCGGCCTGGGCGCAGCCAGAAGAGCCGTTTTGGGCAGCGTCCCGTGGCAACGCTGCCAATTTCACCTGCAGCGGAACGCGGGCGCGTATGTGCCCCGCCAATCCATGCGCGCTGAGGTAGCCGCCGATATCCGAGCCATCTTCAACGCCGCTGACCGCAAAACAGCCGAGGAACTGCTGCAGACGGTCATTCAAAAGTATGCGCTGACTGCCCCGCGCTTGTCCGCCTGGCTGGAAGACAACTTGCCGGATGGTTTTACGGTATTCGACTTTCCCTTGGAACACCGCCGCCACATCCGCACGACCAACAGTCTGGAGCGGGTCAACAAGGAGATTCGGCGCAGGACTAGAGTTGTTGGTATCTTCCCAAACGAGGAATCCTGCCTGAGGCTGATTTCTGCCTTATTGATGGAAATCAGTGAAGAATGGCAGAGCGGTAAGCGATTCTGCGCTGCCAAGCCGTTCGAATGTTAAAGAACTGTGGTTGCTTCTGACTCAATTTTACAGAAAAAGGGTTGCATAATCATTAGAAAAGAGTAAGTATAAAATTCCTGAATCCTATATTGCATTGGGAGAACTCAAAGGCGGAATTGACCCTGCGGGAGCAGATGAACACTGGAAAACCGCCCGAACAGCATTGGAACGAATTCGAGAAGCATTTTCAAAAAGAGGGATATCACCGTACACCTTCTTTATTGGGGCAGCAATCGAAAAGAAAATGTCAGATGAGATTTGGGAACAGTTAGAGTCTGGAATATTAAGTAATGCAGCAAACCTAACCAACGAGACCCAATTAATGTCCATTTCTCGTTGGTTGTGTAATCTTTAAGCCTCAGAAAGACCTCTCCGAAACGCATGGTTTATCATTTTGCCACTTGCCGACATAAAAATTGGGTCTTCTCCTCTTCCCTCATGCCCGGCTCATGCGCGTCAGCACAAAAATGGTAATCACCCCGGCAATCACATGAAAGACGATCAGCACGCCAAATCCCAGCGCATTGCCGCCCGGCATGGGCGCCATTTGCGGGTTGGCCATTAAAGCCAGATTGGGAAGGATCGAAAGCACCAGCGCTGCCCAGGCAATCACCTGAAACGGGCGCAGGGGATTGGGTAAAGCCCGCGCCAGCAGCCAGAACACCACCCCGCCCATCGCCGTTCCCACCAGGGTGAACACGGCAATCGCCCCCGGCGTCAGCGGCAAAAAGCCGGGCGGAAATTCAATGATCAACGAAAGCAGCTGACGGGCAATCAGGTTGGCGGCAATCGAGTAGCCGACCGCCAGCGCAGCAGCGCGGGGAATTTTGTTGCGGTCAATCATTGGGGCAGATTTTTCGGACTGCATGGTTTACCCTCCATTGGATGATTTGAGAAAAAGTCGGATTTGATGTTCCAGAAACACAGCCGCTTCGTGCAACGGCTGCGCGCTGTGCAGCGTACGGCTGAGCAGGGTTGCTCCCTCAATGGCCGCAACGCACACCAGCGCCAGCGAATCGGCCTGCGATTCGCTCAGCCCTGCGTTACAGAGCCGGACACTGAAGACCTGCTGAATGCGCTGGTAGGCCTGCCGGCAGGCCTGATTGATCGCCGGGCTGCTGTTGACCGTTTCCAGCGCCACCAGCATCAACGGCCCGCCCGCCGCATACCCCGAATCCTCCACGCGCCGGGCAATTTCTTCCAGCAGGGTACGAATGCCCTCGGCCGGGTCATCGTATCCGGCCAGATGGTCTTCGATGATCCGCAGCGTGGCTTCGGCAGCGCTGTGAACGGCCTCCACGGCAATTTCGGTTTTTCCGCCGGGGAAGTAATGGTACAGCGATCCTTTCGGTGTGCCGCTGGCCTGGATGATTTCGTTCAAACCGCTGGCGTGGTAGCCCTGCCGTTCCAGCAGGTCACAGGTGGTCAGGATGATTTTTTCACGCGGGGTGGTCATGGTTCAATCTCACAAAATAGCCTATAAAGATAATTATTATCAATTATACCAATCGGTCTATATAAAAGTCAATATCCTCCGCTACAAGGATGGCATTCTCAAAGTTCTTTGACAAGCCTGTCATTTTGTTTCCATTTCACCCATCATTCTCTTTCCGCCAATCGGTTGGGTAAAAGATCGTATCTGTTTCCATCCTTGATAAGGCATTTTTGCCCTGCCAGTTCGCAATGGACAATAACCATCCCAATCGCCCCCTTCCCCGCAGAGCAACATCGTCGAACTTGACGCGGACGCAACCCGGCGCGGGTCACACTCTTGCCCCCTTCCCCGCAGAGCAACGTCGTCGAACTTGACGCGGACGCAGCCCGGCGCGGGTCACACTCTCGCCCCCCTTCCCCGCAGAGCAACGTCGTCGAACTTGACGCGGACGCAACCCGGCGCGGGTCACACTCTCGCCCCCTTCCCCGCAGAGCAACATCGTCGAACTTGACGCGGACGCAACCCGG
>Ga0308398_1001552_pt1 | contig 12210 bp, 10 predicted proteins | sample Hotspr20SampleT9_FD_202360 | JGI IMG/M metagenome (GOLD analysis project Ga0308398, IMG submission 202360) | Hot spring phototrophic mat microbial communities from Mushroom Spring, Yellowstone National Park, Wyoming, United States - 20051001_T9 ...
ATCTTTGAGCTTTGGGATTTAAATTTAATTTATCCCAATACTTTTTAACAAGTGATAGTTTAATCTTTTCTTTTCCTGGGCCATAGTTGATCATTCTTTCTAGGATTTTTATCCTTCCTTCTTCAGTTTTTTTTAATTTGTCATAATCATAGTCCCAAAGATAGGGTTTTGATTTTTGGCGTTTCATAAGGATAGTATATCATTTTTTACTTTGCTTTATTTTTATTTTTTGATTAAAATAAATTTGTATGGTAAATAATAATGAATCAGTAACAGGAGGAATAGATGAGACAACTAGAGTAGTTGAAGCGGCCAAAAAAGAAGTAAATCAAGAGGTTGAGGCAGCCAATAACTCCTCCAATCCTGATCAAGAAAAAAGAAAGCTGGGTGAAAGGATTAGGGAAGAGTTAGATAGAGCAAAATTAGCGGCTCAAGAGGCGGTAAATGATGAGGTTGAGGCAAGAATAAGTAAAAGAGAAACTCATAAAAAAGAAGAAGGAAAGAAGGCCCTTAGGGTTTTAACCAAAGCGGTTGAGGCAGTTCGCCAAGGAATTGATCCAAGTTATATCGCTAAGACAAAAGAAGGAGCGGCAGTTTTGCAAAAAATTGCCCAAGAAAGAATTGATTTTACTCCATCAACTGCTTCAGCGATTGAGTATTACTTTGGCGATTATTTATTTGGTGATAAAAGGCTAATTGATCCATCGTCGGGAAAAATAAGTGAAGAGGCAGTTAAAAAATTTTCTGAACTTAAGCAAGTCAATCCAATAGCAGCGGAAAAAATTGCTGAAGCGATAAAAAAAGCAGTTGAGGGGGGGGAAATTAGTGGATTGACAGTGGAGGAGGTAGAGAAAAAATTAAAAGTTGAAAAAATCGAGGAATTCAAAAAAAGAGACAAAGATCATTATATTACCGTTGAAGAAGAAGATGAATGGAATTTGTTATTTAAAAGAATTGGTGATTCAATTAATAAAAATATAGATCAGTTAAGTGAAAATGAAAGAAAAGCGATTTTCCTTTTTCAATGGGGTGGAAGTTTGGGAGAGACTTCAGAGGAAAAAGAAGCATTTGAAGGGGCGATTAGCAAGTTGGGTATAGGAAAAGATGAGGTTGACCGCTATCTTTTTTTGCGGCAAAAATTTACCAATCTTCCTTTGGAATTAATTAAAAACTATTCAGGTACTTATCGTAATATTTTGGAACGAGCTGAAAAAGATTTTAATGTTGAGAATTTAGCTCGAATATTTGTTGATAAAAACGGAAAAATTGATCCTTCCAATCCTGAGGCAAGAAAAAAGTTTAAAGAATTAATCACCAAATATTATTTCAAAGTTTTACAAGAAATTCATAGTAATAAATCCACCCAATTTCATGAAGTAATGCGAGAAAATCAGTCATATTCATATTTTTTTAGTGGTTTATCCCAAATTATTTTCCAAGCTTGTGAGGAATTGGAAAGATCTTTGCCGGAAAAAGTTTTTGGAGAGGAAAATGAAAAAAGAGACTTTATTTTTTTTCTTACCGATGCTAAGACTCGCTTCCAATCAAGTATTATGACTTATGCTAATATTATGCATAATCTTCCTTTATGGGCGCGGGGTGGTCCGGGTAGTTTTGAAAAATGGTCGCAGTTTATGGAGAATCTATTTCATTCCGAGTTGGCTGAGGTTTTTGATGATGATGGTTTTATGGATATGGCAAGAAGAGTGGTGACCACCGTTATAAGAAGAGAAATAGCCAAAAACGGCAATCAATATCCATCAGATTTAATCTCAGGAAAATATGATCAAGAAGGGGCAAGATGGAGCCAAAATTTTGAGAGTTTAATTAGAGATGAGTTGGAAAAAGTGGCTAAAGAAATTGGGATGAATCTTGAGGAGGATAGATGGAAGATTGAACGGGCTTTAGTTTATTCGCCGGCGATTGGGATTGATACTTTAATTGATATTGAAACAATGGCAACCGCTGACCCCAAATGGAGTGATTTTAAAGGCATTCATCCTTTACTTCAGGTTATTTCTGCCAAATTTAACTGGGGATTGGGACGGGGTGATCCTAATGCGACAAAAATCGCCCGTTATCTTTTAGGAATGGAGGTCAATCTTTTTCCAAAAAAAGAGGGCATTGCGCGTTTCTGGCGCAAGAAAAAATGGGTGCCAAGACAGTTTGCCGATTTAATTGATCGTGAGGTAAGAAGGTATGGTGATGAAGTGATGGGGCAGCTTTTTTCGGCCGGTGGTTTATATCAAGAGCTTTTGAATATGTTAACGATTGCCCCAAGCTTAATTAGTCGTCATGGTTGGCGGATGCAGGGAATTTATGATGAGTTTTCGGGGCTTGGTAAAGTTAAAGGAATTAGAGGTGGCGTAGCTCTTGCTGATTTTTGGAAAAATGATACTCTTTGGAATACAGATAATTGGAAACAGCTTTGGGACGAGGCAATTAAGCAATATGGAACTGCTTCTTTATGGTGGTTTTTGACTGCTGGACCTTCAAAATTATCTCAAGAAATGAAACGATTAGTGGCAAAACAAAAAGGGGAGGAGGAGGTAAATGTTAATTTTGTTGAATGGCAGCCGGGTGTTTATCGGCCCACCAATAAAATGTTGGAAGAAGTATTTAATTTTCGAGTCGGCAGTGAATACAAAAAAATGAGTCTTTTGGAGATTAGGCAAATGAGAATGAATCAGTTAAGAGGCGAATTATTTTTCCGTTATCTTCGCCGCGACCCAGGCAACTTTTTTTTAATCCTAACCCAAATGGCGCCCCAGTTAGTTGCTGGATCAAATGAATTATTTGATAATATAATTAGCCAAATTGGAAATAAAAAAACAAGAGAGACAGTAATTGAAGCAATTAAAAATTATAAAGTAGACAGAGTAAAAAAGGAAAAGCTATTATCTGAATTTAATAATTTATATAGTAAATGGGGCGATTTTGTTTTTAAGTTGGTAGATATAAGAAGTCTTTTAAAAGAAAAAAAAGAGGAGTTTAAAGGAAAAGGAGATTTTATTGATATATTGGTTAATCAATCAACTGTCGCTCTTCAAAAAGCAATAAAAAAAGGAGAAGTGTTTATTTCTAAAGATGATTTTACTAATGAAGTAATAAAAGATTTTATTTTTGGCAACAAGGATAAAAAAGGGTTAATTGAATTAACAACTGATTTGCCGTTAGATAGGCTTGATGATTTTTATCAAAATTTTGGTGATTATGATAATTTTGGTAAAGATAATTTTTTTTACCGGATGGCTAATGCCTGGTTTGTCAAAGAACTTGATATTAATCCATTTTCTGCTGATATTAATCATTTTGCGGTTTTTAAACATATCGGCAAAGGTGGCGAAGATGTTTTTACTCGACTTCATGGTGATACTTTAACTGTTTTTCAAAAATGTATTAAAGAACTAGTTGGTCTTAATGATTTGCTTCTTGATGTGGCCAATACTGGCAAGATGGAAAAAATATATGCTTTGCATAAAAATATTTATGATGCTCTAAGTGGAACAATGGGTCAAGAATACGCCCACAGAGCCAATTATATTTTGGCTCAAATTGTCAGTAAGTTTTTTTTAGAACATAGTTTAGCTCGTGATCCAAAACTTAATTTAGTTTTTCCTTTAAGTTTAATTGTTCGTTTAGGTTTGCAAAAAAATATTTCTCTCTCAAAAATTGTTACCAATAATCTTCACGCTTATACAATGGATACTAATGCGGTTAGAACATATTTTATGAAACTAGCGCACGAGTTAAATGTGATTCCAGAAGATGGTGCCTGGTCAAAAGAACATATTCAAAGAGTTTTTGATGCCACCGCGGAGCAATTTATTGTTGGTGATTTTGTGCCTAAATTTTTGTGGTTTTTTGTTTTATTCTTATTGTTTACTTATATTAAAAAAGCTCTTGAAGAACTGGAGGGAAAGAAAAAATAAATAAGAACTATTGCATTTATTTTTATTTTTTAGTGTAATAAACAATATGAAAAAAAGTGGTTTTTTTTTGATTTTTGGCTTAATTGTTTTTTTCTTTTTATTCAAAATAACAGCAAAAAATATTTCCTACACTTACGCTCAGTCAGGCAAAAACTGTGAAATAAATGGAGGTGGAAATCAAATATACGGGCTCTCATTTGTATATGGTGAAATTTTTAATATTCAATCAGGCAGCACTGTGTGTAAATATATAATCAGCGCCTCTGGTATTAGTTCAAGCGTGGACTATCTTTTTAATATTGATAGAGACGGTCGATTGCTGATTGTTTCTCAAGATTCAAGCGTGACTAGCGATTATGATAAAAAAAAATACTTTTTATGTAATAATGGCACTTGGGAAGAAAAAACAACATTAATAGAGGATAGCTATTGTATTAATGATAGAGATATTCTTTCTGTTTTAAAAACATCAAAACAACCGATTAATTTTAATGTGAAAAGTGACGTGCTTCTTACTCCTACTCCTTTACCCTCACCACCTCCAAACACAATTTGTGTATTAAAAGATGGGGATTTTCAGTATGCATTAGAAGTTAACAAAAAAATTTGCATTAACAACGTTATCTATGAATGTGTTTCAGGCAAGCTAACAAAAAAAATTACTAATCCAGAATCAGAAATAAGGACAGGAATAAGGAATAATTACCCAAATTATGAATTTTATGAAGCAACTCAAGTAAAAAATTGTTTGCAAAATTTTGGCACGTCTTATAATTTATATTGTAATAAAAATGCTACCCCAGTTGATATTGGAAGCGGTGATGATTTATTTTGTACTACAAAGGAAAAGGTTGAGGTTTCAGAAAGCAAGATTGGGTCTTTTAATGAGTTAGAACAGGACGTTTATGGATTCACCTGCGGCGTGCCAAAAGAGTTGGTCAGCGATGCTCAAAAAAATGTATACGGAGAAAATTCTAGCCGTTGTTGTAATATTTCTCGAGGATATAATACAAATGAAGAATTACAACAAGCAACGGCTAATTTAGGTTGTTTGATTGATACAGAATTTTTAGGTCAACCGATGAGATTGATTTGTTTTAATGAGATTATTGCTTCTATATTGAAAGTTTTGGGTATTGAAAATATTGTTTCTTCGATTCAAGAAAACGCAATTTTAAAAGCACAGTATGCAACCAGAGCGTGTGTTGAGGGAGTTCCTCTTATTCCTGTATCAAAAGCAAGAACAGGTCCTTCTTACTCTGAGCCCCAGTTACAAGCTACGTCTCAGGCAACACCAAATAAGTCACCTTCTGATGATGGATTAACTATTACTCCAACTCCCAGACCAACAATTATGCTTGATGGAAAATCTTACGTTCTTGCTGAGGGAGAAGAGCTAAGTTTAAAAGATGATTGCCAATGTAGAATAATTCCTAATTCTTTAGTTGAATTATGTAATAAATATTTCGATAATCCGGTAGAATGTAATAAATGCGTGACGCAAAATAAATTTTATAGCGCATTTGGTTGCATTCCTTTAGATATTGGAGCTTTTTTCAAAGAGACATTATTTCAATTGATGTTGGGGATAGCTGGTTTTATTGCTTTAATATGTATTATCTACTCAGCTTTTCAGATTCAAACCTCAGCTGGCAACGTCGAAAAAGTAAAAAAAGCTCAAGAACTTTTAACTTCTTGTATTATGGGGTTAATGCTTATTATTTTTTCGGTTTTTATTTTAAAAGTTATAGGAGTTGATATTTTACGGGTTCCGGGTTTAGGTAATTTATTTTTAAGATGAACTTTTTCCTCCTATTCCTCCTAGTTGTTCTAGTTTTTCTCCTATTTTTTGAGCAAAAATTTCGCCTTGAGATGGCCCCAACATTCCTCTTAAAAATCTTCCTAATAAATCGTCTTTCTCAGCTCTTCTTTGCAACCATCCACCAATAAAAGGAGCTTGGGTAAATGAACTAAACATACCCACTCCAGCTTGAAACCCACCCAAAGCTGCCCCAACCCCACCAAAAAAGGTTCCTAAACCAAAGCTAATTCCAGTGTCCTTTACTCCTAAAACTTGTTTAAAAACATTAACAATATCAGGAGTAATAAATAGTATCCCCAAAACAACAAGAGCAGGGAAATATTGATAACCGATATTATAAAGAAAAGGAGGCCGCCATAATTCACTAATTCTGGAATCTGACAAAATTATGTTACCGATTATTTTTGTTACATTAAGGAGAACAAAGACTAAATAAAAAACAAAGATATTAAAAAAAATTTTTTTAAACCAAAAAGAAAAGCTAGATCTTCCCGGAACTGATTCAATCATAAGAATTAATGGGGAAAAAATAGTATAGATTAAAAGTTCGACATAATTCCTAAAAAGAATAAAAAAGATACGAAAAAAAAGAAAGACAGCAGTAAGAATTGTTAGTAAAGAAATAAAAAAAGGACTAACAATTGGAGAAATAGCAAGAAGAAATAATGACTCGACAATAAATCCAATCGCTCCTCCAACAGCTGGAATCCCCATAAAAGTTTGTTTTACTCCAAATATTTTCCCCATCAAAATAAAATTAACAAGATATACCGAGATAGCGGTAATTATTAAATAAATGATAGCTTTAATAGTAGTGGGAAACAGATCAAGTAAACCACTAGCTGCATTATGAAAATTAAAAGATAGTATTTCTTGAATAAGACCTCCTGGGCCGCCAGTAATAGCGTTTGTAAACTTTTCACTTATTGTTTTAACTTGTCCTGGCTCTAAGAATGAGATAGTAAAAGCAATCAAAATATACATTAAATCGATTAAAAATCCAACGATTGCAAAAGAAAACGTAATCAAAATTAAAGAAACGATAATTTTTGGTAAAGAATTTTCAACTGTAATTACTGTTTGGGGATTGATTTTAGCCCTAAACATAATCATAAATCCAATTGCGATTAGCACAATCACTAAGAGCACATAAGATAAATCACGAAAAATTTTCCAAATACTTATTAAGGGTCGAATTGCCGAAAAACCAATTCCCTCTGCCGCATAAGCTTTTGGTATAAATCCAGCATTTTGCAGCCCCGAATAAGCCCAATAGATTCCTGAGGCTGGTGGATTGGCATAAGGAAGGATGATAAGATTGGCGACAAAGCCAAAAAGGGAGTGATCAAAGTTTTTATCACCATCTTTTGGATTGTCAGTACAAGCTTCACCAATAAGACCACAAAGCATCCCCCGATACAAAGCAATGGTGATCTGCCCTTCCTTAGTATTTTTAAGCTTTGGGTCATTAATTACTTTATAAATCTCCTGCCGGTTTTCTTCCACGGGATTAAAATTGACTTTTGGTTTATCTTTGTTTATAAAATGGAAAAAAAGAGAAATGACGATAAAATAAACGGCGAGGACAATAAACGCTTTTTTTAAAAAACCAAGGATTTTTTTAAAAGCCAAAAAATAAAAAGAGAACATAAATTGATTGTATAACAATTTAAAGATAAAAGTCAAATTTATTGAAAAATGAATTGATCTTTTGGGATTGAGGGATAATTATTTTTTAACCAGTCATCAAATTTCTTTTGACTATCTTCGTAAGACAGATTTAATTTAACAACAAATTTATCATTATCATAATCAAAGTTAATGACAAAATCAGCTGTTTTTAAAGGCAGTTTTTTCATTAGGGATAGTTTTTGTTTCGAGAAATCAACCATTTCTTGAGGAATAGGCTCTTCTTTTACTCCGGTAAATTCTATCGGTGTTAGATCGGGAGTGATGCTTTGATTAATAATTGGCGTAATATAAATAGGCATAGGTGTCAGCCTAGTTTGAGATTTTTGATAAGTTGTTGGCACAGGCGGATAGGTGGGCGTAGGATTAGAGGGTGTTTGATTAGTTGTTTTTTTACTATTTTGAATAACAAGAGTTAAAATTGAAAGAACAATGACTAAAGATAAAAGAGAAAGAATAATTACTAAATATCGATTTTTATTACGTTCCATATTATTTATAATAACAAATTTTATTTCTTAACCGCAAGAAGAACTCTTATTCTGGGAGAAAACTTACGAACCTTGTGATTGATGGGTTTTGGAAAAAGTTTGACATCATAGGCTGGGTCATAGGCCCATATATTTAGATTTTCATCAATTTTAATGATCCAAAAATAATGTCCACAACCATTTTTACAAAAATTAGCCAAAGCAAAAAAAGTCCAGCCATAATTTTGGTAATTTTTAACAATTTCCCCAAATTCAGTCATTATTTGGTCGATAGTTCTTTTTTGGTTGTCTTCAAAAATAGGGGCTATTTTTAGATTATAACTTTTTAAGATCTTTTTAGCATCAGAATAATACGAACCATCTGGACCTAAGTAATAGCCTTTTTTTCTATATTCTTCAACTACCGAGGGAGGGTTGATTTTTTTATCTACATAAGAAGCTAAAATCATTGCGACCGTGGTTGGTCCACAACCAGCTTCACAAAGCGTGCCGCCTCGAGGAAGAGGGTAATTGTCATATGGGCCCTTACATTGCGGATAGTAAATTAAACCATCAATATCAGGAGTAACTTTAACATCAGGAGTAATTTTAATATAAGGAGTAACTTTAATATCAGGAAAGTTAGAAATGTTTAAAGGATAACTTGAAGGATTGACTTGATCTTTTTGATTAGGGGGTAAAGTATTTTCATTACCACCGACACTAAACATTATCTTTAATAAATCAACCAAAACTTCAAAGTCGGTGGTATTATTGGCCAGAGGAGTAATTGCTAGTTTAGGTGAGGGAGTAACTGTTTGCGCTTGATTTTTTGATAGAGGAAAAAAAAGAAAAGAAAAAAATAAAACAAAAAAAATAGTAACTTTTCTTTTCATAACTTCAATATAGCAAACAACCAATTATGATTGCAACCCAAAATATTATTTTGTGGGTGAGATGTAAATGACTTTTATCCCTTTTTCTTCCGGGATAGGAGAAAGAATTTTATTTTTTTCCTGAAGAAAGTTATAAATCACAAAAAAAATAAGCGCTAGTCCGAAAGCAATTAAAATTAAGCCAATTGTTTTTTTCATAGATTAATTTTTTCTTTGACTAGATAATTTGGTCGTTTTTGGATTTCTTGATAGATTTTGCCTACATACTCCCCAATAATGCCGATGGTGATAAGTTGGACTCCACCTAAAAAAACAATGGCAAAAAAAAGGGAGGCCCAGCCAGGCAGCCAATCGCCTTGTTTTAAGACAAAGTGTTGAAAAGATTTAACGATTATCGTTAAAATCGCAAAAAAAGAGGTTAAAAATCCCAAATAGGTGGCCAAACGCAAAGGTTTGATGGAAAAGGCGGTGATTCCTTCCAAAGCAAAATTTACCATTTTTGGTAAAGGATAATGAGTTTTTCCAAAAAGACGTTTTTCTCTTTTAAAATAGACAAAAGCTGAGGGAAAGCTTGGCCAGGCAACCAGACCTCTTAAAAATCTTGGTTTTTCGCAAAGTCCTTTTAAAAACTCAACGACCTTTCGATCAAGAAGACGAAAATCACCAACATCGGAAGGAATAGGAACATCAGAGACAAAATTTAATAATTTATAAAAAATTTGGGCGGTTATTTTTTTTAAAAAAGAATCGACTTTCCTTTCCTCTCTTTTGGCATAAACCACTTTGGCTCCCTTTTGCCAGGCGTCAATCATTTTGGGGATAATTTCTGGTGGGTCTTGAAGGTCGGCGTCTAAGGAAATAACCACATCACCTTTGGCATGCTCATAGCCAGCAAAAAGAGCCATTTGATGGCCAAAGTTTCGCAAAAAAGAAATGAGTTTTATCCTTTTCTCTTTTTTAGCTTCATTTTTTATCACCTCTTCAGTCTTATCGGTTGAGCCATCACTGACAAAAATAATTTCAAAATTATATTTTTCAACTATCGGCAAAAGTCGTTTTAAAAGAGGCTGAATATTTTTTTCTTCATTAAAGACGGGGATAATAATAGAAAGAAAAAAGTTTTTCATGGTAAGGATAATATTGTTAGCCCTCCATATCTTACTTCAACGCTAAAATTTAACGCTTTTTTCTTTCGTATTTTAAGCGCATCTTTGGAGGGCATAAAAGTTTATCATCTTACTATTGTCGGAAACGAATTTTAATGTTACGGGGCCGGGAGTTGAACCCGGTCTACGAGATTATGAGCCTCGTGTGCCACCGTACACTACCCCGTAAAAAGGTGATTATTTTTATTATAGCATATTTCTTTTAAGGCGCTAATCTTTTTGGTTCTTTTAAAAATTTGGTTGGTGAAAGATGGGATAATTTTTTAAAGTCACTATCGAAGGAAAGAATCTCTTTGTTTTTACTTTTTCCCAAAAAATAAAGATAAATATCAAAAAGATCAACATTAACTTTTTGGTAAGTTTCTAAAACTTCAATTAACAACGATTGATTTTCAATCACAAGATAAGGTGTTTTGACTAAGTTAAGTAAAATTTCCGCTACTTTTTCTCTTTTTACTTTATAAACACCTTTTAAAACATAATTTAACTCAAAGATTACTTCGGGAATAATTTCAACCTTTATTTTTTTCTTGGCGACTTCGTCTAAGATTTTTTTTGCTTTTTCAAACAAATCTTTATCATCGGCTAAAAGATAACGAAGAATAAAGTTAGTATCGACTAAGAAGCTTTTCGTCTTCTTATTGTTTCGATAGCCTTTTCTTCTAAATTAATAATCTCTTGAATTGGTTTTTTTATTTTTTTGTTTTTCAAAATACCAGCCATTTTGGAAAAATCAGTCATTGGTTCAATAATAATTTGATTGGTTTGAGCTCTTACAAGAACCTTTTTAAACTTATCAAGGCCAAACAACCGCCTTATGGCAGCTGGTAAAGTGATTTGTCCTTGACTGGTGATACTAACAACTTATTTCATATAAATTAAATATACCAATTTCCATTAATTTTTTCAAATTAAATTAAATTTTATTTTCGCATTAATTTTTTTCTTTGATATTTTTTTATAACTTATATCCAATTTTTCGAAAAAAATCTTTCCTTTGTTTTTTATCCTCTTTACTTTCTACCCCCAAAGGTGTTTGGCCATCAACCACGCCTAAAATCGCTCTTCCTTGTTTGGTTTCGGCAACAATGACTTCAACCGGGTTGGCGGTGGTGCAAAAAATTCTAGTTATTTCTGAGACATTTTTTAAGCGATTTAAGACATTGACGGGATAAGTGTTTTTTAAAAAGATAAAAATTGAGTGACCAGAGGCGACATTTTTAGCATTTTCAATTGTCAGTTTTATCATTTCCTCATCCGTCCCTTCCCATCTTATTTTTATTTCCCCTGATGCTTCACAAAAAGCCAAACCAAACTTAATCCCGGGCACTGCCTCAACTAAAGTCTAATAAACATCCTCAACCGTTTTAATAAAATGGGATTGAGCGAGAATAAAATTTACTTCCTGAGGTTTTTTGATAGAAACAGTTTTAATTTTTATCATAAGATAATCATTAAATTTTATTCATTTAAATTATAGACGAAAATTCCTATATTTTGTAGACTTTTATTTTTTTATCTGGCAATTTGCAAAAGACAGGACTATATAATTGACAATATTATTGTCATTCTCATGAAAGCGGGAATCTATAAAATCATTATACCTTGTTATAAAAAAGTTTAAAATAATTATATAGATTCCTGGTCGGAGCCAGGAATGACAATAATACCCATATTACTCAGATTCGCAATTTACACTATTGTCATGCTGAACTTGTTTCAGCATCTCAGTGAGATTTTAAAATAAGCCTGCCCTCGGAATCGGACTTTATTCATAATTTATACTTTTTTATAATCAGATTAGTAAGCTTAAATATTTACCGTAATTTTGTTGGAGATATATAACCAAATTATTAAGTAAATAACAGTTGAACCTATAGATATCAAAATATAGAATTTCTTATCATTTTCAGCTAAATAATACTCATCTTTTAACGCGTTATAACTATATAACTCATAACCACTTGCTTTAAAGATAAAAAGAACAAATATAAGTGGTAGATTATAAAAAAAGAAAAGTATACCTAAACAACCAATTAATCCTTTTTTAATAGACCAATCTTTGTTATAATTCATAATGAAATCATATTAATTTAAAGACGGAGATTAGCAGGGGTGGAGGGAATCGAACCCCCATCAAAGGTTTTGGAGACCTCTATTCTACCATTGAACTACACCCCCTGTGCTCCCAGGCTGAGTCGAACAGCCATCAGAGGTTCCGCAAACCCCTATTCT
>Ga0308398_1001558_pt1 | contig 12172 bp, 8 predicted proteins | sample Hotspr20SampleT9_FD_202360 | JGI IMG/M metagenome (GOLD analysis project Ga0308398, IMG submission 202360) | Hot spring phototrophic mat microbial communities from Mushroom Spring, Yellowstone National Park, Wyoming, United States - 20051001_T9 ...
CTGCACCTGAGGCGCGCCCCAGCGAAGCGACACGGCTGAGCACGCCCGAATCGCCTGCGGAGTTGCCCGCGGAGCCAAGTGTCGCGCCCGCGATTGCCGAGCCTGCCTTTACAGCGACGGTGAACGGTACCGCGCCCGCGCAGCCCAGCCCGAGCCGACCCGTCGCGCCGCAGCAGGAGCCGAGCCTGATTGCCCCAGCGACCACGCCCACCCAAACGGCGCGTGAACTGCGCGGCGTGCAGGCGGAGCCGCAGATGCGCGGGCAGAAACTCCGCGCGCCGCAACTCGCCCTCGCGCCGAACGCCCCCGCCCCAAGCCGCACCGCGCCCCGCAAGGAGAATGTGCTGGTGCGCCTGGAGTACGGCGTGCGGCTGCCTGCAGGCGTGTCGCAGTTTGATGTCGCGGTGGACGCCGCGCCAATCGCTTTCGATGTCGCGCCTGTTGTGGAAGACGGCGTCGCGCTGATCCCCGTGCGCCATGTGCTGGAGCAGCTCGGCGGGCGACTGCGCTGGGACAACCAGACGAAGACCGCCACGCTGCAGGTCGGCGGGCGCACGGCGGTGCTGCGCATCCGCGAGAACGAGGCGCAACTGGACGGCGCGCCGCTGCCGCTGGACGCGCGGCTGCGCATCGTGCGCGGGCGCGTACTCTTGCCCGCCTCTGCCCTGCGCGCGATCCTGGACGCCGAAATGCTTTACGACGGCACAACAGGGCAGGTGGTCATCAACACTGGTCGGGAGTAATCCCAATTGCGCGGGTAGCTAACCCCCTCCTTAAGGTTCCCCCTGCCCGCAGGGGGAACCGAGTGTGCGCGCGGCGCGGTTCCCCTCGCGAAGCGGGGGGAACCTGAAGGAGGGGGGGAGTTGATGAACTGTGAAGGCGCGACTGGTATTCCTACGCAGGAGGCGCATCCGATGCGACGGCTTTGGGTGTTTCTGAGTGGGCTGTGGATAATGGTCGCCCTCCCGCAAGGCGAGTGGGTCGCCAGTGGGTCGGGCGAGACGCGCACGCAGACGATCGCCGTTCTCGATGAGCGAGCGAAGCCCGTAACGCACACCGCGCTGGTCGTCGTCGGCGCGGGCGAGCCGTCTACCTACTGGCGCAACACGCAGTGGGAACTCCAGCCGAACCGCACCTATGCGTTCCGTGTGCGCCTCAAGGGCGAAGGACGCGGCGGCTGCGCGATTGTCGGCGCGAATGTGGTCAACCGCGACTATATCCCCAGCCGCGAGTGGCAGACCGTCGGCTATGTGTTCCGCACGCCGAGCGACACGCGCGAGGCGTTTATTCGCGTCGGGCACTGGCAGTGGCGCGGCGAGGTGATGTTCGCGCAGCCTGAGTTCACTCCCGTCGAGGTCGTCCACGCGTGCTACGGCGACCTCATGCTGGGCGCAGGCGAGCGGATACAGGGCAATCGATACCGCTTCGTGAGCCAGTTCGAGGGCGAGCTGTCCAACGCGCAGGCGCCGCTGCGCACATTCACCGCTGCGTTCAACACGAACCGCTGGGTGTTCAGCCCCAACGCGCAGGTGGTCTACCGCCACGCGGTGGGCGACCGTCGTATCCGCCGTGCGACGCTGAACCTGAGCGTGTCGCATGAGCATGGCGGTGCGCTGCGCGTGCAAGTGCGCGCCGACGGCGGCGAGTGGCACACAGCGGCGACCATACGCGGGCTTGGCGCACACACGGTGCAGGTTCCTGACACGCTGCTGCCCGCACGCACGCTGGAAGTGCGCTTTGTGGGGCAGGAAGCCACCATCGTCGTGGATAGGTATGTGCTGGACGCCACGCTGGAACGCCCTGTCGCGCAGCCGCTGGTTGGGCGCAGCCTCGTGCTGTACCCCGACTGGCAACGCGCCGACTGGCAGGTAATGCCCCTCGCGTTGATTCGCGGCGCACAGGGCGAGTGGCTGTTGCTGGCGGAGGTGACGAACCGCAGCCGCACACCCGCGCGCCTTCAGGCATTCTACGAGGGCGACACACGGAGTATCTCCGTGTTTCTCGGCAGCCAGTTCAAGCCCCTGCAGCCGAACGAGCCGCGCACGCTTGTCATCCCCCTGCCGCAGGAGCCAACAGGAACGGCGGAGCAGAAGATAGGATTTCAGCGCGAGCCATTTGGGGAGATTGTCTGGAGTGCACGCATCGAATACAGGAGCCACTTCCTGGAATGGGCGCATTACGGGTATCGGCTGAAGGGCGCGCCTGCGTGGGCGGGGCTGTGGTGGTGCGAGTGGGGCTGGAAGGTCGGGCGCACGCGCGAGCTGCCCCGCGAGACGCGCGATGCGGTGCGCCTGAGCGCGGCGCGCGGCGAGTACGAACCCGTGCAGATTGTGCTGCGCCCTACGGAGCCTTTGCGCCTGCTACGCGCTGAGCCGAGCGACCTACGCGCGGGACGCCACCGCATTCCCGCAAGGCACATCACCCTGCGCGAGGTCGCCTATGTGCCCGTGGAGTACCCCACCGACACGCTGGGCGCAATCGACGACTACCCCGACCCGCTGCCGCCGCTGGAGACGCCGCTGACCCTTGCCGCAGGGCAGAATCAACCGCTGTGGCTGACGGTCTATGTGCCCTACGGAACCCCCGCAGGCGTCTACAAGGGGACGCTGACCCTGCGCACCAGTCGCGGCGCGTTAACCGTCCCGCTGGAGGTCACGGTCTACGACTTCGACCTGCCGCGTGTGCCGAGCCTGCGCAGCGGGTTCGGCGTCAGTGCGGAGCGCATCTTCCAGTACCACAAGCCGCGCACCGACGAACAGAAACGCGAGCTGTGGGATCGCTACATGCAGGCGTTCCGCCGCGCGCGGCTAAGCCCCTACACCTTCTCGCTGGAGTCGTACCAAGTGCGCGTGGACAACGGGCGCGTCGTGCTGGACTTTACGGCGTTTGACCGCGCGGCGAAACGCTACTTGGACGAGTTCGGCTTCAACAGTTTCGTGCTGCCCGTCTACGGCTTGCCAGGCGGGCGATACCCAAACTACTCCACTGCCGAGTTTCTGGGCTTCAAGGAAGGCACACCCGAATACGAACGCTACTGGACGGACTACATGCGCCAGTTGCAGGAGCATCTGCGCCAGCGTGGGTGGCTGCGCAAGGCGTACATCTACTGGTTCGACGAACCCGAAGAGGCGGACTATCCGTTCGTGCGCCGTGTGAACGAGCAGATTATGCGCGCCGCGCCCGACCTGACCATCATGCTGACCGAGCAGCCTGAGCCACCTCTGCTGGGGACTGTAGACCTGTGGTGCCCGCTGACGGCGTTTGTGCCGATCCCATCCATCGCCGAGCGGCGCAAGGCGGGCGAGGAGGTCTGGTGGTATGTCTGCACGGGACCGCGCGCGCCCTATGTGGGGCTGTTTATCGACCACCCCGGCACGGAGATGCGCGTGTGGCTATGGCAGACTTGGAAGTACAGCGTGCAGGGCATCCTGATTTGGGAGACCGTTTGGTGGCACAATCCGTTCGCCTACCCCGACCGCCTGCAGAACCCGTGGGACGACCCGATGAGTTATGTGTGGGACGCGAGCTTCAAGCCAGGCACGCGCCAGTTTTGGGGCAACGGCGACGGCAGGCTACTCTACCCGCCCCGACGCGACCCGAACGCCAGCGACGAGCCGATAATCGCCGACCCGATCCCGTCGATTCGCTGGGAGTGTCTGCGCGACGGCGCGGAGGACTACGAGTATTTCGTGCATCTGGAGCGTCTCGTGCGCCAAGCGGCGGGTCGAAAGGTGGATGCGCGACTCTTGCAACAGGCGCGCGAGTTGCTGCGCGTGCCGCGCGCGGTGGTTGCGGATATGACCGCGTTCACGCACGACCCGCGGGTGGTGAACGCGTACCGCACCAAACTGGCGCGGGTGATTGAGCGATTGCAGCAGGAGATGAAATAAATGGCAGGGGCGGCCGGATTCGAACCGACGACCTTCGGTTTTGGAGACCGACGCTCTGCCAGCTGAGCTACGCCCCTGCGTACCGCTTACTTCGCTTCGCGATGCACCATGTGTTTTCGGCAGCGCGGGCAGTATTTCTTCAGCTCCAGCCTGTCGCGCTGCTTCTCGCGATGCTTGGTGGTCGTGTAGTTCCGATCTTTGCATTCGGTACACGCCAACACGATAATCACGCGCTTACTAACCGTCGCCATCGCTTAATACCTCCTTCGCAGGGGGCGGGTTCCCGCCCCCGCGCGCGTTTAGTCCAGCATCTCCGTGACGACGCCTGCGCCCACCGTGCGACCGCCCTCACGAATGGCAAAACGCAAACCAGACTCTATCGCCACTGGAGACACCAACATCACCTCCATATTCACATTATCCCCAGGCATCACCATCTCCACACCAGAGGGCAACTTAATCTCCCCAGTCACATCCGTCGTCCGAAAGTAAAACTGAGGACGATACCCCGTCACAAACGGCGTGTGGCGACCGCCCTCCTCCTTCCGCAACACATACACCTCCGCCTTGAAGTGCTTGTGCGGCTTGATACTCCCAGGCTTGGCAATCACCATCCCACGCTCCACATCGTCCCGATCCACACCGCGCAACAGCAAGCCCACATTATCGCCTGCCTCCGCAGTGTCCAAAATCTTCCGAAACATCTCAATACTCGTCACCACCGTCTTGCGCGTCTCGTCCCGAAAACCGATAATCTCCACCTCTTCGCTCGTCTTCAGCACGCCACGCTCCACGCGACCCGTCGCCACCGTGCCACGACCCGTAATCGTGAACACATCCTCCACCGCCATCAAAAACGGCTTGTCCAACTCCCGCTGCGGCAGTGGAATATAACTGTCCACTGCGTCCATCAAGTCCCAAATCGCCTTGATCCAGCGATTACTCGTGCCCTTGCTCCAGTCCTCGCTGTCGGCAGCTTCCACCACCTGCAGCCCGCTGCCCCGAATGACAGGAATGTCGTCGCCTGGAAAGCCGTACTTGGAGAGCAGCTCCCGAACCTCCAGCTCCACCAAGTCCAACAGCTCCTCGTCATCGACCATATCCACCTTGTTCATAAACACCACAATCGCGGGCACATTCACTTGGCGTGCCAGCAGGATGTGTTCGCGGGTCTGGGGCATCGGACCGTCGGTGGCGGCGACGACCAAGATTGCGCCGTCCATTTGGGCAGCGCCTGTGATCATATTTTTGATGTAGTCGGCGTGTCCGGGGCAGTCTACATGGGCGTAGTGGCGGGTTTCGGTCTGGTATTCGGCGTGGTAGATGTTGATGGTCACGCCGCGGGCGCGCTCTTCGGGCGCGCTGTCGATGCGGTCGTAGGGTTGGTATTCGGCGAGTCCGCTTTTGCTCAGCACGCGGGTGATGGCGGCGGTGAGAGTGGTTTTGCCGTGGTCAACATGTCCGATGGTGCCGATGTTGACATGTGGTTTCGTGCGCTCAAACTTCTGTCGTGCCATAGTCGTCTCCTCGCTCGCTATCTATTTAGTTTACCTAATCATGGAGCCCTCGACGGGAATCGAACCCGTGACCTCGTCTTTACCAAAGACGCGCTCTGCCCCTGAGCTACGAGGGCGTCCTGGTGGGGGGAGCAGGATTCGAACCTGCGAAGGCGTCGCCACCAGATTTACAGTCTGGCCCCTTTGGCCGCTCGGGCATCCCCCCGCGAGGTATGAGTATACCTTAACCGCCTTCGGGTGTGTCAAGGGGTGGGGGCGCATGCGCCAACACATCGTTTACACGCGCCCCCCTTGCAGACGCCTTACAGGTTCAGCCCCGCGATATACTCGCTCAGTTCGCGCTGGGCGCGGGCGCGCTGCTCCTGCAGCCGCTCAATCTCGGCGCGCGCCCCCTCAATCTCGCGCTCCTGCTGCGCCAGCTTCTGTACATACTGACGGTACAGGTCGGAGTTGCGATCCAGCGCGCGCATGTTCTCGCGAATCCGCGCTTGGTCGTCCGTGATGCCCTTGATGCGCGCCTCTTGCTGGCGGATTTGCCCCTCGAGGTTGCGTATTGCGCGGCGGCGGTTCAGAATGCTGCTCAGTGCCTGCCGTATCGGCTCGCTGAGCTGCTGATTCTGCGCCAGCACGCGAATCGTGTCCTCGTCTTCTTGAAGCAGGGCAATCGATTCCTGCACCGTGCGCTTCTGGACGACGCGCAGGGTAGCGGTCTTGCGCGGCTGCACCTCGACAGGGAATCGGTAGAAGGTCGGCGTGCGTTCGAACTTGGCAGGCTCCGCCAGTTCCCAGCCGTCTTGGTAGGGCTGCTCCACCAGCACGGTGCGCGGCTTATCGTCGCGGCTGGTCAGGCGGTAGAGGTTCTCCACGCGCCGCTCCAGCCGCTGCTGCAGCACGCCGTTGGTAATCTTGACCGAGATCATCTGGGAGGTGAAGTTCGCCCGCTCCTGCACGACCTCTATGCCCAAGTCCAGCGCGTAGGTCAGGATGCGCTCCCCTTTGGGTTCCAGCGTCTCCAGTTGCGCGTCGCCCCCATACGCGCCATCTAAGTAGACCGTTACGGGACCCTCCATCAGCGTCAGGTCGGTGGTGTTGGTCAGTTTGACGCCGAAGAAGGGGTGGCGCGGGTGATTGGCGGGGTTATACAGCGAGACGGCTTGCGCCTCCACCGTGCGGTTGACCACGGGTACCAGCGCGGACTGCTGGCGCAGGATCGTGACGGGCTGCTGGATGCGGTAGTCGAACAGCGCGCCGCGTTCCTGTCCTTGCGCCATCTCGATGACGCTTTCGCGCATGGCGCGTGGGGCAGCCGTCGGCGGCGCGCCGCCAAAGCCAGGCATTCGCTCGCGCCCCAGCGGTGCGCCAGGCGCCTCCGCCATCGCCTCACGCTTCGCCAGCTCGTCGGGCGCGAGGTCCATCGCCATCTCCGCCGTGTCGGGCAGCAGCGCCGCGTCGGTCTGCGTGCGCACGGTCGGGCGCTTCGGGTAAATCGGCTCGTACAGGTTCTGGATGAAGCTCACGGGTCGCCCCGACACCAGCTCCAAGCGCACATTGCGCCAATCCTCGTCGGTGGTGTTCTCGACGATTGCCCAGCCTTGCAGCAGGGGCGGTTCGTCCGCGCTGAGCGCGAGGCGATAGGTCATCTTCCACAGGGGCATCTCGGTCAGGTAGCCGACCAGCACGCGCCGCGCGCCCTGCCCTGCAAAGCGCAGCTCGACGGTCTTGCGCGTGTTGTCCAGCCGCGTGCCAATCGCCGCCAGCGCGTTCTGAATCTCCTGTTGTAGCCGCTCGTCGCGCACGCGCAGGTTTATGATTGTGTCCAGCGGCACGGAGCGCATCGCGGGGTTCGTCATCAGGTTCACATAGGCGCGCTTGACGACCACCTCGCTGGCGGCTTCCTCGCGCGTCTCGATGCTCAGCACCGTGCCCTGCAGCGTCTCTTTGTCGGTCTGAATCTCCACAGGCGCGCCGCGCAGGCGGGTCAAGAGCGCGCTCATCGACGGGTTGTCCGACAGTTGCACGGCGAACGCGCTCAGCGTGCGCTCCAGCGGGTCGCGCGGGGTGTATTGCGCGGGCAGAATCTGCCCACCGTCGAAGTCCACCAAGATCAGCGACTTGAGCAGGTCGTTCATCTGGCTCTCGCGCATCGCCATCGTCAGCGTCGCGTCGCCGCTGATGCGTCCGAGCCGTTCGATGTATCCGACGCCGCTGCGGTACAGCACCACGCGCGTCACGGGTAGCAAGTCTTGTGCGTTCGCGCCGCACAGCATTCCAAACGCCAGCCATCCCAAAAACCACTTGAGTCGCATCGTAGCACCTCCAGCGTATATTATGACGCTTGACACACGGGATTGGGTACAGAATGCCCACATCACGCGCAGGAGTGGGTATACTCATGGGCGTAGCAAGGAGGACTACCTTGGGCTCGACGCGCACACGACGCAAGAACGGACAGCAGACGGCGATTGCCTACCACGAGCGCTTAGAGAAGAGCGATTTATTGGAGATTTATCGCAGGCTGTGGTTCGCCCGCATCTTTGACGAGGCGTTGTACGACGCCAAAAAGAAGGGTCGCCTGCGGCGTGGGAATGTGTACGGCTCGCGTGGACAGGAAGCCATCCAAGTCGGCACGACCTACCCCCTGCGCCCTGACGACTTCGTCTCGCCCATCCACCGCGATATGCCCGTGTTCGTCTTTCGTGGGATGACGCCCGAACAGGTGATGTGCCAAATCTGGGGCAAGGCAAACGCCCCCACGCGCGGCAAAGATTCGTGGAGCCACATGGGCGATATGAGTCTGGGCATCGTGCATTCCACCAGCATGCTGGGCTCCACGATTGCGGTGGCGTGCGGGGTGCTGTGGGCGCAGCGGCTGGACGGCAGGCGCGACCGCGCGCTGGTCGCCTACACGGGCGAAGGCGCAACCGCCACAGGACCGTTTCACGAGGGGCTGAACTTTGCCGCCGTGCATAAACTGCCACTCATCGTGGTCGTGGAGAACAACCAGTACGCCTACTCGACGCCTGTAGAGTTGGAAGTGCCCACCGAGACGGTCGCCGACCGCGCGAAGGGCTACGGTATCCCAGGCTACTGCATCGACGGCAACGATGTGCTGGAGGTCTACAACACCACCTGCGCCGCGCTGGAACACGCCCGCGCGGGCAAGGGTCCCGTGCTGATTGAGTGCGTGACCTACCGCCTGCAGGGGCACGCCGACCACGACGAAACGCGCGCCCGCCAGTACCGCCCCGTCGAAGAGATCGAGATGTGGGAGGAGCGCGATCCGCTGCCCCGCTACCGCCAGTACCTGCTGAAAACGGGGCTGTTCCGCGAGGACGAACTGCCCGAACCGCCGCCCGACATCGTGGAGCGCATCCAGAAAGCCATCGAATACGCCATCAGCAGCCCCGACCCCGAACCGCACACGGCGATGGAAGACATCTACGACGAGCGCGCGGGGGTGTCGCGATGAGAGAGGTCACCTTCCTGGAAGCCATCCGCCTCGCAATGTGGGAGGAGATGGAGCGCGACCCGAATGTGTTCATCATCGGTGAGGACATCGGGCGCATGGGCGGGGCATTCGGTGTCACGAGTGGGTTCTTCGAACACTTCGGCGAAGACCGCGTGATTGACGCGCCCATCTCGGAGACGGCGATTATCGCCGTGACGGTCGGCGCGGCGGCGGCGGGCAAACGCGGCATCGCCGAAATGCAGTTCATCGACTTCATCTCCTACGGGTTCGACCAAGTGGTCAATGTCGCGGGCACTTGGCTGTACCGTTCGGGCGGCAAGACGCCCATCCCGATTGTGGTGCGCGGTCCGTCGGGCGGCTATGTCGGCGGCAGCCTGTATCACAGCCAGCAGTTCGAAGCGTGGTTCTTCCACACGCCCGGCGTCAAGGTCGTGCAGCCCGCCTTCCCCGACGACGCCTACGGGCTGATGAAAGCCTCCATCCGCGACAACAACCCCGTCGTGTTCTACGAGCATAAGTACCTCTACCGACGCATCAAGGGACCCATCCCCGAGGCAAGCGAAGACTACATCGTGCGGCTGGGTGAGGCGCGCATCCGACGCTACGGGAACGACATCACGGTTGTTGCCTACGGCGCGATGGTGCATTTCGCGCTCGAAGCCGCCCAACGGCTCGAAAAAGAGGGCATCTCGCTGGAAGTAATCGACCTGCGCACCATCAAGCCGCTGGACATGGAGACGATTCTGGAATCGGTGCGCAAGACGAGTAAGGTATTAATTGTATACGAAGCGCCCAAGACCGGCGGCGTCGGCGCGGAAATCTCGGCGCGGATTACCGAGCAGGCGTTCGAGTGGCTGGACGCGCCGATTATGCGCGTGGCGGCGAAGGATGCGTTCGTGCCCTTCGCCGAGCCGCTGGAGAAGTTCGTGCTGCCCAGCGTGGACGACATCGTGTTCGCCGCGCGGGAGTTGGCGGCATACTGAGGAGACCAAAATATGGCTGTGGCGGTGATTATGCCCGAACTGGGCGAGAGCATCGTGGAAGGCACAATCGTGCGCTGGCTGAAGCAGGAAGGCGACTCGGTGCAGGAAGACGAGCCGATTGTGGAGATTATGACCGACAAGGTGAACACCGAGTTGCCCGCGCCTGCCAGCGGCGTGCTGCAACAGATTCTCGCGCCTGCGAACACAACGGTGAAGGTCGGTCAGGAACTTGCGCTGATTGCGACGGCGAGCGAGGCGGCGGCGACGCCTGCCGAGCCTGCCGCGCCTGCGCCCGTGTCTGCGCCGCCCCCTGTGGAGGCGGTCGGCTTCTACGGCGGGGCAGAAGAGCCTGCGCCCGTCGCGACGCCTGCGCCTGCTGCCGCTGCCCCCAGCGACGGGCAGTCGCGCACCGCGACGGGACAGCCCTTCATCTCGCCCGTCGTGAGCAAAATCGCCCGCGAACACGGCATCAGCCACGAGGAACTGCTGACCATCCCCGGCACAGGCACAGGCGGACGAGTCACACGCAAGGACATCGAGGCGTATCTCGCGCAGCGCAGGTCCGCGCCCGCGCCTGCACCTGCCCCAGCCCCTGCGCCGCAGCCAGTCGCCGCGCCCGCCCCGCAACCCGTCGCCCCGCGCGAAGGCGAGGAAATCATCCCGCTGGTCGGCATGCGCAAGGTCATCGCCGAACATCTCACCAAAAGCTACCAGACCGCCGTGCATGTCACGACCGTCATCCAAGTCGATGTCTCCAAACTGGTGGAGTTCCGCGAGCGCAACAAGGAGTCGTTCCAGCAGCAGTACGGCGTGCGCCTGACCTATACGCCGTTTTTCGTGAAGGCGTGTACCGACGCGCTGCTGGAGTTCCCGATGATGAACGCCACCTTGCAGGACGACCAGATTATCGTGCGCCACTATGTGCATATGGGCGTGGCGGTCGCGCTGGGTGAGCAGGGCGAGGAGGGGCTGATTGTGCCCGTCATCCGCGACGCGCACAAAAAGAGCCTCATCGACATCGCCCGCGAGCTGGAAGACATCGCCAAGCGCGCCCGCAACAAGAGCATCGGCGTCGCCGAAGTGCAAGGCGCGACCTTCACCCTCACCAACCCTGGCAGCTACGGCGCGCTCATCGGCACGCCCATTATCAACCACCCGCAGACGGCGATTTTGGGAACCTACGCCATAGTGAAACAGCCTATAGTCGTCAACGATATGATCGCCATCCGCCCGATGATGAATCTTTGCCTGAGCTACGACCATCGATTAATTGATGGGATGTACGCGGGTCGGTTTTTGCAGCGCATCAAGCGGGCAATCGAATCGTTCGAGTTTTTCAAGTGAGTCTTCCATCCGACCCGTCCCCCGAAGAAACCGCCCCGTTTGTCCCCCACGGGGCGGTTTCGCTTTTGAGTAGAATTGGGGCGTGGGCTATGGCTGGGTTGTTGTGCAGATTGCGTTGTTCGTGCTGTACGGGCTAGCGCTGGCGTGGGGCGCAAGCGCGTCGTGGGGCGTGTGGCGGTGGCTGGGCGTTCCGCTTGTTGCTGTCGGCGCGTGGGTCGGGCTTGCCGCGCTGCGCATGCACGGGCGCAAGTTGACTCCGCTGCCTGAGCCGAACCCCGCTCTGGGACTGCAACGCACGGGCGTCTACGCCGTTATCCGCCACCCGATGTATACGGGGCTGCTGCTGAGCGCGTTCGGGCTGGCGATTCTGGCGCAGAAGCCGCTGGCAATCGCGGCGGCGGGCGCGCTGACGGCGTTTTTCAACCTCAAGGCGCGCGAGGAAGAGCGACGCCTGCAGCGCAACTACCCCGAATATGCCGACTACCAGCGCGCCACAGGGCGGTTCCTGCCCCGCTGGCGTCAGTAGACCCCCGTGTGTTCGCGATCGATGCTGACAAAGCGCGAGTAGTCGGGCTGGAACGCTACCGTCACCTTGCCTGTGGGACCGTTGCGCTGCTTGGCGACAATCAGTTCCACCTCTTCCTGGCGCACGAAGCCTGGCGGCGGGTCTACAGGCGGGGGCGCCTCGCGGTCGCCGTAATACTCCTCGCGGTGGATGAACAGCACCACATCGGCTTCCGCCTCAATCGAGCCGCTGTCGCGCAGGTCGGAGAGCATCGGGCGCTTGTTCTCGCGCCGCTCGATGGAGCGCGACAGTTGCGACAGCACCAGCACCGGCACGCTGAACTCGCGGGCGATTTGCTTGAGCGCGCGGGCAATTTCGCCAATCTCTTGGTTGCGGTTCTCCGCGCGCCGATTCGACGAGCGCATCAGCTGCAGGTAGTCCACCACAATCAGTCCCAGTTCGCG
>Ga0308398_1001561_pt1 | contig 12158 bp, 10 predicted proteins | sample Hotspr20SampleT9_FD_202360 | JGI IMG/M metagenome (GOLD analysis project Ga0308398, IMG submission 202360) | Hot spring phototrophic mat microbial communities from Mushroom Spring, Yellowstone National Park, Wyoming, United States - 20051001_T9 ...
AAAAAGACCGCTGAATACGGGAGAGTTCCTAATGCACCGTGTGGAGTTGAAAGCCCGCCTGCTTTCCCTGTTCGTTCTCCTCCTCTTATCGTTCCTAATGCACCGTGTGGAGTTGAAAGAAATGACTAACTAAGGAACTAACTAACTAATATTTTTAGTTCCTAATGCACCGTGTGGAGTTGAAAGTCACTAGGTAGAACTACAAGCACGTACCACCTCCCCTTTGTGTTCCTAATGCACCGTGTGGAGTTGAAAGCTTCAAACCCCCTCTTTATGGGAGTGTATAGCCACCCGTTCCTAATGCACCGTGTGGAGTTGAAAGAACTGAGGGTCAATATACCCTCAAGCTTAGCCGTATAGTTCCTAATGCACCGTGTGGAGTTGAAAGCTGCTTTGGCTCTTTCAAGGTCAAGTTTTACCTCAAGCCAGTTCCTAATGCACCGTGTGGAGTTGAAAGGAATGGAGAGGTAGCTATTGGATAAGAAGGGAAACATGTTCCTAATGCACCGTGTGGAGTTGAAAGATACCCAGTGGGAATGTCTATAGTCTTCGCCCGCTGCGTGTTCCTAATGCACCGTGTGGAGTTGAAAGACACAACTCCAACTTTCAGCTTCGCCCTACTTTCAACTGTTCCTAATGTACCGTATGGAGTTGAAAGAGTGAATCTAGGGGTTGGGTTTGAGTAATGATATAATTCTTCGTATGAGGTATTTATTCGGGAGTTTATTGTTGGTGTTGACTTTGGGAGTAGCTTTTGGTTCCGATTGTGTGGCAAGAATCGGTGTAGAGGAAGCGAGCAGGCAAGCAAGTCAGTATGTGGGAAGGGTTTTGTCTGTTAATCTTTCTAAGAACAAGAAGGGAGAGTGTTATTACAGGGTTAGGGGAACGGAGGGCTCGGCGGTTATAGATGCCAACGATGGAAAGCTTTTAAGGTTTTACAGGAAGAAAGAATAAGGCATCTAAAGGTAGTTTATGCATAGTCCGATTTCACAAAGAAACTATATTTAATCTTTATGATTTTGGAAAAATACACTGGACCCATAGACCTTAAGTATATGACCTACGAGGAGCTTGAAAAGCTCGCCGAGGAAGTAAGGGACTACATCCTTGATGTTACTGCAAAAAACGGAGGGCATGTGGCACCGGGGCTCGGTGTGGTGGAACTAACAATAGCCCTGCTGAGAGTTTTTGACCCTCCAAAGGATGTTATAGTTTGGGATATAGGCCATCAGGCTTACCCTTGGAAGATCCTAACGGACCGCAAAGACCAATTCCCTACTCTTAGGCAGTATGGGGGCATCTCTGGCTTTTTGAGAAGGGAAGAGAGTCCATATGATGCCTTTGGCGCGGGGCACAGCTCCACATCCATCTCTGCGGGTTTGGGTTTTAGGGTTGCCAAGGACCTTTTAAAGAGGGATGGCTATGTGGTTGCGGTCATAGGCGACGGTGCAATGACTGCGGGTATGGCTTTTGAAGCCCTCAACAATGCGGGGCATCTTAGACCAAACAAGTTTATAGTTATTCTCAACGACAACGAAATGTCCATATCTCCCAATGTGGGGGCAATATCCACTTACCTTAGCAAGATCATAAGCGGGCGTTTTGTTCAAGAGACCCGTCAGAGGGTAAGACGTCTGGTTCATTATTTGGGAAGTCCTGCAGAAAGGTTTATGAAGCTAACGGAGGAGTTTTTAAAAGGTCTGATCTCACCGGGCGTAATTTTTGAGGAGCTTGGCTTTAACTACATAGGACCTGTAAACGGACATGATCTGCCTGCACTGGAAAGCACTTTAAAGAATGTGAAGGAAATTGAGGGACCTGTTCTTTTGCATGTATACACCAAGAAGGGCAAGGGCTACAAGCCTGCAGAGAAGGATCCCGTTGCGTGGCACGGGGTGGCACCCTACAAGAGAGAATCGGGTGAGTTTATAAAAAAGTCCTCGCCTCCCACCTGGACTTCCGTTTTCGGAAAGGCAATCGTGAAGATGGCGGAGATGGACGAAAAGGTGGTGGCTATAACTCCAGCCATGAAGGAGGGTTCTGGGCTTGTGGAGTTTGCGGAGAAATTTCCCAACAGGTTCTTTGATGTGGGCATTGCGGAACAGCATGCGTGCACCTTTGCGGGTGGCTTGGCGGCGGAGGGTCTAAAGCCCGTAGCATGCTACTATTCCACCTTTTTGCAAAGGGCATACGACCAGGTTATACACGACATAGCTTTGCAGAAATTGCATGTGGTCTTTGCCATAGACAGGGGCGGTTTGGTGGGCGATGATGGTCCAACCCATCACGGCGTCTTTGACCTTTCTTACCTAAGATGCGTCCCAAACATGATTGTCTGTGCTCCAAAGGATGAGCAGGAGCTCATAGACCTTTTATACACCGGTTTAAATCAGAACCTTCCCTTTGCCCTCAGGTATCCAAGGGGACCAGCCTACGGCGTGCCCACCGGTGATCCAAAGCTAATACCCGTAGGAAGCTGGGAGGAACTTTTGGAAGGGGAGGATGGTGTTGTCCTGGCGGTGGGCTATCCGGTTTATCAAGCCCTAAAGGCGGCGGAGGAGCTCGGAAAGGAAGGCATAAGGCTTGGTGTTGTTAATGCCCGATTTGTAAAGCCTATGGACGAGCAGATGCTACTGGACCTCTGCGGTAGGTATGACCTTTTTATAACAGTGGAAGACAACACGGTGGTGGGTGGCTTTGGCTCTGGAGTGCTTGAGTTCCTCGCTAATAGGGGTATTCTCAAGAGGGTGATCACCTTGGGTGTGCCGGATAGGTTCATAGAGCATGGCAATCAAAACCTTTTGAGAAACTTGGTGGGCATAGACGCAGAGGGCATTGCAAGAAGCGTAAGGCAAGCCCTAAGGAAAGTGCTTTAAACTTATACTTATGCTCATTGGTTCCCTTTCCCTTTACTTTGTTTCCACCCTTTTGGGTGTGTGTGCCCTCTTTAGAAGACCTCTCTGTGGCCTTTTATCTGTGTTGCTGATGCTACCTGCCTTTGGCTTGTATTTCTTTAGTCTTTTTTATAGCTACCTCAGAGAAAAAACCTTTCCCTTGGGGGACCCTTACGGTTTTATATCCTTCCTTGGAAATCTTTTTGTTCCTACCTTTCTTTTTTTGGCGTATAAATACAGGAACCTTCTGGGTTTTGCCCACTTGGTGGCTTTTGTGGGATTTTTGGCTACCCTCTTTGCCTTGCCCTCTTCACCCTCTCCTTACAAGAGCACCCTTTATGGTCTTCATCTCCTTTTTGCATCCCTCAGCTATCTTTTTGCCCTAATGGGGGGACTTTCCGCCTCCCTCAGGCTTATCTTGGAGAAGCGCCTTAAAAAACATGTCTTTTTTCAGGCTTATGTGCCTTTGGATAGTTTGAGAAGGGCAGAAAGGCTCTCTATAAACTTAGCCTTTTTGGGATTTACCTTTACCCTTGTTTTCGGAAGCTTATGGACGCGCACCCAATTCGGAAAGCATTGGATAGACGACCCAAAGCTCATAACTACCCTATTGCTCTGGTTGTATTATGCGGTGCTTTCTCATCTAAACCTTTTGAAAAAACTCAAACCCAAAAGGTTCTCCGAGGGAGTTATCCTCGGCGCGATTTTTTCTTTGATCAATCTATTCTTTGTAAGGCACAATCTTTAACAATGATATAATAGACTACCATGAAAAACATAGTGATCACTCCAATAACCTTTGAACCTGTTTATGCTCAGCAGGTGGAAATTGTAGAAAGAAAGGGGACTGGACACCCAGATACCATATGTGATTACTTGGCGGAGGAGCTCTCCGTTGCCCTATGCAAGTGGTATCAGGAAAACTTCGGGGCAGTTATGCACCACAATGTGGATAAAGCCCTCTTGGTGGGTGGTAGGGCAGAGCCCGTCTTTGGTGGAGGGGAAGTAATAGAACCCATAGAAATTCACTTGGTTGGAAGGGCTATTTTGGAAAAGGATGGTAAGGAGCTCGGAAACGTGCAGGAGTTTGTTCAAAATGTAGTTGAAGAGTGGATTTCTGAAAAATTAAGGAACTTGGATCCTAAAGAACATATAAAGGTGCACGCAAATTTAAAACCCGGTAGCAAGGACTTGGTAGAACTTTTTGAAAGGTTTCAAAAGAATAAAGAGGTTCCTTTGGCAAACGACACTTCCTTTGGGGTAGGCTTTGCACCCTTCGATGACTTGGAGAGGGCGGTTTTTGAAACAGAGCGGTTTTTAAACTCTTCAGAAATCAAGAAGGAGCATCCCGAAATAGGGGAGGATATAAAGGTTATGGGGGTGAGGTTCGGAGAGAAAATAAGGCTAACCGTTGCCCTTGCCTTTGTGAGCAAATACATAAAGAACGAAGACGAATACTTTGCTAAGAAGGAGGAAATTTTAAGAAAGACCAAAAACTACATACAGGAGCGATTGGGAAGGGAAGTGGAACTCTTCATAAACACCGCAGACACAAAGGGTAGCGTTTACATAACCGTCACGGGCACCTCAGCGGAGCAGGGGGATGATGGACAAGTGGGAAGAGGCAACCGGGTTAACGGTCTTATTACTCCCTACAGACCCATGAGTTTGGAGGCGGCGGCGGGTAAAAACCCAATATCCCACATAGGTAAGATCTACAATACGGTAGCCAAGAAGATCAGCGAAAGGGTGGTGGAAGAGATCGAAGAGGTTGAGGAGGCATACTGCTACATTGTTTCTCAGATAGGTAAGCCTATCAACGAACCACAAGTCTTGGATGTAAAGATAAGGACGAAGAAGAACCTAAGCGCCATCCAAGAGCTCGCACGTAAAATAGCGGAGGAAGAGTTAGAGCGTATGCGGGATGTCAAGGGCTTTTTGGAGCGTAGATGCCCTGTAGCCTAAGGCTTTAGCTTTTTTTGACACTTTTCGCAGAAAAACCTGCTCTTTTGGTCTACCTCAAGGACGGAGTTTGAAAAGTTCATAACACAGCGGGGGCTATTGCAGTGCAAAAGTCCAAAGGTGTGCCCAAGCTCGTGGTTGAGTTCTTTAAAAGTCCTTTCAAAAAACAATCTTTCATCGGGAGTTTTTAGCCTGTGGATGCTAACAAGGGCACACCTACCCTTTAGTTCTCCCACTCCAAAGACAAAATTCAAGCCTTCCTCGTAAAGGTCTATATCAGTTATACCCACCACCTTTAGCATGTTGGGTAAATGCACTGCCTTTATGCGTTCTAAAAGTTTGCTGGCGGAGAACTGTCCTCTGTGTGGATTGTAGGCGCTCTTGTAATAGACGGGGACATCCGAAATCCGAACTTCAAAGCCAAAAACCTCCTTTACGTTTTTCGCACAGGCGAGTAGCAGTCTCTTTTCCACAAGGCCCACCGCAATGAGGTAGATGAACATGGTGAGTTAAATTAAACTAACTTCTAAACTTTGAAAAGTATCTATCCAAAACTGGTCTAAGTTTTATACCCACCCTTTCAAAGCAGTTTAATAGTTCTTCATACGATCCATCTCCTCCTAAAAAATCCCAAAACTCCTCTGCTACTTTTAGTTCTCTTTCTATATCTATTACTCCTCTCATCGTCCATCTTTGATAAGGCTCTGGTTCGTAGGGATTGTATGGAATGGCTATATAGGAGTTTATGTTGGCGGAGGGTTCTTTCCACAGGTATATAGCAACCCACTCTAACAGAGTTCTTTTATAGTTTTTGAACTCTCCTATGTTCGGTTTAGCGGTTTTCAAATCAAACAAATGAACAGAGCCATTTTTATCCTTAAGAAACAAATCTACCCTAAAGGGTTTGACTTCAACTGCCTCTCCCTGTCTGGCTACTTTTCTTATTCTCTCTATCTCCTCTTCTTTGTCGGGATATCTTGCTCCCGAAGATAGTTCATTAATTATGTTTTGGATTTCCTCTTGAGCTTTTTGGCTTATTCTATTTCCTACTAAAAACTGTCTTGTTGCTACTGGGAACCTGAAGCTTGCTAAAACCTCCGCCACGGGCTCAAAGATGGATGTTCCGAAGGTAGTATTCAAAGACTGAATAAAGGAATAGAGAGCCATCCTATCCTTCCCAAGAAGTCTGTAGTGAAAGGGCATGCTGAAGGTCTCGGGTTTGTATCTTTTTAGCTTCTCAAGTAAGCTTCTCTCTATGATTTCCTCAATTTTTCTTTTCTGTTCTTCTGTTAAACTCATCTTTGTTTTTCCTTCAGATGGAATATAGATTCCACATAAAGGTCTTCTCTGTTCTTTTCAACTCTGCACAGAACTGGTCTTTTGAATTCTTCCACAATTTCCATCCCTGAGAGCTCTGCGATCTTTGGGTAAAGATTGTATTTATCGTTTGCCACTATAAAGACATGGTAATCTTCCTGTAAGTATTTTTTGCAATTGAGCAAAACTTGTGCTATATCTTGGACATAAAGTTCCTTTTGTTTGTCTCCCACTCCCATAGACATAGAGCCTATTTCTAAGTGGTCCCTTCGCTCAAATCCAAAAATCTCATAGGCGTATGCGTGTTGCTCGTGGTAGTCTATCAAACCTAAATATGGTGGGCTTGTGAAGATTCCTTTAATTTTCTTATCTTTTATTAGCTTAGCAAACTCGGGATTGATCTTCTTTACCTCTTGATAAAGGTCAATTGTTCTACTGTCTCCTAATACGCAAAGCTGGAATGTTTCAGTTCTGAGCTTGTCAAATTCCCTGAGGCGTTTTAGGGTGTCTTCTGAGTAGTATTCCCACCATTTGAGTGTGGTGAAAACAGGCTTACATATTTTTTTGTGTTTTTTGCAATAGTAAGGAGTGTATACCGGCTCCTTCAAAGTGGCTAAATCTGAATGAGTGGTAGCCCTGCAGGATCGTGCAGTTCTGCTAAGGATTATGTAAAGGACTTCCTTAACATCTTGCTCTTTAATACCCTTTATTTCTTCTGCCAAAAGGTCTAACTCTTTTCTGACGGAACGCACATACCAAATGTCCAAGAAAGACTGAGCCTTAGCTTGTTTTATTTGGATGCCATATTTAAGAAGTAGCTGATTAAAAATTTCCATAAACCCCTGCTCTTTTTCTCTTCCATATTCATCTTCGTTTATCTTGCCTTCAATAATCCACCTTTTGAAATCTGGCGAAGGAAAATGCTTTTCGTTAAAAGCTTTCAATTTTTCTTGCAGTTCTTCGTCAAAGGCACTCGTTGGCTCATTCTTTTGAAGTCTTTTTAGCTTTGCGGTCAAGTCCTTGATTTTTTGGGCTATGAGAACCAAGTTGTGTTTTCTTACCTTTACATTGGAAAGCAAGACATTGAACTCGGATATATCAACTCCCACCGCATGCAGACCCAATTCATTTGCCTGCACGAGGGTGGTTCCTGAACCACAGAATGGGTCAAGCACGAGATCTCCCTTTTGGAAATATACCTCCTTTTTGAACTCATCCGTGTGGTCATCAAGAAAATATTCCACAAGCTGTGGGATGAACTTCCCTTTGTAAGGGTGCAATCTATGGACATGCTTTGTCCTCTCTGCCTCTGAGTATTCTGCAAAGGCTAAGTGCCAATTTATGCCATCTCTCAAATCTTCCGGCTTCTTAAGGTACTTGCTTTCGTAGTAGCTTTTAAGCTCTTTGAGCCTTATAAGGGGCTTTCCTTTACTGCCGTAGTTTTTGAGCCTACCATATTGGACAAGATACATTATGTTGGATGGCTTGACCTTCTTACCCGTATATTCTTCCACCCATCGGATCGCTTCTTCTAAGTTAAGTAGTCTATCGTCAAGCTCTACCCACCGCTTCATAGCTTCCATGTGTTTTAATTAGTTTAAAATAAATAGCCCTGTGGAAGTCAAGGTAGGCATAGTTGGATGCGGGGTGGTTGGGACTGGCACCGTTGCCCTGCTTTTGGAAAATGCAAAGGTCATTGAGGAAAAGACTGGCATCAAGCTTTCCGTAAGCAAGGTGGCGGACAAAGACTGGGGCAGACCACGGGAGTATGAGGTGCCCTCCACCCTAAGGACTACTGATTACAGAGAAGTTATTGAAAGCTCGGACATAGTGGTGGAGCTGGTTGGAGGCAAAGACTTTGCCAAAAGGCTCCTCTTGGAAGCCCTTGAGAAGGGAAAGCATGTAGTCACTGCCAACAAACATCTGCTGGCGGAGGAGGGGGAAGAAATATTCAAAAAAGCCAGGGAAAAAGGGCTTATGGTGGGCTTTGAGGCGTCGGTGGGCGGTGGGATACCCATAATAAAAGCATTGAGAGAAGGGCTTGTGGGAAACAGGGTGCAGAATGTCTATGGCATCCTTAACGGCACCACCAATTACATACTTACCCAAATGTTAGAGCAGGATGTTAGCTTTGACACTGCCCTCAAGAGGGCTCAGGAGCTTGGATACGCAGAGGCGGACCCATCTTTGGACATAGACGGCTGGGATTCTGCCCATAAGATAGCCCTTTTAGCCTTTGTTAGCTTTGGAAAACTCTTTCCCTTTGAAGAGGTCTATGTAGAAGGCATAAGGAACATAGACCTTTTGGATGTGGAGCTGGGCAAAGACTTGGGCTATACTTTGAAGCTCTTAGCCATAGCCAAAAGGATGGATTCGGAGGTTGAACTGAGGGTGCATCCTACCTTTATTCCCTCCGATAACCCTTTGGCTAAGGTCTCCGACGTTTATAATGCAGTTTTGGTGGAGGGGGATTTTGTGGGGAAAACCATGTTTTACGGGAGGGGTGCGGGCTCAAGACCTACCGCCTCTGCGGTGGTGTCGGACATAGTGGATATTGCCAAAAGTATAGACTCCTGTAAGAGTCAAAGCTGGTTTTGGGAGAGCAAAAAAGAGCTGAGAATAAACAAAAACTTTTACAGCAGGTATTATCTAAGGTTTGATGTGCCCGATAGGCCGGGGGTGCTGGCAAAGATCGCAAGTGTTTTGGCAGAATATCAGATCAGCATAGCATCCGTTTTGCAAAAGGAAAAGGTTTGCAAGGTGGCAGGCAGAGAGGGGCAACCCATAGTGCCACTGGTGATCCTCACCCACAAAGCCTATGAGATGGACATGCAGAGGGCTATTAGGGAAATACAACAGCTACCCGTGGTAGAGGGAAAGCCTGTTATCATAAGAGTTGAGGAGGAAGCCTATTGAAGCTTCTGGCACCTTCAATACTGTCTGCGGACTTTTACAGGCTCGGCGAGCAGATAGAGGCTGTTCTCAAGGGCGGTGCAGACCTTTTGCACTTTGATGTAATGGACGGGCACTTTGTGCCCAACATAACCTTTGGACCCGTAGTTCTTGAAAGCATAAAAAAACACTGCAATGTTCCCTTGGATGCCCACCTGATGATAGAGAACGTGGATAAATACATTCCCGAGTTTATAAAGGCTGGGGCGGACATGGTTAGCATACACATAGAGAATAACTATCATATCCACCGTTCCATAGAGCTTATAAAGAACCCGGGTGCAAAGGCGGGGGTAGTGATAAACCCTGGAACTCCTCTTTCCCTTTTAGAGGAAGTACTCCACTATGTGGATTTTGTGCTTTTGATGTCGGTAAATCCGGGCTTTGGGGGGCAAAAATTTATCCCAAGGTCTTTGGAGAGGTTAAGAAGACTAAAGGAGATGGTAAATGCCATCAATCCCAAGATGCTTATTGAAATAGACGGAGGCATAAAAGAAGAAAACCTTTTAGAGGTGGCAAGGGCTGGTGCGGACATTTTGGTGGTGGGCTCGGGCATCTTTGCCTATCAGGATGTTCAAGCCCAAACGAGAAAATTGAAAAATCTTCTTATCTCTTCAGAGGCGCTGTGAGCCTTTGCAGGTCAAAGAGGTTAAAGGTTAAATACAGCTCCTTTATGTATCTACCTTTTGTGCCGTCGTAGTTGTCCCTTGCCAACAGTCCCAAGCTCCAACAGGCACCCTTATAATCAAAGTTTGCCTGTCTTACAAGGTTTTTGCCTATTCTGTTATCCCTTGTTAAAAGAAGACCAAAGACCGCTGAACCGTAGGAGGTGCCAAAGCTTAGACTTGTTTGGTCGGAGGTTCTTTGTTTTAGCAGGTTCCTTGCGGTTTGATAGCCTAAGGTCAAGCTGGTATTTTTGTATCCCAGGCTAAGGCTGTTGTTTGTTCTCAGAGGGAACCCTCCCTCTATGTCGTATAGGCTATCGGTGGTTAGGCTAACGCCCTCAAAGGGCTTTAACAAGATGATGGCCCTTATGGGTAGAAGTCTTCTGTCTGCAGTTATGCCTTCGTAGGTATATTTTCCAAGATAATTGTAGGCGGAGCTGACATATAGGTTTAAAAACTCCCTGTCTTTGTAGCCCATACCGCTTGTCCATAGGGCATCAAGCTGGCTTGTTTTGTTTATCTGGTCTCTGTTGTCAAACCTTGGATTGTTAAAGTCCTTTTCTCTGAAGCTATAACCTACCTTTAGAAAGTTCTTAAACTTAAAGTTCCCCGCTTGCAGGTCAAAGATAAAGGGCACGCTCTCTGAAAAATAGAGGCTGGATACGGTTTCTTTGTAGCCCTGTTGGTTCAAGCCAGAATAGTAAAGGTTTTCAAAGACAAGGTTAGAGTAAAAAACTCTACCAAAAAGGTTTTTTGGGATGGAAAGCTCCGGAAAGAGTGCGAGCCTTTGACCTCTTAACCCCTGCTCTCTGTAAAAGTTGGTGTAAGAGGAATAAAGGCTAAAGAAGATGGGTCCCCAAAGCTGTTGGGACTTCCAATAGAGGGCAACTTCCGGCAGTTTTTTTAGTGTGCCTTTGTTGTTGGGTGAGGTGGTGTCATAAAAATGTTTGGCTTCAAAGGTTATCAAAAATCTCTCAAAATCCTTTTTGTAGGTTACATAAGAGGTAAGGTAGGGAACAGTTCTCTCCCTTGCCCTGAGGTAGGTGTCTTCCAAAAAGTAAGGGTCAGAAAGGGTGTCCAAGCCTGCCTTGAAATCCTCAAGGTCTAAACTCAGCTGAATTCTGTATCTGTTTTCTCTAAAGGTGGTAAGGTTCCTGCCCGCCCACCACTTGCCAGGGGGTATGGGTTCTTTGTAGTAAGAAAAGTTAAACTGCAGGTCATCCTCTTTGAAAAATGCCTGCCTGTATTCTACGGAAAAGCCCTTAGCTTGCTTGTCCCTCAGGTCTATGGTTAAGGTGGCGTCTTTATTTTTGGAAATAGCCCAGTATATAGGCTGTTGGTAGATGAAGCTGTTGAAGGAGTTTGATCCAACCGTTGGGGGCAAAAGTCCAGACCTTCTCTCACCCACTGGATAGGCAAAGATGGGAAGGTAGGCAAAGGGAAATCTAAAGAGCCTTAGAGAGTTGTTTTCAGAGATTACATATTTTTGGTCTATACGTGCCTTGGAAAAACAGAGAACCATTTCCTTTCTGTCTGGAGGACAGGTGGTGATCTCACCCTCTTCCACCATGTATATGTCTCCTTCCATTTCTGCTTTTTCGGCTTTAAAGTAGAACTTTTGGAACCTACCCTCTGCGTTCAAAAAGTAGCCTACCTTTTTATCAAGGTCTATGTATGCGTAAGAGCCTCTTTTCACTTCAAACTTTCCGTCACTAGACCTAACATACACCTCTCCCTCTGCAACAACTTCTTTGGTCTGGGGATTGTATCTTACCTTGTCTGCCTTTATGTAATAGTCCCTGTAATAGACCTCCACCTCCTCCCTTGCAACGAGCGTGCCATCGGGCTCACGCTCCAGGTACTTAGAAAAAACTTCTACGCCAAAGGTCAGACCCAAGCACAGCAAAAGCAGAACAAAGAACACCTTAAAATTATACCTATGCAGGCTTTTGAGCTTTTTTACGAAAAAAACACGAGGGTATGGAGATTTACAGGAGGATCCTTCCTTCCCTTCTTATTAAGCCCTTCAAAAACTCCCTTGCCCTTTTAAGAAGAAGGTTAAACTTAGAGGTCAAGTCTAAGGATAAATAATTCAAAGGAGGTTTTCCATGAAGGTAGCCAAACGGGCGGGTGTGTTGGAAAAGCTTGATATTGGGAAGATAAGGATTGTGATAGACTTTGCCTGCAAGGGCTTGAGGGTGGATCCGCTTGAACTGGAGATGGACGCACAGATACAGTTCAGGGACCGCATCACCACCAAGGAAATTCAGCAATTGCTTATCAGAACAGCTGCGGAGAAGGTCTCTGCAGAAAACCCTGATTGGACTTATGTTGCCGCAAGGCTTTTGCTTTACGACCTTTACAAGGA
>Ga0308398_1001564_pt1 | contig 12156 bp, 8 predicted proteins | sample Hotspr20SampleT9_FD_202360 | JGI IMG/M metagenome (GOLD analysis project Ga0308398, IMG submission 202360) | Hot spring phototrophic mat microbial communities from Mushroom Spring, Yellowstone National Park, Wyoming, United States - 20051001_T9 ...
AGAATATATATTCTGGTGAAAGCTCTGCTTATAAGCTTAAAACTATGTATTACCTTATCTTTTCTAAAACCAATTATAATATTGATGACCTTAGAAAGCTTGAGCTTTCATTGTCTGAATTTGGCAAAAAACTCTCTAATGCAAGTTTTTATGAAGGTTATCTTAACGAATACGGCGAAAAGATATGTGAAAATAATGCGGTAGATATATTGGCCTCATATTGCTGATTTTCCTATTGCTGATTAGTTCATTATCTTTTGTATAAAATGCAATTTTTATTGCTAAATTTTAGAGCCATATATCTGGTGCATTAGAAAATGATTTATAAAACAAAAAAGTTTATAAACGAAAAAGCAGGTTCCAACACAAACCTGCTTTTTTGTTTGCTTCATTTTTCACATTTATCAACGTATTATTAAACTATATATTATTTATATATATTATATTTATATATATTATTTATTGTTCAATTACACCTTGTTGAGAACAAATATCGCTAATTTTAGGCACAGCATCTTCGGATGGAATTGTGGGTATCGCCTGGAGCTCGTTTTCAAATACTCCCTTTTGCTTGTTAAATCCACCTTTTAATGCTATGTTCAAAACCTTGTTCATATCTTTAACAGCAATAATGTCCAGTAAATCCAGAACATTTTCAGGTATATCCTCCAGGTCCTTCTTGTTATCAACAGGTATAATTACCGTATCTATTCCTGCTCTCCTTGCAGCAAGTATTTTTTCTTTTAGACCACCTATAGGCAGAACTCGTCCTCTTAACGTTATTTCCCCTGTCATTGCTACATTTCTCTTTACAGGTATGCCTGTCAATGCAGAAATCATAGCTGTAGCAAGCGTAATGCCTGCAGAAGGTCCATCCTTGGGTACAGCACCTTCAGGAACATGGATATGGATGTCCACTTTATTATAAAAATCAGGATCCAGCCCAAAATCGCATGCTCTTGATCTTATATAACTTATTGCAGTTCTTGCTGACTCTTTCATTATATCTCCCAGATGTCCGGTGAGCTCAAGCTTGCCATTTCCCTTCATCACGTTTACCTCAATAAAAAGAGTATCCCCTCCTGCAGGAGTCCATGCCAACCCTGTGGCTATTCCAATTTCATCTGTTTCCTGTGCTTTTTCATATCTGTATTTTTTTACTCCCAATATCTTTTCTATATTTGCCGATGTTACTTTTATTGTTTTTCTTTGCCCATTAACCAACATACGTGCACATTTTCTGCATACACTGGCTATTTCTCTCTCAAGATTTCTTACACCTGCTTCTCTTGTATAATAGTTTATAATATCTCTGACGGCAGACTCTTCAATCTTTATATTAGTTTTTTTAAGGCCGTGTGCCTGAATTTGTTTGGGAATCAAATGTCTTATTGCTATATTTGCTTTTTCTTCTTCGGTATACCCGGCTATATTTATTACTTCCATTCTGTCAAGCAATGGTCTGGGAACGGTATCAAGGTTATTGGCAGTGGTTATGAACATTATATTTGAAAGGTCAAAAGGAAGCTCAAGGTAATGATCTCTAAAAGCATAGTTCTGTTCTGAATCAAGAACCTCAAGCATTGCTGCCGCAGGATCTCCCCTGAAATCACTGCTCATTTTATCAATTTCATCAAGCAAAATAAGAGGATTATTTGAACCAGCCTGTTTAAGTGCGTTAATAATCCTTCCAGGCATAGATCCGATATATGTCCTTCGGTGTCCTCTGATATCTGCTTCATCACGCACACCGCCCAGAGATAACCTCACATAGTTCCTGTTAAGCGCTTTAGCTACAGACTTTGCTATAGACGTTTTGCCTACACCCGGAGGTCCCACCAGACATAGTATGGGTCCTTTCAAACTATTTTTCAACTTTCTTATTGAAAGATATTCAATTATCCTTTCTTTAACTTTCTCAAGTCCATAATGATCTTCATCAAGAATTTTCTGTGCTTCCTGGAGATCAAGTTTTTCTTCGGTGCTGATATACCACGGAAGATCAAATATTAAATCAAGATAGGTTCTTATTATCGCACTTTCAGGAGAAGATGACTGCATTTTAGAAAGCCTGTCTATCTCTTTTGAAGTCTTTGCATACACTTCTTCAGGCAATGCCTTTGTTTCAAGCTTTCTTCTATATTCTTCAACTTCAGCCATTATTCCATCTTTGTCTCCCAATTCATTTTGAATGGCTTTAAGCTGTTCTCTTAAATAATATTCCTTTTGCATTTTATCTATCTGGCTTCTAACCTTTTTTGCAATATCACGTTCAATCTGAAGTATTTCTATTTCTTTGTACATTATCTCCAAAAGCTTAATATACCTATCTTTTAGATTAAATTTAGACAATATGTCCTGCTTTCTATCAACGCTGGTAGAAATATTTCCAGCTATTATATCGCACAATTGATCATTATCAGTTAAAGACATTATAGACATAACTGATTCAGGAGATATTTTTGAGCTTAATCGCGCATAATCTTCAAATACATCTACAACCTGTCTTTTTAGTGCTTCAAGCTCTTCCTCTTGTATGTTTCCATAAACATTGTACTTTTCTGCTACTTCTGCTTCAAAAAAAGGTTCTGTACTGGTAAAGTGCTCAATCTGCGCCCTATTCACACCTTCCACGAGCACTCTTATTGTGTCTCCGGGCAATCTTAAAAGCTGTTTTACTCTAGAAATTGTACCTACACTATAAATATCTTGAGGCTCAGGATCTTCCTTTTTAAAATCTTTCTGTGCAGAAAGGAATATAAGCTGATCATTCATCATTGCATGTTCAAGAGCCTTAACAGATTTCTCCCTGCCCACATCAAAATGTATAATCATATGAGGAAATACCACCAGTCCCCTTAGTGCAAGGACTGGCAATACCTGTTTTTTAATTGTCTTTTTGTTGTCTGTCTTCTCTGCCATTTCGACCAACCCCTTAAATAAATATAAACCTGCTAAATAACAAGCTTAATGTTAATTTAATTCTTTTGTGCTCTTTTGTGCCAGCTTGTACTTCCCGCTAAAATCCTTCGGAAAATACAAACTAGCGCAACAAGTTGCTATATTAACTGGACATATTATAACCTTAACATAATACAAAAGCAAATGTTATATGTGCCATCGGAGTTATTTTTTTCATGAGAAACAAAAGCGGCTCCCTTTTCAGCCGCTCTTATTAAAAGTTTTATTTTATCTTTCTTGCAAAATCTCTTCCAAACTCGAAACATTGTTTTAATTCTTCATCTGTTGGTTTATATTTAAACATTATTGGATCACAAACAACATTTATTCCCGAATCCTGAAGAAATTTTGATATATGTTTAGCGGCTTCACCGCTCCACCCATAGCTTCCAAAAGCAGCCCCATATTTGCCTTTGAATTTATGTCCTTTAATTTCGTCAAGAAGCCCTGCTATCGATCTCATTACACCGTTATTCACAGTACAACTGCCTATTATCATTCCTTTTGCTTTGAAAAGCTCCGTTATTAGATCGCTTTGATCAAATAAGGAATTGTTGAAAATTTTATAATATACTCCCTCTTCCCTTAGACCTTCGCCTATAGACTCAGCCATATGTCTGGTCGCCTGATACATTGTATCATACACAATAGCAACAAATCCTTCATTATAGTTATTAGACCACTGCTCGTATTTTTCTATGATAGCGCTTGGATTTTTTCTCCAAATCACCCCATGGCTTGGTGCTATAACCTGAATGTCCAAGTTCATAGATTTGATCTGTTCGATTTTTTTAGCAATCAACCCTGAAAAAGGCGTCAATATATTCGCATAATATTTGATCGCTTCCTGAAACAATTCACAGTTATCTACAAGATCATCAAACATTTCGGATGTAGCATAATGCTGTCCAAAAGCATCACTGGATATAACGGTTCCTGCTCCTTTCACATATGTCAGCAAAGAATCAGGCCAGTGTATCATCTGCATCTCTACGAATACCAAATCATATTTGCCAATGTTTATTTGGTCGCCCGTTTTAACTATATTAAAATTCCAATTCTTATGAAAATGTTTTTTTATAATTTCTGCTCCGTTTTTTGTGCAGTATATGGGGACATCAGGTATCTTTTCCATGATATATCCGAGACTTCCGCCGTGGTCAGGCTCTATATGATTTATTACGATTAAATCAATATTATTGATGCCAATTTCTTTTTCGATAGTTTTTAAAAATTCTTCTTTGTATGGATCCCATACAGTATCTACGAGTACTGTTTTCTGGTCTTTTATAATATAAGAATTATATGAAGAGCCTCTATGAGTTGAAAGCTCATGTCCGTGGAAATTCTTAAGTCCCCAGTCTGTTATTCCTATGCAATATATATCATCTTTTACTTTTATCATAGTATTCTCCTTCCTGTTTAGTTTTTTAGATAGAACAATTTAACTAATGTTTGCACTGGTTTATTATTTTTATGGCAGATCTATTTGATTATAATCTGTTGTGGCAGCCAGCACAACACGTTAATTTAATAATACCACAATTGATAAAATTTAAACATAAAAAGAGAGTGCATTGCACTCCCTTTTTTATAAAGATATTGTTATGTCTTTAAACAATATTACTCAATTATCGAAGAAACAGTTCCTGCTCCTACAGTTCTTCCACCTTCACGGATAGCGAATCTGAGACCCTCTTCCATAGCAATAGGAGTAATAAGTTTAATAGTCATTGTAACGTGGTCTCCAGGCATAACCATTTCGGTACCTTGTGGAAGCTCAACCACCCCGGTAACGTCGGTTGTTCTGAAGTAGAACTGTGGTCTGTAACCGTTGAAGAATGGAGTATGTCTTCCACCTTCTTCTTTTGTCAGGACGTAAACCTGAGCTGTGAAATGAGTATGAGGTTTGATAGAGCCAGGTTTTGCAAGAACCTGTCCTCTTTCAACTTCATTTCTCTGGATACCTCTGAGGAGAGCACCTATGTTGTCACCGGCAACAGCTTCATCAAGAAGCTTTCTGAACATTTCTATACCAGTAACAACAGTCTTTCTTGGAGCATCCATCAAACCAACAATCTCAACTTCATCTCCAACTTTGAGAGTACCTCTTTCAACTCTACCCGTAGCAACAGTACCACGTCCGGTAATTGAGAACACGTCTTCTACAGGCATGATAAAAGGTTTGTCAATTGCTCTTTCAGGAGTTGGTATATATCTGTCTACTTCTTCCATAAGTTTGAGTATTGGCTGATACTCAGGAGCGTTAGGGTCATTTGATGTGCATTCGAGAGCTTTCAAAGCCGATCCTCTTACTATTGGAATATCGTCTCCTGGGAATTCATATGAGCTGAGAAGCTCTCTGAGTTCCATTTCAACGAGTTCAATAAGTTCTTCATCATCAACCATATCACATTTGTTGAGGAACACAACGATGTATGGAACACCAACCTGACGTGCAAGCAAAATGTGCTCTCTTGTCTGAGGCATTGGACCATCTGCTGCAGAAACAACGAGTATAGCTCCATCCATCTGAGCTGCTCCGGTGATCATGTTTTTAACGTAGTCAGCATGTCCGGGGCAGTCAACGTGAGCATAGTGCCTGTTGTCAGTCTGATACTCAACGTGAGCTGTTGAAATTGTGATACCTCTTTCTCTTTCTTCTGGAGCTTTGTCAATTTGATCATACGCAGTATATTGTGCTTTACCCTGAAGTCCTAATACCTTTGTTATAGCTGCTGTCAAAGAAGTTTTGCCGTGGTCAACGTGACCAATCGTACCAATGTTAACGTGCGGTTTGGTTCTTTCAAATTTTGCTTTTGCCATTTTTAAAATCCTCCTTGCATTCAGTATATACTGAAAATATTTTTGTTAAGTGTATGTGAAAGACGGTATACCGTCATTACACTTACTAAATTAACTTAGTTTAATTAGCATTTGAGTTGCTTCTATACTTTGGTAATATTTTAATACTAATAATTAAAATAGTGAACCTCCCACGACTAAAGCCGCAGGCTTCTTCCTGCTTCATTGTCCTCGTAACCTGCTAACTCCACAGGCGTTAATTCCGATAGTTCCTACCGTACTTCTGTCCTTACTCATGACTAAAGTCACGAGAATGCGGACGTTAACACTTCAAGTAATAAACGCAACTTATTTCTTAAGAATCTGTTCTTGAATATTTCTTGGAACTTCTTCATAATGGCTGAACTGCATTACGAATGTCCCTCTTCCCTGAGTCCTGGAGCGAAGGGTTGTAGCATATCCAAACATCTCTGCAAGAGGCACATGCGCTCTAATAACCTGCATTCCGTGTCTTGCTTCCATTCCTTCGATACGTCCCCTTCTGGAGTTAAGGTCTCCCATTACATCGCCCATGTACTCTTCAGGTACGGTAACATCGACTCTCATTATTGGCTCAAGCAGCACCGGGTCAGCTTTCTTGCATCCTTCTTTAAATGCCATCGAACCGGCAATCTTAAATGCCATTTCAGACGAGTCTACTTCATGGTATGAACCATCAAACAATGTTACTTTAACATCAAGTACAGGATATCCTCCAAGGACACCATTATTCATGGCATCTTGTATGCCGGCATCAATTGCAGGGATATACTCTTTTGGAATAACTCCTCCAACAATCTTGTTGACAAATGTATATCCTGATCCTGGCTCCTGAGGCTCAATTTCAATCCAGCAGTGACCGTATTGACCTCTACCTCCTGATTGCCTTACAAACTTACCTTCAGCTTTTACAGCTTTCCTGATAGTTTCCTTATATGCAACCTGAGGATTTCCGACATTCGCTTCAACTTTGAACTCTCTCATTAATCTGTCAACAATAATTTCAAGGTGAAGCTCTCCCATTCCTGCTATAATGGTCTGTCCTGTTTCAGGATCTGTATATGTCTTGAATGTCGGGTCTTCTTCAGCAAGTTTTTGCAGTGCAAGAGCCATTTTATCCTGACCTGCTTTTGTTTTGGGTTCAATTGCAATGTGTATGACAGGTTCTGGGAATTCCATCGTCTCAAGGATTATTGGATGATTATCATCACATAAAGTATCTCCTGTTGTTGTGTCTTTTAATCCAACAGCTGCTGCTATATCACCACAGTAAACCATATCGATCTCTTCTCTGTGGTTGGCATGCATCTGAAGAATTCTTCCTATTCTTTCTCTCTTATTTTTTGTAGAATTCAAAACATATGACCCCGAGCTGAGTTTCCCGGAATAAACCCTGAAGAAGCAGAGCTTTCCAACAAACGGGTCTGACATTATCTTAAATGCCAAAGCTGAGAATGGCTCATCATCAGATGCTTTCCTTTCAAGCTCCGTTTCGCCGTCTGTCGACATGCCTTTTACAGGGGGTATATCCACCGGAGATGGCAAATAATCAACAACAGCATCAAGCAGCATCTGGACGCCTTTGTTTCTATAAGAAGATCCGCAGCAAACGGGAATCATCTTAACATCGATTGTTGCTTTTCTTATACCGGCACGTATTTCCTGTTCTGTGAGTTCTTCTCCTTCAAGATACTTCATCATCAATTCTTCGTCTTGTTCGGCAACTGCTTCCACTAGAGCATTTCTATACTTTTCTACCAAATCTTTCATATCATCTGGTATAGGACGTTCTTCAATGTTTTTACCTAGGTCATCCAGGAAATAGTAAGCCTTTAATGTTACCAAATCAATTATACCCTGGAAAGTATCCTCTTTGCCTATAGGAAGCTGTATAGGTACAGCATTGGCTCTAAGCCTGTCCTTCATCATTTCTATAACGTTATAGAAGTCTGCACCCATTATATCCATCTTGTTAACGTACGCCAGGCGGGGAACCCTATACTTGTCAGCCTGTCTCCAAACAGTTTCAGACTGAGGCTCTACTCCCCCTTTAGCGCAGAAAAGTGTCACCGAACCATCGAGAACGCGAAGTGATCTTTCAACCTCTACAGTGAAATCAACGTGCCCTGGCGTATCAATAATATTTATCCTTGTTCCTTTCCATTGAGCAGTAGTCGCTGCAGAAGTAATTGTAATACCTCTTTCCTGTTCCTGCTCCATCCAGTCCATAGTCGCTGCGCCTTCATGAACCTCACCTATCTTGTGAACCCTTCCTGTGTAAAAAAGGATTCTCTCGGTTGTAGTGGTCTTGCCAGCGTCAATATGGGCCATAATCCCTATGTTTCTTGTATTCTCTAAACTGAATTGCCTGGGCATATTGCCCTCCTTTCTTTCACGACAGTTCTGAATAAAATTGTTCTTCTAATATTACCATCTGTAGTGTGCAAAAGCTTTGTTTGCTTCTGCCATCTTGTGAGTGTCTTCTTTCTTCTTGAAAGCTCCACCCGTGCTGTTGACAGCATCTAGAATCTCTGCCGCAAGCCTTTCTTTCATGGTTCTCTCGCTTCTAAGACGAGCATAGCCTACAAGCCACCTTAATCCCAAGGCTTGCCTTCTATCAGGGCGAACCTCGACAGGCACTTGATAAGTAGCTCCTCCAACCCTTCGAGCTTTTACTTCAAGCACAGGCATTACATTGTTGAGCGCCTGCTCGAAAACTTCCAAAGGATCTTTCCCCGTTTTGTCCCTGATGATGTCAAATGCTCCGTAGCAGATTTTCTGCGCGATTCCCTTCTTGCCATCCTTCATAATATTGTTTATGAGTTTGGTTACTATTTTGTCATTATACAAAGGATCAGGCAGAACATCTCTTTTTGGTATATGTCCTTTTCTTGGCACTTTACTTCCCTCCTTTTCATGATAATAGATATTATCATCGGTACTCGCTATTAAAGCGTCAGTGCGTAAGTATAATCTATATAAATTAAATTAACTTAGCACCATTTGTTTAATTAAAAACTACTTGCCTGTGGTAGCCTTTGCTGCAGAAGCCTTAGGTTTCTTGGCACCATACTTGGAGCGTCCTTGCATTCTTTTTGCAACACCCGCAGCGTCAAGCGTACCTCTTATAATGTGGTACCTTACACCAGGAAGGTCCTTTACCCTTCCACCTCTTATCAGAACAACACTGTGTTCCTGGAGGTTGTGTCCAATACCTGGAATATAAGCCGTAACTTCTATTCCGTTTGTGAGCCTTACCCTTGCAACTTTTCTTAATGCTGAGTTAGGCTTCTTAGGTGTTGTGGTCTTTACAACCGTACAAACGCCTCTTTTCTGCGGACAGCTGATATCAATGGGTTTTTTCTTTAAAGAGTTAAACCCTTTCTGAAGCGCAGGAGAAGTTGACTTATATTCAATATTTTTTCTTCCCTTCCTTACCAATTGGTTGAACGTTGGCATCAATACACCTCCTTTTCAAAAATATAAAAGTAGCATCATTAAAAATATCATATATATAGCACCTGTCAATAGACAGATAAACTATCACGTATATATTGCTTAATCTTCCAAAGTACAGGCAGCTGATGCTCCTACATCTATTCCACATGCCTTTCCCAATGTTTTCATGGAATCGACATATATCACAGACAATTTGTTCTTATCGCACAACAACTTTAATGGTTCTATGATCGCTGCATCTGCGTCTTTAGCTATAAAAACCCTCTTCGCCTTCCCATTTTCAACTGCTTTTATACATTGTTTAAGGCCAACAGCTTTTTTTGCGGTTTTAAGGCTTTCCAGCACTTTAGTCCCCCTCTCATAAAGACAAAAGTACAGTCCCATTTTACACACTGCATTATTTTATCACTGTGTTAAGAAATTTGTCAAGTCACTGACTGTACAGTTTTTTTATAGAAATCAATTAAATTTTTGTATCTATATGCAACTTCATCAACTATCTTTTCCCAGGATTTAGGTATTGTTAGTGCTGCATTTTTAGCTACTTCTGATCTTTTATTGATGTCTAATAATGCTTCTTTTATTGTTCTTGAAAAAACATCTGCATCACAAGACGACAAATATCCATTGTAGTTATGTTGTATACCTTCCGCAGCATTTGTATTTTCTATTACAACGCTTGGGCATCCACATGCCGCTGCTTCACGCACAACAAGAGGCGCATTGTCATATATGGATGGAAAGATAAATAAATCAGCTTGCTCATATATTTTTTTTAACTCGCTTCTTTGCCCTATCTTTCCAGTAAATTTGAACATATCTTTCATATCGAGCTGCTCAACCATTCTTTCAATTTCTTTTCTATCACAGCCTTCTCCTACCATCGTCATATTAAAATTAACACCTTGAGATTTTAATATTTTCAAGGTTTCGATCAAGAAAGGCAAATTTTTATGAATAACTAACTGTCCTACATATAAAAGGTTGTATGTTATGTTTTTATTTTTTCTGGATTCATTAATCCTTCTTTGATAATTTTGTGCAATAATATCTACGTCTACTTCAAAATCTGTGCCGTTTTCTACTATTTCTATATCGCCTTTGTATCCGTATTCCTTTAATGTGTTGGCAGTTGAGTTATTGACAGTCCACACCTGATCTACACAATTGAAAAAATCAACCACTTTTTTTAATGCCATTTGCGCCAATCTTTCACTTTTTAATACTGCCTTAAAATCTTCATAAAACTTTGAGTGAAATGTAGCTACAATTGGTATATCCCTTTGTCTTGCTATTCTAAGTGCATATCTGCCGGAACTAAAAGGGCTGTGAGCATGAATAATGTCAAAATCAATCTCACTTAATCTTCTTCTAAATTTTAAATCAGCGGAAGGCACCCCGGCTCTGTACGGTTTCCTTTTTGGTACAGGAACAGAATAATATCTTAATACTTCAAATTCTTCATTATCAATATATCCGGGAAACTTAGGCGTAACTGCCACACTTTTGCCGTACTTTCTGTTAAGCCATAATGTATAATTTTTTACGGTATTTGCAACCCCGTCTGCAATTGGTGAGAAAGATTCATTAAATTGGGCAGTGCAGATAAACATATATCACTACCTCCTTATTATATTATAAATCTCTTTCTGAACGGGTAAAACTAATTAAAACAACAGGAAGAAAACGCTTTGTAAAATACATTTCCTTCCTGTGTTTATTTATCAGTCAAACCCTTTTTATTCTGTTGCTCCAGCTACTGTAATGCTAATGTCTTTGTATCTGCTCATTCCTGTTCCTGCAGGTATCAATTTTCCGATAATAACGTTTTCTTTGAGTCCTACAAGAGGATCTACTTTACCTTTTATAGCCGCTTCGGTAAGTACTCTGGTTGTCTCCTGGAATGATGCAGCAGAAAGGAAAGATTCCGTTGCAAGAGAAGCCTTGGTTATACCTAATAGAGCTACCTTGCCTGCAGCTGGCCTTAATCCTTCTTTAACCGCTCTTTCGTTCTCCTGTTCAAACGCAAACACATCAACCAGTCCTCCTGGAAGGAGGTTTGTGTCGCCAGGCTCCTCAACTTTTATCTTTCTCATCATCTGTCTTATTATAATCTCTATATGCTTGTCATTTATGTCAACACCCTGCATTCTGTAAACTTTCTGGACTTCCTGCAGCAGATATGACTGTACGGCTCTTGCACCTTTTATCTTGAGTATATCCTGCGGGTTTACAGAACCTTCAGTAAGCTCATCACCAGGCTCCACAATGTCTCCATCATTTACTTTAATTCTAGATCCAAAAGGAATAGAATATGTTTTGGATTCGCCTTCGGGAGATGTAATTACTACCTCTCTCTTAGCTTTGTTTTGCCCAACTTTAACCACACCGCCTATTTCTGATATTATTGCAAGTCCCTTTGGCTTTCTTGCTTCAAACAATTCCTCAACACGCGGCAAACCTTGTGTTATGTCATCTCCGGCAACTCCTCCGGTGTGGAAAGTTCTCATAGTAAGCTGTGTTCCGGGCTCACCGATTGATTGTGCGGCAATTATTCCAACTGCTTCACCTACGTTTACTTCTTCTCCGGTTGCAAGGTTAATTCCATAACACTTAGCACAAACGCCATATTGAGAACGACATGTGAGTACAGATCTTATTTTAACTTTCTTAATTCCGGACTTCACAATTTTGTCAGCCAGCTGATCGGTTATTTTGCTGTCTGCAGGCACAATCACCTCGCCTGTGGATGGATTTACAACAGGCTCTATTGTAAATCTGCCTGTAATTCTTTCAGCGAGGCCCTCGATTACTTCTCCTGAATCTGTAATATCTGAAACCTCTATTGTGCTCGTAGTGCCGCAATCTATTTCTCTAACAATAACATCCTGG
>Ga0308398_1001568_pt1 | contig 12126 bp, 8 predicted proteins | sample Hotspr20SampleT9_FD_202360 | JGI IMG/M metagenome (GOLD analysis project Ga0308398, IMG submission 202360) | Hot spring phototrophic mat microbial communities from Mushroom Spring, Yellowstone National Park, Wyoming, United States - 20051001_T9 ...
TATGCTCAATCCTGTTTTCTTCCATGCGGCGCCTATATACTCTCCTCCAAGCTCACCTGTGACATATGTCCCTATAGCTTTTATGACAGCTCTTGTTCCTGATTCCCCGGCATCAATATCCTGTTTGATATTGATTAATGCTTCAGCAGGAGACATCACATACTCGCTTGCTCCTCCTGTAAGCACAGCCAAACCGGCTCTTCCTGCCATTCCTGCCCATGTTCTTCCTGTAGCAACATCAATGCCGCTTTCAACAAGCGTATTGGATACTATACTGATATTTTTTGCATCATTCCACAGATCTATAATATCAGCCTTAAAGCCTGACAAAATGCCCGAACCCCTGTCTGTTGCACCTTTTATTCCATAAACTCCTTCAATCAGATTTTTGGCTTCATCTTCACCCATTGTTCTGCCTGTTTGCCTTCCTATCACAACTTTTGCTATATTCTTGGCTTTTTCTTGAAGTTCCTGTGTCGGTATTTTCATATTGTTCAAGTCATTTATCAGCTTGTCAATATTGCCCATGACGTCGCCAACTCCAGGTGCCGGAGGTTCAATGCCGTAAGCCTGGTTGCGGATTTTTTGGATAGAATCAAGCAGGTTGGAGCGTATTTTCTGTTGTCTTGCAAAATCATCCATAAATTTGTCAAATTCCGTATCTCGTGTTTCCAGCTTATGCCTTTGACTATCAATAAAAGCCTTATCTTTTTCAAAATTCGGCAATACATCTTTTGTATATCTATTCATATCAAACTCATTTCCACTTTCAGTGTTATGCCATTTGCCTGTTTCAGGATCATAGGCAATATCTGCGGTCCTACCCGTATGGTCAACCTTTACAGTCATTGTCTGCTGTCCAAAGCTTTTTTCAATAGTAGAAATTTCTTTTATCTTATTATTTAGATATTCTATATACTCTTTATATTCCCCGTGAAGCTGCTTTGTTCTGGGATCATTGGGGTCTGCGGATTTAATGGACTCTTCAAGATTCTTAAGCCACTCCTCCCTCTCTGCTTCAAGTTTATCCTTTTCACTTTGAGCAATTGTTTTTACGGCATCATACGGATTTTCTCCGTTGTTTTCGTCCTGTCCGGCATAATCTTTATCAGCTCCGCTATTATCCTGATCAAATTCATTTTCACTTCCGCTGCTGTCTTCTGATTCTTCAGTATTGCCGTATTCATTCTCCGAATCGTATTGTTTGCCGCTTGGTACATAATCTGCTCCTCCGGGTTTCTCATTGTCACCGATTGAGAAAGGATCATCGTCGGGTTCATCGCTATTTGCCAATGCATCGCCAAGCATAATCCATGCAAGTGTTTCTTTGCTTACACCCGGATACTTGGCTGCATACCAGGCCGGAGAATACTTTCTTATTCCTTTTTTGGCAAGCTCAATGTCCAGCAGCTCATCTTCTGAGAGTGTCTTCCTGATAGCTTCCTGAATAACATGTGCAATTACACCTGCAAGAGGAGGGAACAACATTCCCGCAGCTGCCTGAGCAGCAGAAGCCGGTCCGGGTACATTGCCGACAGAACCGGTAGATTTCCCAAGTGCGGCAATTACAAATGCCGGTAGTTCTTTGGAACGCATATTGCCTTTTCCTGCAATACTGTACGTGTTATAATCGTTCCCTTGCTTTTTGCTTATCCTTTCATACGTCGCAGTTCCTGCTATATTTATCGAAGGCCTAAGTCCCGGAGGATTTTCCAGTACAATCAGAGCCATAACACCCACTTTTGCTTTGTAAGGCAAATCTTTTAAGTCAACAGAAAGATTAAACATTGCCTCAGCCTTGTTTTCTTCTCTTTTTGCTACTTTGCAAAGCTGTGAAAAAGGCATTCCTTCATATTTGCCTATTACTTCTATGGATTGCCCTTTGTCAATCACAGTCAGCTCAAAATTTTTAAGATCAAATGTGCTTTCGCCCCCTGATACGGTTCCCATAAGCGTGCTCTTTTTATATACGTCAATATTTGCCATGTAAGTGCCAGTAAAATCATACATCTCCGGTTTTGCCGGTACGGCCTGGACCAGAAAATCAGGATTTCCTTCTTTGTCGTACGATAAAATAGATGGATCAGATATTTTTAAATAATATTTGCCCTGAGGCAAAATTACTTTTGCATTTGCAACCCAGAAAGCATTGGGCACTTTGGCAAATGCAGCTCCTGATGCTCTTATTCCGGCTTTAACATTGCCTTTAGAGTCTACTATGGCTATAATGCCCGGTAAAGCTCCTAACCCTTTATTAATAGTATTTAGAATGATTTTTTCAATTTTCATCTTCTCTTTAAGCTCAAATTCCATAGGAAGTTGTTTTTTTGATTCAGTAAGGCTGTCCTTATTTTCTTCATCCACACTCACGAATATATTTTTATCAGCATTTATTTCATCTATTTCTTTCTGCAATTCATTGTTGCCAAAACTAACTTCTTTTTTTGAAGCATCATTGCCTTCTTTTTCTGTTTTATTGCCTTTTTCTTTTTCTTTTGAATTTTTATCGTCCCATATATCCGGCTCATTATATTTTTCAAGTTCTTTTTCATATTTAAGCCATGCTCTATAATCAATCCCCTTAATAAGCATAGCACCTTTAAGACCTGCGCTTTTATCCCTTATCATGCCTTCCGGCAAGTTTATTTCTGCCAAATATTCCCCCGGTGGCAGGATTATTTCCGAAGGGATAACTACATCCTGAACATTTTCGTCAATACTGATACTCTGAGCATTATGTATATAAATAAAATCACAAGGCTTTGCATTGCTAAGAACTTCTCCTTCTCCATCCACAGCTGCATCATCATTAGTTTTAATTCTCAAAGCTTCATCGTTTTTATCTTGAACATTTGCATAAGCATGTGATTGCAATTTTATAACCGGATATTTGTCTGCTTCTGCCATTCCAAAAACATTTCCTGAAGAATCTTTAAACGTTATGGTCAGAAAAGGAATGTCGTTTGTTAAATCAACGATATAAGGTATATAAATACCCTTGATAATTGTTTTGGAAGAAACTTTTATCTTTGAAACAGGATATTTTTTAACAGATTCGCCGGTATCTTCATCTGCAATAACAGAAAAATCCTGCTCATATTTGCCCAAATATTTCACAATAAGCCGGTTCACACCATCGATATCCATATGTTGCGTAGACCAGCTGCCATTCTTATATATAACTTTTTCAAACGGGGACTTCGGAGGCTTTATTTTTTTCTTGCCATCTGCCAAAGCAAACGAAGAAGGCATAAGACAAAACACAAGCAAAATTACCGCAAAAATTAAGAAACAGCACCTTGAGTATTTTCTGTTCTTTCCCCAATATTTAAATGACGCATATCTTGATGTCATGATGCCCTACCTCCTAATAAAACTTTAAGCAAATTCACGATACCTTCGGCATACATTGGCACTCTGGAAAGAAAACCAATTGAAAAGATCCACATTGTAGAAAAAATCCATGAAATCACTGATGATGCTATAGTGTTTTTTATCTGCTGTTTCCCTCTTATTTTGCCTATTTCAATAGATGCGGAAGCTCCGGCAGTCATAATGCCTGCGGAAACAAACGCCGCTGTAGCGGACCAATTCATGGCAAACACAGCAAGCAAAGCCATAGCACAAAAAGGGACTATAAAAACCATGCCTTTTTCAACTGATGAAGATATGGCATTCTTGCCATACTCTGAAATAACATCTGAATTTAGAGCTTTTAAAACCATTTTGATAAATGTTCTGAATAAATATCCGAAAAACAGTCCTATCAAAGCTCCAAACACTATATTTGAAATATTGTACTTATCGGCAGGATTTGCATATGCCGAAATCCCAAATCCTATAAAGCATAGTTTTATAATAAACCTGATAATAATTGAATGGCTTGAAGTTTTTACAACAATATCTGAACCGCCGCCCACTGCTACACCCCCATAAAATTCATGCAATCAATTGCAAATTCCTTCAACGTGTTTTTATATGCTTCCAAAAATTGACCAGGAAAACAATACTGCTATACCTGCAAGAACTGAAAGGAAAACTGCAAGAATTGTTTTCCCTGCTGTCATCTCACGGATGCAGGAAATAATCGGTCCGGTAGCCCATAATACACCTGTAACTCCAAATGCCACAGCTGTCCTCCACCCTAAAACCAGTGAAAAAATTATGCCCAAAGCTCCATAAACCAAAGCACCGCTGTAGCTCAGACAAAAAGTAGAAATCGCCCATACCGGACTTTTGTCTGTCCTGAAAATTTTTAATATCAGCCATATCACAGCTCCTAAAAATGGTATCAATATTGAACCATAAGCGACTCCCGAAATTGCAGATAAAACCACAAACGCAATGCCTTTTTGTCCCGTCTTGTACAAATCCAGAGCAGTTTGCAAGAAAAAAAGAGCAAACGCCACTGCAGACACACATATTGAAAAAATCCACGGTATTTTGGCAGCTGCGGATTTTAGCACCGCGGCCGGATTGATCATCATCAGTATTATTGTTTTAAAACCAGGACCCAGACCAGACCTCATATATTTTACCCCCAGCAATAATATGATTTGCTTGCTCCGGCGAAATGTTTTTCAACAAGAGCAAATAACATTCAAACAATAAAATTCCAATATATTAAACATTAAATTATATTAAGGCAAATAGCAACATAAATAGTTTAATTGTCACTGACATTTAATTGTCACATAATAGTGACATTACATCATTAATGTGTTACAATCTAATTAGTTTTCACTGAAAAACTGCTTGTGTTAAAGTCTTGCTGCAATTCGCCTTTCCAGCGAAAGCCTGCGTTTTTCAAGTTTAACTTTTTGAAGGGGGCGGTATATTTTGTTTCATCAAAGATTGGATAATTTAATGAAAACATTGCAAATTTCCAACAATCAGCTTGCAAAGCATTTATGCCTTGATGCGTCTCTTATCAGCCGTTGGCGAACCGGCAAGCGTACTCCGCCGAAAAATAGCACATATATTCAAAAAATTGCTTGTTATTTCTGTGAACATGCTAAAATGGATTATCAAAAAGCCGCTATGTGTGAAATAATAGGAATTCCTTCAATCCCTTCAAAAAATGATGTTCAGCTCTCCCAACTATTATACAGCTGGCTTTGTTGTGATATGGTTCCTGATTCCAGAATAATTGATAAACTCATAAGCAATATCGGCACATTAAATGCCGATGATTCCTTTGCAGAAAATACAAGCGATATACCTTGGAGCAATAATATTCCCAAAGGATCGCCTATGCATTGCGAAGTGTTCTACGGAATGAGCGGAAAACAGAAAAGCGTAAGCACATTCCTTTACCAAGTCTTAAAAGCAAGCATACCCTGTACTTTGCTTTTGTACAGTGATGAAGACATTGGTTGGATATCTTCGGATAGGGAATTCACAATTGAGTTTATCAATCTTCTGCGTGAAGTTATAAAAAAGAAAAACAGGATAAAAATAATTCACACATTAAGCAGGGACATGTCTGAAATGTTTTCTGCTATTGACTTCTGGCTTCCTTTATATATTACAGGAGCTGTAGAACCTTACTTCTGTCCTAAATATAAAGAACACTATTTCAAAAGAACAATGTTTATAGCTCCCGGTACAGCCGCTGTTGTCTCCACTACCCTATCAGGCTGCCAGCAAAATGCTCCTAATATTTTCAGCATGGATCAAAAATTCATTGACTCACTTTCATATGAGTTTGAACAATACCTTTCCATTTGCCGACCGCTAATGAACATATTTACATGGGAACATATAGCAGAATATTCCAAAACAAAAAATGAATTTGAAAAGCACTCTGCAGATTGTTTTATCCTTTCAGATACCCTTACTTTAGTAACAATGCCTGAAGACGTATATGCTGACATTTATATGCCATCTATTTCATCCGTCAAAGCAAAACAAAGAATTTTATCCGATTTCAAAACCCGATGCAGATTTTTTGAATCAAATATTCAAAAAAATAAATATATTGAGATAATATCACTTCCTTCTCTGGAAGAAGCAAGAGCAGGCAATGCACATGCCAGCTTATGCCCTGTTCCATTGACAAATAGTGTACATCAAATCAATCCTTCAGCATACAACGCAGATAGCTATAAAAAACATGTCCGGCATATAATTAAGCTGTTGACCAAATATGATAACTACAACCTTTATATATGCCGGAAAAATCTGATAAATGATGTGACTTTGAATGTAAAAGACGATACAGGCGTAATAGTTGAAAAAACAACTCCCCCTTTCTCTGCATTTGCTTTTAGCCATCAGAATATGACTAACGCTTTCTACTACTATGTCCAGGATTTTATAAACAGTATCCCACATAGCGAACGCAACAAAAAAAGTGTTATAGATAAATTGAAAATATTAGTGGATGAACAATAATAAACACTACTATTTTGTTTTTGCTGAGAAACTTCTTTCGCTTCCGGAAATAGCTTTATAAGCATGATAAGAACTTCTGACCAAGGGGCCCGATGCTGCATGTTTAAACCCTAAACAATAGCATAATTCTTCATAACTTTTAAAAACATCAGGATGAATATATTCCACAACAGGATGATGTTTTTTTGAAGGCGAAAGGTACTGGCCAAGCGTCACAAAATCACAAGAAATACTTCTTAAATCTTTAAGGACTGCTTCCACTTCTTCTTTTTTCTCGCCTAACCCAAGCATAATGCCAGATTTGGTATATATGGAATTGCATATCTCTTTTACCTTCTTTAAAACATATAATGATCTTTCATATTTAGCCTGTGGTCTTACTTCAGGATACAAAGACGGCACTGTTTCAACATTATGATTTATTATCTCGGGTTTTGCTTCAACCACATGAGATATGCTGTCGTCATTGCCCTGGAAATCTGGTATTAAAACTTCTATAACCACATCAGGATTTTCGGCGCGCACTTGTTTTATAACATTGTGAAACTGTGCTGCCCCTCCATCTGGCAAATCATCCCTGGTGACAGAAGTTATTACAACATGTTTAAGCCCAAGTGTATTAACTGCTTTTGCAATATTATATGGCTCCTCCTCATCGACACACTGAGGGATATTTTTTTCAACATTGCAGAACGTGCAATTTCTTGTGCAGTTTTTGCCTAATATCATGAACGTAGCTGTTTTATTGCAAAAGCATTCCATAAGATTAGGGCACGCGGCCTCTTCGCAGACGGTATGAAGTGAAAGCTTTCTCAAAAGAGATGTTACTTCATCGATTTTTTCTATATCCTGAGACTTTATTTTTAACCATTCCGGCTTCGGTTTGTACATTTATTTTCAACCTTTCCTAAAATATCTTGTACTTTTTTCCAAGTTGGCTTAACATTGAATATCTTTGCAAGATACTGAACTACTATTTGATTCATTTTTTCAAAATCCTGTTTCTTCCCCAAAAGCTTTTCCAATGAGGCAACTCCTTTGTCGGATATGCCACAAGGTACTATCCATTTAAAATGTTCAAGATTGGTATTTACATTAAACGCAAAACCATGCATGGTTACCCATTGCTTAACAGCAATGCCTATTGCTGTAATCTTTTCGTCTCCGACCCACACTCCTGTGTATTTTTTTTCATCATAATGCGCTTCTATGCAGAATTCATTTTTTAACAATTCAATAAAAATATTTTCTATATTCCTTATAAATAATTTTATATCCTTACCATAATTATTCAGGTCAAAAATGGGATACCCCACTATCTGTCCCGGTCCGTGATAGGTTACATCGCCGCCTCGCGTAACTTCATATACGGATACACCTTGCTTCCTTAAATAATCGGCAGGAACTATGATGTTTTCCTGTTTCCCGCTTCTGCCAATAGTTATTACCGGTTCATGCTCAACTAATATTAGAGTATCCAGTATTAACATGTTTTTTCTAAGTTCATGCAAAGCCAGCTGTATTTCAAGAGTTTTGGCATAATCCATTCTCCCAAGGTTGCAGACAAATATCTCCATAGCGCTCCTCGTTAAATATCTTTTTATGATGATTATACAATGCGCAGGTTTATTGTTCAATATAATATTTCACAAATAATAAACTGCCTGTCAACTGTAACAGCCTGTCTGATGGACGCATTGCCAAAAGATGCATGAACCCTGGCTTTTAATATAACCTGATATCTGGTTTTTTTTTCTCCTGCATCAGCAATTGAAGTAAAATATGACATGCAAGCCGAATAATCAGGGTTTAACTTTATATATATGGAAGGCCCTCCGCGATAAATAATCCCGAGTCCTAAAAGTTTTGAAAGAGGAACCGGTATTGCAATAGTGTCTGAATTAGTAAGTTTGGTTAAAATTTCTTTTGATATATCTGTACACAATCTATTTAAATATATAGAATTGATTATTACACTATGTGACTCATTTTCAGCATTAAATCGTTGCTTTATTATATCTTCTGCAGTAATGCTTCTAAAATGTTCATCTAAAGTGCTAGATATATAATCGTCAACTTTTCTGTATATTAAATCGCTCGCATCTCTAAGGGCAGCATCTTGAAAAGCAGGCAGAAATAGATATTTGCATGCAAAAACAAGTGCAGTTGCCATAAGCATAGATGCAACTCTTGCAAGCATGCCTTTCATGCCATATACGTATCTTGCTTTTATGTACCTGCACCTTCTTAATGCAGCCGATTTCCTCAAAATATATCACCTTGCTTTTATTAATATTTCTGATATATTTTACAGCATTATTTTTTATATTGTCATAATATTCAGGATAAAAATGATATGTGACTTGTCAATAATTATGTTATAATAATATTTGCCTTATATAGCTATAATTTAACTTGTTGTGCCGGCTTGTATTTTAGCGAAGCACATTAGCGTGAAGTAAATTTGAAGATGGAGGTTTATCATGTCGTTTAAAATAAATAAACCATTTAAAGTATTTTCAGGAGTATTTAAAGTATTTATAATAGCAGTGCTGATAGTAATGTTTTCAGGGGCAGGACTTCTTGCCGGAGCAATGTTTGGTTTTATTAAGACCGCACAGCCTATAAAAGAAGATGACCTTGAGATTAAAATTCAAACAACGTTCATTTATGACGAAGCAGGAAATAAGATAGCAGAACTAACGGGATTTGACAATAAAAATAGAGAACTTGTGAAGTACAAAGACATTCCCGAATTTCTCAAACAAGCATTTGTTGCTGTTGAAGACGAACGTTTTTTTGAACATAGAGGGGTAGACATCAAAAGAACCCTAAGCGCTGCTATCAGCTTTATAACAACAGGCGGAAATGCATCTCATGGAGGAAGTACAATAACCCAGCAGGTTGTTAAAAACATAACCGGAAATACGACAGTCAGCTTGCAAAGGAAGATACAAGAACAATGGAACGCCATACAGCTTGAAAGAAAACTAAATAAATGGCAGATTCTCGAACTTTATATGAATATAATTTACATGGGCAATAGCTATTATGGAGTGCAGTCAGCTTCAAAGGCATATTTTGGCAAGCCGGTCAAAGACCTCTCTCTGGCTGAATGTGCATTATTAGCCGGCATAACCAACAGCCCTGCCAAATATAATTTGTTTACTGAAAAAGGAAGAAAAAACGCAAAAGAGAGGCAAGAAATCATCCTCGCTCTTATGCTCAAGCAAGGCAAAATATCAAAAGAGCAATATGAGCAAGCCTTGAAAGAAAAGCTGTATTTTATGGATAAGCCGGAAACTGAAAAAGGTATTAAGATACACAGCTATTTCGTTGACCAGGTTATAAATGACGTCATTAAAGATTTAATGAGCGAAAAAAACATATCAAGAGAAGAAGCAATCAGAAGAGTATATAATAATGGACTTAGAATATACACTACTCAAAACCCGGAAATACAGTCTGCTGTTGATGAGGTTTTTACAAACCCTGAGTTTCAGAACACAACAAGCAGGGATGCTGTCAAACTTGGCGAAAAGCCTCAAGCTTCCATTGTTATAATTGACCCTTATACCGGACAGGTTAAAGCCATGTACGGCGGTTTGGGAGAAAAAAATGCAAATCAAACATTAAACAGGGCTACTCAAGCAAAAAGACAGCCCGGCTCCAGCATTAAACCTTTATCTGTCTATGCGCCTGGTATTGACACAGGTTCTGTTACGCCAGGTACGATTATTGATGACGTTCCAGTATATATGGATACAACCGGCAAGAATAAGGATAGACCTTATCCTAAAAACTACGACTTGAGATACGCAGGTCTTACTTCAATACGAAATGCAATTAAAAACTCCGTAAACGTAGTCGCTGCAACTGTATTAAGGGACTATACACGTCCTGATATATCAATACAGTATCTGTCAAAAGTTGGCATAGACAGGCAAAAAGAAAGAAATATAGCTGCTCTCGCACTTGGCGCCTTTTACGAAGGTATTAATACCTATCAGCTTGCCGCGGCATATCAGCCTTTTGTTAACAAAGGATTATTTTATGAACCGGCCACTTACACAAAAGTAACTGACAGCTCAGGCAAATTGGTAATGGAGAAAAAACAAAATACAATTCCTGTCTATAAAGAAGCGACTGCTTTCATAATGACAGAATTGATGAAAGAAGTTGTAAAGCCTAGAAATTCCACATATCCATTTGCAGGTACTGCAGCAAGATATGGTACGATAAAAAATGCAAAAGGGCAGTTAATCCCTTCCGCAGGTAAAACAGGTACTACAAGCGATAATATAGATAAATGGTTTGTAGGCTATACTCCTTATTATGTTTCGGCAGTATGGTACGGGTATGATAATAAAATAAAGCCCATTACCATTCCTTCTGCGGAAAGATCTCAAGCTCTAAAAATCTGGCAAGATGTAATGTTAAAAGTGCATAAAAATCTTGAGCCAAAAGATTTTAACCCTGAGCCTTCCGATATTGTAAAAAAACGCATTTGCATTTATTCCGGGAAAATAGCTACAGATTTGTGTTCAAGAGACCCAAGGGGTAATGCAGCCATTGAAGAATATTTTATAAAAGGGACAGAGCCTAAGGATGACGATCTGTGTGATGTCCATGTCGAAGCAACAGTATGCAAAGATTGTACGGATGTATGGGGAAGGAATCTGCTGGCAGGCATATATTGCCCGCCTGAATCAAGAATTACAAAAGTATTTATTCAAAGAAAAGTACCTTATATCCCTGTGGATCCTCATGATCCATCGCTTAAAAGCTGGATTCCCAGTGATTTTATATATGAATTGCCTGCAGGAGAATACTGTACTAAACATACTTCTTATTCATCTAATTCGTATAACAGCAGCAATAACAACACTCCTCAAAATAATAATCTGCCTTCTCCTAACGTTTATGAGTTTGATGATCTGGAAAACGAGGGGAACTAAATACTTACTGCCTGAAAAACTTATAGAAAAAGGGCTCCTGTTAATAAGAGCCCTTTTATTACGCAGGCAACAGCAGGCCTTAAGAAAAGTTACTTGCCTGCAAGCTGTCTTTCAGCCATAGCGATCATCTTCTTGACCATATTCCCTCCGACTTTGCCTGCATCCCTGGAAAGAAGGTCGCCATTATAACCTTCCTTAAGGTTTACTCCCACCTCTGCTGCTGTTTCATACTTAAGCCTGTCAAGAGCGTTTTGTGCTTCTGGTACTACCTTTTTATTTCGTGCCATTTGCAACCACCACTCCTTCAGACAAAATATCGCAAGAAATATTGATATCTTCTTGCGATATTATTATTTACATAACAAAAAAATTTATGCCGGGATAAAATTATCTTTTATCCATAATTTTTCATCAATCAAAGTTTTACAAAATTATTCTCTAATCTGACCATCACCAAAAATTACATATTTTATTGTAGTCAACTCTTTTAACCCCATCGGTCCTCTCGCATGAAGCTTCTGGGTACTTATTCCTATTTCCGCGCCGAAACCAAATTCAAAACCATCTGTGAATCTTGTAGAAGCGTTTACATAAACAGCAGCAGCATCTACTTCTTGCGTAAATTTCCTTGATTTTGAATAGCTTGACGTAACAATAGCTTCAGAATGTTTTGAACCATATTTGTTTATATGGTTTATTGCTTCGTCAATGCCTGCCACGACTTTTACGGCTAATATATAATCAAGATATTCGGTATACCAGTCTTCTTCTT
>Ga0308398_1001578_pt1 | contig 12079 bp, 5 predicted proteins | sample Hotspr20SampleT9_FD_202360 | JGI IMG/M metagenome (GOLD analysis project Ga0308398, IMG submission 202360) | Hot spring phototrophic mat microbial communities from Mushroom Spring, Yellowstone National Park, Wyoming, United States - 20051001_T9 ...
ATTTTTAGGTTGGAGACATGTTCCTATAGATGATTCCATGCTGGGACCTTCTGCAAAATCATCCATGCCTTGCATTATGCAAGCTTTTATCCAACGTTCTTCATCAATCAGAGAACATATGGAATTTGAAAGAAAACTTTATGTTATAAGAAGAAGAGCTGAAAAACTCATAAGATACGGAGAAAATTCGGATTTCTATAACAACTCATTCTATATTGCAAGTCTTTCAAGCAGAACCATAGTCTATAAAGGCATGCTTTTGGCTGAACAAGTTGATCATTTTTATAAAGACCTTTCTGACGAGAGCTATACCTCAGCATTGGCTCTTGTGCATTCACGCTATAGTACGAATACTTTTCCAAGCTGGGAAAGAGCTCATCCAAACAGATATATTATCCATAACGGTGAAATCAATACCCTTAGAGGCAACGTCAACTGGATGTTTGCAAGACAATCTAAATTTCAATCAGAGTTATTTGGTGATGATCTAAAAAAAGTCCTCCCTGTCATAAATTCAGATGGCAGTGACTCAGCTATGTTTGATAATTGCCTTGAATTTTTATCACTCGCCGGGCGGTCTCTTCCTCATGCAATGATGATGATGATTCCTGAACCTTGGTCTAAAGATCATACCATGAGTGAAGAAAAAAGAGCTTTTTATGAGTATCACAGCAATCTAATAGAGCCGTGGGATGGACCGGCTGCAATCGCTTTTACCGATGGCACCCAGGTAGGTGCAGTGCTTGATAGAAATGGTCTCCGCCCTGCACGCTATTATGTTACTTCTGATGATATGGTTATATTAGCATCAGAAGTCGGTGTATTGGATATTGATCCTAAAAAAGTAGTACTTAAAGAACGTCTCCGTCCCGGGAAAATGCTTCTTATTGACACAAAAGAAGGACGTATCATATCTGATGAAGAGATAAAACATAAATATGCTTCCGAATATCCATATAAAGAATGGCTTAAAAAATATCAGGTAAACTTAAGCCATCTTCCCGACTATTATCATGAAACAGAGAAAGATCCAGAAAAGATACTTATATTGCAAAAAGCTTTTGGTTACACTTTTGAGGATCTTAAAACTACTATTCTGCCAATGGCCAAAGATGGAGTTGAACCTATTGGTTCCATGGGTATTGATACTCCTCTTGCAGTACTTTCAGATAAACCTCAGCTTTTATATAATTATTTTAAACAACTTTTTGCACAAGTAACAAATCCGCCTATAGATGCAATCAGAGAAGAAATAGTAACAGGAACTGAAGTTTTCATGGGTTCAGAAGGAAATCTTCTTGATCATAACCCCGAAAGCTGCAGACAATTTAAACTTGACACTTTTATTATGACAAACGGTCAGCTTGAGAAAATAAAAAATATTGACGCAGAGGGTTTCAAAAGTGTAGTTATTCCGATACTTTATAAAGCAAGCGAAGGCGGCAAAGGACTGGAGAACGCACTCGAAGAGTTATTTAAAAATGCAGATGAAGCATATAAGCAAGGAGCTAATATATTAATCCTTTCAGATAAAGGGGTCAGCAGAGAATACGCTCCCATACCGGCATTGCTGGCTGTTTCAGCTCTTCACCACCATCTCATAAGAAATTGTACACGCACGCAAGCAAGCATAGTGCTTGAATCGGGAGAACCTAGAGAAGTGCACCACTTTGCATGTTTATTGGGATATGGAGTTTCTGCAGTAAATCCATACCTCGTATACTCATCCATTATAGATCTCATCAATGCAGGATTTTTAACAGATATAACAGCTCATGAGGCTGTGAAGAAATATATAAAAGCTGTAACCAAAGGCGTTGTTAAAATATTGTCAAAAATGGGCATTTCAACAATACAAAGCTACCAAGGTGCCCAAATATTTGAAGCAGTTGGTTTAAACAAATCTCTCATAGATAAATATTTTACATGGACTCCTTCAAGAATAGAAGGTGTAGGTCTTGAAGAAATAGCTAAAGAAACGGGAATGAGGCATTTCAAAGCCTTTGACCCTCGTGCTCCAAGGAGCCTTCCTCTTGATTCAGGAGGACAGTTTCAATGGAAAAAAGATGGCGAATACCATATGTATAATCCTGAAACCATACACAAACTTCAAGTAGCATGTCGTACCGGAAGCTATGAGGTATTTAAGCAATACTCTAAATTAATAAACGAACAATCCCACCAGATAAGTACCCTAAGAGGATTGCTCAAATTTAAAAGCGCAACTTCACCAATACCAATAGATGAAGTTGAATCTGCAGAATCAATAGTTAAACGTTTCAAAACCGGTGCAATGTCTTATGGCTCGATAAGTCAGGAAGCTCATGAATGCCTTGCAATTGCCATGAATAGAATTGGCGGAAAAAGCAATACCGGAGAAGGCGGTGAAGATCCTGCACGCTATATTCCAGACGAGAACGGAGACTCGCGGTCAAGTGCGATAAAACAAGTTGCATCAGGAAGATTTGGTGTTACAAGTCAATATCTTGTTAATGCCAAGGAAATACAAATCAAAATGGCTCAAGGCGCAAAGCCAGGCGAGGGTGGTCAGCTCCCCGGCAAAAAAGTTTATCCCTGGGTTGCACGTACAAGACATTCGACTCCAGGTGTAGGTCTTATATCTCCACCGCCCCATCATGATATTTATTCAATAGAAGACCTCGCACAGCTCATATATGATTTAAAAAACGCAAACAGACATGCAAGAATAAGCGTCAAGCTTGTTTCTGAAGTTGGAGTGGGAACTATTGCGGCAGGTGTGGCAAAAGGACGCGCAGACGTAATTCTTATAAGCGGATACGATGGAGGAACAGGAGCTTCTCCAAGAACAAGCATAAAACATGCAGGATTGCCATGGGAGCTTGGTCTCGCTGAAACACATCAGACTCTTGTGATGAATAATCTCAGAGACAGAGTTGTTCTGGAAACAGATGGCAAGCTTATGACAGGCCGGGATGTTGCTATAGCGGCATTGCTTGGCGCAGAAGAGTTTGGTTTTGCTACAGCCCCTCTTGTAGCTATGGGATGCGTTATGATGAGGGTATGCAATCTTGATACATGTCCTGTTGGAATAGCTACGCAAAATCCTGAACTTAGAAAGAAATTTTCTGGCAAACCGGAACATGTAATAAATTTCATGTACTTTATTGCCCAGGAGCTGAGGGAAATAATGGCTATGCTTGGCATAAAGACTATTAATGAAATGGTTGGCAGAACAGATTTGCTTGAAGTCGACCATTCTAAAACAAACTGGAAAAGCAAAAATATAGACCTTTCCTCCATACTCCACAATCCTTCTGTTCCAACAGGAAGAGCAATATACTGCATACAGAAGCAAAATCATGGATTGGAAAAAACTCTTGACATGCGCATATTGCTTGATATCTGCAAACCGGCATTGGAGAAGGCAAAGAAAGTAAAGGCAGAACTTCCTGTAAAAAATACTGACCGTGCCGTAGGAACTATACTTGGCAGCGAAATAAGCAGAAAATATGGAGGACAGGGTTTGCCTGACGGTACAATAAGCCTGAAATTTACAGGCTCGGCCGGGCAGAGCTTCGGAGCTTTTGTTCCTAAAGGTATGGAACTAATCCTTGAAGGTGACGCTAATGATTATATAGGGAAAGGTTTATCAGGAGGAAGGATCGTGGTGTATCCTCCAAAGCAGTGCTCTTTTGAACCTTCTAATAATGTAGTTGTAGGAAATGTAGCCTTTTATGGAGCCACCTCAGGAGAAGCGTATATTTGTGGTGCAGCAGGAGAACGTTTCTGCGTAAGAAACAGCGGTGTAAAAGCTGTTGTTGAAGCTGTAGGCGACCATGGCTGCGAATATATGACAGGAGGTATTGTTGTTGTTTTAGGCCCCACAGGCAAGAATTTTGCAGCAGGTATGTCCGGAGGAGTAGCTTATGTTCTTGATGAAAATAACAAATTTGAATATATGTGCAATACTCAAATGGTTGGATTAGAAAAAATTAATGACATGAATGAAATAGAAAGCCTAAAACAGATGATTTTTAACCACTTTAACTTTACAGGAAGCAGCAAAGCAAGGACCATTCTTGATAATTGGCATGAATATGAAAGCAGATTTATAAAAGTAATGCCTCATGATTATAAAAGAATGCTGCAGGCAATGAATCGCATGAAAGCAAAAGGGCTTTCCGGCGAAGAAGCATTAATGGCCGCATTTGAGGAAAATAACAAAGATTTGGCAAGAGTAAGTGGGAATTAGCAGTTGTTTAAACCGATTATGCAGAAATATTTTATATTGATTGGAGTGTTTGCAATGGGAAAACCAACGGGTTTTTTGGAATACGACAGAGTTGTGCCTGCTGATTGTGCAACGCTTTCCAGGATTAGAAACTGGGATGAATTTCACTTTGTTTTACCTGAAAAAGAGCAGCAAAAGCAGGCTGCCAGATGCATGGATTGCGGAATACCTTTTTGCCATTCGGGAGTTCTTTATGGCCCCGCCGTATCAGGCTGTCCTCTTAATAATCTCATCCCTGAGTGGAATGACCTTATATACAGGGGTCTGTGGAAAGAAGCAGTAAAACGTTTGCTCAAAACAAACAACTTCCCTGAATTTACAGGGAGAGTATGTCCCGCACCGTGCGAGGGAGCATGTACTTTAGGTATGAACAATCCACCTGTAACAATAAAATATAACGAATGCTATATAATTGAAAAAGCGTTCAAAGAAGGATGGATAAAACCTGAACCTCCTCAAGCAAGAACAGGCAAAAAAGTAGCTGTTGTAGGATCAGGCCCATCCGGTCTGGCCTGCGCTGATCAATTAAACAAAGCAGGCCATTATGTAACCGTATTTGAAAGAGCTGATCGCATTGGAGGACTTCTAATGTACGGTATACCCAATATGAAACTGGACAAAAAAATTGTGCAGCGAAGAATTGATCTTATGAAAGAGGAAGGCGTCAAGTTTGTCACAAACGCTCACATTGGCGTAAATGTTGATGCAAAATCTCTTCTTGAGAATTTTGATGCAGCAGTACTGTGCGGCGGTGCTACAAAGCCAAGAGATCTTAATATTGAAGGAAGAAATCTCAAAGGCATACACTTTGCAATGGAATTTTTGGCTTCCAACACTAAAAGTCTGCTTGATTCCAATCTTTCAGATGGCAATTATATAAGTGCCAAAAACAAAGATGTTGTCATAATTGGAGGAGGGGATACAGGAACTGACTGCGTAGGTACCTCTATAAGACATGGTTGCAGAAGTGTGGTCCAATTGGAAATAATGCCAAAGCCTCCTTCATGCAGGCAGCAGGACAACCCATGGCCTCAATGGCCCAAAGTTCTTAAAATTGATTATGGTCAAGAAGAAGCTATTGATTTATTCGGGAGTGATCCCAGGCAATATTGTGTAACTGCTGTTAAATTTACCGGCGATGAGCAAGGAAATGTTAAAGCAGTGCATACTGTTGATGTGCAGTGGAAAAAAGATGCTCAAGGCAGATATTATCCTGAGCATATACCAGGAACAGAAAAAATGCGGCCTGCTCAATTAGTTCTTCTAGCGATGGGTTTTCTTGGACCTGATGACACTGTACTCGAAAAATTAGGAGTTGAAAGAGATGAACGTTCCAATGCAAAAGCGGAATATGGTAAATTTGCAACCAATGTCCCAGGAGTTTTCGCCGCAGGTGACATGAGAAGAGGCCAGAGCCTTGTTGTCTGGGCAATACATGAAGGACGTGCTGCAGCAAAAGAATGTGATAAATATCTTATGGGTTATAGTATGACAGGCTTGTAATTTTGTGTTCATAATACAGGGCATGGCAAATCAACCTCGCTATATTTGTGCGGATTTGCCTGCCCCGATAAGCATTCCAGCGAAAATTTGAACTTCTTATTGAGAACCAGGAAGTTTTCGCTAAGATCCTGCCAAAACTTTGCTCTCCTGTTCCTCAATAAACTGGTTCGTATAAAGTCTGTAGTAATGACCTCTCTTTCTTATTAGCTCATCATGAGTTCCTTGTTCTATTATCTTTCCTTTATCTATCACCAATATTCTATCTGCAGAACGGATTGTGGAAAGTCTGTGGGCAATAATAAAGCTTGTTCTTCCTTTCAAAGCCTTATGAATAGCTTCTTGAATAAGTGCTTCTGTTTCTGTGTCCACAGACGAAGTAGCTTCATCCAATATAAACATTCCCGGATCTGCAAGTATCGCTCTTGCAAAAGATATGAGCTGTTTCTGTCCGGTGGACAGTTTCCCGCCTCTTTCACCAACATCTGTGTCGTATCCTTTTTCAAGCTTCATTATGAAATCATGTGCATTTACTATTTTCGCCGCTCTTATAATTTCTTCTTCCGTAGCATCAAGCCTGCCATAAGCTATATTTTCTCTCACCGTTCCACTGAAAAGATATGGTTCCTGAAGCACATAACCAATATTTGAATATAGCCACAACAAAGGTCTTTTTCTATAATCTTCCCCATCAATTAAAATTTCACCTTCTGTTGGTTCATAAAAACGGCATGCCAGATTAACAATAGTTGTTTTACCAGAACCTGTTTCCCCTACTAAAGCTATCGTTTCGCCTGCTTTCACCTCAAGATTGAAATTTTCAAGTACTTTTTCTCCATCTTTGTATGCAAAGCTAACATTTCGAAAACTTATATTGCCTTTAAATTCAGGCCATTTGTCAATATGAGGATTGAAAATATCACCATACTTTTCAATTACTCCATCGCTATCTTTTATATCCACCTGTGTCTCTATGAGCGACAAAACACGTTCTCCTGATGCCTGGGCATACTGCAATTCGCTGAATACTCTGGCAAATTGCTTTACAGGTTCAAAAAACTGTACAGTATATGAAACAAATGCAACCAACGTACCGTAAGAAACTGAACCGTCAGTAATCTGTATTCCTCCTCTCCATAGTACCAGTCCCGTCACTATGCTTCCCAGAACAAGTACTACGGGTGTGTATAAAGAAGCTACGGTGGCTGTTCTTACAGAAAAATTTCTCATTTCTCCTGCAAGTTTTGAGAATTCATTTAAACTTTCTTCTTCAAGTCCCAGAGCTTTTATTGTTTTTGCTCCCATAATTCCTTCATTAAACGCACCGGTAATTTTTGAATTTATTTTTCTTACCTTTCTAAAATTATTTAGTATAATATTTTGAAACACTATGCTTATAATTATCAAAACAGGTACAGATGCAAGTATTATCAAAGCCAGCTTCCAATTAAGCAAAAACATAAATATCTGCATTATAATCATCATTGAAACAGCCCATATCATATCGACCATATTCCACGATAACGCCGTACCAAGTCTTCTCACGTCTGACGTCAACCTCGCCATAATCCAACCTACAGGTGTACGGTCAAAAAATGTCAAAGGCAGCTGCTGAAGCTTTTGGAAAGCAACTTTCCTTATATCATATGGAACTCCTGTTTCAATCTTACCTGCCACTCTGATCATCTGCCTTACATTGTAAGCCTGCAGCAGAATTATAATGAATAAAGCTGTACAAAAAATCCAAAAACCATCAAGTGTATTTTTGTCAATAAAGTTATCTACAGCTATTTTGGATAATATGGGAAATACCGCGTCTATTCCTCCAATTAATATCATAAAAACGCATAACTGAATAAAATATTTCTTATATGGCCTTACAAAATTAAATAACTTTCTCCATAAAGAAAAATCAAAGCGTTTTGTAAATTCCTGCTCTTCATATAAATTCACGAAATCAAACCCCCTTTTCAAACTGCCAAACAATCATTTTCAATGGAATTTTGAATAGTCCACACTCTTTTATAAAGACCTTCTTGTCTTAATAATTCTTCATGCGTTCCTCTTTGGGTTATTTTCCCATTTTCAAGCACGAGAATCAAATCTGCTTCTGCAAGTGTTGTAATTCTATGAGATATTATTATCGTTGTAATATCTTTGCTCTTTTCTTTCAGCGCCTTCCTTATTGCAGCATCTGTTTCAACATCTACAGCACTGAGAGAATCATCAAAAATCAAGACAGGCACATCTCTTATAATTGTTCTAGCTATAGCAAGCCTCTGCCTTTGCCCTCCGGAAAGAGTTACTCCTCTTTCACCTATGAGAGTATCATATCCCCTCTCAAAACGTTGTATAGTATCATGTATTGCTGCCATTGAAGAGGCTCTGAATATATCCTCATCTTCAACATCCCATTTCCCCAGCCTTATATTGTCTTTTATTGTTTTTGAAAATAGAAATGGTTCCTGCAATACAATGCCTATTTTTTCCCTTAACCATCTTTTGTCAATATTTTTAAGCTCAATACCATCTATTTTTATTGTTCCTTTCTTATAGTCATAAAATCTAAGAAGAAGATGCACAAGAGAACTCTTTCCCGAACCTGTGGAACCTAGTATTGCAACTGTCTGACCTTTTTTTATATTAAAAGAAACTCCTTCCAGCACAGGTTTTCCATCTTCGTACTCAAAATACACATCGTTAAACTCTATTTCTCCTTTTATTTGAGGCTTTAGTCCTTGTTCATCCATTTTCTCCACCGGTTCATCCAAAATTTCCTGTATCCTTCCCAGAGAAACAAAAGCCTGACCCATAAATGCCATTATCTGACCCAGAGCACGCACCGGCCATATAAGCATCCCGGCATAAGTTGAAAATGCAACCACAGTGCCAAGCGTAGTATGACCTCCTACCGTCCAATAAACACCTGAAACAAGAACAATGCAATACTGCAAAAGGCACATAAAATCTGATGCAGACCAGAAATTTGACATTAAATAAATAATATCCGATATATTGTCTCTGTATTCTGCATTTCTTTTGTCAAATTTATCGATCTCAAAATTCTGAGCTCCAAAAGCCTTTACCACTCTTATTCCTGTCAAGTTTTCCTGCAATGTGGAAGATAATCTCCCTTCGGATTCCTCTGTTTTCATGAATACCTTTTTCATTCGCACAAAAAATCTAAATGTGAGCGTCAATATAAAAGGTATAAACAATATGGACACCAAAGTATATTTAACATCCAAAATAAGCATCATCGCGAAAACATATGAAAACTGCAGCAATATCTGAACAACTTCAATCATGTGTCCCGATACGAAGTTTTGCACCGTTTCAACGTCAGAAGTACATCTTTGTATAAGATCTCCTGTCTGAGCTTTCACGTGATACTCATACGGAAGATGGATAAGATGATTATAAATATTTTCTCTTATTCTTTTACCTGAATTTTCTGATGCCAATGCTGCCAATTTGCCTTTCATATACATAAAAATGCCATTTGCAATGGTCAAACCCACAAGAATAATGCAAACTATCCACAACTTGTTCGATAAATATTCTTTTCCTCCTATCTTTTCAAATAAGTTATTCAGCCGGAAAGGAAGGTTTGCAGGTCTGTCGCCTATAATTGAATCTATAGTTGTTCTTATTACAAGCGGTATTATTGTCCCAAATATTGAAGATATACTTATCGCGACAATTGCTGCAATGTAAATAATACTATTTCCTTTCATAAATTTTAAAAGTAATTTTAGGTTTTTCAAGCACAAATCTCCCCTTTGCTTTTCTATTTTAATAAAATTCAGTGATTGCACTTATTTATAGTTAATTATTTATATATATTAATTTTGGGAATAATGAAAACTTAAGCGTAAAATTTACGGCAGCAAATAAAAAACCACGAGCTTTCCGGCCCATGGCTTGCTTTTAAAGAACTATGAAAATACATAATAAATAATTAAAAAGCACTACACACAGGCCGCGTCTTCATATTCACATTTTTGGCACAAATAAGCATTGCAATGTTCAAATTACGATAATTAAACAATATTGACTTCATTGACGCGACCTCCTTTCAAAAATTTAGAATCACTTCACTTGAGTTAGTATAATACACATTATGACATTTTGCAATAGGGTAATGACATGTAATACAAATGTAATATTTAATTCAAACCCGTAAAATTATTGTTCTATATCAATATTAATCAATATGTTCTGCCCATGTTCATTCTTATAATAAGCAAATGAGACTTTATCATTCTCTTGTATTTTATCTATCTGACTTTCAAGTTTCTCATCATGTCTAAGCGCCAAAGGTTCTCCTTTAACAGTAACTTCTATTGAAGACCCGTCTATTCTTCCAACAAAAATACCTGTATCATTTATTACTTCTATATCTGTTCCCGGTCCTTCATACATCCTTATTTGCTCAAACTTTTCACCCTTTTGGTTAACTGCTTCAATTTCTTCATCCTGTGCTTGTTTAATCCTTATAATCGTATAAGGGTAAGTGATTGCCATTGTAACAGCATCATCTTTGCCCGGTTCAGTTTCTTCAACTGTTATTTTTATTTTATCTGCTATCCTTTCCACCTTTTTTGCAACTATTGCATACCCTCCTGTTGGTTTTTCCCCCATAGAAACCATAACCATTACACCATTTTCGTCTTTAAGCCTTGCAAACCCTCTTGATTTTTTTAGTTCTTCAATAGAATTCTGCAGTTCCTCCGACAATTCATTTATACTGTCTAATACATCAAAAGATAGTTCGTTTGATGTTTGATCACTATGTTTATCATCAATTTCAGAATTATCGTTTGCAGCAGGGGTAGGTGTATTAGCATTGCCATTGCCTGCTTCCGGCTTTTCAATTTTAAAATATGCACATGATGTTGAAACAGAAAGCACCAAAAATGCTGCTATAACTACTATTGCTTTTTTCATGTCGTATCATCCTTTCATGTTTTTGATATTATTTTTATTACCTATTCATTTGACGTATAAACATCAATAATTGTTCCAAATAAATCTAAGCCGATATTTAAGTATATATACTTAAATATCGGCTTATTCTGCGTTTTGTCAGATACACCTGTTAGCATTACTGGCTGGACGACTCTTTGCGCGCCATCCACGGCGCTTAAGCCTGATAAAATGCTTCGTTTTTGCCGTCCAATTTTGCAGACCACCTAATTCACAATTCGCCTTTTCAGTGAAAACAAGAGTTTTTTTAGCAAGAACTAATTTTTGCGTATTAAGCGAATTGTCTTTATTTCAAAAGGTTTAATCTCAAAAGTTGCTGCTCCCTCTAGTATTTCTGTTTCTTTTTCAATATCTTCAAGCATATTTGCAAAATAAGCTCTTGCAACAGGAAGTGATGTTTTTAATGTGCACTTTGTCCACATTCTCTTGGATTCATACAAACGTACTATTATATCTCCGCTGCCGTCTTCTGCAAGTTTTACTGTTTCAATAATAACATTTGGTGCATCTATTTCAAACAAAGACATATGACCGGCATCTCCCTGTTTTACAACTACAGGAGAATTTAAAGCATATGCTTCCTTTATAACATCACTTTCAGCAAAGCATCCGTTCCATGCATAAAATGAATAAGTGAATTCCTGTATGCCTTTATCTGCTGTCATGTCGGGTGCTATGGCAGACTTAAGCAATGTAAGGTTAAGTGAACTTCCCAGAGCGCTTATTCCATACTTGCAGTCATTGAGCACTGCAAAACCTCTGTTTTCTTCCATCAATGCAGACCATTTGTGTGCGCAAACTTCGAACCTGTCGGCATCAAATTGCCTTGATCTGTGTGTCGGTCTTTCAAGATGTCCAAATTGTATTTCATGAATGGCTTCATTTGCATGAATATCGACATCAAACGACACTTTAAGCAGCTTGTGAGTTTCCTGCCAATCAATGGTCGTTTTAAAATCTACGCGTCTGCTGTTTCTTTTAATTATAACCTGCTGTTTCATGAATGAGTTATTAAGTTTTCTTTCTACTTCCAGTACAGCAAAAAGAGGCCCATTTGCAATTATTCTGAAAGAAGCTTTATCTTCAAGAGGTACAGGCAGTTGTTCATACATGCTGTCTATATCCCATGCGTCAAACAGTGTGGTAACATCTTTATACATTCTAAAACTGTTGCAGAGACCTTTTGCCCAGTTCTTGCCTGTTTGCTTATCCAATATAGAAGTAATTTCACCTTTTTCATTAAATTCTATCTTTATCAATTCATTTTCAAGGCTTCTTTCTCCAGCTTTAACCTGTGATTCAACAGTTGCTTTTTCA
>Ga0308398_1001585_pt1 | contig 12059 bp, 9 predicted proteins | sample Hotspr20SampleT9_FD_202360 | JGI IMG/M metagenome (GOLD analysis project Ga0308398, IMG submission 202360) | Hot spring phototrophic mat microbial communities from Mushroom Spring, Yellowstone National Park, Wyoming, United States - 20051001_T9 ...
TCCACAGCTTCGCTGGTAAGGTCACCCTGCACCAGTTGCAACTGGCGCTGATGAGGAAAGTTTTTTGTCGATAGGATCTGGTTCATTGGCTCACCTTACGAGTACGCACTCTAGATCTGAGCAAAATCCCTTATAGGACTCCCAAGTTGGGTTGAGCTATTGATATTTAGTATACACGAAATTGGAATAGGTAAATAAAGGGAGCAACTTGGGGGGTGTAAAACAAGCCACTGACAGTTTTCAGGAACAGGGTCTTAGAAATCCTTGAGCTTGCTTAAAGTGGTTTAGGGTACTGGTTTTTTATGTTCCAAAGCGCATCCCAAGTCATTTCTTGCCTGAAGAAAGAATGACTAACAATTGATAATTAAGATCTATTTTGTCAAGTTAAGAAATCTTAACTTGACTATCGGTTTACTTAATCTTATAATGAAATCGATTGCAGTAATCGATTTCATTCTTATAACAATACCGATGGGAAAAATAACCCGAATAAAAGATGTAGCCCGAGCAGCCAATGTATCTCCAGCCACAGTTTCGCGCGTGCTATCGAATAAAGGGCAGGTTCGTTTGAGCACGAAGAAAAAAGTGCTGGAGGTTGTAGATGCTCTTGGTTACCAGCCAAGCCGGGTTGCCAGAAGTTTACGAGTCAGGTCTTCTCAAATTATTGGATTGATTGTTTCAGATGTGCAGAATCCTTTTTTTACAATGTTGGTGCGCGCAGTAGAAGATTTAGCTTACCAAAATGGATTTGCTATCTTTCTTTGCAATACAGACGAGAACACAGTAAAAGAATCTCTCTATATTGACTTGATGATTTCCGAGCAAGTCGCTGGAGTAATATTAACCCCTACCCGCGAAGTGGGCTCTTACTGCCGAAAACTGATAGAGGCTAAAATTCCTGTTGTTTCAGTTGACCGGAGGGTGCTTGATTGCTCCATTGATACTGTTGTTGTGGATAACAAAGGTGGCGCATTTGAAGCTACGTCCTATTTGATTAAGCTTGGGCATTGTCGGATAGGGGCAATTTTCGGACATCCCGAATTGACAACTGGGCGAGAACGATACGAAGGATATGCTGCTGCACTCTCCTTTCATGGAATACCAGAGAATCCTGAATGGGTAAAATTTGGAAAACCAAGTATCGAAACCGGCTTGGAAATGGGGAGGTTGGTACTTTCTTCAGCAAATCGTCCCACTGCGGTATTCACTGGTAACAATCTCATTACGGTTGGATTTTTACAAGCGGTTAGAGAAGCTCATCTTGTTATCCCAGAAGATATCAGCCTGATTGCTTTTGACGATTTTGTTTGGGGCTCTCTGATCCAGCCGCCGTTGACGGTGATTGCTCAGCCGACTTATGATTTGGGAAGAATTTCAGCAGATATTATCATGAGGCGAATTAAGGGAGATGATTCTTGTTTCGAAACGATTGTTCTACCCACGGAACTAAAGATTCGAGAATCTGTCAGAAAGTTATAGAGAGGAGGTGAACGAACGAGAGAAAGCATGGTCATCGTATAGACAAGATAATCCAAAGTGCATGTGAGAAAGCTAAATAACTTATTCGTTTTGGTTCTAATTGGAGCGTGAGGAGATGAACAACAAAAACATAAATCGTCGTGAGTTCTTGAGAATTGTTGCCACTGGTGCTATGAGTACAGCACTGGCAGCTTGTGGTATCAATCCACCGCAAGAGGCTTCGACCCCCGAAAGCAGCACAGAGATAGTTGCCACTTCTATTCCCCCATCAACACAGCCCTTACAATTAGAATGCTGGATTCACCGCGGTGATCCACAGGCAAGCGCCATTGAGAGCTATGTACAACGTTACAATAAAGAACTAGCCGAAAAGGGTGAGCCCGTAACCTGGGTAACAACCGTTCAACCCTCGGTTATTGAGCCTCTTACTGCTGCATTTTCAGCAGGGAGCGGTTTTCCTGACTTGATGATCGACTCCACCGGCGAATGGATGGGGCCATTTATTAAGAGTGGTTGGCAGGTTGAGCTAAACTCTCTCCTGGAGAGTGTAGGTTTTGATTGGGGACAAATGTTGCCCAATACCCGCTGGCAGATTGATGGTAAAGATTATTTCCTTCACTACAATATTACTGCCTTCCTGATGTACATAAACCTTGATCATGCTAACGAAGCCGGATTGGATCTTGCAAAATCCCCACCCGATACTTGGGACGCTGTGGTCGAATGGGCGCAGAAGATGACAAAGACGGATAGCAATGGCAATATTGTTCGGCCAGGTTTCCTGAACCTGGGATCAGGGATTCATCCGGCGGTAATTTGGGCAACTTTGGTAGAAGGTTACGGGGGCAACGTGATCACTCCTGATGGCAAAGGTCCAAACTTTAACAATGAAGCGGGAATCAAGGCTGCCCAATGGGTGCTCGATACTTTCCACCGTTGGAAAATCTCGGATATCAATATGCAGGACCGCTATAAGCAATGGGTTAGCGGTGCTGCTTCAATGTTCTTCTCAGGGAATTGGGTTATTGCAAATTCCATTCAACAAGAAGGCTTGAATTTTGATGTCTGGCGTGTTCCTAGAGCAGATCGCATCTACTCGACTTGTGCAAACGAATCGATTCAAATTTTCAAGGGTGAAGAGAATCGCATGAAGGAAGCAGCCAAACTAACCAAATGGTTTATCGATCACAATGGTGAGTATTCAGCGCCATTTGGTGATATTGCGGTGACAAAAGCTGCAGTGGAGCATCCAGACTACAAAAACCGTGTTGCAAACAAGTACACCTGGCCAGTCATGGAAGCCTATGATCAGGCTTATGTTTACCCCTGGCCAATGCATCCTCAAGGCCCCCTTTTCCTGCCTTATAGCGGAGAGGTAATCATCCGCAACATGGACTTAATTTGGCAAGGACAAATATCAATTGAAGAAGGCTTGAAGAATTTTGAAAAAGAGGTAATTGACATTTTGGCTCAAGAACCGATCATTCCAATAACCGTCGTTTGATTATAAAAGTCTTAGCAGGGATCAATTTTACCCACCGTAGAATTGATCCCTCTTACTACCTTTTGGCAAAGGTGTTGCTCATAATTGTAAGGAAGTAAAATGATTCCTGCTCTGCATATCATAAAAAGAAGATTGGAGCGCAATTTTATTGGATATTCTTTCACGTTACCTTTCATAATTTTGTTCTCGGTGTTTGTACTTTATCCAATCGTCTCAGGTTTATTGCTTAGTAGTACAGACTACACCTTGATGAAACCGCAAAGTTCTTTTGTCGGTCTTAAAAATTATATAAAGTTAATCACTGAAGATAATTATTTCCGCAAGTATTTCATCAACACAATTTACTATACTGTTTTAGTTGTACCGGCGCGGCTATTGTTAGGTCTCTTCTTAGCCAACTATGTGAACCGCCGGATGATAGGTTTTTCTTTCTCGCGAGTAATCATCTTTGCGCCTTATGTTCTCTCTGTCTCTGTCATTGGTCTGGTCTGGGGATGGTTGTACGACTGGCAATACGGTTTGATCAATACGACTCTCAAGTTCATTGGCCTTTCACCAATTCCATGGTTGTCTACTTCACAGACAGTAATGCCTGCTTTAGCGTTGGTCAGTTTATGGGCAGATGTTGGCTTTGATATGATCATTTTACTGGCTGCAATGCAGGATATCCCCACTGAAGTTATCGAGGCTGCCAAGGTAGATGGGGCAAACGGTTGGCAGAGTTTCTGGCAAATTACTGTCCCGTTACTCCGTCCTGTAATTATTATGCTGATCACAATTAATATCATTTCATGTATGCGCTTATTTGGATTGGTTTTTGTTATGACGGATGGCGGACCGGCTGGCAGCAGCATGTCAGTTGCTTATCACATTTATAGAACAGCTTTTCGGCAAGGGGATTTTTCTTATGGATCTGCGATGGGATTTATTTTGATGGCCTTTTTACTGGTAATAACCATAATTCGACAACTTCTGATTCGCTCGGATACAGCTACATGATTTTTGCGGGAGAAACTGTGCGCCTATGAGAAAAGCAATACAGAGCTTACGATTGACTGATATTCTGATTTGGGTATGCGGGATGATTTATGTGCTATTAGCTATCATTCCCATATATTGGATGGTGATATCTTCGATTAAACCAGAGTCAATTATTATCTCCAAGGTGCCTATTTGGATACCACCAACTATCACTTTCGATCACTATATCAAGGTTTTTGAAAGGCCGATCTTGTTATGGTTCAGGAACACGGCGATAACCACCTTTTTTATCATTGTGCTTCGTGTGTTTTTAGCATCTTTGGCTGGTTATGCCTTTGCCCGGCTCAGATTTCGAGGCCGAGATATGATCTTTACCCTTATGCTGATAACACTGATGATTCCACCTGAAATCACATTGATTCCATTGTACCTGGTAGTCAGAGACCTTCAATTAGTAAACACACTCAGCGGGATCATTATCCCGAGTATCCCTAGTGTTTTTGCAGTATATTTGTTTCGTCAATTCTTCTTATCACTTCCCAAGGAATTGGAAGATGCAGCCATGATTGATGGATGCACACCTATGACCACTTTTCTAAGAATTGCATTGCCTCTAGCAAAACCCGCAATCATCGTAGTTATCATTCTAAGTTTTGTTGATAGTTGGAATGCACTGACCTGGCCTCTGGTCGTTTCAAATCGAGAAACACAAACCTTAGCTGTTGGACTAGCGCGCTTTAACCCTCAAATGGGGGTCGCAACATTACCTTCATACATTGGTCCTGGAATGGCAGCTTCGACACTCATGGCAACCCCAGTGTTACTTGTCTACTTCTTATTACAGCGGTATATTGTACAAGGGATTTCAACCACGGGGTTAAAGTGAGACAATTGGAAGAAATATCAAGCAAGAGAATGTCTCCATCAGTAAAATTCCAACCCAAAGTGTCTCAAGATATTCTAGCAGGAATCAATAAACTCGCCGAAGTAATTCGTCCTACGCTTGGGCCTTTGCCAAGAAACATAATAATCAGCCCTCCCAACAGCCACCACGATCAATCACCTGAATTTTTAGATTGCGGGGGTGTGATTGCACAACGCATATATCAAATAGAGGATTCAGGTGAAAATGTTGGGGTTATGATGATGCGTCAGGCCTTATGTGCTTTGCTCGAGGAGGTAGGGGATGGTACTTCTACAGCCGCTTTACTTTACCAAAAAATATTTTCAGAGGGTTGGCGCTATATTGCATCGGGAGGCAACGCAATTCGCCTGAGACAATCTTTGGAAAAAGGATTACACCTTCTTCTCAAAGAGATCAATAAGCTGTCAATTTCATTTCACAAAGATCAGGTGGACATTCAAAGGTTTGTACAAACTCATTGTCCGGATAGTGAGTTGGCAAGCCTTTTTAGCGAGATACTCGATACAATTGGTGAAGATGGTTATATTTTTGTACTCCCCAGTCAAAAGCGCAGTATTACTCGTCTGTATATCCGGGGAAGCCATTGGCAGGGCGGATTACATTCTATTCCTAATGAACAGAGCGACGCAACCGTTGAGCTTCATCATCCTGCCATCCTGATCAGCGATCTTGATATCAACGAGCCAGGCGATTTATTTCCTCTTCTGAACTTATTATTCTCTTCAGATATCAAATCAATTGTTTTGATAGCCAATTCAATTTCAGAAAAAGCTCTCAGTTTATTATTTGCCAATAAAAAGGCTGGAAAATTTGATTTTATGGTAGTCAAGCCCCCATACTATAAAATCGGTGAGTCTCATCAAGCAATTGAGGACGTAGCCGTCATAACAGGAGGAAAACCACTTCTCAAGATCACCGGCGATCTTCTAAGCCGAATCAGTTTTCCCCAATTGGGTTTTGCGCGGAATGCCTGGGCAAATAAAGATGGTTTTGGAATTGTCAGTGGAAATGGTGCGCTGCAAGAACGAAAAAGCCAGTTTCACAAGCTCAAAAAAGAAGCCTGCCGCACTGATTCAGCCGATGATAAAGAAATACTACTACAAAGAATAAGCAATTATTGGGGTGGGGCGGCTATTGTGTATGTTGGTGGGAAAACAGAGAGCGAAGCAAAAACGCGTCTGAATGCAGCTAAGCGGTGTGTCAAAATTTTTCGGAGTGCTTTTACTCAGGGATTATTGCCAGGAGCAGGAATCGCTTATCTTGTTTGCCGTGAGAAGTTGAAAGATCTATATCAACCTGCTAACGAAGACGAAAAAGCAGCCTTCCGCATACTTTATAACGCTTTGGAAGTGCCCGCCCGCGTTCTGGCTCAAAATTCTGGCTATGACCCTTCTGTAATCTTGCGAGGTTTTGAAAAACATTATTCTGCATCGATGAGCCCTCTTGATTATGTAGGCTTTGATGCCAGAGATGGAAAAATGGTTAATTTGTTTTCTGCAGGCATATTGGATTTAGTTGAAGCCCAGAGAGAAGCATTACGCTATGCTGTATTAGGAGCTTCCCAAGCATTGTCGGTCGAAATTGTTATCCATCCTAAGCAACCTGCTCTGAGCTTAAAACCTTGACGATCAATGAACGAGAGCTTCATGACAATGTTCGAGGATGCTGTATTCAGTCTTCGTATCTCCCCCAACTTCATAAGTGACGGGGTCTGTTTTGCAGCAAGACGATCTGGTTTGTATCGCTCAATTGACTATGGAAAGACCTGGGAAAATGCATATAAGTCGCTAAATACTTCATCCTTGATTCCTACTCTATCCGTTACTATTTCTCCATTTTTTGACCAGGATCAGATGGTTTTTGCTGCGACTGAAGGGGGTATATTTAGATCAAAAGATGCTGGGCAAAGTTGGGAGTTTAGAGTGTTGGATGTACATCCAACATTGCCAGTTGCCATAGAAATTTCACCCTCCTTTCATAAAGATGGTTCGTTATTTGTTGCCACTTTGGATGATGGTGTGTACTGTTCAACCGATTTTGGGATTAACTGGATAGCCTGGAATTTTGGTCTCTTTGATCTTCACACAAACTGCTTGGCAATATCTCCTAGGTTTGGCAAAGACCGCACAGTGTATGCTGGCACAGAAAGCGGCTTATATGTTAGTTCAAACGCAGGGAAATCCTGGTCAGAAGTTACCCAAGCGGAATTCAACAGTCCAATTACGGATGTGGCAATTTCTCCGTACCAGGAAGGAACCTTGATCGTTGTTGAAGAGCATTCAAGATTACTCTATTCAACCAATTGGGGTCGTAACTGGATGCGCCTTGAGCAAGTGCCATCGGGAAGTATAGAAAGAGTAATGTTTATTCCTGATAAGGCGTCTTTGGTTAAAACATTAATCTTCTTTTCCGATCAAATATGGAGCTTAGAAAATTTCAAGCCTCCCTTCTGCTTGATATCTCAATTGCCTCATAAGGTAGTATGTGAAGAAGTTTTGCAAGTGGATGATACTTGTATATTTTTCGGTCTCAGTAATGGGGAGATTCTCAAAATACCGTGCCAATAAATAAATTGTTTCCAGACTGGTTCATGATCGAAATTTTAGGAGAAAAGTGATGCTTAATCAAAACTTTTTAGCCCCAATGACAAATTTAGCTCTTTTATCAGATGCCGAAACTCGTTCAATAAGTCCAGAAAATTTCACCGGAGAAAAGGGTAAGGGCGGGATGTCAACAGATGGCCCTGCTGCCTCTTGCGCTCGTGACTTGGGTATCGGATGGAAAATCTCTCCGTATGTCATCATCAACTCCGGGGAGACGTTTACAATGGCAGATATTGAAGGCCCCGGTATTATTAATCACATCTGGTTAACACCTACGGGAAATTGGCGTTTCAGCATTCTGAGAATCTATTGGGATGATCAAGAAATACCTTCTGTAGAATGCCCGGTAGGGGACTTTTTTGCCAATGGATGGACGGTTTATGCGCATTTAGTTTCATTGGCAGTGTGCGTAAATCCCGGAAGCGCATTCAATTCATACTGGCAAATGCCGTTTCACAAGCGTTGTAAGGTCACCATGACCAACCTCGCTGATGAGGCGATGGTATTGTATTACCAGATTGACTATACATTAACCGAGCTGCCGGAGGCAATTGGATATTTTCACGCCCAATTTCGGAGGGTAAATCCATTACCCTATAAACAAGTATATACAATTTTAGACGGTGTCCGTGGGCAGGGTCATTATGTTGGGACTTATTTAGCCTGGGGAGTTCACAATTGCGGCTGGTGGGGTGAAGGTGAGGTTAAGTTTTATCTGGATGGAGATGATGAATTCCCAACGATTTGTGGGACAGGGACAGAGGATTATTTCTGCGGCTCATATAACTTTGAAAATAAACAGACAGGTCAATATGTTTCCTTCTGTACCCCCTATTCCGGTTTGCATCAGATTTTTAAACCCGATGGTGCGTTTTTATCACAAATGCGTTTTGGAATGTATCGCTGGCATCTCTTAGACCCAATACGGTTCAAAAATGATATTAAAGTGACCGTTCAAGCGTTAGGATGGCGAAGGGACGAACGATATCTTCCTTTACAGGATGATATTGCTTCGGTGGCATATTGGTATCAAACATTACCAACTGTTCCTTTTCCGCCATTACCCGATCGGGATTTTCTGGAAGTAATTTAATCGCGAATTTTTCAAACCTTTGCAGGACTTAATGAAGATCTCAGAAATAAGGAACAACACCATGAAAGCATATCAAATCCCGACTATTCCGCAATCGATTACAGCTCCAACCGATACTGTATATCTTGTCGCTAGTGGTGATCTGCGTTTGTCTGCTAATCAAACTTGTTGGCCAGCTCAAAGGGAGCTTGAAGATAAGATACTCAACCTCCTTTCTCTTGAAGGGTATAAGGTCATGCGGGCCCATCCCTATGATGATGCCCTTCAGCATGGTTTCATTTGGAACCAGCGCATGGGAATGGATGTATTTCAAACAATTCCTCGCGATGCACCTGTGATCATTGCTATCGCTGTGTGGCAGTATAGTTATCATGTTTTAGCAGGTTTGCGAGATCACACAGGACCGATCTTAACAGTTGCAAATTGGAGTGGTCAATGGCCAGGGCTGGTCGGTTTACTTAATCTCAATGCTTGTCTAACCAAAATAGGTGTGCCATACAGTACGTTATGGTCCGAGGACTTCACAGACCATTTTTTTGTCAGCAATTTTCGTAAGTGGCTGAGGGAAGGAAAAATAGAACATGATGCCAGCCATGTGCGAGATCTGGATAGCTCCAAATTACCCTCCAAAGAATGCGAACTTGGTATTGCCTTAGCTCGATACTTAAAACATAGAAAGGCGATCTTGGGGGTATTTGACGAAGGTTGTATGGGAATGTACAACGCAATTATCGATGATGAGCTTCTTAATCATTGTGGTATCTACAAAGAAAGGCTGAGTCAATCTGCTCTGCTCGCAGCAATGCGTGAAGTTAAAGATGACGAATCAAAATCAGCTCGTCTCTGGCTGGAAAACAAAGGCATGCGTTTCATTACGGGACTTGATGAAGCTACAGAATTAACGGATACCCAAATTGATGAACAGCTCAAAATGTATATTGCAGCCGTTCGGATTGCAAATTTCTTTAAGTGTGACGCTATTGGAATTCAATATCAGCAAGGCTTAAAGGATATGTGTGCTGCGTCAGATTTGGCGGAAGGGTTATTGAACAATGTCGATCGTCCCCCCGTTTATGATAACATGAGTGGCGAGGAACTCTATCCTGGCAAAGCCCTGCCCCACTTCAACGAAGTGGATGAATGTGCAGGGGTTGATGCACTAGTAACCAATTGGGTATGGACAGCGATGGGGTTAGACCCGGCTAATACGCTACATGACCTTCGCTGGGGAAAGACATACACGATTGATAATCAAGAGCAATTTGTCTGGGTGTTAGAGATCTCTGGGGCTGTCCCCCCCTCCCACTTAGTAGGAGGTTACGCTGGTGCGGTAAGTGAGCGACAGCCGCCAATGTACTTTCCTAAAGGCGGTGGAACACTGAAAGGTGTTAGTAAACCAGGGGAGATTGTTTGGAGCCGTATCTTTGTCATGGGAGGTGAATTACATGCAGATATTGGGCGTGGTAGTGTAATTGCTTTGCCAAAAAGTGAAATTGAAACTCTTTGGTCTGAAACGACACAACAGTGGCCTATGATGCATGCAATCCTGCATGGAGTAAGTCGCAATCAAATGATGGCGCGGCACAAATCTAATCATATTCATGTGGTATATGCGCCAAACCCATTCATGGCAGACCTGGCGTTATCTGCCAAGGCAGCTATGCTGGCTAATTTAGGCATAAAAGTACATATCTGCGGCGATGTTAAGGTGGGGTGAGATGTCTGAATTATTGCTTGGTATTGATGTCGGCACATATAGTAGCAAAGGGGTTCTGGTTCGACCGGATGGCAAAGTCTTGAAATCTTGTGTCGTAGAGCATACTATTGATATACCCTACCCAGGATGGGTAGAACAGGATGCAGATGCCATCTGGTGGGGAGATGTGCTTAAGATATGCCGAAATCTTCTTGATGGATCACCCTATCGAGGGGAGAACGTGGCAGCTTTAGCAATCAGCGCAATTGGTCCTTGCATGCTTCCATTAGATGTTGCCGGCAAACCTCTTCGTCCTGCAATTCTCTATGGAGTTGACACTCGAGCCACTGAAGAAATTAACTATCTGAATCAAAAGTACGGTGAAGAGGCAATTTTCGACTTTAGTGGTATGTCGCTGACAAGTCAAGCGATTGGTCCTAAAATCCTTTGGATGAAGAATCATGAACCTGACCTGTGGAGAAAAGTCGATCACGTCACAACAGCCAGTAGTTACTTAATCTTCAAGTTGACAGGTGAGAAAGTGATTGATCGACATACTGCATCCCATTTTATGCCCTTAATAGATATTCGTACTTTAGAGTGGTCTGATCGTTACTCGGATGAGATTATTGAAGTAAGTAAACTGCCAGAAATTAAGTGGAGTGACGAAATAGCGGGTACAGTCAATCGAACAGGTGCAGAAGCTACCGGATTAATGCCCGGCACACCGGTTGCTGTTGGTGCGGTTGATGCTCTTAGTGAAGCTGTGAGTGTTGGTGCAGTTGAGAGCGGCGATCTTATGATCATGTATGGAAGCACCACATTTTTTATCTTGGTTCTGAAAAATCGAATTTCTGATTAGAGAATGTGGACTGTTGCTGGAGCTTTTCCTAAGCAATATTGTTTGGCGGCAGGAATGGCAACAACCGGTTCGCTCACTCGTTGGTTCAGGGATGAACTGGCTCGGGACTTGGCACCGGACGGTGCATATCAGACACTTTTTAGCGAGGCAGAAAACATCGAGCCAGGGGCGGGTGGTTTATTATTGCTCCCTTACTTCAGTGGGGAAAGAACCCCAATAAATGATCCAAAAGCTCGAGGGATAATCGTTGGTCTCACGTTATCTCATACACGCGCTCATATATACCGCGCTATCCTGGAGGGGATTGCCTATGGTATTTGTCATAATATCGAGACGTTTAGGGCAATTAATGCGAATGTTGACCGAGTAATTGCAGTTGGAGGGGGGACAAAGAGCAAAACCTGGGTACAAATTGTCTCGGATGTGGCAGGTATCGAACAAATTATTCCGGAACAAACAATTGGTGCAAGTTATGGAGATGCTTTTCTTGCCGGTTTAGCTATCGGTATGGTACAAAAAACAGACCTGTCTCAGTGGGTGAAGCCTAAATAAACCATTACGCCCATTCGAACTAATCACGAGTATTATCAGCATCAATATAAAAAATTTCTTGAGTTGTATGAGAAGACCAGAGATATAGTTCACGATTTAGAAGTTTCTTCCAGAAGTTCTGGTTAGTAGTCCGTCAAACCTGATACTTAGGATAAAGACTTTTTAGCCTGATGCGTGCATCGGCAGTTGTGAACTGCCAATGAACCTTAACAACTTCCGAGTTCCGTTGCTTCTCCCAGGCTTTCACTTCGCGTATCAAAGTTTGATTGTCAGGAATACGGCGATTCAGGCACTGGCGAGTCAAAGCGGAAAGCTCAATCTCAGCCATATTGAGCCAGCTTCCATGCTTCGGCGGATAGTGAAA
>Ga0308398_1001593_pt1 | contig 11987 bp, 4 predicted proteins | sample Hotspr20SampleT9_FD_202360 | JGI IMG/M metagenome (GOLD analysis project Ga0308398, IMG submission 202360) | Hot spring phototrophic mat microbial communities from Mushroom Spring, Yellowstone National Park, Wyoming, United States - 20051001_T9 ...
CCCCGCTTCGTCCTCGCCTACCGCCTTCGCTTTCAACCAATCCGCCTGCTCCAACAGTTCGTAAGACCGCCGAAGCAATCCTGTTCGCAGTTGCCACATCTGAGGCGAAGCAGGGTAGAGCATATCAGTAGTGAGCAGGGGGTGGTCTTCCCGTACCCACATCAGCCCATACTCGCTCTGTCCGTCCGTGAAGATGGCGTCTCGCACTTCGTTCTTGCGCACTATCCGTCTGAACATCGTATCACTCCTCCTCTTCCATCATCGCCTCTGCCCCTGCTAAGTCTATCTCCTCGCCGAAGAAGGGCATAGGTGGGGGCACAAAGGGCGGATAGGCTTCGTTGAAAAAGTCCTCTCGCGACTTCAGGCGTCGCTTTGCCTGCAAGTTGCCCATTATCGTCCCGAAATCAGCAGGGGTGTTGATGTAGGTAGGGGTCTTACCGTCCAACCGTATCACCAACGGAACCCATACTAACTGTTGCTCATCTAACTGCTGTTGTAGGTCAAAGAGTTTTTCTTGGTACATCTGCACTAACTCCGCCTTCCGTTGCGGGGAGAGCGTGGGGTTGTTGGCAAGGGAACTAATCGTGCGGTTGAGTTCGTTCATCTTCGCCTGCAGTTCCTTTATTCGCGCGTCCTGAAGGGCGTCTATATGATAAGCGCGGATACCCATCATAGCAACCCCGCGCTGAAAGAGGGTGTCGGTAGCACGGGTGCGTCCAACGGGGTTCACTTCCCGCGCTCCGAAGCCCATACCAAGCAACCACCGCAGGAAGGGCACTTGCCCTACAAGGAAGCCCCCTATCGCTCGCGCTTTTTCTAACTCAGGCAAGTTCTCATCGTAGATGGGTTGCCCCGTAAGCAGGTTTTTGTTGAGGATGGCTTCGGCGAAGGGACGAATAGCACCCCCGAAATACCGTACTAAGTCTTTGTAGTCGGTCATCCAACCGATGGTTGCCAATTGGGGCAGAAGTATCGGCATTTCGCCAAGCAGGGGGTGAGGGTCATACTGCGTCTCAAAGACACCTATGGGCAACCAATAGGTCAAATCCATCGCCCATACATCGCCCCTATCGTCAGGGACTGCGATAAGCAGGGGGTTGTGGCGCATATACTCAGGGAACAGCCTGAACAAGTTTTTCTGCTCGCCCCGTATGTCGTACCGCGTTGTCAGGGGGTCGTTGGCAAGGAAGTAAAAGAGGTTATGCAGACGCTCCAAGTAGACCCCGCCTCGCAGTAAGTCGGTGTAGAACCGCTCAGGATGGCGTGCGAAGTTGATGAGGGTGTTCAGTTGGAAAGTGATGAAGGGGAACAGACCGAGATACTTGCGCATAAACTGCACAGCAGGGGGCACTACTCGGTAGTTGATGAGCCAAGCGTTTGTCTCGGCAACCGCCTTGATAAGGTCGTCTACGGTGTAGTTGTCTAACTTGCCCCACCGCCGTAGCAATTCTTTCACTGAAGCGTATTTCGCGGCGGTCTCGGACATCGTTTGGAAGGCGTGCGCACTTTTCAGGAACGCGCGGTTGCTGACCCATCGGAACCCGCGCACCGCCCTGCTATCCGTGCTGTTGATAACTTCCCACTCAGGCAGACGCTCATAAGTGCGAAGCAGGCTGATGGACGGGTCTATCGCTTCCAAGTCCCGCGCTAACTTTGACCCCGCTTTTATCTCTCGGATGGCTTCCCGTTGCAGACTGAAGGCTTCGGCTAAGCCTGTCTCCAAAGAGCGCGGTATGTCGCCATAGGGTGATAGTTGCCGTATGCTCTTTCTGAAGATGTTGCCCCCGCCAACATACCACATCAACATAGTGTTCGTGAAGGCGTTGCGGATAAGAGCAGGGGGGTTGTAGACGATGACCGACGACTTGAAGATGTTGTTCAGGGTGTCCCATACCTGTCGCGTCCGCAGAAAGTTCGGCTGTGCGATAAGGTCGGCGACGAAAGACGGGACGAAAAGGTCAAATTCTGCCCCCTTCCCTGCCGTCTGCGCTGTGTAGTAGATGGAACGGACAGACGGCGGTAAGCCGTCTACAAGGTAGCGGAACGCGGTGTCGGCGTCTACATCGCCATACTCTTCCTTCAACGCCTTCCGCAGACTGCGCCCGCTGAAGAAGTTCGGCTCAGGGACGATAACCTCGCCTATCAGCCCCTCATCTTGGAAGGCGCGTAGCACGGGCAACAGTTCTTCGCCGATGTTCGCCACGACTGCCTTTTTGTAGAAGCCGTGCAGGGCGAACATCACATTCGCAAGGTTGTTCATCACCTGCTTTAGCGCAGGCAGTCCGTCTAAGTCGTTGCTAAACTTCAGGATTTCCTTCAGCACCTCAAAGCCCAACAGGTCGTCCTCTACGCCCTTCACCGCTTCCAACGCCTGCTCCAACACGCGGTCGGCGTCATCTGCCCCCTGCCGTTGTAAAGCAGTGCGCACTTCGGTCAGCCAAGCCCTGTAGCCGTTGACGCCGAAGTCGTCAATAGACGCGAGAGTAGACGGGGAGATACCGCTTTTGAAGTATAGGTCGCGCATAGCGTCTATGTGCCGACGGAACACATCAGCGGTCGCGACTAAGGCAGGCAGTTCAAACCCCGCTTCGTCCGCGTAGGCGAGTAGCGCGTGCATAAGGTAAGGGTGTCTAACAACAGGGGTGGTCAGTATGCCTTCCTTCAGTTTGTCTACCTCTAACGGATTGGCGAAGTTTGCGCGAAAAGTTGCCCACGCTTCGTCTTTAGTGAGCAAAGTCTTTACAAACTGTCGCTTTGCGAAAGTGCCCCACGATGACCACTCCCCTTCGGTCAGCCTGCCGTCGCCGTAGTATAGCACGGGCGACTTGCGGAAGAAAGCGGTGATGAGGCGAGAGATGATACCCGTCGTAAAGATGTCCTTTAGTTTGGCTTCCACTTCTTGGAACCACTGCTCGCCGACGCGCTTTTCAAGAAACTCCCTGATGTCCGCCACTGCTTGCCTTGCCTTCTGCGCGTCCGTCTCCTTCATCGCTCCCGCAAGGGTAGAGATGATGGTCGGCAGTTCGTCTATTCGGTCAGGATTGAGCAGGCGAAAGGCAAGGAAGTTGTGGAAGAACGGCAAGGCTTCCAAAGCCTCATCGCCTGCCGAGTGCGCTAACGCCTTCAGCGCGTCCTCTAAGACTAAGAAGCCCGCAACAAGGTCGTCGTTGAGGAAGTGTAGCAAGGGTTCTGCCTGCCGAAGGGCGTTTATCTGCGCGGTGAGTTCATCCTGAAACCCCTCTTTCAACACTACCCGCCCGTCTTGGATGGTGAAGAAACGGCTCTTTCCTATCCCCCGATGAGCGTTCACCGCGTTGACGCTCACCATCTCATTCAAAGCCGTCAGGATGGTGTCCTGTATGCTACTAAGGGAGCCGTTTGACCCAAAGTATTTGGAGATGAGTTGCTCCATCTTGCCGTATTCGGGCTTCGCACCCCGTATGGTCGGCAAGCCATATTCCATCATAATCGCCCGCAGGGTTTCGCCAAACTCTTCAAACTCTATGCCCTTCGGTAGGTCTATGGCTCCCGACGGCGGAGGCGTAGCAGGGGGCGGAGGTGTAGCAGGGGGCACATCGGACGGCGGAGGCGCGGTCGGCTCGGCAGGCGGTTCCGTTTCTGCCTCTGCCTTCGCCTTCCCTTTCTTTCGCCCCCGTTGCCCCTGCTCAAGGGCAGGCGCAGGTTCCTCTGCCTGCGCAACAGGGGCAGGGGCAGGCTTAGGTTCTGCCCGCACGGGCGCAGGCTGTGCCATCTGCTCCAACGCCTCATCTACGGCGGTAATAGGAGCAGGTGTTGCTTCTTCAAACACTGAAAGGTAGCCGTCTACGATACGAATAAACTCGGCGCGGTCGGCTTCACTGACCCCCCGCTCTATGGTTTCTCCAAAACGACGAAAAGACCGAAGCCAATCGGCTACACCCTGTCGGACTTCAGGGGGCAGGCTTTCTACGCCTTCTTTGAAAAGCGGGGTTGAAAGCACTCGCTTTGACGCCTTCAATCTCTCTAACAGTTCCCGAAAGTGGTCGGACGGAAGGTTAGTAATCGTAGGCGTAGCGAAAACTCTTTTCACGATGGCGGTAGCGCGGTTGGTGGGGACAGAAGATACTGTCTTTTCCAAGTCTATCATCGCGCTGTTTGCCCGCTGAGGCGTCCAATCGTCAGCAGACGGGAAGATTTCTATCCGCGCCGTCGTCCGCTCTACCGCCGTAGGCGCAGTAGCAGGGGCAGGCTCGGCTATTTGCTCTAATGCCTCATCTACGGCGGAAACAGGGGCAGTAGACGGTTCAGTTCCTTTTATGAGTGCAACAAAGCCGTCTACCAAATCAACAAACTCATCAACCTCTGTCTGACTAATCCCATCTTTGCCCACCATACCTTCCCCAAAGCGTCTCACCGAAAGGAACCATTCGGCAAGACCTTCTCGGTCGGCGGGGGGCAGTTCCTCTATGCTTCTCGCAACTTTTTCGCCGAAGTAGTCCGTAAGTGTTTCTTTTGCGCGTCTTAGTCCTCTCAACAAATTGCGGAAATGTTCTGTTGCGGTAGCAGGGACGGTTTCTGTAGTAAAAAGACGCATTAGGTAAGAAACACCCTCATTACGAGGAAGTTTGTGAACAACCTTCCGCCCAAACTCTGATATTGCGTCATCCGCCCGCTCTTGCGTCCACTTATCAGCAGATGGGAATTCTCCCAACCGCGAAACACCTGTTTGCGGTCTGATAGCCTCTACCGCCTCATCTACGACAGGAAGAACAGTAGTGGGGTCAAGCGATTTTTCGGGCAGGTGATAAAGGAAGTAGTCAATAATACTGATTACCTCATCCGCGTTTCGCTTGCTTATCAAGAACGCCTGCTGTGCTTCTTCAACGGCTTTCCGCAAGTCCAACAGCAGTTGGGCAAAGACCCCGCCGTCATACAACCGTTCCAATTCGGCGTTTTTAGCGTCCGCCAATAGTTGCCCAAACAAAGAATGAATTTTGCGGAAAAACTCTTCGGGAGAGGTGGCAATTTCTTGCGCCCGCCGAGCGAAATTGTAAACGCTCTTTCGCTGTTGATACTCCGATGGAGTAAGTTGACGGTTCTCTAATTTTGAGGCGTAAACGGCTTCCACTTGTTTGTGTCTTGCTATCACCGCCCTGCTATCCCAATCTGCTATTGATGGCAAAGGAATAAGGGTGCGCTCTTCCTGCATAACAGGAACAGGCTCCGCCTGCACAGCAGGGGCAGGCTCAGGTTTAGGCTTAGGCGCAGGCTTGGGTTCCTCTACCGCGCTCTCCACTCTCGGCGCGGACGGTTTTGTTTCTTCCCACCCGTGCTGTTGTAGCCATCGGCGGAGAGGCTCAGGGGTATCTTCAGGAATGCGCTTGTTGAAAAGGTCTTCTACGATGGCACGCGCCTTTTCCGTGCGGTTGGGAATAGACTGAGGCATACGCCAAGCGCGGTAAACGGCGGAGCGAATGTGGGTTAGTTCGTCCACCTGACCTATCCCCTTCATAGAGTTCGGCGGAGCGTTGATAACATCTAAGAGGTAGACCTGAAGGAAGGCGACATCAGGCGAGGACATCCCGTCCGCCTCGCCAAAGTATTCACTTAGTCGCTGTGCTAATGCGTCTATTTCACTTTTTCGTAATCCCTTTTGCGTCGCCAAAAATTCCTTTACTTCCGCAACAGTTATTTGCGAAGGATTGGCGATAGGCTGTCGGAAGGGTTGTATGCCTGTGAGATGGGATAGCGTGCGACTAAGGTATTCGCCCCGCGCTTGGTTGAGAAGGGAGACGATGGCGTCTATGCCCGCTCTCCCATCGCCATACTTTTTGGTAAGGTACGAAGCAAAGTTCCCGTAGATTTCAGCGACATACTTGCTAAGAAGCATATCGGTAGCGGGGTCAGATGAGAATTTGGGCAAAGCGGACATCTCCATCCCGCTCAGGGCTTTGCCTACCCTGTTAGTGATTTCCTCTACAACGGACAGCAGGGCTTGTTCGGGGGCGGAAGTAGCCGACAGGTCGCCCAACATCGGCTTCAGCCCCGACATCCCCGACAGGCGGTAGAAGGCTTCCTCATCTACCTGAACCCCCTGCTTATTGAAGAAAGCCCGCCACTGAGCCTGCATTTCCGCCTGATACTTCTGAAATTCGTCCACCTTAGACGGGTGGCGAAAAGCGTAAACCATCTTTCCGCTTTCCTTTTTCGTACTCTTTGGCGCGTTGATGAACAGCGACGGAATTTCCTTCGCCTGCACTTCCTTCGGAAAGTGCTTGGACGCGAAAGCAGACCAATTGAGATTGAGCGTCTCGGCTAACTCATCGGCACTTTGCCCCGCTTTCGGGGCAGTCTTTATGGTCTGTTGCAACCGTTCCTCGCTGTTCCTGACGAAATCCATCAGGATAGCGTCTAACTCATCGGGCAACCGCAAACATCGCACTATCTTCATCGTCTCACCTCAGTTCCTCGCCTATACTACATTACGGAATACAGTCGGGGAAAGTTTCCGTTGCCGTCTTGAAGAATGCTTCTTCCCACTTGTCGCGTGCTTTCATCATCTTCTCAAGGAGCCGTTTGGCTTCAAAGTAGGTGAAGTCATAGGCAATTTCGTTTGCACTGATAAGAGACCGCCCTGCTTGGAAGGCACTCAGCATATCGTCAATTTTGTCGGCAGGGAACCCGATGTCCTGAAGGAAGCGTCGGGCTTCCACTAATTCGTCAGGCGAGAAGATTTTGTTCTGAAGCATTCGGTAGAGTAGCCCCTGAAACTTTAGGCGTTGGTCGGGGGTTAGGTTTATGCTTCCCTCTATCTTGTTGAAGTGTTCCACTAACTCATCTAACGCCTGCGGTGTGAAGCCGAGACCGCGCAGGGCTTTCGTCTTTAGGAAGTATTTACTCAAGTCGTTGGTCATATCAGCACTGCTCCCTAAGATACCTACTGCCAACATCTGCTCTGCAGGTTCTGTCCCCTGAAACCACTTGTAGAGGCTTTCGGCTTCGGACTGAAGCAGTTTGGTTTTATCCCTGATGTCCTTCGGCACAGCGTTCCACGCCTGCTCAGGGGTCAAGGCTTTGTTTGTCTGAGCAAGTTCTGCATTCACCCTCTGCCACTCATCTAAGACCTTCTGAAGCACGGGTGCGCCGTCGTCGCCTTTTTCAAAAAGGTGAGCGTAGATAGGGGTGTCAGGCAGTATCCCCGTTCGCGTCATAAACTTCTCCCCCGCCTTCAACGCCTCATCTATGTCGTCAAGTTGTAGAGACGCTAACTTTTGAGCAAGAGGACTGTTGAGGTCGCCGTATTGCGCCCGTATAGCGTCGCGCAGTTCCGACAGTTCCTGATGTGCCCTATAAAGGGCACTTTGTTTGAAAGCGGGGTCGCCCGTTAGACCTCGTATCATTTCCGCCCCTGTGCGCTCCATTACCTGCAACCGCCCCTGCATAGCGGTCGCAAGGGTCGTTCCGAAAGAGGTTAGGTGATGAACGGTGTCCTGAAAGCCCCAAGCGGGGTATAGCCACTTCGTGAAACCCCGCGTTGACATCCGTTGCACGGCGTCTCCTACCGCAAGGTTCGCCCGCGCTAACCCCCGCCCGATACTAAACTTCATCTCGCTTCTGTGCAAATTGTGCGCGATGAGGCTCATTTGGTCGCCATACTTGGAGAAGATAGCACGGCGTGCCTCAAAGAGGTTGTCCATCACTTTCTCCGCCGTGATACCCTCTTTCCGTAAGATGTGTCGTAGCAGAGGGTGATAATCATCGTTCGCCATTTTCGCCAACACTTCCTCAGCAGGCGCGTTGAGGAAATGACGAAGGTCGGCGTTGACCACGCCTCGCTCTACGACATTTATGCCCGCGTCCCGTGCTTCCTTCATTACCTTGTCCCACAGGCGGTGCATAGTAGCGTTGTACCCGCTACTGAGGTCAAAGGGAATAAAGTGCTGAGCGAAGAAAAATTCGTTTGCTTTGCCAAGCATATGCATTAGCCCCGCGAAGCGTCCGCCTGCTCCGATGTTGACTTGGGGCATACGCACCCCTGCTTTCCCCAACAACCGACTTGCGAGACCGAAAGGCAGTGCGCCTGCGGTGTAAGAGGGCAAGAAAACAAGTTCGGCAAGGGCTTCCGCCCGTTGCGTCAATCGTATTCCTTCTGACAGAGGCGCAAAAGCACGGCGAGCGAAGAAGCCGAATTCGTCAGAGAAGCGACTTGCGCCCTTTGCCAATCGCACCGCGCCTGCTACACCCCGCGTGGGGAACGGCAAAGCGACTTCGGCGAACAACCCAAAGGCGTAGGTGGGGTTGATAGTCTTACCGAAAAGGTTGAAAGCAAGGGGGCTTCTGAGGGGGTCTTCGCTAACTATCCGCACTTCGGGGAAGGTAGCACGCAGGCGTTCAAGTTCCACTTCCAAACTCTCTATCGGTATGTCTCTTTGATACACTTGCCCCGTCTTTGTCGTAATTTGTACCCGCATATTGTCGGTAGCAAGCGGGGCGTTGATGGGAAACCGCGCATTTTGATAGCGCAATATTTGCGTGCCTAAGTCCCAATACTTCCCTTCCTTCGTGAACAGCCGAGTATTAGCGTCCATAGAGCGAAGCAGGGGTTCAAAGGCGAAAAGAACATTTTTGGTTGTGAAAGGGTTCTCCCCTGCTGTTGCCATTCCAAGCATTCGGGAAACAGTCTCTAAGCCCGCAACACCCGTTTCTACCGCCCCTGCTATCCCAATAGGGATGGACGCGCCGATGATAGACCCCGCCCGTAGCAGGTCTTCCCCTATGCTACTTTTTAGACGGTCGCGATAGAAAGATGTAATGTTTTCAATAGGGTTGCCCCCTGCTTCGTATAGGCGTTGAAAGAATTCTGCAGTAGCATAGTAAGGAGCGTGGTCTTCGTCGTTGGGGTTCAATATCTGCAATATCTCTTTGAGTTTCTCAGGGGTCGCCCCTGTAGCACCTAATATTGCACTTGCTGACCCGAAAACAAGGGACTTCGCGAGGGCGAACGGAGAGTAGGCTAAAGTAGTTGTTAGGGCATAGAGCGTCCGCCAAAAGCCGTTCCACCACCCTGTTTCTTCTTCTTCCTGCCGTTGCGGTGCGCCGATGTCCTGAGCGGTCGGCAGGGTTATATCCACCGACGGCACAGAAATCATCGGGGAAACCATCATCGGAGACGGACGGTAGAGTTCAAAGATGGCGCGGACTAAATCTCGGCGAGCAGGGGGGATAAGGTGATACTCGCCAAGCGCGTAATGCGCCAAATCGCGCATACTCACCCGCCCCGCTAACTTTTGAGGCAGGTCAAGTACGCTATTGGCTCCTAACACCCGCTTCAGATACTCCATCGCTTCAGGATTGATAGGCTGAAGCGGTGGAGTGCCATATGGTAGTCGCGGTTCCATAGTTTATGACTGTCGGTCTAATCTGTCTGTCTGAATGCGTCCTCCCGTTGAAGGGCGCGTTTGAGGGCGGTTCTGAGGGTTTTGCTGACGGGATTGTCCCCCGATGGTTCCTCTCGGCATTTGCGGATTGTTGCTTCGGGGCGCAGACCCCCCTTGCTCTATGTTTCGTACCCACCACTGCTCCCAATTGTCAATAACCTGCGCATAGTGAATAGGTTCGGTCTGATACGCACGATTTCCTTTTAGCGCGGGGATAACACGCGATTTTGCTATCGCAAAAGCGGTTCTCCAATCTATTCCCATTTCGCCTTCCGCAAACTTTGCCATTATTAGCCCCGCGTCATAGGCGATAAGGATGTTGATGTCCTCTGCAGTAATCTTAGCGTTGGGGCGAGCAAGGTTTCTATAGATAGTGTTTGCTCGCGTTGCTAAAGCACTCAACATCTCCGCTCCGCCTCTGAAAGGAACAGTAATGTCTGCAGGGTATTTGAGATAATCTCTCAATCCGACTTCGTTGAGGTTGCTTTGGTTGTTGTCAAAAACACCTTTGAAGATGTTGATGGCAGGAAGCGCGGGGAAACCAACAGAGGCAAGACCGCCACCGCCAAAAGGCATACCGCCGAAACCTCCCTGTTGTCCCTGTCCCAACGCGCCCGCAACGATGTTGCTCATCCACGCTTCGTTTTGCAGGATACGGTTGAACCCAAACTGCTGTTGTGCCAATCTCATACTCGCCCGCAGTTGCAAGTCCGTCTGTAGTTGCAGAAGCGCATACTGCCGTGCGTCAGTAGATTGTATGTTCTGAAACATATTAGCAAAGCCTTCGGGCACATAGGCGTCCAAGCCCGTCTCCTTCAGCCACTTCTGCACGGCTTGTATCTTCTGCTGAGGCGTGCGCTTGTCCCAATTCAAACCTTCCCTGTCTATATTGCCGAGAACAAGGCTCAGCGCGTTGTTGAGTTGAGTAGAGCGAAGGTGCAATTCGCCCAACGCTAAGTTGAGTTCTAACCCTTTGAGATGTCGCTCAGCCGTTTCCTTTTGCATTTGGTTTCGGAACAACCGAAATCGCCCTGCTATTTCTAAGGTTCCCCGCCATTCTTCAGGCACTGTTGCCAACACCTTTTCCAAGTCTTCAGGGGTTTGCACATTTTCAAGGGTCTGCAGGGAATTCATATAGTTGAAGAACGGCTCATACTGTTGTCTTAGCACGGGGTCGGCAATTTGAGACGGAACCACCCCCCGCTGATACATAGTCCACAGACGGGTGTTCTCTAAGTTTAGTTTGCCCATCTCTACCTGAGTAGCAAGGGCGTCCCTTTTCAAGGGGAACAGTTGTTCGCTCTGTTCTATCTGTTGTTCCATCCCCCTTTTCGTCAACGGGAACAGTTCAGCACGGCGTGCTTCTTCCGCCTCTGCTAATCTTTTCTGCAGTTGATGGGCTTCCTCTGCCATTTGCATACGCTTTCGGCGTTCAGTAAGGTCTTCGCCCATCAGCAAACCCTGCAGTTTTCCTGCCTGTGCCCCTGCTTTGGCGGTGAATATGCCCCCCAACGCCGACAGGAACGCACCCAATCCCTGCAAATCCATCTTACTTCACCCCCATCTAAAACCGAGTACCGAAGTAAAGGCGGTAAAGGTCTAACAAAGCAGGAAAGTTGACAGCAGACTGTTGCTGTGGGAGCCTATAGATTTGGTCAGCAAGCATACCCGCAAGCGGAAAAGCAGGCGGAACGCCGACACCCATCGGGGGCGTTTGGTTAGGCAGAATAAAAATTGGGTTCATCGGCATTTGTTGCTGTTTCTTTGGCTTCTCCTCTTCCGCCTGAGCAGGCGTCATAGGGATAGGGTCGTTTCCACCAAACAGACCCCCAAGCGCGTTCAGTCCTGCAATAATCGTGTTGATGTCCATTTGTTTCACCTCCAAGTTATACTAAAACATCATACGAGAAGGATTGAAGAAACGAAAAGCAGAAGCAACAATCTCAGGGGGAGGAGCAGGTGAGGTAGTCGTCGCAGGCGAAGCCCCCCGCTGTTGATACATTCCCTGTATAGTGCGCAACATTTCCTGATTTTGGCGGTACTGAGCATACGCCCCCGCCAAACTACCTATACCCTGCATAAGCCCCATCATCTGCTGTGAGGCAAGTTGCTGTGCCTGCAGTGCGCTTTCGGCAGACATAGCACCGCCCTTCACAGTCTGTTCCTGCAACCCGCTTCGTATGCCCATCAACAAACCGAAGCGTTCCCGTTCCACCTGCTCGCGCATTAGTTGTTCCTGCAAAGCAAGGTCAGCCTTCATCCGCTCTTGGTTCATCATCGTCCCCAACCGCGCTCCCATCATAGCGCGGGCAAGACTACTGCTTCGCATACCCGAAGCCCCCAAAGCCCGCGCCTGCAGTTGCAATTCAGCGTCCATCGCCCCCGTCTGCTCTAAAGTAGCAAGGCGTTGGGAAGCAAGCGTGGCAGGATTGAGACGCTGTTCTAAAGCCGACAGCACGGGGGCTACTAACTGAAGAGGCGTCCCATACTGCTCTTTGAACTGTTGCAGTAGTTCCCAACCTTCATCACTCAACGCCCCGCTTCGCCCTCGCATACGCAATATTTCGCGAG
>Ga0308398_1001599_pt1 | contig 11954 bp, 10 predicted proteins | sample Hotspr20SampleT9_FD_202360 | JGI IMG/M metagenome (GOLD analysis project Ga0308398, IMG submission 202360) | Hot spring phototrophic mat microbial communities from Mushroom Spring, Yellowstone National Park, Wyoming, United States - 20051001_T9 ...
ATCCCCATTGCTTTAAATATGAGGAAAAAACAGAAGAATTAGAATCGATAATATCTCCTTCACGGGGGTTGGTTCCTGCCTTTACTATTTCATCCCCTGTAGGTATCAGGGCAATTCTAATATTTTTAAAAACCTCAATTTCCCATACCCCTGCTGATAAAAGTGCTCCAATACTTGCAGCATCTATACATACATTTGAAGGAAGTATCATCTCTCCGGAACATACATCTTCACCAATCTGCCTGACATTCTGCCATGGAAATACAGGCTGGTTTATTCTGACCATGCCTTTTTCTTCAACGACATCTTCTATCATTATTACTGCATCAAATCCATAAGGCAAAACATCTCCCGTATCAACTGCAGCAAAATCTTCTCCTTCTTTCAGGTAAACAGGCGTTGTCTCTGTAGCTCCAAAAGTTTTCCTGGAATTAACCGCAATGCCATCCATTGCACATGCACAATAATGCGGGGAAGATATCTTTGCATATGCAGGTCTGGCTAGCGTTCTGCCAAAAGCATCCTGTGTTTTTATTATTTCAGTCTCTCTTTTGCGTTTGATGTCCAGTATGCCATTTGCTCCTTTTTTTAAAGCTTCTTCAAGCGTTATATTTTCCAAATATTTGAAACTCATAATTAATCCTCCCGGTAAATCACCAAGTGTATACTTCTACATATTCGTCTTTTGAAAAACCTTCACAATCACGTGGAATAACAAAATATCCATCGGAACAGCCAAGAATTTTTATCATGGCTGATTTGCCAAAAAGAGGTGTTGCAGTAATCTGTGCCCCTTCCAGTGTCAATTTTACCGGCACAAATTCTTCTCTTCCGGCATTCGAAGGATAATTGCTGATGAGCCTTGCCTTTAGCGATGGTACTGCAATTTTATCTATCCCGCACAATTTGTCCATCAGCTTTGTTACAAAATGATTAAAAATCATAAATGCTGACGCAGGATGACCTGGCAACCCCACTATAGCTTTTCCGCCGGCTTTTCCTATAATGGTTGGTTTCCCTGGTTTTACAGCAATGCCATGTATTAGCACTCCAGGTTCTCCTAAATCATTGATGACTTTAGCAGTTAAATCTCTTGTACCAACAGAACTGCCTCCAGATACAAGCACTATGTCACATTCATCAAGTGCCTTCCCTACGATGTTTGCAATTTCTTCATAATTATCCCTTACTATACCATACTGCACAGCTTGCCATCCTTTTCTGGCAACTCCGGCATATATTGTGTGGCTGTTTATGTCTCTTATTTTTGCACCTTTTGCATTATTTATGTCGAACGAAGAAACAAGTTCATCTCCTGTTGAAATAATCCCTGCTCTAAGTTTTCTTTTTACTTTTACATACTCAATGCCAAGAGCACATGCCACACCTATATGTTGAGGCTGCAATACGGTGCCTTTCCTTATGGCAAGTTCTCCATATTTTATATCATCTCCTTTGTATACGATATTTGCACCGGGAGCTGCAGGTTTGTTTACATAAATATAGCCATCATTGTAATCTTCAGCATCCTCGATCATAACTACAGCGTCGGCTCTTTCGGGAATATATCCTCCCGTAGGGACATAGCAGCATTCATTTTCATGTATTTCTTTATCAGGCATTTCCCCCATAATAACTTCACCGCAATATTTTAGCTGTGCAGGCATAGAATCTGAAGCGCCAAAAGTGTCTTTTGATATTACTCCATATCCATCTACAGATGACCTGTTAAACCCGGGAACGTCTTCTCCCGAGAAAACATCTTCAGCACAGATCCTGCCTGGCGAATCATCTATGTGTACCACTTCTGTTTCAACATCGATTTCTTGAAACATTGAATCAATTATCTGCATCGTTTCTGAAACACTTTTTACTTTTACCATGTTCATCCACCCTTTTTATATCATTCTAATTTTATATCATTCTAAAGCCACAGAAATGTCAGCTATTCTTTGAGACTGTGACAAATCATGTGTTGTAAAAATTACTATTGAATCTCTATCGCTAATAATGCTCCTTATATAATCTTCAATCAACCCGACACTCTTTGCATCAACAAAAGATGCCGGCTCATCCAAAATCACGATATTTTTATCAAGCACCAGAGTCCTCGCAAGTGCCACTCTTTGAGCTCCACCGCCAGACAGCGCACGAGCATTTGTATCTTTGTAATCTATCATTCCTAACTTTTTAAGAGATTCAAGGGCTTTACTTTCTGATTCAGGGCGTTTTGGGAGCCCAAGCATTACATTTTCAATTACTGTCATATCAAAAATATAAGGTTTCTGAGGCAGATATGCTATACTGCAGGCTGATGACTTCCCTTCATTTTCTATTATTACTTTGCCATTATCCGGTTTTTCAATACCTGCTATAATTCTCAGCAATGTAGTTTTGCCTGAACCATTAGGGCCAAGCACTGAATATATTTTTCCACCTTCAAAAGTCATGTTTTTTATATTTAAAACCAGCCTGCCTTGATAACTCTTTACAATATCTTGCAAAATTATTCTCATCTTGCCTCCTGAATACTCTGCATAACGCTGTTAATAACAAAAGAAATGAAAAGAAGCACAATCCCAAGAGCAAGAGCTCTTTCAAAATTACCCTTGCCTGTTTCAAGCACTATTGCCGTAGTCATTACCCTGGTACGGTATTGTATATTCCCACCTACCATCATTACAGCACCAACTTCAGATATTGCTCTTCCGTATGCAGTAAGCAATGCTGAAACAACTGCATATCTGCTCTCATGCAGCAGAAGCTTATATTTCTTAACCCCATTAATCTGCAAACCACGGCACGTTTCTTCCATCAATATTGATTTAGTCCTGGAAGCAGCTTCCGTCAGCCCCACGATAACAGGCAAAACAATTATCACCTGGGCAATAACCATAGCCGTTGGCGTAAACAATATTCTTGCTCTGCCAAACGGTCCGCTTGAAGAAAAAATAATATATACTATCAGCCCTGCAACTACAGGCGGAAGCCCCATTAATGTATTTATTATCCTCATTAATAACTTCTTTACTTTAAAATTGATGCTCCCCAGCATAATCCCCAACGGAAGACCTATCAGTGCGGCAACAGCCGTACTCAACACTGTGACTGTCAATGTTAGTGCAATAATTCCATATACCTCACCATCAAAAGATATTACAAGCTTAAAAGCCTCGCTTAATGCATTTAAAAAACTTTTCACAAACGATGCTCCTCTTTAATATTGTATTATTCACACACAAAAAGGCTTTCTCCGTATTTTTCTTTGCCAAAATCATTTATCAGTTTCTTAACTTTTTCAGAAATCATGAATTCTAAAAATTTATCTGCCCCTGTTTTATTTACATTTTTATGTTTTTTAGAACTTACAGTTATAATTGAATATGGATTTTTCATGTATTCTCTGTTGTCATATACTAAGATTTTCAGTTTCAATTTATTCTTCATTGCCAAAAACGTAGCTTTATCACTTAGAACATATGCATTCATCTCATCTGCCATCAATAAAACATCTCCCATACCTTTCCCGGCTGAGATATGCCACTTTTCCCTGAAAGGTTCAATTTTCAGCATATCCCATAAAATTATTTCTTTTTTATGAGTACCTGATTCATCTCCTCTTGACACAAACATTGATTTATTCATTTTTATTCTGTTTAACGCATCCAATGCATTCTTTGCATGTTTGACTCCCGCAGGATCATTTTCAGGTCCTGCAATAATAAAATAATTGTTCATTATCTCTACCCTTTTTTCACCATATCCTTGCTGCATAAAAATTTCTTCATCTTGTTTGGAGTGAACCAAAAGAACATCGGCATCGCCTTTTTCTCCTGTCTTAAGCGCTTGTCCGGAACCCTGGGCAATAACCCTCACACTGTATCCGGTATTTTTTTCAAACATAGGAACAATATAATCCAATACACCGGAATCATACACACTTGTAGTCGTTGCCAGCGTAATTATGTTGTCGCTTTTAGAACAGGAAGATATTATTATAGGCATTAATGAAAATAAAAATATTAATATTATAGATACAAATACAATAAAAATGTTGTCTGTCTTCACTATAAACTCTCCTTTCCAATCGGGAGGCGGAACAGTTTCCCATTTCCACCCTGTCGGCTTCGGTTTCATAGCTATGTACGCCCAGCCTTAGAAAAGCGAAGCTCGGAGGCTAAAATATTTAGATGTTGCCAGAAAATTTTTCAACTACATTATAAAACTATAATTAAATTTTGTCAATAATTTAACAATCAACAAAAGATGCCTATTAGCCTGCCAGAATATACTGATAAAGGCTAATTTTATCCCCAGGCACTATTACATAATCAAAATCTTTTCTCTCATCATTAACTATGGCAAACCCAACCTCTTCAACAGGTATTGAGAGTTTTTCAATTAAATCTTTTACTGTAGACCCCTCGGGCAATTCTACAATCATTGTGCTTTTCCCATCAGCATATCTCTTAAGCCATGCAGATAATTCAACACTGATTTGCATAACCTCACCTCTCATCTTTAAATCAGAAAAATCAAGCTTTCTCCAATTCATTAACCCATATATCAACACAAGCATCGCTGGGCATCCTCAAATCTCCCCTCGGAGACACGCTTATGCTTCCAACCTTAGGTCCATCAGGCAGGCAAGAACGCTTAAACTGCTGTGAGAAAAATCTTTTATAAAATGTTATAAGCCATTTTTTTATTGTTTCTTCTGCATACTTGCCCTTGAATGCCTTGCATGCAAGATACAGCACCTTCTTTGGAGGAGCGCCGTACCTTAATACATGGTACATAAAAAAATCATGCAGTTCATAAGGTCCTACAATATCCTCAGTTTTCTGCTGTATATTTCCTTTTTCATCAGGAGGCAAAAGCTCCGGGGATATTGGCGTATCAAGTATATTGCCAAGAATCTTTGATGTCTTTTCGTCAGCAACGTGGTCTGCAACATATTTTACAAGATATTTCACCAGAGTCTTTGGAACGCTGCAATTTACAGAATACATGGACATGTGGTCCCCATTGTATGTTGCCCATCCAAGAACCAGTTCAGAAAGATCACCTGTTCCAATGACAAGTCCTCCTTCTTTATTTGCTATGTCCATAAGTATTTGAGTCCTCTCTCTGGCCTGTACATTTTCATAAGTCACATCATGTACGGCAGGATCATGTCCGATATCTTTAAAATGCTGCATGCAAGCTGCTTTTATGTCTATTTCTCTTATTGTTGTTCCAATAGCTTTCATAAGATTAATTGCATTTTCATAAGTAGTGCCGCTGGTTCCAAACCCAGGCATGGTTACAGTTATTATGTTGCTTTTATCCATTCCCAGCAGTTCATAAGTGCGTGATGCGACTAAAAGAGCAAGTGTGGAATCAAGGCCCCCGGATATGCCTATTACTACATGTTTTAAGCCGGTGTGATGGATTCTTTTAGCAAGTCCTGCTGTTTGTATGCCAAATATTTCTGCGCATCTTTCATCAACTATTTTCTCATCTGATGGAACAAAAGGATAAGGGTCTACTTCCCTTAAAAGTTCAAATTCCTGCTCTGGCGTGTAAGGCAGTTCAAACAATACCTTCCTGAAGTGTTTTGGAGGTCTCATCTCCATAAAACTGGTATTTTTATATCTGTCGTTGTGCAGCCTGTCAACATCTACATCGATAAAAATAAGTTGTTCTTTTCTCAAAAACCTTTGAGTCTCCGCAAGTATAGCTCCATTTTCAGCTATAAGAGAATGGCCTCCAAAAACAACATCCGTAGTTGATTCGTCAACACCGGAAGAAACATAAACATATCCTGCTATGCATTTGGCAGATTGCTGAACAACAAGCTGTCTCCTATACTGGCTCTTGCCTATGACTTCATTGCTTGCTGAAAGATTAAAAAGCAGCGTAGCACCTGCCAAAGCCTGAAAACAGCTGGGAGGGACAGGCACCCATAAATCTTCGCATATTTCAACACCGACAACAACATTATTAATATTTGAACACTCAAACAGCACATCGTCCCCCAAAGGCGCCGTCTGCCCACAAATATTTATTTCTTTGCTCAATGCCGCATTGGCTGGTGAAAACCATCTTTCTTCATAAAATTCTTTATATCCGGGTATATATGATTTTGGCACCACACCTAAAATTCTTCCGGATTTGCACACTACAGCCGCATTAAACTGCTGATTGTCAACAATCACCGGCATTCCTAAAATAAATAATATGTTAATATCTTTTGTGCTGTTCAAAATCCTGGATAACTGATTCTGTGCCTCATCAATCAAGTGTTTCTGATGAAAAAGGTCGCCGCAAGTGTACCCTGTGATGCACAACTCAGGGAATGCCACAATATGGACTTTATTTAAAAAAGCATCATTAATCATCGATATGATATTGTCAGCGTTAAACACACAGTCAGCGACCTTCATTCTAGGTACTGCCGCAGCAACTCTTATAAAGCCGTAAGCCATTATCTCACTCCTTTTGCAGCCCGCCTTAACGCACAATACGCCTTTTCAGCGAGAACTTGCATTTTTAAGGTATATATAATTTGTTCATTCTGAAAGGCTCTTTACGCTTCAACCTCATAATTCATGCGCTTTAAGCATTTCAAGTCTTTCTAAAACTTTTTGGTACATATCTTCATATTTAAATTTTTTAGCTTTCTCTTCATCTACAACTTTCTGTGGAGCTTTATTTACAAAATTTTCATTGGAAAGTTTGGAATTCACTCTCTCAAGTTCTTTTTCCAATGTTTCTTTCTCTTTGGTAAGCCTCTCTATTTCTTTTTCAAAATCTATAAGGCTTTCAAGCGGAAGATATATTTCAACTCCCGGGATAATAGCAGAAACAGCGTCTTTCGCTATCCCATTTCTGTGTCCCTGAAACACAACATCTTCTGCCTGAGCCAGTCTTTCAATAAACAACTTGGATTCATAAAAAGTATTCCTTAAATATTCATCTTCTATTACAAATATTGCTTTACATTTATTTGAAGCAGGTACATTCATTTGAGCCCTGATATTTCTTATGTTTTTTATAGCATTCATTATAAGCTCCATATATTCCTCTTCTTTTTCATATATAAACGAAGCATTAAATTCGGGCCATTTTGAAATCATAATGCTTTCATCATCATTTATCAAGTGCGTATATATTTCTTCTGTAATAAAAGGCATAAAAGGATGCAGCAATTTCATGGCTGTACATAAAACATGATTAAGGACATATTGAGCTTCAAGCCTTGTGCTGTTATGCCTGTCGTACAGCCTTGGCTTGACAAGTTCAATGTACCAGTCGCAGAATTCTTCCCAAATAAACTCATATATTTTTTGCAGTGCGATGCCCAGTTCAAATTTTTCAAGATTTTCTGAAACTTCTTTTACTATTTTATTTGTTTTTGAAAGTATCCATTTATCTGCAAGCGTAAACTTTGATGCATCTACTTTGCTAAAATCTATATTTTCATCAAAATTCATCAACACAAACCTTGACGCATTCCATATCTTGTTTGCAAAATTTCTGCTGGCCTCAACTTTTTCGTCTGAAAATCTCAAATCATTCCCTGGTGAGTTTCCGATCGTCAATGCATATCTTAATGCATCTGTTCCATACTTTTCAATTATTTCAAGAGGGTCAATGCCATTGCCCAGAGATTTGCTCATTTTTCTTCCCTGTGCATCTCTAACTATGCCATGTATCAAAACATACTTGAAAGGTTCTTTGCCCATCTGTTCAAGACCTGAGAATATCATCCTTGCAACCCAGAAAAAGATTATATCGTATGCTGTTACAAGAACGCTTGTTGGATAGAAATACTGCAGATCTTCTGTGTTTTCAGGCCACCCTAGCGTCGAAAAAGGCCATAGAGCTGAACTGAACCATGTATCAAGCGTGTCTTCATCTTGTATGATGCTTGAGCTTCCACATTGTGGACATTTGTCAGGCATTTCGCGCTCAACCATCATATGCCCGCATGACTTGCAGTAATATGCAGGTATCCTGTGTCCCCACCACAATTGCCTTGAAATGCACCAATCCTGAATATTTTCCATCCAGTTAAAATATATTTTAGAGAATCTTTCAGGAATAAATACAATAGACCCATTTCTAACTGCTTCAATGGCCGGTTCTGCAAGCGGCTTCATCTTAACAAACCACTGTTTGGACACCATGGGTTCTATAACTGTACTGCAGCGGTAGCAAGTTCCTACATTATGCGTATGTGGTTCAATTTTAAGGAGGAGCCCGCTTTGCTCCAGATCTTTTACTATTTGCTTTCTTGCTTCATATCTGTCCATTCCTGCGTACTGGCAGGCATTCTCGTTCATTGTTGCGTCATCGTTCATCACTTTTATAAGCGGAAGATTATGTCTTAACCCTACTTCAAAATCGTTAGGGTCATGAGCAGGTGTTATTTTTACAGCACCTGTGCCAAAATCTTTTTCAACATAAGTGTCTGCAATAACAGGTATTTCTCTATTTACAAGCGGCAATACAAGTGTCTTCCCTATCAAATGCCTGTATCTCTCATCATCAGGATGTACTGCCACAGCAGTATCCCCAAGCATCGTTTCAGGTCTTGTTGTGGCAACAACTATATATTCATTTGAGTCTTTTACAGGATATTTTATATGCCAGAAATTGCCCTGTTTTTCTTCGAAATCAACTTCGGCATCAGAAATTGATGTGTTGCATTTGGGACACCAGTTTATAATTCTTTCTCCTCTATATATCAGACCTTTTTGATATAGTCTTATAAACACTTCCTTGACTGCTTCGGAAAGTCCCTCATCCATCGTGAACCTTTCTCTATCCCAGTCACATGAACTGCCAAGTTTCTTCAACTGTTCAACTATTCTTCCTCCATATACTCTTTTCCACTCCCATGCTCTTTCAAGGAATTTCTCTCTTCCTATAGCTTCTTTTGTAAGTCCTTCCTTGGCCATAGCTTCAACTATTTTTGCTTCAGTTGCAATACTGGCATGGTCTGTTCCAGGCAGCCACAATGTGCAGTATCCCTGCATTCTTCTCCATCTTATAAGAATATCCTGGATCGTGTTGTTGAGAGCATGTCCCATGTGAAGCTGCCCGGTTATATTCGGCGGAGGGATAACTATTGTATATGGAGTTTTGGAATGGTCCACACGTGCACTAAAATACTTTTTATCAAGCCATTTTTTATAAAGTTTTTCTTCAACTTGTGAAGGCTCATATGTTTTAGCTATGTTGCAAATCTCACTCATTTTAATATCCTCCTGCTGTAAAAGTATTGTTGATTCTATTTTTATATTTTAGATTTAAAAGATAGGATAACCATTATTATTCCTGGAAGAGCTATAAGCATGCCGGTCAGTTTAACGTTTAGCACCGTTCTGTCATAAGCATACTTCTTAACCTCTTCACCATTCATATCATTCTCAAAATCAGGCAAAACATTTCTATCCAAATTATATCTATCAACGATGGCCTTCGCTGCGTATACAATTATAAAGCCTGCCGCCATCAAGGCAAATCCTGCTGCTTTTAAGATTAAGTTTAAATCCGGCATTATTATAACTCCTTTCTCTTTGAACAAAATTATAAAAACGAACAAAATTATAACAACCACAGAGCTGAATTTACAAGCTTTTGCAAGCTTAAAGCTCAGTCCGTGCAATAGTAAGCTTGCACAATGAAAAAACCCTTGTCCAACAAACAAAATGCCGGACGAAGGGCAAAACCTCCGTGGTACCACCAACGTTCCCTGCCAATTGCCTGTATGAACAAGCAATCGCAAAAGGGCTCTTTTAAGGCTATAACGCACCTACCGTCAGACGCTAAAAAATTCACGCCTGAAGCTCACAAGCGACCTTCAGAATCACATAAACCAAGCATGGCTCACAGCCGTTGACCACGCCTCTCTTTTGGCTGCAATTCCTACTCCTCTTGCTCATCGCAGTAACTAAACAACTTTGTATATTTATATTATCTTTATGCAAAAAATGTGTCAAGTAAAAAATTAACTGGGTTGGGTGCATTTTTTCTGTATGACCCATATTATTCCAATAACTGATTGCTACGAGTCTCAGAGCCTGTAAATTCACCTCGGGGCAAATCAAACTCGCAAAATAATTCTAAAAAAAGATTCGGGAAATTATTTTGCTCAAACAGTGATTTGCCTTATCCTCGGTCGGATTAACAGGCTCTACAGCCTCTGCGCAAATGTTCTTTCCATAATATGGGTCATATATAGAAAATGCGCCCAGCTGGGTTTCGCTGAAAAATTACTTATGCTGCAGTCTTGCTGCAATTGGCTGCAAAATCAATCTATAATCTTAAATTCCCGCTTTCCCCGTTAAAGGATCTATGAAAAGAGGGATCTGCGGTGCAAAAAAAGTAAATATACTAAATATAATTATTAGAATAATAATACAAGCAATGCAAAAAAATTTTAGAATACCTGCAGCACATTCCTGTGTTTTTAATACCTGCCAAAAAACATATTGCGCGATTGCAACAGCAGCAACAAATATAAATATATCCACCCATAACACATGGAATCCGATAATTCCTGTGTATGTATAGAAAAACGAAGTAATAATATATGGTATTAAAAATAATTGCAACGCTTTGGCGCAAAAATAGTTTTTTTCATATTTCCCCCAGGAGAAATACTCAACAAAAGAAAAAATTACAGCAGGCCAGAATCCTATTTTATTGTGTTCCCAAACGCTCTCATTTACAGCAAATATCAAAGCCAAAGGTTTGAATCTCCCAAATAATTCATACGCAAAATGGAAAAATGAGCCTGTCAGTATTATGAATATTAAGCTTGAAATATGCCAGATAAGCATGCACTTTTTGTTTCTAATCATCAAATCACTCCTTTTATACCTATTACACCTATCATCGTACCTCTTCTACCTTTATGCCCTCTGTGTGAAAAAAACATATCCTTGTTGCACATTGTGCAAAGCTCGGAGCAAACAATATTTGTCTCCGGAATACCTGCATTGGTGAGAATGTTTTTATTTGCCTGCCATAAATCAATAATATATTTGCCATCATCCTTGCATTTTTTAACATTTTCACTGAAAAAAGCTGCAACTTCTTCACCGACTTCATAGCAGCACGGTCCTATGGAAGGGCCTATTGCAACAAAAATATCTGATAGTTTGCTCTTATATGCCTGGCATAAAACATTCACCATCTTTTCAGCTATTTTGCCTGCAGTACCTTTCCAGCCTGAGTGGGCAATACCAACTACTTGTCTGGCAGGGTCCGCAAAAAAAAGCGGCACACAGTCTGCAAAAAAAGCAACTAAAGGGATATTTGATATATTCGTTGCCAAACCGTCAATATTATTATAATCTTTAGGTGCTTTTATACCTTTGCCTTTATCATCTTTTTCAACTATTTTTATATTCGTGCCATGTTCCTGAGATGATAAAACCATATTGTTGCAATCTATGCCTAATATTTCAGAAAAAATTCTATAATTCTCTTGTACATTTTCTTTTTTGTCATGTGAATTGAAAGCAAAATTCATTGATTGATATATTCCCGAGCTAACACCCCCATATCTCGTTGAAAATCCATGTACAATAAACGAAAACTGCTCCAGCAAAGGAAATGTAAGGTAGGCTACTTCTTTACTTTTGTAAATCTTTTTATTTATATTGTATTTTTCCATGGAATATTCCGCCTTTCAGTAAATACTTCATGTCATTATACTTATTTGAGACATACATTTATTATATTATACATGAAGCACAAAACAAAAATGATAATAATATACGGAGGTATTGCTATGGACGGTAAACAAACAATCTCTGCATACGAAAGTTGGGACTGCAAAATATATTTTGAAAGTTATAATGCAGGACCGTGCGTTAAGGCTAAAATACAGATGAGTAAAGATATAAAGATAATATGTCTTTTAAAAGGAAACACTACACTTCAAATAGACGGAA
>Ga0308398_1001603_pt1 | contig 11908 bp, 15 predicted proteins | sample Hotspr20SampleT9_FD_202360 | JGI IMG/M metagenome (GOLD analysis project Ga0308398, IMG submission 202360) | Hot spring phototrophic mat microbial communities from Mushroom Spring, Yellowstone National Park, Wyoming, United States - 20051001_T9 ...
GGATTTTAGGAATTCTTGTAGAATAGATATAGAGGATGTAATTTTGTGAATATTTATTCGTGGAAATAATAAATATACAGTAATTGTAATAATAAGGCAAAATCTTGCGCTTTAGTATTTGCAAGGGTTTTGGTTGAATTTGAACATTGGAAACTGCATACTGGAATGTATTGGAATGTATATGACGCAAAAGGGGTCTTAAATCCTACAACCAAGCGGACTAAAATGCGTACTGTTTTGAATGCATTATCCCCGTAAGGGGACGGAAACCTGGGATGCAATCGTTTGGGTAATGGACGAAGACATTAGAGAGTTTTGAATGCATTATCCCCGTAAGGGGACGGAAACTCTCACTTGAACAAACCGTAGTAATACTAAAATTAAGTGCATAACGGATGGTCTCCTTCCTTAAAGTGAGTTTGTCAATCCTTTTTTCGGTAATGGAGCTGTCCGTTATAATAAAAAATTAATAAAAAACGGAGTGTTCGAACCCATACCATGATTTGGATTTGACACTACTCTAATATGGAAAGGGGGGGAATTATGATACAACGAAAATTAAGTGAGGACGACTTAACAATACCAGTATTATATATCCTCTATACAAGGGGAGCTATGAATACGTCTTCATTAAAGAGAAATATCTTAGCTATGTTAAAACCGTCTGGTAGCAATTTAGACCCATTAGAAAATCGTAATGATACTAAAATAACACAAATAATAAGAAATATAATTAGTCACAGAAATGATAGCTTTAATAATATCATTAGGAGAGGATTAGTTGACTATAATAGTTCAACTGGAGTATTATCTATTACTCAAAGTGGTATACAAGTATTAGATAATTATATTATAAGTAATATTGTAGATAATTTATCCTAAAAAAAAAAGAGGTAAAGAGGTACTTCAATGTACCTCTTTGAATTAATAATTTGTTATCATTAGATGTTCTGCATTTTTATCATTTCGATTTTGAAAACTAACAAGATATTTTTTATCGAATGTTTGAATGTTAAAATCTTTATATAAATTATAGATAAATTCAGTATTTTTAATTACAAGCATAAAATTAGCTTTTGTGTCTTTTAGATAGTTTGCTAATCTCTCCTGGTCTTCTAAAGTAAACTCATTTTTAGCATAGGTACTAAAGTCAGAGTCATATGGCGGATCTAAGAATAAAAAGTCTCCAGAAGTAGGTTTTATATCTCTAAAGAAGTCCTCAAAATCCAAATTATATATATCTGTTCGTTTTAAATGTCGATTTAACTCCTCGCTTTGTAGGTATTCAATTTTCTTAGCAAAATCTTTACGATTATATGATATACCCCCATAAGGTACATTAAAATTACCGCTTTTATTGTATCTAAACATAGAAGAATAACAATACTCTCGTATGAAATAGAATATTGCTGTAGCAAACTCTTTTTCTATTTTATATTTATTTATATTATTATATAAATGTCTAAAGTGCATATAAAAACCACTTTTGAAGGCACATTCTATATTATCTAAAATATCTTTATCGCATAATTTACCTTTTTCATTTTGCAACTGCTTCATTCTACTTGTTTTACTAAGTAAATTTTTTTCTATTTCTCTTATAAAGTTATTTATATTAATATTAAAATTAGTTGATAATATGCCGTTAAACTCCTCCGAGTGTTTCAAAATAAATTCAGTTATAAAATCGTCAAATTCTACTTTTGTTAATTTATCTTCTGAATAATCTTTGTATCTTTCTATAAATAAATCTCTATATCGTTCAACAATATCTTCAATTATAATCCAATTATGATTTATTTCAGATAATCTATTAAAAAAGGCCATACTTTTGTCTTTAATAACTTTATACAAATTTATTAATTCTTCTGATTTATCATTTATTAACATTTTATTTATGTTATTTTCACTAATAGCTAAATAAACTGCACCACCGCCAACAAACGGCTCAATATATCTATCGATATGACTAGGCAGATTAGGTAATATATATTTTAGTTCCTTTTCTTTACCTCCCGCCCATTTTACAAAAGGCGATAACATATTGTAAGTCAACTCCTTTTTATAGTATATATTTTATATTAACTTATTGGAGCAAATTTAACAAGATTTTTAATATAACTTTCCTGAAAAGTTGCTATAAGCAGAAACAGAGGTCAAACAATGAGCATAATCACAGATAAATATTAACTCATCCCTGGTATTCGCTTAAGTTTTGTTCTTCAGATAGATTTTGTGAGCGTTTTCCGCGATTTTTAGGCAGCACAAATAGACATGCTCTTGGTATGTCAAAAAAAAAATAGGCCCAATACAAGATTTTTAAAGAATCTAACAATTAGATTTTATTCTATACTTTTGTTTAACCCCCAAGATGTCCAACAATTCATCAATATCAAAGAGCGCATAATACTTTTCTTCAGCCACTATAAATATCTTATTTCCTTCTTTTAAGCTCTCCCCCCTTCTCCAAGCACGCAAGCAATCTCCATCAGATTGTTCAGGTGCTTCTTTTTTTCGCCAACCTAAAAAAGCATAAAAAGTGTCTGCGCAAAGACGCACAGCATAATATGTATATACGCAGCATTTTCAGCATTTTTGCCACTTCTTCTTGGTAGATGCTTTAAAAACGCTGCTTGCTTTAATTCTCTAAATCCAAAGTTTTCAATATATGACCTTAACCCATATTCTTTTGCTATTGCAGCAGCATCTTTTTCAGCTGACAGGCTGGTTAACAGTACAACTATATAGTTTAGGACTGTTCCCCGCTTATTACCGCTAATTGCCAATGATTTTAGGACATAGATATATTATCATAATATCAGATATAAAAAAAGGAGTCTGATATTATGAGTCGTAGAAAAGTTGAAATAAACAGGAAACATGCCTCTTATGAGGATTTAAAAAAATTATACAGAGAAACAGACGATGCTCAACTTAAAATACGTTATCTTGCAATGATGGACTTTATGAAAGGTAAAACAAGCATTGCTGTGGCCGAAAGACTTCATACATCTGATTCAACAGTGAGGGAATGGCTGAAAAGATACAATACCTTTGGACCGGATGGATTGATACCACAAAAACCTAAAGGTGCAGAATGCAAGCTAAGTGAGGAGCAACTGCAAGAAGTATATTTAATATTGCAAAAATCACCCAGAGAATGTGGATTTAATAAAAGTAACTGGTCGATGCGAATTCTCAAGCTATGGATTGAAAAGAATTATGGAGTAAGCTACGCTGTCTCCAGTTTGTATGATGTGGTACATCGCATAGGGTTATCGGTACACAGACCCAGGAAGAAAAGTAGAAATGGTGACACTGCAAAGCAGGAGCAGTATATGCAGGAACTAAAGGAACTTGTTGAGAATTCAGATGAGGATACAGTAATTTTGTATGAGGATGAAGCTGTTGTCACAGACGAGCCAACGACTACCGGTAAATGGGCACCTATTGGAGAACAGCCGATCATACCAACAGACAGCAGGGGTAGTAGAGAAAGAAGAGTAATTTTTGGAGCAGTGGATCCCAAATCAGGGGAAGTACTCTATTCAACAGAGAAAGCAGGAAACTCTGAAAGCTTTGAGTCTTTTTTAAAATAAGGTTTCAAAGCATTATGCAAATAAGAAGGTGATACTCCTTTTAGATAATGTCCGGTATCATCATACCAATAGAGTAAAAGATTTTATTAAAGAACAGGCGAAAAATATAACGCTTAAGTTCCTGCCTCCATATAGTTCGGACCTGAATGCTATAGAACATCTTTGGAAGGATATACGTAAGGATGTTACTCACAACCATCTGTTCGATAATATTTTGAGTATTGTTAAGGCTATTGCAAAGTATTTTATGAATGTTAAGCGAAATCGTGCAAAAATCAAGAGGCTATGCGCATTTATATACTAAGCACTGACATTTTATCAGCTGGTGTTAATTATAAACTATATAGCTTGTCAGGAGAAACAGCTTTCCCCCTCCATGTGGTGACAACCACTGCATTTATGGGACTTCCGTTTGTTTTGCAGTTATTCTTTACCTTTTTTGGATTGTACTCTAAGTAAGATTTTAGACCATCAAAACCATATCCCTGACATTTGCCTTTTCCGTAAGTGTTTATTGTAAAATAAAATAGGACAAAGTTGCAAAATAAATTGCCCAATTTTGCAACAAAAATTCCTCATAATTGCAAAAGGGCCATTGCAGGAACCCAATAAAAAATATATCCTTGTAGCTGTAAAAAGAATAAGGTTACAAGGAGGAATGGAGGTTGCTTACAATGACCCAAGTACATGATATCAGAAAAAAGTATTTCGAGGAAGGAAAAAGCATCTCACAGATCTCGTGGGATACTGGACGTGACCGTAAAACTGTGAGGATGTATCTTGAAAAAGATGACTGGAACAAAGAAAATGTAAAAGTTCAAAAAGAGGCAGAATTCCCCAAGCTCAATCCTTTCAAGCAAGACATTGATCAATGGCTTTTGGAAGACAAGAAGGTTAAACGTAAACAGCGGCACACTGCAACCCGAGTATATAACAGACTGCTTGAAATGTATGGAGAAAAGTTCAACTGTTCCTACAGGTCTGTGGCCGGGTATGTGGCTATAAAAAAAGCTGAGATATTCGGGAATAAGGCAGGATACCTTCCGCTCGAACACATTCTAGGTGAGGCACAAGCTGATTTTGGAGATGCTGAATTTTATGAAAAAGAGAAGCTTTACAGTGGTAAATACTTAAACCTTTCCTTTCCCTACAGCAATAAAGGATATTTCCAATTGTGCAAGGGAGAAACCCAAGAGTGCTTGTTTGAAGGGCTGATTGCCATATTTGAGCATATCGGAGGTGTTCCCACAAGCCCACAAGGATATGGTTTGACAATGCAAGAACCATGGTTGTAAAGGTTCTAAAAAAATGGTGCCCGCACCCTGACGAACGATTTTCTGAGGTTTACAGAGCATTATCGATTTGAAGCTGCTTTTTGTAATGTAGATGCGGGGCACGATAGCTTCAATCAAGGGTTATCTTCAATCTCCGGCAAGCCGTCCGTATGAAGAGAATGTACCGGAGATTGAAGATAACCCTTACTCCAGTCCGTAGAATGACAGCAGCTTCTTTTCCATTGATTTTCACACCTTGGGTACGGATGCCTGTTCATGGTCCGCTTTGCGGAGGGCCTCTGAGATGGTCTCTCCATCGGCGTAAGAATATACAGCCACGATATCAAAATTTGCGTGACCAAGAAAATCTTTGATATACGATAGAGGAACACCGCGTTTGTACATTGCTATGGCTATACTATGGCGGAACATATGTGCGTGAAGGTTTCTTGGAAATGATCCATCTATCACGGCTTTTTGTTCAGCATATTTTTTCAGAAGGTAGTCAACAGTTCCCGGTGACATCTTCGTGCGCATTCCATCATGGACGGTGTAGAACAGCAGTGTATCCTTCCCTGAAATAAAATGAAATTCTTTCAGATAGGCTTCAAGATGAACCATTGTATCTTCAAGGGTAGGGATATGCCTAATCTTTTTACCTTTGCCTCGAGTTGTTGTGAAGACTCTCATCTATGAAGGCTCTTCAAAAGCATTACTTAATAAACCATTAAAAATGCTATTTTTTAGGGGTTAAATCAAAAGTATATAAAGCGTTCTTGCTATTGGGCTTATGCTTAGGGATACAAATACCCAAGATCTTTAAGCTTGTTAATATGGAATGCTATTTTCTTTTCGAGGTTAAATTTGTTGTAATAATCTGCTCCTAAATCTTTAAATAGAGTATCGTATTTGATTATATGCCAAATAGCAATAAGCATGGAATGTGCCACCGCTACTTTGGCTCGATTTACTCCTCGTGTGACAACCAAACGGCCATATTGTGCGCGAAAGAAAGTATGTTCATTGTAAAATAAAAAAAGCACATATTTGTGCCATTTTCGCCAATTTTGTATTTTGCTTTCTTCTAAAAATTATGGTGCTAAAGTCCAAAGATAGATTTTCAAAAATTTTTTAACTCAACTTTCCCACTGTACTTTTGCCAGCTTTTCCTTGAAATAAGCAGGCAGTGAAGCTATAAAGTGTTCCAAAAGCTCATCAATCTGTTGTTTGGTAAGAGATAATTTTTCTAACAGAACAGATTTGAGCAAGTTTATGATAAGCTGCAATGCTTCAATGAACTTGATATCATGAAGTTCATCGCAGCAAACGTAGAATAGTTCGCCCCAAGTGCGCAGATCCTTGTTGTTGCGGCTTTCCAGAGCAAGCATGATGTACCTTGAAAACACTATAGTCGTGTGAGCCACCATACAATCGTAGGAGCGACCCTGGAATTCTTTCTGAAGCTTCAGGTACGATTTGCACATTTTGAAGAAAACCTCAATGTCCCAGCGTTTTCCGTAGATGCGGATGATTTCTTCATCAGCAAGTTCCGTATCTGTAGATATCAAGGCAAGCCATTGACTACGCCGGTTTTTGTCACGAACAAATACGACCTTGGCAAATACTTCATTGCCATTATCATCTTTCCCGATACCTACAATAACGGAAGCTAGGATTTTAGCCTTTCCACGCTTCTTCCGTACGGCAGTATACAAACTGTTCAGATCAAGACTTCTCCCCTGATAGCTATACTTTACAGTTTTTATGGACTTCATCATGGCAATGGTGTGTAATTTCAGTTTCCTGATTTTTAGGAGAATACTTGGAAAGCAGAACCAGCTGTCAAAGAGAACATACTTGGCTGAAGACACATGGTTAAGAGCTTGTTTTAACATATCGATCATTACTTCAGTGGTATAATTGTCATAACAAGAGTCTCCTTTTTATGTGTAATTTGGAACGTTGTTAATTCTTATTTTACCACAAAAAGGACGATTCTTGTACTATTTTATGGGGCGAAATGTTCATTTTTCAAGGTTCACAACCACTTTTCAAGGTGGGAAAGTTGAGTTATTGACATTTAGAAAAAAATAGGTTATCATTTGACTATTAAGATGAAGGGAGGTAATATGTTTTTTATATCTTAATAATGTTCTTTGTCGTTGGTATACTATATTATTTATTGAAGGAGAGTGATAATTATCTTAAAAATTTTATCTAAGAAGGTGAGAAGTTTTTTTCAAAAAGAAGGACAAGAAGAAATTCATATTTTTGAAGAGTCCTCCATAGATGAAGGTGAAGGCGTTAATATAAGCCAAGAAGATCTTTATATTTTAATAGATCCGCTTTCCCCGGAGTATTTAAAAAAAGTTATTATAGCACAAGAAGGAACTTATATAAGATTCGTAAAAGAACCATCAGAGAATTTACAAATCATATCTATAAGACAAAATCCAGATTCAATTAAGTATATAAAAAACCCTACTCTCAGGGTTCAGTATTTGATATTAAAGAATAAACCGATAAATTTAAAATATATAAATAAACTTAATCCCAAAATAAAAAAGTTAATAGATAAGAGATACTCAGAGTTTGTTAAAATAGGCATTAGATAATTAATAAATAAAAGAATGGTTATTAGTATTAATAAAAAAGTACTGTAGCTGAGCAAAAGGTGTATTCTTTACCAATTGATTAGCTTATCTATAGGTATATTTTTTAGCAATTGGAATTTAAGGGTAATGATTTGGAGGAAATGAATAGTTTTAAGTAGGAAAAGATGAAAAATCGGATGAGCTTTGCTATGTGATATTTCTAATTATGAGAGACTTTTAAAATTGTTAAAATACTAACGTAAATTATGTTGTGCATAAATTAATCATATAGGGAGGTAAAAATGTGTACAAAGATAGATATTTAACAAGAAATAGATATGATGGATCATTTGAAGAAACCCTAAAAAAAAGGATAAAAAAAGAAATAGAAGAAGTTTACAAAAAAATAAAACACCTAGAAGAGGATATTAAAAAAAGAAACCAAAACGTTGATGATTATTATGAAAAACATAAAAAGTATATTTTAAACTATTCAGGAAGATTTATAAATGATGTTTATGCTCTTGTTACAGAACTTGAAGAATGCTGTAAATATATAGGAGATTGGCGTTATAGTTTATTTCATATAAAAAAATATTTAATGAAGCCTTTTATAGAGGATTATGTTGATATAGCAAATTTATATAATTATAGAGAAATATATGCTTATATTTTAGAGTTTTATGGGTATAAATGGTATTTATATGGTGGCAACAAAAATTTCAACAAAAGGAAAGATTTTTATAAAAAAATTGGTTATGAGATTATTTATGAAAGAAAAGATATAGAAGAAAAGCAATTAGAAATTAAAGGAAAGATTGAAGAAAAGATAAAAAAAGAAAAAATGCCACAAAACATTATTTATATTATAAATAATATTTTAAAATCGGAAAAAATTAGTTTTGACAAAAAAATGGATTTATATGGAATAATAGAAGAGAACAAAATAAAAGAATATGATTTAAAAAATTTATATTATTTTATAAATAATAATTCATGTCATAAAAACATTACATTTAGAAAAATTGTAAAATTAAAAGATGGCAAAATTCATTTTTTTTATTTATTGGAAGTAATTCACAATATTATAGAAGATGGCATTTTTTATTATAATCAGATATTTAATATTAAAAAATGGGAATTACTATTTGATGATAATTATTTCGAAGATGAAGATTTTTGGGATCCATTTAATATTTGGGGAGATAAATGATTAAAATAGAAATGAGAGATTAATAAATAAAGGCTTAATAACTCAACTTTCCTACTTTGAAAGGTTGGAAAGTTGAGTTATTAATTTAATGAAAGATGCTGAAATTAATGTATACAAATTTGCTTAAAAAGAAATTTTTTGAGGAAAATCTAATTAAAGAACTACCGGCTCAGTGTTTTGTATTTAAACAAATTAAGATTCCTATTTGTTTGTTGTAAAATAAAATGCAGCAAGTTGCCACATAAAAATGCAGCAGCTGAGCTGGTATTATTGAAAATATTTTACAACAAACATATAAATATTTTCCAAACTTCAACTCCCCCTGCTACTACACAACCATAAAACTCTAAAAAACAATCCTCTTTCCTCTAATCCTCCTCACAACCAACTCATACGAATGATCAATCATCCACATAATTTCATCATCAGGGACAGAGCCGTCAATTACAACTGTATTCCAATGCTCCTTATTTAGATGATATCCGGGAGCAACTGCGGAATACTGTTGTCTTAAAGACTTTGCCACAAAAGGGTCGCATTTTAATGATAGACATGGCTTATCATTGCGTATAAACACTAAAGCAAACATTTTATCATAAACCTTAACCACAGCAGGTGATGGCCCGAAAGGATAGTCTAAATAAGCATCAGGTTTTGAAAGACAGTATTGTGTTATATCATGTATATCCATAAAATTCATCCTCCAAGGTGTACGGCATATATTTTAATATACCACCGTAAAATGATGATGTAAAATATTCTGCCGGTTCTTCTGCGGCAAAAATAGAGACTTCATCTTCCTCATGCCAAGGCTTTAGAAGTTTTTTGCTAAAGTAATACGTGGGCTTGCCGCACATTTCACAGTAGCGATAGTGGCCATGGTTGGCATGAGAGCATTCGCTTTTTTCTTTCTCGAAAAAGCTTGTACAGAAGTTAAATATATACGTGCCGCACCGAGGGCATTTTTCGCCTTGGATTCTTGTAAGATCTTTTAGGCAGGATGGGCACCTTGATACTCTCATGTACATATCTGTGGGATACAATGCGGGGTAGCGTCTGCACCTTATGGCTTTCCTGCTTGATGTCATTGAGTTTCCGCATATGCCGCAGTAGAAAGAAAGCACGGTAAAATGTGTATTGCCGCATCTTGAGCATGCACGCACCTTGCGGGAAGCAAGAAGACGCATGAGTTCAAGATTTTGGAGGCGTTTTAAAAGCGCGGATTTTGAAACATTAAAATATTTTGCGACAGAATCTATGGAATAATAATTGCAGTTTAGAAGTATTTCCTTTGGCATTAGAAGCCTTCCTGCAAATTCGTTTGCCTCCATTTCCTCAATTCGTATTTCATGAGGGGTCTTAGCATTTGTGGGTATCAGAAGATGTTCAAGAAATATATGGCCCAGTTCATGCGCTATTGTAAAATTAAGGCGCCTGTCTTTTGAAGTTTTGAAAGGGTATGTTACTTTGTTTTTGTTAATAAGCATTATGTAAACATCTTCTTTTGGATAATACTGTGTTATTGCATCATATTTGCTGGGGAGATTTAGGCATGTATATGTAAACTGCATAAAAGACAGGTTTTTCAAACTATTAAGCAATTTTACACAGTCAACAGGACATGTATTGTTTTTTAACCCAAAGGTCCTGTAAAGTTCATTTAGCTTTATGTCTATGTACTGGTTTCGGTACAAGGGAATGCATAAAGACTCAGGATTAATGGAGCAAATGTTTTGTGCCATAATAAAAATACCTCCTTGCCGGACATAAAAGAACATATGTTCGATAAGGAGATTATAAAACATTTTTTAAATAAATACAAGCCTATTTCCCTCTGTTTTTCAAAAACTGTTCAAGAAGCGTTTTTGTCTGTGCCTTAATTATCTCCATTTCTGTCTTTGAAAGGTCGGATGCTGTGACTCTGTATGCAAGGTTTGCCCAGTCGCTGTCCTTTTCATACATATCTTTTGCCATGCGGAAGATGTCGACAATATTCCCTTCGTTGTCTTTAAACACTGTTTCCTTATACCCTGCATGCTCTACCACTTCTTCAATGTATCCTGCTTTTTTAAGCAGTTCTTCATAGGACACGCCAAGATGCGGAGCAAGAGCTTTTAACACAGGAGGAGAGGGATTTTTTCTCTGGCCTGTTTCAAGCCTCCATACTTCTGTATGGCTTATACCGGCTCTTTCTGCGAGCTGTCTTTGTGATAAATTTCTTGCCATTCTTAAACTTTCAATAAATTTAGCTAAATCCGAAGCCATAAAATTCACCTCTTGAGGGTATTATACAACATTTATTACCGAATAGCAACAGTTTTATAAAAAATATATTGACGATAAGTGCCGGATGTGATAATATATTTTCGTAACTTACAAGTGTCAATGAGGAGGGGTAAAAAAATGACGCCAAACAGAGAATATATTTTCTCACTTGTAAAAGAGAAAGGATGGTCATGGTCCGAGCTTGCTAGAAGAATGGAGCTTTCAAGGGCGGAGGTATGCAGATGGGCCAAAGGTTCAAGGCTTGGAGGCAGGAAGTTTATGGGAGGAGTTATAAAAGCATTTCCCGATGAGCCATTGGACAAGCTATTTTTTTTGAAGTGACTGACACTCAAGCGTTACGATAGCTTTAGTAAAAGATTATGGCAAATCCGGTAAATGGCTTAATGAATATCTTCACACGCTTGGAGTGCAGTACAAGCAGGGTAACATGTTTATATGCGAAAGTGAGTATTGAAAGGAATATTTAAGAATCCAGAAAATTTTTAAAGGGTAAGGGTTAACTTTTCATATATGTAAATCGTATATAGTATTTAGGGGGTTAATAAAGGAGTTGATGGTATTGAGTGTTTTTATGAATAAGTTAACAGTATTCAACTACCAAGGCAAGGATATGCGATTTGTGCCGGAGATAGCCGGAATGGAGGTTAAAATATATGTATGAATTAATAAAAGTGGATTACAGCACAAAAGAACCAACGGTATAAGCAATAAAACTTCATAAGTTTTTAGATATAACAGCAGAGTTCAGGCATTGGTTTCCAATGATATAGGAATACGGGTTTAAAGGGGAATACATTATACTCCGGTCATTTTTGATCATCACCATATTATGACTTATAAAGAATAGAAGGAATAAATTGTGAGTTACTTACAACTAATAGATAAAAGAGAAGTTTTAGGTAAAAATCTAAGAATTTATGGAACAATAGAAGAACCATTGTT
>Ga0308398_1001609_pt1 | contig 11879 bp, 18 predicted proteins | sample Hotspr20SampleT9_FD_202360 | JGI IMG/M metagenome (GOLD analysis project Ga0308398, IMG submission 202360) | Hot spring phototrophic mat microbial communities from Mushroom Spring, Yellowstone National Park, Wyoming, United States - 20051001_T9 ...
CGTCAGTGATGTCAAGTGGTCTGGGAGTTTTACACGGTGGAGAGCGGGAAACTCTCCACCGTGCGGAGGTGAAACATGATGATAAACCGCTTCAGTATACCTCGTCATCGTCAGCGATGTCAAGTGCGTCTACAGGTCTACTGTGGAATAAATTCCCCGTAGTTCTCCACGAGTGATGATGATGTAGCTGTACGGATAGTCGCGGTATGTGCTTCGTCCGCCGTCCAGCTCAAAGTATTCGTAGGTCATTCCGTGCTGCGGAACAAGTCGTGTTGCCATGGAGAACTCCACAAGTTCCAGACTGACGATGCTTATATCGGTCTCGTCGTCGTAGACCTCATCGTCTAAGACGCGATCCAGTGGGTGGAGTTCGTGGAGTTCGGCGAAGTGGTCATAGAGTGTCCCGTCAGTATCTTCGTTGCTGGCGTTAGCAAGTCGATCAATTTGGTTGGGATCTAGCGTAATCCATCCGCGTATGGTTCCGTCTCCGCTCATGCGCATTGCGACAACGGGACAGACGAATATCCCGTACTGCGCGTTGACAATCAGCGCATAGTAATCGGGTTCTGTCAACTGCTTGAGCGTGGATCCGTTCTTATCGTCTATACGCAGCGTGATACGGGGTGTTGTCGTCGGTTCGTTGGTGGCGATATCGGCAACAGCGTCTTTTGCAAACCGCTCAATCTGTTTATCAGTCGCTGCGCGATATCCGTAGATCGCGCGTTCCAGAAGTGGGTGCATCATCATCGTTCCGCTCTCTTAGTATCGGGTCGGTTGAAGTAATCGGTGCTCACGCATAGAAGCGGTCAGTTCGTACCGATCATCGGTACGATGGACGAACAGGTACAAATCGTATCTGTACCCGTTATTGGTCGCGTAGTTTTCTAACACCAGTTCCCCGAAGTCGTAGTTCTCATCCATAAGATCCAGCTCACGCACAACACGCATCGTGTATCGGTCATCTACGACGGCGCTGAGGATCCCGAGTTCCTCGTCGCAGCGCAGTCGTATCACGGGTGCAAGTTTAAATCTCCCCAAGCGCCACTGCGGGTATAGCGTCATCACGGTAGCGTCCAGCGGGTATGTCACCGTTTTCATTCCGTATCGGCTCTCTTGTCTATTCGTCGTGATGGATTATCTCGCGTACTCTCAAGCGCACGAGAAACTCGTCGTCCTGCTCGGAAATCTCTGCAAGCAGGTCGTACCAGTGTCCGTTTCTGACGGTGTGGAACCTGTCGTAGGTGAAAATCTCGCAGAATCTGTCACCACGGCACACCTCATATTCGTAGGTGAGTTCGTATGGCCAGTCAGGAGCGTCGGGTTTGACCGCTTGAAAGAGCCATGTCCCATCGGTGTCAAGTATCACCTTGAAAGTGAACTCAAGTCCGCACTGGAACCTACACTTGTGCTCAGCGTTCGGTTTTTGGGGAATCGTAAATTTCATAGCGTTTCTCTCTCTTCGATGCGTCTCCCACCCGCGCACAACTTACGCAGGTGGGAGAGAACGCCTTGCGCGTTACTACTGTTCGTTTGTTTCAATCCTCACCCGCCCGTGGGAGCGGGTGCACTTACAGTGTACCCAATCGTTGACAGCGATGTCAAGGGGTGTCCGTGCTTTCATTTCTGGCGGAGCGTATCCACCAGCTCGTCAATCATTTGTGCCCAGTCGTGTAGCAGCGTGTAGTAGTGTCTACGGCTCCATACGGGACGCCGAGGTGGAACCATGTGCCGTCGTAGCAAGAAGTAGTCCACAACGGGTTCTGTGTCCATTTTCGTTTCTATCAGCGTGCCCGTCCGCTGCTTGTAGTGCTGTTGCAGGAATATTCTGTCCAGTTGTTGCCGTAGCGGCATCGTAATCAGCGTGTAGTGTTCGCCTTGCAGGAGATGGCACTCGTAGAACAAATCACGATAGCACAGTTCCGCAACGCTGTCCGCAAAAGTCGTCTCATGGAACAGTTCCAGTTCTGGGTTCGGGATGTGCTTCGGCGTGCTGGCATAGTCCAGCATGTGAAGACTGGCGGTATAGCGCGTCTCGTCGATATGACTTGCGTATTCGTTCAGCACGACATAATACAAATCGGGTACGAACTGTGGTGCGTATTTCTGGACAGCGTTGATCAGTCGTACCAGCCGACGGTACTGCGCTGCAGTACCGTCGGGGAAGCGTACTTCATAAAGTGGTCGCACGCTCCGTGTGATATGTTCGTCCGCATCCAGATCCCGACCGAGCGATGCAACTGCTTGGATACTCAGCGTGCTGTACGGATGCACTTGCTGGATGATTCTATGCAAGTCGCTGTCGAACACGGTTCCTGCGAGTATGTAGTCGTGTATCCATTTCATTGCGTGTTATCACTCTTAGAGTCTCATTCCGCTGATGAGCGCGTAGTAGGTGTTATTCCCGTAGATGCGCCATTCGGTCAGCGTGTAGTCGCTGCGTTGATACACAGCGATTTCCAGTGTCGTATGGGATGGTATCTCCTGCAGAAGCTGTTCCACAAGGTATCGGTCGACCGCGAAGAGAATGTGTTCTGCAGGCGGTTCACTATACAGCGTAACGGGTTGCGACTGTTGTGTTTCTGCGCAGGTCAAGGTCAGCTGCGTTGCGTTCGGCTCCAGTTCCACATAGGTTTTCGCAGTGCGTGTATTTTTGGGGCGTCCCAGTGTTTTGATTGCGTTGCGGAGCGCATAGGTGCTGACCCGTAGTGTCGTAGTCGCGTTCTCTGGATCGGGAATTACCCGTTCCGTGTTTGGGAATGCCAGCGTGTGTTGCCAGCAGATGAGTTCGTTCCTGTCGCTGATGAGATATGCGGTGTTCTCGTGTATCCCGAGTGATACGGTTGTTCCCGTGAGTTGCTGGAGCAGCACCAGCAGATCAGGCGTAGCGTAGAGTATCAGCGGGTGTTCGCTGTCAGGGACGAGCAGTTTCGCGGGTATCCACTTCCGATGCAAGCGGTGCGTATCGGTCGCTTCCAGGAGCAGCTGTTGCGATTCAGTCGCGCGTATCCGAACACCGTAGATACGCTGGTCATTGCTGTCTTTACACATTGCGGGTAGAACGAACCGTAGCGCGTGAATGATATCGTTGCGGTAGCAGCGTGCTATCGGTTGGAGCTGGTCTTCTGGAACAGGAAGCGCAACGACTTCGTAATCATCGTTCTGTACCGTCTTGTCGTTTAGGGTCAGCTTCGTTTTCGTCTGACGGATATGTACGACTGGTTCCGACACAGTATAACTGGTTGGTATCACGCACGCGCCTTTCTTGTCTGCTTGCGCGAACACGGGACGCTGGAACCAGTATTGCAAGTTCGTCATGCGTGCGTAGACTTTTTCACCGTCGCTGATGTAGGATACAGCGCGCGTTGCTGGAATGATGTGTCGTTTGTTCCACTGTGCGACGAAATTGCGCAGTCGTTCGTAATCCGAACCGTGCAGTTTGATCTGCATAGTGTTTATGCTCTCTTAGAGCGGAGCAGCGACCGAGTTAAGACGACCATCGCTGCTTTTAGCGCGTCGCTGCTCCGCGTGTATTATACCCAATCTTACAGTGGATCCGAGACCCAGTAGAGGTACTGTTCCAGCTCCAGTCGTATCATCACGGTATCGTTCAGTTGCTTAAACACAGTGACCACCAGCGTCGCTGTCGGTTCACCCTCGTAGACCCCGCCGACCATATCGCTGCTGGGATAGAACAGAAACCGCGCTCTTTCAGTATTGTTCTCCAGCGTTTCGGGCGGGATAATGTGCGGGTACTCGTTGCGGATACTGATTTTCTCTGGATATTCAATAGCACCGTCCCAAGTACCGTCTTCTGCACGCTGAATGATGAGCGTGCAATCTTCAAAAACACCGAGACTGAACGGTACGACGATGCGTTCAGTCAGCGGAAGTGTAAGCGTTAGCGTGTTCTTCATCGTTGTTTATGCTCTCTCGGAATATGCAGACCGATATTTCGTTCGCTTCTGCGTGTTCCGTTATTCGCATCGTGTAGCGTGCATCGCTTAGATTGTATTCCAGTGTGTATGTGTTGCGGTAGCGTACCCAGTCGTCGGGACCCAGTGCGCGTGAGATCCCGTCAGCGTCGGTATAGTCCAGTGTCGCGTACCAGCCCGCATACCGTCGCTCTAATACGACGGTATCAATCACATTGTCGTTATGTACGGGGATTCTAATAGACCGTTCATTCGGATTGTAGGTCAGCGTCGTCTTCAGAATAATCTCCATCGCACATCGCTCTCTTGATTTCGATACAGATGCGGTTCTGTTCTTGTTTTACCAGAACGGTGAGCTTGATTGTCGGGTACAAGCTGGGACGCACGGTGAACATTCCCGCTTGGACTTCAGCTTCCGCGTCATAGTGTAAGAGTTTGTAGTCCATGTCGTCGTAGTGAGTGCGTCCGTCGGTGTCTTGCGTGATAAGTATAGCACACGGTGTATCCAGAGCGTTGCTGTAGTCAAGTTCAACAACGCTCACATCGTCTGGGTTGTTCTCATCCAGTGGGAGTTCGATGATCCAGCTGGAGAAACCGCTCTCAGGCATCCGCACTTCGGTCTTGTAGACTGTCACGATGGTTGACCTCTCTTACTGCTGCAGAATGCGTAGTAGGTCGCGTCCCGTATAGTTGTCGCCGTTCGCTTCGCATTTGAAGCAGTTGAACCCGACGACCCCGCTGATCTCGTTGAAAAACGCTGCCGCGGTATCGTGGTCGGGGTTGAACGGACAGCGTTTAAGACGGATACGGTAGAACCCTGGCGCGTTTTCAACGGGCGTTTCGGGACCGTAGCCGTGCTCTTCGAGTTTCGCGACCAGTTCGTCCAGTTTGTACGAGATGATACTGCGCGTGCGTATCCGTGTCGGGTGTTCCGTGCGTGTCGGAACGGGTTCAGGTTCGGGACGCTTGATGATAATTGGTTGTGCATCAGTGTTTGGGGGTATCATCAAGCGTGCAAGTCGGTGCTTGAGATTCCCGTATTCGTAGCCTTTACGGTTCCAAGTGTACGGGAGGCGCACCAGTTGCGTAATGTTCGCGGTAGCGCGATCGATATGGAGCCGTTCACGGTCGGGTAGTGCGGCTTCTGCGATTGCAAACAGCGGTTCAATCGCGCGTTTCCAGTCGCGCTCTTCGGACGGTTTGATCTCTGTCTGCACACGGTAGATGACCTGCACGCCGTTGCCGGTGTCAATAAATGCGAACGGGTTGACTTGGAATGCGTCATAGAACGCTGCACCGATACAGTCGGCAGCGTCCAGCGCCAGTTCATGTTCTTCAGGTGTTGCAGGAACACCTGCAGGACGCTGGACATCGACATCAATCACGAAGTGCGTAATCTCCAGAATATCCGCTTTGTTGGTCGCTTTCCCGTTCAGTTCGAAGCGGAACGGTGCGCGAGCAATCGTGGACGGATGCAGTCGCTGCACGGTATGGAACACATTCGCGACAAGTTGTCCATCGCGCGTGAGTTTCGTTGCGACAAGTGAGCGTATCGCGCGTTCCCAGTCGATACCTTTCCCTTCGGCGGTCGTTCCTGTAATATACATCGTGCGTACATAGTTGTCGTCCAGATGGCGCAGTTCAATAACTGTGTTCCGTTCCACGAGTGCTGCGAGATACTGTGCCAGCCAGTGATATTGTTCATCGGTCAGCATCGTCTATGCGCTCTCTTCTAAGGCAGTGGGTTCCAGCGTGTCCAGTTTTGCAAGGATACTGCAGACGCGTTTCGCTGTGGTGTTTAAGTATACCACATACTGCGCGTCGGGCGGTACACCCGCCCGCACAGCATGTTCCAGCATGTGCTGGATATTGTAGAGATCCGCGAGTATTGTTAGGAGTTGCCTGCGTAATTCGTGGTGTGTCATTTCGTCGTTGCTTTCTTAGACAGCGGCGAGTGCGTCCATTGCAATCTCCGCGTTGATTTGCTCTTCCGTTGCGATATCCGCGCTCAGTTGATCAAGCACGCTCTTATAGTAGTCCAGCCACTCTTTGAGTTGGCGAACCTTGTTTGCGCTGCGTGTTGCAATCGCAGCGCGTTTGGCTTCACGCATCTTCTGACTGAATCGTTCGATTTCTTCTTGCAACCAACCCACAGCGTCTTTGCAGATTTTCAGCAATATGTCGCCTTCTTCGCTGGGACTAATACGGTTCACTTTGACCCCTGCCTGTTCCAGTGCGTGAAGCACCAACTCCACGCGGTCGATACTGATTTCTGGGACATAGTATGCACCGCCTTTCTCACGCACGCGCCGCGCACCGTTTCCTAATAGGAATTGAACAAGCCCGCGGCTGAGCGAGACGGCGCTATCTACGGGGAAACGGATATGTGTCAGTCGTCCATTTGTTTCGTCACTGAGAAGCGTGTTTTCGGGATAGAGTATCCGTCCGAGTTCTGTCATTGTGTACCGTATCCCGCCGTGTACCATCAGCTCGTCGTGCGGTGTGATACGGTGCATAATGACCACACGCGATTTTGTGTTTTCGTAAGGTACAGTGCGGATATAGAGATACTCGTTCGGACTGATGATTTTCCGCTTGCGCAACTGTGCTTGCACTTTATGGACAAGCGTATACGGCGATGGCGGGTTCATCAAGCTGCGTACCGTGTTATTCGCGCGACGGATATCGAATCCGTCGAAATCCCAGGTGATGATCGTTCCGTACTTCATAACAGATGCGGCTCTCTTATCGTGCTGCTAAGAGTTGCATCGCCCAAAACGCTTTGGTTTTCTCGTAGTAGTCTGGGGTATGGAGCTGGAGCACATCAACGAGTTGTTCCAGTTGTGGGGAAATGAGTTTGTGTATATGGTACTGGAGGTCGTCGCCTGCTGTGCGAATCACGGGTTCCAGCGGAATGAAACTGCTGAGCAGGCGTCCTGTTTTGTTTCGGTATGTGAGTACGATATATCGTATCGCATCGTGGCGCGCGCTGTTGAACTGTTCTCTTAGTACGCACTCTCTGAGTTGGTACATCTCCGCAATGTGGGGAATCGTTTCGTAATGTTCGATAAGTTGTGTCATATTGTCTGCGGGCTCCCCACACGCACTGCAGCGTTCTATTTCCGACAGATGGTAGTATTGTCCGTTCAGAACGACAGGACGGATACGGTAGTCCACGATACCATGCTGCCGCGCGGTGTATTGCATCAGCGCGGCGTCGATACGCATTTGCTCAGGCAGCGTGTGGATGTAGCTCATTGGTTGACATTTACTCTTACGCTGCGGATCCAGCGGGGGGGTGTCTCGCTGTTCTTGTTTGTCAGTACCGTGATAACGGGTGGCGTTTTCGGAGGGCGCTGTGTGTCCCAGTTGGTATATCCGTCCGTGATAACGATGACCAAGTTCGGTTTCGGCTTCAGCGCTGCCGCTGTTCGGATACCGCACATCATATTGGTTCCGCCGCCGCCTTCCAGCGTGATCTGGCGCGTGCTACGAATACGCTGCGTTGTATGCACTTCTGCGTCAACGCTGAGCACAGTGACCTCAGAGCGCAGCTCTTGCAAGAGCGCGTCTACTTCGTCCACTGCTATATTCAGCTCCGTATCGTTCATGCTTCCCGAAGTATCAATCACGACAGCGACTTCGGGTCGCACACGCGCCAGCGACGGGAAGATGAATTGACTACCTGCGTGTCTTCGGTTCGGTCGGCGATAGGTGTAATGGTCGCCGTGTCCCGTGATCACGAGCGCATGCTCGACATAACGGCGCAGCAGTTCGCGCCAGTTGACTTCCTTGCGTTTTTTGTAATGCTTGATGAACCGTTCCATATACGCTGGGAGATCCCCGCGTTCTTTATAGTGTTGCTCTACGGCGTGCGCAACTTCGCGGCGCAGGAGTTCCTGTTCCGTATCGCTCAATCCGGGATACTCGGTATCGTCAGGTGGTAGCTCCCACGGTTTCTCTGTTCCATCACTTGCAGAACCGCTGGGGTGTCCGCCTCCGCTGCTATTCCCATCGTCGTTTTCATTCTCGTTTCCGCTGCCGTTTCCATCACCGTCAGTATCGCCGTTGTCGCTCCCGTCGTTCAAGCGTTCGTAGTATTCCTCAGCGAGTAGGTTATCGGGTAAGTCATACTGTTCGGGTGTGATATGTCCCGTCGGGGTATCCAATCGGAAGTCCAGCGTGCGCAGTATGTTCGCGATTTCCATATCGGTTGCGATGTTCCACCGTTTCTGGTCGCGTGCGCCTTTACGACTGAAGTGTTCGTTTAGGAGATGGAACATCTCGTGGACGAGTATGGTCGCGATATGTTCGGGTTTCCATTCTTGGATGACTTGCGGATTGATATACATCCGTCCGTGTTTGTCCATCGCGCCGACGGGTACAGCTGGGGTCGTAATAATGGGTGTACGGAACAGCGCGTGTGCAAAGTACGGCGCTTTCCGTACCGCAATGTACCGCGCAACAGTAAGATTATCGTATGTCATCTTCACCCTTCTCTCTTATTGCGGGCGGGGCTACCGCGTCCCCGCCCAGTAGAGTATACCCGATCTACTTCACCTGTCCCGCTTGCTTAAGCAGCGGAATGAACGCTGCCGCCTGCGGTGGTGCTGACCACTCATGCGACTGCGCTTTGGGTGCATTTGCAAGGATTCTTGCTGCACGCGCCGCGACGTCGGCGCGTCCCGTCGTCGCTGCGCGTTCCATCACGACCCACGCACGCTTCCACAAGTCATGGTCGTCTTGCGCCATGTTCGCAATTGCGGTCAGCAGCGTATACAGCTTATCCGCTTGTTGTGGGAGCGGGTAGGTCTCGGGTGACGCAAGCACATCTGCTGGGTGGGGGAGGTCAAAATGTTGGATCCAGTGGGTGAACTCCAATCCTGCACCTTCGCCGACTGTACCGATATAGAGCGTGCTGGCTTCTATCGGGGATACTTGCGCGTCCAGGCATGCGGCGACATAGCGCGACACGAAGTCCCAAGTGCGCGGGCACGGGTAGCCGTACTTGCCCGTCACTTCTTGCGGGGCATCCAGTACCAATTCGCGTTTGCTATCAAGGAACGACACAACAAGTGATCGTGCGAAGCTTAGTGTCTCTGCGGGGATGTTCAGTCCGTACTTGCGCGGTTCCAGCGGGTGTCCCCAGTTGCGCGGGAACTCGCGAAGCCATTCGTCAACATTGAACGGGAACTCCACATGCGTAAACCGCGATTGCATTGGGAGCGAGAGCTCGTTCCCGTCCGCCGCTTGGTGGATGGGGTTGGACGCGGCGATGATACGGATTCCGTGTGGTAGTGTATAAGTACCGACGCGCCGCTCGTTGACCAGTCGGAGCAGCGCAGCTTGCACAGGCGGGGTCGTGTTGCTAAACTCGTCAAGGAACAGGATTGCCTCGTTGCAGTTCAATAGTTCGCGTATCGCTGGGTCGGGCGAGTAATGCACTTGTTTTGTTTCTGGGTCGATATACGGCAACCCTGTGATATCAGCGGGTTCACGCGTACTCCCGATGATCACAACGACAGGAACGCTGCGCGCCCTGGCGTAGGCTTCAATCGCAGCGGTTTTACCGACGCCGGGGGCACCGACGACATGGAGCGGAATGTTCGCTCCGTACCACCACTGGAGTAGCTGTTCGAATCGCATATTCCAGAAGCTCTCTTAGTCTTGGTACAGCAGCACGCGTGGGGCAAAGTCCCCCAGTGCGATAATCCAAGCTTCCAGTGTGTTCAGATGTACGATGCGGAACGCTAAGGCGCTTTCGCGAATGAACGATTCCGCACTGTGCAGTGTTTCTGATCTCGCGTTCAGTATCAACCCCGTAACCGTTTCGTGCGGTTTGGGTGTGTCTGCGTTGTAAGTGATGTCCAGCGTAGCGTACCCACGCAGGGTCAGCACGCCATCTTCGTAGCAGTCAATGACCGCGTTTGCATCCAGTGCGTCGGTTGGTGATGTGAGCTTCAGCAGTGTCCCCGATTCAGGACAGTAGATTCTCATTTCGTATTGGCTCTCTCAGAGTATTTTCAGCAGCTGCAGCACACACTCTACTGCATTGCAGAGCGTGTTCGTGTCGGTGTTGGGATCTTCGTAGACGCGCTTGAGTGTTTCCAGTCGTTCGCGCACTACTTCAAGCACGCGCTCATACTCTTGGATAATACCGTCGCGCTCGCACTTCGCAAATTTGTATGCGTATCCCAGTTTCGCTTCTAAGTCGGCGATCTCACGCTCCAGTGCCAGCATATCGTTGATCATCTTCTGTCTGCTCTCTTAGCGGTTCTTGAGTGCTTGGTACGCGCGTAATGCGTCCCAGTTGATTTCGTCCACTTCGGGACAATACACGCGCACCCAATCAACGAATGTGTTGAGTTCCATTGTGGCGAGCTCGTGTGCGTGGTCTTTAGCTTTCTGCAGGAGGAGCGGTGCATATTCTTGGACGGTCGGACGCGCTTCGCGTTGGACACCCGCGCGTCTGTCAAGATTCAGAATCTTCCGTATCGTGCGCCACTCTGGGGTACGCAGTAGCCGGTTTGCTGCTGCGTACTCCACTTGCAACAGGTTCGTGATATGGTCGAGCGTGCGACAGTGTTTGGTCATCTGGTACGGTCGTTTCCGGGACGGGTAGTGTCTTTTGCAGCACGGAAGCTCTTCGTTCTCGTCAGCGTACCAGCGTCCCGCTTTGTCAAAGTACCCGCTGGGGTCTAAAATCCGCTGCTGACGCAGCAGATAAAGAAGCACAGCGTCTGCCGTCGTATACATTCCACGCTCCGCTCTCTTAATCTGCTACTAGCGTATCAGCGTTCGTCAGATAGTTTCCCAGAAACCAGAGTAATGCGTTTGCTTCGTTGGGCATAAGAAGTTTCTGGTAGTCGCGTAGTGCTTGTAAAAATGCAGGTGCAAGTGCTTCCATAGTCGGTGGAGTGGTCTGCATATCTGTGTAGAAGCGCACCTTCTGAGCAAGCTTTTCAATCGCGCACCAGTGCGGTCGTTCTATGATGTTGCGTGCGGTATCGTAGTCTGCGTTATAAAGCACGCACACATGGCGTAAGCTACGACAGTGCCGTAGCAACCGATACGGGTCATCGTAGGTTGGAGCATATCGCTCGCAGCAGTCGCGTCTTTCTGTATCGGAGGCATACCACTGATTCCACGCGCCGTACTCCCCATTGGGGCGCAGCACATATTTCTTGCGCAGAATGTAAACCAGAATCGCATCGTTCATAATTGGTTTCTCTCTTCTCGCGCAGTATATGCAGCGCTCTGCTGCAGAAACTGTCATAGCAGAGCGCTGTTTTCCTATTAGGAAACGGTGTGTACGGGGTCGGACTTATAATACCATCGGCATGATGACCGCTGCGTGCATACTGGGGTCGGCATCGTAGATTTTGATCGGACGCAGCGGTTCAGTGAGATCCAGAGCAATCTCTTCTCCGTTGAACCCTTTGATTGCTTGCGTAAAGTAGTTGATATTGATCGCAATCTCTACGGGTTCTTTGGGTGGTGAGACCAGTTCCATTGTTTCTTCTGCTTTTGCGAAACGGTCGCCGCGTGCGCTGATAGTGAGCGTGTCTGTGAAGTTCAGATAGATCTTTTGTGATTCGGGGTCAGCAACACTGATACGGCGCAGTCGTTCCAGCAGTATGTTCCGATTGGCATAGACCGTTAGACGCGCCTCTTCTGGGATGACGCGTTGCCAATTCGGGTATTGTTCCGTAAATAGCTGTGTCCATACCCGTCCCTGTGGGAGCTGGAATGCAACGCATTCGTCCCCGATGTATATCTCGCACTGGTCGTTACCGCCCAGTGTATAGACCCGTTGAAGAAGCGCGAACGCTTCAGCAGGCACGGTCATGGCACAGGATTCTGCAACGGATGTTGGTAGGTAGTCGTACTTGAAAACAAGGCGGTGCGTATCCGTCGCAGCCATCGCAATCATATCGTCTTCGAGGA
>Ga0308398_1001614_pt1 | contig 11825 bp, 8 predicted proteins | sample Hotspr20SampleT9_FD_202360 | JGI IMG/M metagenome (GOLD analysis project Ga0308398, IMG submission 202360) | Hot spring phototrophic mat microbial communities from Mushroom Spring, Yellowstone National Park, Wyoming, United States - 20051001_T9 ...
CCCGCTCCAGCAGCTTGGCGATGATGTCGTAGCGGCCAAACGCAGGGATGAAATAGACGCCCTGGACCACGTCGTGCAGCGCTTCCAGGACCTCCAGCGCGATGTGCATGCCCTCAGTGCGCGTCTTATTGCCGACGCTGCTCAGGCGCTGGATGATTTGCTCTGGCACGACCATGCCGGACACCTCGTTGCGCAGGAACTGGGCATGGCCGACGCTGGCCAGCGGCAGGATGCCCACCAAGATCGGCAAGTTGAGCGCGCCGTAGGTCTGCTGGTAGTAGTCAAGGAAGGCCCGCGCGCGCTGGGGATCGAAGACCGGCTGAGTGAGCGCAAAGTCCGCGCCGGACTCGATCTTCTTCTTTAGCAGCTTGGCCTCTTTATCGAAGTCCTCTGGTGTGAGGTTGGCGGCCACCCCAACGAAGAACGCGCATGGCTGGCCGATCGGCTGGCCCAAGCCGTCCTGGCCGGTGTTCAGGCGCTCTTTGATCATCTGCACCAGGCCAGTGGGGACGATGTCGTGGCTGTCGTTGGCCTGCGGGTAATCGCCAATGCGCGTCGGGTCGCCCATGGTGACGAAGACGTTGCGGATGCCGAGCGCATGGGCAGCCAGCAGGTCACCTTGGATGCGCAGCAGGTTTCGCCCGCGCACAGGGAAGTGCAAGACCGTCTCGATGTCCGCGCCGGCCTGAACGCGATAGGCAGCGGCCAGGCCGGTCATGCGCATGCGCGCCATCGGCATATCGGAGATGTCTAGCACTGTTGCGCCGGCTTCCTTCAGCATCAGCGCTGTCTCTTCGACCTCGGTTGTGTCGGCGCCTTTTGGCGGCTCCACCTCGACCGTCGCCACGAATATGCCTTCGGCCAGCGCCTGGGCCAGCGTTGTGGGGAAGCGTATGTCGTCCGCCGGCAGGGTTTGGCTTTCTGACTGTCGAATGGCTGTGGCGTGGATGCGCTTTGCGCCTGACTGATCGAACGCATCGAGCGCAGCGCGCATGGCGCGGATGTGGCTGGGCGTGGTGCCGCAGCAGCCGCCCACCAGGCGCGCGCCGGCCTGGACGAAGCGGCGCACGTAGTCAGCGAAGTAGTCCGGCGTGGCGGGGTAGAACAATCGCGCGCCGCGCGCCTCGGGAAAGCCAGCGTTGGGCACGGCAGCCAGCGCTGGCGCTTCGTCCTGACTGGCGAGGACCTCGGCCATCTGACGGATCACGGCCAGCACGCCGCGCGGGCCGGTGGAGCAGTTCGCGCCGATCAGCGCTGGCTGATGCGCGATCAGCGCATGCGCGGCTTGCTGAGGTGTGATGCCCAGCAGGGTGCGCTGGTCGCGGTTAAAGGTCATCAGCGCGACGATCGGCAGGTCGCAGACATCGCGCGCCGCGCGCAGCGCGATGTCGATCTCGGCCAGGTCGGAGAACGTCTCAAAGATCAGCAGGTCGGCGCCGGCCTCGGCTAGGGCGGTGATCTGCTCGCGGAAGACGGCATACGCCTGGTCGGCGCTGAGGCTGCCCAGCGGGGCGAGGTTGACCCCCAGCGGCCCGACCGCGCCGGCGATGTAGGCTTCGCGCCCGGCCTCGCGCGCGCCTTGGCGGGCCAGCGCCACGCCGCGCGCAGCGATCGCTGCGACCGATCCCTCGAGATTCCAGTTGGCCAGCCGGACGGCGTTCGCGCCGAAGGTGTTGGTCTCCAGGACCTCTGCGCCGGCGGCGGCGTACTGGCGGTAGATGTCCAGCACGACCTCTGGATGCGACAGGTTGAGGGCGTCGTAGCACACGCTGAAGTCGAAGCCGCGCGCGTAGAGCATGGTGCCCATCGCGCCGTCGGCCAGCAGCGGTCGCTCGGCCAGGCGGGTGAGGAAGGAGGAGATGGCCATCGTTGCGTTCCCTCTACCGCTGCATCCGCACGGTCAGCAGTTGCGGCTCCACGTTTTGGACGCCGGGCAGGCGGGCCAGATCGGGGATGCCGCGCAGCGCCTCGGCGGCGTCCTGGTCGGCGCGCTCCAGCCAGCCGGCGTTTGGCGCGTAGGGCAGGACCTGGACAATCACATAGCCCAGCTTGCGGAACGCCTCGGCGTGCGCCTCCAACGGCATATCGTCATCCAGCCGCACGAAGACGCGACCAGTGGGCACGAACATCACGCCGCCGTTGCCCATGTACACGGCGCCGGCGTCAGCCGTCGGCGCCGGTTCACCGCGCATCACCAAATAGGTCACGCCGTCATCTTCCAGGGTCAGGGCTGCATGCCTGTGGTTGGTCTGGCTTGTGCTTTTGACTACGTAGAGCTTGTCGGCCCGTTGGTATGTCAGCTCCGGGTGGGTGCTGCTCGCACACAAGCGCGGCGGATAGTGGGTCAGGCAACTCATGCGTTACGCTGCCGGGTTGACAGGAAGTTATACCTCCCCTATTATCGCACTGCGTTGGAAACCTGCTCGCACGCGAGAGATCATCGAGGAGGCAATCGCAATGACCACCTACGTTGTGCACTACGGCGGCAAGGGCGGCAAGCCTTATACGCTAGCGGAGAGCGAAAGCCTGCTCGCCGTGCGCACGCACAGCCGCAATCCGATCGAGATGCAGCCTAATCATGGCGCATCGTTATCCAACGAAGCGCTATCCATCCTCCAGCAGTTCACGCTGGTGGACGAATACTTCGACGCCGGCGTCACGGTCTGGCAGGCAGAGGCGGAGGGCGACCCTACCGCGCTGCGCGATGACGCTCGCCAGATCCTCAGGCGCGAGGCCGACGTGCGCTTCGCCGGTCGGGTGCTGGTTGATCCAGCTTCGCAGGTGCCGGTGCTCTACACCGAGAACCTCTTCGTCAAGTTCAACGACGACGTCAGCCAGACGGCCTGCCGGCGCTTGATCAAGCAATACGGGCTTGCGATCAAGGCTGCCTTAGAATACGTGCACAACGGCTATTTCCTGGCTGCCCCGGAGGGCATCGGGCGCGAGGTGTTTGGGCTGGCCGAGCGCCTGTTGGAGGAATCGGCCGTTGAGCTGTGCCATCCGGAGCTGGTCCGCCGGCAGCGCGAGCGGGTCGCCTTCCCCCAGCAATGGCACCTGCGCAAAACCAACATCGGCGGCAGGACGATCGATCAAAGCGCGAACGTCGAGGCGGCCTGGGCCTTATCAGAAGGCGAGGGCGTGACGATCGCGATCATTGACGATGGCGTAGACATTGACCACGAGGAGTTCCGCTCCGCCGGCAAGATCGTCGCCCCGCGTGATGTCACCCGCAAGACCAACGACCCGCGCCCGAGCGACCTGAACAATCACGGCACAGCTTGCGCCGGCGTAGCCTGCGCCAACGGCGCCTTTGGCGCTTCGGGCGTCGCGCCCAAGGCGCGCCTGATGCCAATTCGCCTGGTCTCCGCCCTGGGTTCGCAGAACGAAGCTGAGGCATTTGTCTGGGCTGCCCAGAACGGCGCCGACGTGATCTCCTGTAGCTGGGGGCCGCCTGATGGTCGCTGGTGGGATCCAAGCGATCCTGTGCACAACCAGGTCGTGCCCTTGCCCGATTCCACCCGGCTGGCGATTGACTATGCGATTCGCAACGGGCGCAATGGCAAGGGCTGCGTGATCCTCTTCGCCGCCGGCAACGGCAACGAGAGCGTGGACAACGACGGCTACGCCAGCTACGAGAAGGTGATCGCCGTGGCTGCCTGTAACGATCGCGGCACGCGCGCTGCCTATAGCGACTACGGCAAGGCGATCTGGTGTGCTTTCCCCAGCAACAATGGCCATCCTTCGCTCACGCCCGGCATCTGGACCACCGACCGCAGCGGCGCAGCCGGCTATAACCCAGGCCAGCTCAGCCGCGGTGACGCAGCAGGCAATTACACCAACAGCTTCGGCGGCACGTCCAGCGCCTGCCCTGGCGTAGCCGGCGTCGCTGCGCTAATCTTGGCTCGCAATCCCGACCTGCGCTGGGATGAAGTGCGCGAGGTGATCAAAAACGCCTGCGACAAGATTGACCCAGAGGGTGGCAACTACGATGCCAACGGTCATAGCCACTGGTATGGCTACGGGCGGGTGAACGCGCGCAGGGCAGTGGAGCTGGCTGTGCCAGTGCAGAAACGCCCTGTGGTTACGGTCTCCATCCGCCGCGACGTGCCCATCCCCGACCTGAAGTCGGCACAACTGAGCCTGAGCGTGGCTGAAGATCGGCCGCTGAAGGCGCTCAGGGTCAGCGTGGACATCGAGCATAGCCACTGCGGTGATCTGGTGGTGACGCTCAAGCCGCCGTCGGACTCCGGCATAGAGGGTATTGTGTTGCACAACCGCCAGGGTGGTCCGGCACGTCACATCAAGCAAACGTACGACTCGGTCAACCTGCCGGCGCTGGCGGCAGTGATTGGCAAGTCCCCTAAGGGCACGTGGACGCTGCTTGTGGAGGACAAGGCGCGTCGTGACGCCGGCAAGCTGCGCGAGCTAAAGCTGGAGATGAGCTTTGCCTGAGCGAGGCGACAGGCGCAGATTTGCACACGCTGCGCGCTCGCCGCTAATCGAAGTTAGCCACTTACAATTGCCCCTGTGAGTGCTGAGCTAGAGGCGCGGGTTGAGACGCTGGAGGCGCTGATGGCGGACACGCTGCGCGCGGTGCGCGCGACTAGCCTGGAGGTAGACCGCCTGTCGCAGGAGATGCGCGCCTCCAGGGTTGAGATGAACAAGCGCTGGGGCGACTTGGCAGCCAGCCTTGGCATGCTGGTTGAGAACGTCGTCGCGCCCAGCATCCCGCGCGTGCTGCGCGAGGTCTTCGGCTGCCCTGCCGAGGACGTGGAGTTCCTGGCTGTGCGGCTGCGGCGCAAGCATCCTGTGCGGCGCGGCTACAACCGCGAGTTTGACACCGTGGTGGCTGGCTGCGGCTATGTTCTGATTGTGGAGAGCAAGACCCAGCTTGACGCTGAGGCGGTTGGCGAGTTTGCCAGCCGGCTAGCGGAGGCCAAAGAATACTTTCCGGAGTTTGCTGGGCGCGGCGACCGTTTTGTCGGGGTGGTGGCGGGGCTGTATGTAGACCCCAGTGTGGTTGCTTTTGCCGAGCGGCTCGGTTTGATCGTGCTGGGCACGGGCGATGACCTGATGGAGGTGCTGAACGCGCCCGGCTTCACACCAAAGACGTATTGAGCTTGCTTCTCTGGGTTACGCAAAGGTCCTATGCCAGAGCTGAGAGTACATTCTCCATTCCAGCCCACCGGCGATCAGCCGCAGGCGATTGACGCGCTGGTTGCTAGCCTCAACGCTGGTAACCGCTATACCACGCTGCTGGGCGCTACCGGCACGGGCAAGACCTTTGTCATCGCTAAGGTCATTGAGCGCGTCCAGCGTCCCACGCTGGTCATTGCTCATAACAAGACGCTCGCTGCGCAGCTCTACGCCGAGTTCAAGGAGTTCTTTCCAGACAACGCCGTCGAGTACTTCGTCAGCTACTATGACTATTACCAGCCGGAGGCGTATGTCCCGCGCTACGACCTCTACATAGAGAAAGACGCCTCGATCAACGATGAGATTGACCGCCTGCGCCTGGCCGCGACCAGCTCGCTGCTCAGCCGGCGCGATGTGATCATTGTGGCCTCGGTCTCCTGCATCTATGGCGTAGGCAACCCCGAGGACTACGGGCGCTTTGTCGTTAAGCTCGCCAAGGGTGAGGTCCGCCGGCGGGATGTGGTGCTGCGCATGCTGGTGGCTATCCAATACGAGCGCAACGACGCCAGCCTGGTCCGTGGTCGCTTTCGCGTGCGCGGCGACACGCTGGAGGTCCAGCCAGCCTATGCTGAGACTGCCTATCGCATCGAGTTCTTCGGCGACCAGGTGGAACGCATCACGGAAATTGATACGCTCACTGGTGAAATCCTGGCTGAGCTGGATGAGGTCGAGATTTACCCAGCCAAGCACTACATCACTCCCCAGGAGAAGCTCCAGCGCGCCATCCGCGAGATCGAGCAGGAGCTGGAGGAGCGCATCGCCTTCTTCAAGTCGCAGGAGAAATATCTGGAGGCGCAGCGCATCGAGCAGCGCACCCGCTATGACATCGAGATGCTGCGCGAGGTGGGCTTCACAACCGGCATTGAGAACTATTCCCGTCTGCTGGACGGCCGGCCGCCTGGCACGCCGCCCTTCACCCTCTTGGATTACTTTCCGGACGATTTTCTGCTCGTCATAGACGAGAGCCACATCACCATCCCGCAGATTCGAGGGATGTACAACGGCGACCGCGAGCGTAAGCAAGTGCTGGTGGATTACGGTTTTCGTTTGCCCAGCGCCCTGGACAATCGCCCGCTGAAGTTCGAGGAGTTCGAGCAGCGCTATCGCCAGGTGATCTTCACCAGCGCCACGCCCGGTCCGTTCGAGCTACAGCACAGCGCCGTGGTCGTGGACCTAGTGATCCGCCCTACGGGGATCGTGGACCCTGAGATTGAAGTGCGGCCGGTGAAGGGCCAGGTAGATGACCTGATCGGCGAGATCCGCGCGCGCATCGCGCGCGGCGAGCGCACGCTAGTCACCACGCTCACCAAGCGCATGGCCGAGGACCTCACCCGCTATCTCCAGGAGATAGGGATCAAGGTCCAATACCTCCATAGCGAGGTCGAGACCGTGGAGCGGGTGGAGATCCTGCGCGACCTCCGGCTGGGCGAATACGATGTCGTCGTCGGCATTAACTTGCTCCGCGAGGGGCTTGACCTGCCGGAGGTGTCGCTGGTGGCCATCCTAGACGCGGACAAGGAGGGCTTTTTGCGCAGCACCACGTCGCTCATCCAGACGATCGGCCGCGCCGCCCGCCATGTCAACGGCAAGGTGATCATGTATGCCGACGTGATCACCGACTCGATGCGTGCCGCAATTGACGAGACCGAGCGCCGACGCGCCAAGCAGATCGCCTACAACCAGGCCCACGGCATACAGCCGCAATCCATCTATAAGGCCGTCCGCGACCTCACCGACCGCGTGCGCGTTGCCGAAGAGAAGCCCAGCTACGCTAAGGGCCGAGGCAAAGAGAAAGCAGCCGCCTCGCCCGTCCGCCTGGCCAATCTGCCTAAGGATGAGCAAAAGCGCCTGTTGGCGGAGCTAGAGCAGCAGATGTATCAGGCAGCTAAGGAGCTGGAGTTTGAGAAGGCTGCCATGCTGCGCGATCAAATCCTGGAGCTGCGCCAGTTGATCAGTGACGTGGACGATCAAACGCCGGAGTGGGAGAAGATACGCCGCCTGCGCAGCGATGAATCCCCTGCTGATCCTGAGCCGGTGGCGACGACCTACGTCATCAAGCAACCCAAGAAGGCCGGCCCGCGCCGCCGCCGCTGAGTTGACCTGCGATGGATGGGCTACTAGTGGTAGATAAGCCGAGCGGCATGTCGTCGCATGACGCGGTGTCGCGCGCCCGTCGCGCGCTGCGCGAGAAGCGCATCGGCCACACTGGTACGCTTGACCCGCTGGCCACTGGCGTCCTGGTCTTGTGCGTCGGCAGCGCTACCCGCCTGAGCGAGTATCTCCTTGGCGAGGACAAGGCCTACGAAGGCTTGATCAAGCTGGGCGAGCGCACGGACACAGACGACGCGGAGGGTCGGGTTATTGACACTCGGCCTGTCCCCCCGCTTACCGATCAAGACCTGCGCGCCCTTGAATCCCGCTTTACCGGCGAGATTGCGCAGGTCCCGCCGCAGTTCAGCGCTATCCAGAAGGACGGTCAGCGCGCCTACGCGCTGGCCCGCCAAGGCCAAGCTGTGGCGCTGGCGCCGCGGCGCGTCAGGATCGACGCACTGCGGTTGGCGCTCGTCAACCGTCACTCGGAAGCGCCCAGCGACGGGGCGACCTGGCTGGCCTTCTCCGTGCGCTGCAGCGCCGGCACGTATATTCGCGCTCTCGCCCGCGACATCGGCGAGGTGCTGGGCTGCGGCGCGCACGTGGCCAGCCTGCGCCGCACAGCAGTTGGCCCTTTTACCCTGGCCGATGCGATCACGTTGCCGGACTTGGAGGAAGCAGCGCGTGCCGGGCGCGTGACGCTGCTGCCGATGGACCGCGCCTTGGCCAACTGGCCGGCTGTGACGCTCGACGAACAAACTGCCAGGCGGCTGAAGCAAGGGCAGCGCATCGCCCTTCCTGACCTACGCGCCCAACCAGCGGCCAAGGTGCGCGTGTATGATGCAAACGGTTGCTTCTTTGCCGTTGCCAGTTGGGATGGAACGGTGCTTAAGCCAACTAAGGTCCTCGATGCAGCACTTTCGGTCGTTCGATGAGATTCGCCATCCCATCCCAACGGTTTGCACGATCGGCGCGTTCGACGGCGTCCACTTGGGACACCAGCGCCTGATCCACGCTGTGGTTGCTGACGCGCGCGCATGCCAAGCGCGCGCTGCGGTCGTTACCTTCTTTCCCCATCCGCGGGTAGTGCTCGGCAAAGCGCCAGCGCGCTATCTCACGCTACCCGACGAGAAGGCTATGCAAATCGCAGCGCTAGGCGTGGACATCCTGGTCGTCCTAGAGTTTACGGCGCAGATGGCACAAATGACCGCTTCGGCGTTTGTGCGCCAGATGGTGGCCGGCCTGCGGCCGCTAAGCCTGTGGGTCGGCCCAGATTTCGCCCTTGGGCATTGTCGTCAAGGCAATGTTGCCTATCTCGCCGAGCTTGGTCGTGCGCTGGGCTTCGAGGTCAGGATGATGGACAAGCTCAGCCTGGGTGAAGGTGTGATCTCCAGCACGCGCATCCGCGCAGCGCTCGCGCGCGGCGACCTGAGTGATGCCAATCGCTGTTTAGGCCGGCCCTTTTCTGTGGTGGCCCGGCGCTGCGATGCGCGCATGCTGCGCGTGGATGAACGCCAATGGCTGCCGTCGCCCGGCATATACCCCGCTCGGATCGCCGGCTGCGTCGGTCAGGTGACCATCCCTGACGATCACCCTCATCATCTCCTGCTCGGACATCCACTTGAGTCCTACGCTGAGCAGGTTCGGGTGGAATTTGTTTGATGTTCATCCGGCATCTCTCGCTGACCAACTTTCGGCTTTACGCGCGTCTGGAGCTTGACCTGCCCAGTGGCCCGGTGGTCGTGCAAGGCGATAACGCCCAGGGCAAGACCTCGCTCCTGGAGGCGATCTACTTCCTCGCCACATCGCACGCGCTGCATACACCTGTCGATCGGCAAGTGATCCGCTGGGGCGCAGAGGAGGAAGGCCCGTATCCCTTTGCGCTACTTAAAGCGCTCGTCCAGAGCAACACCGGGTTGCGCCTGATCGAGATCGGGATGCAACGCACCGAGTCCGGCCGCTTGCGAAAGGAGATCCGTGTGGATGGCCTGCCCAAGCGCGCCCTCGACCTGGTTGGTCAACTCAACGTGGTGTTCTTCTCCCCTGCTGACGTAGAGCTAACCTCTGGCCCGCCTGCGCTGCGCCGCGCCTTCCTCGATACGGCTATTGCGCAGCTCGACGCCGACTACGTTCGCGCCCTGGAGCGCTATACCCGCGCCTTGGCCAATCGCAACGCGCTGCTCAAACAGGCCCAGGAGCGCCCGCTTGACCCAGACGAGCTGATGCTCTGGGATGATCAGTTAGTACCGGCAGGTGTGGAGGTCGCCTTGCGCCGCCGGCGCGCTGTTTCAGCGCTCTCGCGCGCGGCCATGCCGATTCACCGCGAGCTGTCCAATGGGCGAGAGTACCTGCAGGTCGTCTACCAGCCTAACTTTGACCCGCTCCGTCCGATTGGTCTCGATGCCTCGTATCAGATCAGCTTGGACGATTCGGCGCTGCCGGCTGGGGTGAACGAAGCTGATTTACAGATAGCTTTTCGCCGTGCTCTGACTGAGCGCCGCCGCGAAGAGATCGCCCGCGGCATGACGCTGGTCGGCCCACATCGTGACGATCTGCGCTTCTTTGCCGATGGCCTTGACCTGGGCGAGTATGGCTCTCGCGGCCAGCAGCGCACGGCGGTGCTGGCGCTCAAGCTGGCTCAGGCGGAGTGGATGCGCATGCACACCGGCGAAGCGCCAGTGATCCTGTTGGACGAAGTGCTGGCCGAGTTAGATGCATACCGCCGCCGCTGCCTTTTGCGCTTCATCGCGCGCGCTAACCAGGTCATCATCACTACGACCGATATGCATCGCCTCGATCAGGCTTTGCTGGCGAACGCGATGTTCCTGCGGGTCTGTGCCGGCGTCATCTCGTAAAGCTGTGCTTAGACAGCAGTCATGTATTGACAAACGCTGGACAAAGCGTTAGATTAGCTTTGAGGGCGTGTTCGAACACTACAGTGACGAGCCGGTGTACAACGTCAAGGCCGTGGTTCGCCAGACGGGCGTCTCGGCAGACACCCTGCGTGCCTGGGAGCGTCGCTATGGTGTGCCCTCTCCGCCGCGCACAGAAAGTGGCTACCGGTTGTATTCTGAACGCGATGTGGCCATCGTCCGCTGGTTGAAGGCTAAGACAGAGGGTGGGATGAACATTGCCCAAGCCGTGCGCTTGCTACAGTCGCTATCTGCTCAAGCGCCGGACGGGCCGCCGCTTGCCGAGGAGGTGTCGCCCACTTCGTATGATCGCTTGTGCGAGGCCTTTATCGCCGCAGCGACGGCGTTTGACGAAGCGCGCGCAGATCGCATCCTGAACGAGGCGTTTGCGCTCCTCTCAATCGAGGATGTCTGCCTGAACCTTATCCAGCCCATCCTGGTGCGGCTCGGCGAGCGGTGGCATGCGGGCGAGATCAACATCAGCGTTGAGCACTTTGCGACCAGCTTGCTGCGTCGTCGGCTCTCGGCGCTGATGACAGTCATGCCGCCGGCCAGCCGCGCAGGGCGCATCGTCAGCGCCTGTGCGCCTGGGGAATACCACGAGCTTGGCCTATTGATCATCTCGCTGTTCCTGCGCCGGCGCGGTTACGAGGTGATCTATCTGGGTCAGAACATCGGCCTGGTGCGTTTGCGCGAGATGTTGGAGAAAGTACAACCTGACTTGATCTTGCTCTCGGCCAGCCAGCTCATCGCTGCGGCGAACTTGCGTGACTTGATTGAAGTCATCCAGCCGTATGCTGCTCAGCACAGCGTGCGGATCGTCTTTGGCGGTCGTATCTTCGATAATGTGCCGGCCCTGCGCCAACACATGCCCGCCGTCTACGTCGGCGAGGATGCGTGGTCCGCCGCCGAGCACATCGCCCACCTCTTAAGCGAGCCGCCCGTGCCCTCGCTGGACCCGCCGCAGGGGGAGCCGGCGGCGAACGGCCATGCGCAGCTCGCTAGCCTGTCGCCGCAGGTGATCGCCATCGCAGCGCGCATCCTCCAGCGCCATGCCGATCAGCACCCTCGTCTAATCGAGGCATGCGAGTACATGTTCCGCTGCGTTGAGGCAGCCTGTCGCTTCGGTCTGCCCGAGGCACTGGCCGAGCTGAGCAACTGGGCGTGGGATGCGCTCCCGCCCGATGGAATCGCCAGTGAAGTGCTTCAAGAGGTGGCTGAGGCTCTGGACCAAGCTGCTGAATCCGCGTTGCCGCCAGCGCTGTATGTCTCCATACAGCCATACCTGCAAGCGATGCAGCGCGCATGTGCTGTGCCCTGAGCGCAGCAAAGCCGAGCTAACGTGGAGTGCTCAACTTCAGAGTGATTTGGCTCGTCAGGTGATCTAAACCGCCGAGGCGCTGAGGACGCAGAGGTCTTTTACTCTGCGCGCTCTCGACAGCGCGTTAACCTTGCTCCTAACTGCTCATTCCGAATTGGGACACTCCTAGCTAACGCTCGTCTCATATAGGGCGCTATGCTTGTAGCTCTGCTGGGTCATTTCACCAGCACAACGACAATTCGCCTTTGGAGAGAGCCATGATCCTGATCACCGGCGCAAGTGGCTACGTCGCACAACATACCCTT
>Ga0308398_1001625_pt1 | contig 11766 bp, 10 predicted proteins | sample Hotspr20SampleT9_FD_202360 | JGI IMG/M metagenome (GOLD analysis project Ga0308398, IMG submission 202360) | Hot spring phototrophic mat microbial communities from Mushroom Spring, Yellowstone National Park, Wyoming, United States - 20051001_T9 ...
AGCCTCAAGGTATTCATGAGAATATGGCAGAAATTTTGCCGCAGCTGCTGCAAATGTGTTTATAGACCAGGGTATCTTTCTTCTCAAAATTCTCTCTGCCAATTTATGCTGTCCTATGCAATAGCCCAGTCTTAAGCCGGGCATGGCAAAAATCTTTGTAAAAGCCCTTATGACAAGCATATTGTTAAAATCATAAATATATTTTATCATGGAGTTTTCGTTTCCCCCGGCAGTCAATTCAATAAATGACTCATCTATTATTACCAGAGTACCGTTTTTTTGTGCAAAATTCAATATCTCAAGCAAATCTTCCTTTGCGGTGAGAACAGATGTAGGGTTGTTTGGATTGCAAAGAAACAATGCATCATAACCGTCTTTCATTCTTAACAAAAGCTTTTGGACATCAATTCTAAAATTCTCATTTTCTTTGAGTTCAAAATATTCTGTCTCACAACCATGAATATTAGCTGCAATCGCATATTCTGAAAAAGAAGGTGAAGTTATAAGAACCTTTTTTAAACTAAAAGCATCGAACAATAAATATATTATTTCGGAAGCACCATTTCCCGGCACAACACATTCTTCAGCGACATTAAGATATTGTGCAATATTTTGCTTTAATTCCATGCATTCGGGATCAGGATAGTTTACGATGTCATCAATACAGGATTTAATTATTTCTTTTAGTTTTACGGGAATTCCCAAAGGATTTATATTAGCGCTATAGTCCAAAAACGCATCAGGACTTATGCCATAAATCTTTGAAGCCTTGAATATATTGCCTCCATGAATATCTGTTCCTTTTTTCTTGCACCCAACACTAAAATCTACCTGCATAAATACTGTAGCCTCCGCAACCCCATGGCATTTGTTTTTAAAATATTATATAATGTATTATATCAAGCAAAATATTATACTGCAAATATAAGAGTTAAATATGAGGTGCGTAAAAATGATAAAGCATCGCAAAATTAATATAGAAGATGTCAAATCTAAAATATGCGATTTGAATACTATATATGAAAAATATTCACATATTCTAGTTTGCATGTATGTTTTCGGCTCTATTAATTCTTGTCGGTCGACGCCTCTAAGTGATATAGATATTGCGATACTTTTCGACAACTCAATAGATGAAAAACAAATGGATTTATACGAAAATAAAATTCTTAATGATTTGTCGGATTTTTTTAATACAGAAGAAATAGATTTGATAGTTCTGAATAAAGCTCCCTTATCCATTCAATATGGAGTTATCAAAAGCAAAAGCAATATGTATTATAAAGACTTAGTAAAAATTGCAGATTATGAAAATAATATTGTTCTAAAATATATAGATTTTAAAAAATACAGAGATGAGTTAAATGATGCTTTCATAAAAAGTCTTATAAAAAGGAGATAAAACAGTCATGGATGAAAAACTTGCCACACAATTGAGATTGCTTAAAAAATACACTGATTTTTTAAAACAAATAAGAAGCATTGAGAAACACGAATATTTAAAAGATTCTATCTTGCAAGGTGCTGCTGAGAGATTCTTGCAATTAAGTATAGAATGCTGCATTAATATCGGCAATAGAATATTGAGCCTGGAACAAACAAGGCATAATATTGATGTGCCTGAAACATATGCCGATATATTTAAAGCATTATCCAATATTGGTATTATTGAAAATGATTTTTGTGAGAATATGACGAAAATGGCTAAATTCCGCAATAAATTAGTTCATGTATATTGGGATCTTGACAAAGAACAAATTTACCAAATAATACAGAACAACTTAAGCGATTTTGATAATTTCATCAGCATTATTGCCGCTTATGTAAACAGTATTAAATAGTTCTTACTGAAATACTAAAATTTTCGCTAAAAAACTTATCAAACCCACACACAGCACTAAACCTAACAATGAAGTGACATACATCAACTTCACAGTATCGGCAATATCGGAAGCCTCAAGTTCTTTTCCGGCATCACCAATCGTTGGCTTTTTTACTATCTGCCCGAAATATATGCTGTCACCTCCAAGCCTTATGCCTAGAGCTCCTGCAGTGGCAGACTCAGGGTAAGCGGAATTTGGGCTTTTATGGTTTCTTCTGTCTCTTAGCATAACAGCAAAACTTTTTTTGTAATTCTTGCCGCACAGAAAGGCTGCCGCCGGTATAAGCAATCCGCTCAACCTGGCGGGTATATAATTTGCATAATCATCGAGCTTTGCCGATGCCCTGCCAAAGTTTATATATTTTTCATTCATGTAGCCCACCATAGAATCTAATGTGCTTATTGCTTTATATGCATAAACCAGAGGTGCTCCCATGCCAAACAGAGAACCTATTGAAGCATACATAATAGGAGCTAATACCCCGTCTACGGTGTTTTCAGAAGTGGTTTCCACCACTCCCCTTATTATTTCTTTTTCATCAAGATTGCTCGTATCCCTTGAAACCAGCATGGAAAGCTGATATCTTGCACGCTCCGCATCATTGTCTTTTAATGCCCTGTAAACTTTTTTTGCTTCATCGCCAAGACATTTGGCTGCAAAAGAAGAATATATAAAATAAATGTTTATGGCATGATACAAAAACATATTAATCGATAAAGCAGCTCTTAAAATTATGTAAACTATAGCAAAAACACTTAATACAACAAATGCTGCCATTATTTTGCCTGCAATTCTTTCACACCTGTGCAAAGAACTGCAAGCCATTTTATCAATAGCTCTTCTTAAAACTCTTTCCGATGTTTTTATAAGCCATCCTATAAATCTTACGGGATGAGGGAGCCAGATCGGATCGCCTATTATTAAATCCAGCATATATGCTATTATTAAATCTATAGTTGAATGCACAGCCATATTTCGTCTCCTCCATTGGTATAGGTATACGCAGCGGAAATTATATCTTTTATACTTTATATCCCTATTATTTCATATATAGCATTAATATCTATACTTTCGCGAAGAATATCTGCAAGCTTGTTGTATTGGATTTCTTTGCTGCACAAGCTCTCCAGGTTCTTTAAATCCAATATTTCCAGTCCTTTCGATTTGCGTATATTATTAACAAGCCCAACTGTAAAATCAATACTGTCAAATATGCCATGCAGATATGTTCCGAACACATTGCCTTGCCGGTTTATTGCTCCATCTGTTTTCAGAGCTGCTTGTCCGAGGATGTTTGTAATTTTCAGCCAGGGAATGCTTTCATTAAATATTTCTGTTTCCCCCATATGTATTTCATATCCTCGTACTTTTCGTCCTTTCAAGCCTTCAAGCAATCCTTCATCGGCAGTCAAAACAGCTTCAACCTGTGTCCTGGTCTTGTTTTGTCTCATTGTAGTTTTTACATCAAGCAATTCCATTCCTTTTATTTTTGCAATACTTGATTCGCTGCCATAAGGATCTTCTATCTCCATCCCCAGCATCTGATACCCCCCGCATATTCCCATGACGGGCACACCTTTTTTATTCAATTGCTTTATACGCTCTTCAATGCCTGAATTCCTTAGATAAATAAGATCTTCAATCGTATTCTTGGAACCGGGGATTATAATTAAATCAGCATTATACAAATCATTTTGTTTTTGCACATATTTAAGTTTAACTGAGGGTATCATTTCAAGCACTCTAAAATCAGTAAAATTTGACATACGAGGCAATTTTGCAACAGCAATCTCTATTTCGGATTTGTCCGTCAGGCTATTGCAAGCATCTTTCCCCTCAAACGCAGCACTGTCTTCATCGTCAATGCTGAGTTTAAAATATGGCACGACACCTAGAACGGGAACTTTAATAATATCCTCAAGCATTTTGAGGCCAGGCTTGAGAATATCTACATCTCCCCTGAACTTATTAATAATAACTCCTTTTATGCGCTTTCTCTCTTTTTCATCAAGAAGCAGCATCGTCCCTGCAAGAGCCGCAAAAACACCGCCTTTGTCTATATCACCAACAAGTATGACAGGAGCATCTGCAATCTCTGCCATACCCATATTTACTATATCTTTATCCTTAAGATTAATCTCCGCCGGACTTCCCGCTCCTTCAATCACAATTATATCATGCATGCTTGCCAGTTTTTCATATACTTGTTTTATCATTTCCGAAAGCTGCGGCTTAAACTCATGGTATTCCGCGGCAGACATATTTCCGTAAACCTCACCGTTTATAATAATCTGCGCTTTCCTGTCAGAAACAGGCTTTAGCAAGACAGGGTTCATAAGTACATCCGGCTCCAATCCTGCGGCTTCTGCCTGAACAACTTGGGCTCTCCCCATCTCTTTGCCGTCGAGTGTAACATATGAATTTAAAGCCATGTTCTGAGACTTGAAAGGTGCCACACTGTGCCCATCCTGATTGAATATCCTGCATAATCCGGCAGCTATAATACTTTTGCCCACCGAAGAAGCAGTACCCTGTATCATAATGCATTTTGCTTTTTTAACAGATTGTTGATTAACCGACATTTCTTTACCCTCCCGCAATTTAGTTCCCACCAAAATATTATAACTCACTGGTTTTTTTACTTTTTTCCTCATACTTGCCGCAGTTTTTCAAAAAATTACAAGCGTATCCCGGATTGCTCCAAAAATGGATATGAGGGTATGCAGCGATTAAATTTTTATGCTTAAATCCACAATACCATGTTTTATTGCCATCATGTGTTTTTTTTGATACCTTATAGCACATTTCTTCCTTTGCATATTGTTCAAGCTGAACATCAGAATAATGAAATTCATGAGCTCTTATCTTGTCACCCTTGCATGACATTATGTTTTCAACCTGGGTTTCTACCTCCACATATCCAAAACGTTGAAGTTTTGCTGTCATAACACTTTTTGCCCGTATTGCACCGACCATTTCATAACACCTTCCTTGCAAGTCCGATATGCTCTGCGACATATACATGAGACCTCCGCATTCGGCATATACAGGCATTCCGTTTTCAATTTTCCCTCTTATATCAAATATTAAAGAACTGTTTTGTTCAAGTTCTGATGCGAATATTTCAGGGTATCCTCCCCCAATATATATGCCATTTGAATCTGCGGGCAAAAATTCGTCTCTTAATGGACTGAAAAAAATGATTTCGGCTCCTATTTGTTTAAGCAAATCAAAATTATCCCTGTAATAGAAATTAAACGCATAATCCATCGCAACAGCTATTTTGGGTCTGCATGCAAAATTAAAGTTTTTACGTATTGCCGGCCAGTCATAATTTTCAGCATAATATTTATGGTCTTTTGCTGAATTTGCAATATTTAATATAGTCTCCACATCTACTGATTTCAGAATCTGTTCTGAAATCGCAGATATTTTTTGTTTTAAATCTTTGATTTCGTTTGGAAGCAGCAGCCCAAGATGCCTGCTTTCAAGTTTTATTTCGGGCATATCCGGCAGATAACCCAGCACCCTTAGCCCTGTGTTTTCCTCAATTGCTGTTTTTATTATTCTATAATGTCCTTCTCCTTTTATTCTGTTAATAACTATACCGCCTATTTTTATTTTATTATTAAAATCCTTAAAACCTTTTAACATTGCTGCAACACTCAAAGACATGCCTTGTGCGTTTACAAGCAAAATTACAGGAGATTGAGTGATCTCCGCAATGTGAGCAGTGCTTCCAATCTGGGTTATCCCGCCAAAACCATCATAAAGACCCATAACACCTTCAATAATTGCTATATCCTTGGCATCAGCATTTTTGCAAAAAAGATGCTTTACGGTATTTTCATCCAACATCCAGCTATCCAGATTACGTGAAAAATAGCCTGAAACAATAGTATGAAACATAGGATCTATATAATCCGGTCCTACTTTAAAAGGCTGCACTTTTAGCCCTCTCTTATTAAAAACATCAATAAGCCCCGCAGTAAACGTTGTCTTTCCGCAACCGCTCGCAGCGGCTGCAATTGCAATTCGTGGCACCATCTACCTTTTCCTTCCTCCGACAACTCCGCTGAAATCTGCTATCCTATCTATTATTATATCTGCAATTCTTTCATCGTCTCCTATATGTCTTGTTATCACAATCTCTATACCACTGTATATTTGTTTTATTTTATTAATCTCTTCAGGGATATCAACAGTAACATGAACACCGTCAAATAAAAACATTGGCATTACAATGAATTTTTTTACTCCTTTATCCACAAGTTGTTTTATTATGGTCTCCATGTCCTGTTCGGAAAATTGAAGATATGCCGGATATACCGATTCACTGCCTATCTTATGCCTTACTTTTTGCACGATTGAATTTAATGTCTGCTCTGTTTCATTTCTCTTGCTGCCATGGGCCAGTATCAATATAGCTTCCATGCTCATCATCCTTTCATTTTTCTAAAAGTATTATTTATTGCTTTTGTGGTTTTTTCAATTTCTTCTTCGCCGTGAGCTGCAGAAACAAAAATAGCCTCATATTGCGAAGGTGCAACATAAACACCCTGTTCAAGCATCAAGCAAAAATATTTTGAGAAAGCTTGCCGATCACTTTTCATCGCGGTTCTATAATCCACAACATCAATGTCCGTGAAAAAAACTGTAAGCATAGAACCTATTCTATTTACTTTTACCGGTATTTGATATTCATTTGAAGCACTTTTAAAAGCTTCTTCAATTAAAGCTCCTTTTCTATCCAGTATATCATAAATATCATGGTTATCTCTTAAAATTTCCAGTGTTTTTATACCTGCCGCCACTGCCACAGGATTTCCCGAAAGAGTGCCTGCCTGATAAACAGGTCCTTCGGGTGATACAAGCCTCATTATTTCTTTTTTGCCTCCAAATGCTCCAACAGGTAAACCCCCACCAATTATTTTCCCAAGAACAGTAATGTCAGGCATTATGTTAAAATATGACTGAGCACCCCCATATGCCACTCTGAACCCTGTAATAACTTCATCAAAAATGAGAAGTGAACCGTAATTATCTGCTGCCTTACGCAAATATTTTAAAAAATCAATACCGGGAACAACAACTCCCATATTCCCCGCAACCGGTTCTACTATTACAGCCGCAATTTCATCGCCATGTATTTTAAATATTTTTTCAACTTGTTCCGTACAATTATATGAAGCCGTAATCGTGTTTGCAGCATAATCCTGAGGAACACCGGCACTGTCGGGCACTCCGGTTGTCATTGCTCCTGAGCCTGCTTTCACTAAAAGTCCATCGCTGTGCCCATGATAGCAGCCTTCAAATTTAATTATCTTGTTTCTGCCTGTAAAAGCACGCGCAAGCCTGACGGCACTCATAACAGCTTCGGTGCCTGAATTTGTCAATCGCACCATATCGACAGAAGGAACAGCCTCGCAGATTATTTCCGCAAGCTTTATTTCTTTTTCCGTGGGAGTTCCAAAACTTGTACCTTTCATGCTTGCAATCAATATTTCTTTCAGCACCTCTTCATTAGCATGTCCAAGTATAAGAGGACCCCATGAGCAAACATAGTCAATATATTCATTATCGTCCTCATCAATAATTTTGCATCCATATCCCTGTTTAATAAACTTAGGTGCTATACCCACAGACTTGAATGCTCTGACAGGACTGTTCACACCTCCCGGGATAACCTTTTTTGCTCTTTCAAACAAATAATCGCTTTTTCCTTGTTGCAATTTCATGCTGTTGACCACCCCGTTTTTTCAAATTTCTTTCAGCCATTGTGCTATTTGCTGCGCATAATAAGTAATTATAATATTTGCACCCGCGCGTTTTATGGATGTAATTGTTTCCAATACCGCAGCTTTTTCATTTATCCATCCGTTTAGCGCAGCACTTTTTAACATTGAATATTCTCCGCTTACACTGTATGCTGCGACAGGGACATCGAAAAAATCAGATACGGCATGCACAACATCAAGATAAGGCAATGCAGGCTTTACCATTATTATGTCAGCGCCCTCCTCAATATCATTCCTAACTTCTCTGAAAGCTTCTTTTATGTTTGAACAATCCATCTGATATGTTTTTCTATCCCCGAATGCAGGCGCCGAGCATGCTGCATCACGAAACGGTCCGTAAAACGCAGATGCATATTTTGCGCTATAAGACATTATTACCGTATCGTGATATCTGTTTTTTTCCAGAGCTTTGCGTATTTCTCCTATCCTTCCGTCCATCATATCAGATGGAGCTATTATGTCGGCCCCTGCCTGAACATAGCTTAATGCAGAATCAACGAGCAATTTAACGCTTGAATCGTTCTCAATTTTTCCATGTTCGTCTGCTATGCCGCAATGACCATGGCTTGTATACCCGCATAAACATACATCTGCAGCGAGAAGTATTTCGGGAAAGCGATTTTTAATTCCTCTTAATGCCCTTTGAATTACACCTTCAGGATTATACGCTTGCGTGCCAAATTCATCTTTTTGTTGAGGCACTCCAAATAACAAAACCGCAGGTATTTTTAGTTTAATAGTTTTTTCTATTTCATAGTAAAGCATGTCCAAAGAATACTGATAAACTCCCGGCATGGAAACTACTTCTTTTTTAATGCCCTTCCCTTCCAATACAAATAGCGGAAACATAAGATTGTTGACATTTACGTATGTTTCTCTCACCATTCTTCTAATATTTTCGTCTTTCCTCAATCTTCTATGTCTTATTGCCAGTTCCAAAGCAGAAATCCCCCTTCCCTCAATGTTAGCTAATTGATACCTTAAAAATCCGAGTTTTTCAGCGAAAACTAATTAGAAATCTCAATAATTTTGTCCATAAGCCCTTTCAATGTATAAACATCAGCTACTGCAAAAACCTTTATTCCTTCTTCCTCAGCAGCTTTTGCCGTAACCGGTCCTATGCATGCAACTTTTGCGGTCTCAAAAATTCTTTTTCTTGTTTCTATAGGAATCATGCCAAAAGCTCTTACTGTGGAAGCACTTGTAAAAGCAACAAAATCTATCTTTTCTTGCAAAATTCTTTCTGCGTCAATATTTGAATTTAGAATTGTTTTGTATACAGTAAGATCCACACAGTCTATGCCACTATCAACCAGCCCGTCAAAAAGCTCCTTATTTGCTATATCGGATCTTGCGAGCAAAACTTTTTGTCCTCTATCCACACGCTCCAACAATCCTTTAAGAAGATCGCCCGTTGTGTAGCTTTGCGGCACATAATCCACAAAAATACCTCTCTGCTCAACTTCTGATTTTGTTTCTTCCCCTATTGCGCAAATTTTTATGCCTGCGAGATGCCTAATATCAATATTGCATTGTTTCAACTTGTCAAAAAAATACTTCACACCTTTACGGCTCGTGAAAACAAGCCATGAAAAAGTATGCATGTTCTTAATAATCTTCTCAAATTCATCATCAATATCTGTCGGTATTGTTTTTATTGCAGGAATCAAAACAGGTTCTCCTCCTGCTTCTTCTATCATATCCGCAAATCTCGCCGCATCTTCCTTTGCTCTGGCAACAACGATTCTCTTGCCTGACAACGGTTTTTTATAAAACCAATGTAATTTATCCCTCAATTGAACGACTTCACCGATTATTATTACAGCCGGTGCTTTAATATTTTCTGTTTTTGCTTTTAAAGCTATATTCCCCAGCGTACCCGCAACAACCCTCTGCATTTGGGTAGTTCCTCTTTGTATTATTGCCGCCGGTGTATCGGCATCTTTCCCATGGTAAATCAATTGCTCGCATATTTTATCAATATTGCTTACTCCCATCAGAAATACAAGTGTACCCTCACATCTTGCCAGACAAGCATAGTCTATATGATTGTTCTCTTTTTCATTAGATTCATGCCCGGCAATTACGTGGAAAGATGAACTATAATCCCTGTGTGTCAAAGGTATACCCGCATAAGCAGGAGCTGCCACTGCTGATGTAATGCCCGGAACTATTTCAAAGCTAATGCCTCTTTCGCAAAGGTATTCGCATTCTTCTCCACCCCTTCCAAATACAAAAGGATCTCCTCCTTTTAGTCTTGCAACTGTTTTTCCTTCCTGCGCTTTCGCTGCAAGTATTTCATTTATGCAATTTTGCGGCAAGGTATGAGAGTCTGGCATTTTCCCTGCATAAACAAGTTCAGCGTCTTGTCTTGCGAGACTCAATATCCTTTCATTAATTAATCTGTCATACACAATAACATCTGCAATCGAAATACATTCAACAGCTTTTAGTGTAAGAAGCTTATAATCTCCTGGTCCTGCTCCTATTATGTAAACTTTCCCTTTTTGCACTCTTTATCCTCCTTTTTTTATTAGATTTTGAAAACCTTGAATTTTTGCTGAAAGTATTGGGTTTTTCATCCAAAATCTGCGTTTTCCTTGGAAAACTATTTATTTGCTTGTGTTTCGACTTGTTTCAGTATTTTTTCTGCCAGAAATTGTCCAAGTTTTTGAGCATCTTCCTTTTGTCCTCTTATGCAATCTTTATATAATATATTTTTGCCGGTATCCGCATACATTCCGTACAAAAGCATGTCGTCACCAATTATAACCGCATGTGCACCTATCGGTATGGAACATCCTCCACCCAACTTGACCATATAAGCTCTCTCAGCTTTTAATTGCAATTCGGCTTCATTGCAATGAACTGCATCTGTTATGAAATCGGAATCAAAATCTTCGCGGGTTTGTACTCCAAGTATTCCCTGACCTACGGCAGGTATTATATCGCAGACTTCAAAATATTCAGCTGCAAGATTTTCCATACCCAGTCTCTTTAGTCCTGCCGCTGCCACGACAATTGCATCATATTCCCCTTTATTCATTTTTTCTATCCTGGAATTTACGTTTCCTCTCAATAGCTTAAACCGGATACCGGTTCTTAAATTTTTCAGCTGCATTTCTCTTCTTAAACTGCTTGTTCCTATGACTGACCCTTCGGGCAAATCATTAAATCGTAATCCTCTTTTGCAAACCAATACATCACGAGGGTCTTCCCTTACGGAAACAGCAGCTATTTTAAGCCCTGATGCCATTTCTGCAGGCATATCTTTCATGCTGTGAATGGCAATATCAATTCTTTTATTTAACAAAGCATACTCAATTTCCTTGACAAATAATCCTTTGCCGCCTATTTTTTCAAGCCTTTGATCAAGCATTGCATCTCCGCTTGTTTTTATAGGGATTAGTTCAAACTCAATATTTGAATACTTGGCCCATATCTGTTCGATTATTATTTTGCTCTGCGCAACAGCAAGCTTGCTCTCACGTGTCCCTACCTTTACTTTCAATTTTATTACCCCCGCTTCACTTCTATATTAAACAGTTCTGCTGTCCTGTACTTCTTCTAAATATTGATTGAGTATATTTATATATTTTTTAAGTTTAATATTATTGCTGCATTTGCAATTTTCTTCGTTATTATCCACTATTATTTCAATTATTTGAGCCGCTAAATCTTTCATAATTTTTTCTTTATCCTCTTTTTGTTTGATTTTAGATTTTATTTCTTTTCTAAGCATCTCCAGCTTTTCTGTTATTTCCGCTATTTCACAAGGAAGAATCTCGTCAATTTTTTCTCTTATTGCCGCTGTCATGGCAGGAAAACTTCCTGATGAACATATACCGATTACAATTTTCCCTCTTTTAACTGTTGAAGGGAATAAAAAGCTGCATTTTCCAGAATCATCTGCTACATTTACCGGAATATTTCTTTTTGCCGCATATTCGCTGATCCTTGCATTTACATCGCTATGAGAGGTTGCTGCAACGGCAATGAAGCAATTCTCAATATCACTGTCTGCAAATTCCCTTTGCTCCACATTTATTAATCCACTTTCTTTTAACTTTATCAACTCTTCACAC
>Ga0308398_1001627_pt1 | contig 11756 bp, 8 predicted proteins | sample Hotspr20SampleT9_FD_202360 | JGI IMG/M metagenome (GOLD analysis project Ga0308398, IMG submission 202360) | Hot spring phototrophic mat microbial communities from Mushroom Spring, Yellowstone National Park, Wyoming, United States - 20051001_T9 ...
TCCTTTTCCTATTCCGATAGGATTATACCACATGTTCTCACAAAATGCAAGTGTCCTATGGTATAATAGGAGTAGGAAGTCCTATGAAGGGGGTGTTGAACATGCCGGTGCAAGTCAGCGAACTATGGAAACATATCGAAGAGATAGCCCGTGAGAAGCACGGGGTGCGGGCGTATATCGTGTTGCAGGGCGCGGGCGTCAGTGCCACAACGGTCCGCCTGCTTCGACTGGGTCGCCCGCCGAAGTCTATCGCCAGCAGGGAGAAGATAGCCGAAGCGCTTGGCGTTTCGGCGGACGATCTGTTCGGGGTGCAGTAGCATGCAGTAGCAAGGAGGGGCGGGTTGCACCCGCCCCATGACCTAATCAGAATCGTCTATGAAGACTACCTGCTCTTCAGGCTCGAGCGTGTTGCCCAAGACACGGAGACGGCAGCGCACCAAAAACATGAGCAGCTGCGCCGAAGCCTTGTCCGTCGGGTCCAACGCACGGCGGTAGCATTCTTCGAGCAGAATATCCAATCCTTCTTGTAGCGCGTCGTTCCACGCTTCAGCAAACTTCGGAGACTTCTCTCTATGATAGTATGCCGTCCGCCTGCTGACACCAGCCAGACGCGCTGCGAACGACACCGTGTGCCCGTTGCGCAGGGCTTCTAGGAACCGCTCTTGCCAACCTACAGGCAGCCTTGCCATTTCAATCTCACCCCCTTCCTTGTGAAATTACCAACGCATACCAACGCATTCCATTCATGGAACATACCAACGCATACCATGAAATTGGCAGAACATAGCGGAACATAGCACTCATAGACGGGCTTGGACGTGTTTGAGAGCAGCGAACGGGGACGTGTGCCAGCTCCGTGGATCCAGATTGCCCGCCAGCGCGTCGGACAGTCTCACCGCGCCCCAACGCTTGCCGCGCCGAAGAAGTAGCACGTCTGCGAAGCGCAGGGCGCGGCGTAGGGCTTCCCTGTCTGGTGGGTCTGAAGTGTCCACCACCGCAACCCCTGCTCCGGCAAACGGTTTGTCGTCCGCGGTGCGCACGAACAGGATATCCACGCCCGCAACGTTCCAGTGTTCCGTGTCCAGCTCGTCCAGTGTCACCGTCGTCCACCTTCCTAGTCGGTGTCAGCGTCGTCCGCCACGCGCTCGTTCGTGACACTCACTCGGCGGTCGCGCGTCAACGCAATGATTGCCTTCACCGTGTCCACCCAATCCTTCGCGTATCTGCCTGCGTCATAACCGTCTTCAGGTCGGAATGAGTATCCACACAGAGCATGAGCGCATTCCACCTTATCGTTGTCGCGGTATCCCGCAGCGATAGCCTGTTTGTAGAACTGCGTGTGTTCCTGCTTGCTTGAGACGCGACGTCGCTCCACGACCAAATCCCAAGCCTGCCCAGAGACGATACGGTGGTAGATCTCCCGCGCGTACTGCTTCGCAACGTCGGCTCCTTCAAACACCAGCCTTCGAATGAAGTCCACCATGCACTCCTTGCTCAGACGGTTGCGGTCTCTGGAACGGTAGACGCCACCCTTGCGGTCGTAGACGGAGCCGTCTGAGTTGTAGATAATGTAGTTCTTCCTTGCACTCACGAACACGCACTTGTCGTTCCAGTCCAGCTCCAGCTTGAAGCCTTCCGGTAGAGTCGACTGGGCTACTTCCAGCCCGCGCTCGGCGTCTGGTCCGGTGAAGACGACACCGTCTGTATCCGCTTCGACGATATAGTAGCCCGCGTCTTCCAGCGCACCTATCATGCGCGTCAAAAGCTCGCGCCCTATCTCGGTTACCCGCGCCGCGGCGTCCATGTCGTTGAATGCCACACCGGCAGTGCCCAAAAAGCCGTACAGGGAGTTGATCAGGATCTTGAAAGCACCCTGAAGGTATTCAGCTTCCTTATCGCCCTGTTTCGCACGTGCCTTCAGACGCAGCCGTTCTTTAGTAAACTTATGAAGATAAGCTAGTGAGTAGCATTCCGTGTCCTTGCGCGTATGGACGCTGAATTGGAGCATGATACTTGGGTACAGACTGGAGACGTCTATCTTATGACACTGGGTGAACGCGCCCGTCTGAGCCACCACCAGTCCGCCCGCATACTCCCGCTTCGGGTCAGCCATGCGCTCTCCCTGTTCTCTATCGACACCGTAGAGCTTGCAGAGCAAGTGGTTCCAGAGCGTTGCGTTGCCTGCCACAAACACCTTCCACAATGGGTACTCTAGTATATTGGATATGTAGTAATAAGCAGGAGCAAGCGTCTCCAGCAACGCCCATGTGTCGCGCAGGTCATCAACCAGATACTGTTTGAACTTCTCCGTGTCGTTCAGGAAGGCGTCATGGATGTTGTCATGGGATAGGGTCACTTCGCGCTGACGTCCGGCTATCTCAGCTGCTGCGGTCTTCAAATCGTAACCGCTCAGTTTCCTAGCCGAGAAGTCATACCGACATACTAAATGGAAGATATCAGCGATTGCGGTGTTCCAGTCTCTCGGCAAGAACACAGGAACGAACTCAATGTCTGCGTCCGACTTCCATGTGCCCTTCGTCCCCGCCACGCGCATGCTAAACTGCCCTACGGTGAACGGGTGGTCTACTCCTAGCTGCTCGCACCGCCCGATAATGAACGGCAGGTCGAAGTCGTATAGGTTGTAGCCGGTCAACAACCCGGGTTTGGTCTGTTCCAGCGCGGACAGGAACCGACGCAGCAGCTTGCTCTCCCACGTGTCCAGCAAGTCATTCTCTTCGTAGGAGAGTGTCTCACCGTTCAGCAACTTGCGAATCGGGTCCCTGCATTGGACAGGGAGACGCCAGATATGCTCTCGTTCCCTGTCCTTCCAGCCAATCGCGAGTATGTGCCCGTCGGTGGGGTCCAGTCCCGTGGTCTCGATATCAATAGCCACACACTTCAAGTCCGCAAACGGGCGCGGCTCGGGTATCTCAATGTCAGGTAGTTCGTAAACGGGTTGGGTCAGGTCAGTGTTCGTCATGGGTAATCGCTCCTTTATATGTTGAAGGTTGTCGGTAATTGAGACAGAGTAATCCAGCGCGTCCAGTGTTTCCGCTGGGGCCTGCTTCCTTCGGGATTTCCGTTTAGGTTCTACGGCGCGGAGTTCCAGTTCGGGCGGCGCGTCGGCTGACACAGATTGCACACATATATATGGATCAGGGTCGGCCGCGTCTGTGGTAGGTGGACATGGTTTATCAAGGGCGACGTGATTCTCGAAGGCGACGTGATTTTCAAGGGCGACGTGATTTTGGGTGACCGATGGTGACCGATTACCCACAACTTTTTCTATGCAACTCTCGCGTAGAGACTTTTGGGGGAACCTGTCACCATCTGTCACCCTTGAATTCACGTCGCCTAAAATCGCGTCACCCCCTGTTTCTCCTATGTTCTTGTCACCGTTACCCTGTTGATTGACAAGATAGGGTAGACGTGATTTTTTGGGGGCGACGTGATTTGTGCATGGGGCGACGTGATTTACATTGCAATCTAACGAAACCACGTCGCCTGAACCGTGTCCACCGTCTGAACCATGTCCACCCCCGTCGGGTTGCGGGTCGTTTGGGTTGCTCTCGTTGCGCAGCCGCGCCCCCAGCACCACCATGTCGCCGTTCTCGTTGACGTGTTCGCAGCCCCGTACCGCCACGAACCATGCCAACAGGAGCCACTGCGCAATCCTGTCGGGTATTTCAGTCAGCCCTGAACGGGTCTTGAAGGAGTTAACGAATCTTAATAACTTCTCCTGTGTGTCAGGCTCGTAGACGACGCGCTCCTGTTCCCATCGTGTTAGGACACCACAGAGAAGTTGCTTAGTGCGTTCATCTGTGTCGACGGGCTGGAGCGCGTCCAACGCCCGTCGAAGTGCGTCGGGGTCTATGGACACGGGTTCGCGTTCGGGTTTCAGTCGCAGCCCTGTGCGGTAGAGTATTCTGAACTTGCCGCGACGCTCCTTACCGAAGCCGAGTTCCGTGAGTGCAGCACCGAGTGCCGTCTCCGTGTCGGGCTCAATCCCGACCATCTTACACCACTCCACATACTCATCATACAGCTCAGAGAAGGGAACCGCGTGTTCAGACCCCACGTCGCAGCGATCCTGAACGAATATCTCGACTTCCGATAGGCGACATGGTTGCTCTAAGGCGACATGGTTTATAGCACGATCGCACGATCTAGACCCAATTTCGGATAAGTTCGGAAATTCTTCTACACCCGAATTCAAATTTGAGTTGCGAATTTTCTTCGACTTATCCGAAAAGATAGTGAGATCGTGCGATCGTGCTGTCAAACCGTGTCGCCCTGCCAAACCGTGTCGCCCTGTCAAACCGTGTCGCCCTTCGGGGTTGGACTGCGCGTCCATAGCGGTCCAATCGGGTTCATAATCAATGGTTTCGAGTTCGGTTTCGCCGCGCAGCCATGCTTCTACCATGTCCACGACGGCGTCGGGTCCGACGTGTTTCGGTGTCACATCTGGGTCTCGTGGGGTTTTGAATCTCATCCCGTAGAACACTCCGCGCTTCCCTTCAACGTATCCGTGTCGGTCGTATGGGTTGTTGATTCCAAGTCCGAGTAGAATCTGTTTCAAATGCTCGGTGAATCGCCGTTCCTTGCCGTTCCACTCGTCTGCTAATGAGTAGTCTTCGCCCCATTGCATGAAGTCGCGGTATAGGTCGTCTTTAGCTACCATATCGCGGCGGCTGTGTGTGACGACACACTTATCGCGCAACCACGCATACACGACATCCTGCTCCATACGGCGTTCCTGGACGGCGATGTAGGCAGTCTTGGAGATCCAGTGCGGATACCTTAGATAGTCCACCAGTCCCCACAGCAGGGTGTTCAGGATGCCCGGGGCTTCCTGCATCAGCGCGGCGGCGTAGTTCGGGCGCATCTCGCTCTCCTTGAAGCGATATCCGAACGGCAGTAGGCGCAATCGGTCGTAGAACGCCTGGTCTGTCTTATTTGGCAGCACGGGCTTACGGTTCGACGTAAAGACGAGAGAGAACTGGGGTTTCCAGGTGAACTCTTCGGGCAGATTCATGAACACGCCACGGATCGCGCGGTTGGTGTCGGCGTTGTCGTCGGTCAGTGCCTTCAGCTTCTCGATATCCAGGTCGGCACGGTCTGGGGTCTCGTTGACCACAATGAGCCGAGTATGTCTTGCACCCCACAGATACGGTTCCGCATCGCCTTCCTTACGGGCAGCGAAGGCGTTGGCGGGCAGCGACATTGCCATTCGTGGTCCGAGTAGTGAGTTTATCACTCCAATGGTGGTCGTTTTGCCATTCCGTCCACCGCCGTGCAGCCAGTATATGTAGCGCGAACGGTATCCGCTGATAGCCAGTCCACCGGCACGCAGTAGCTCGCGCACCAGTTCAGGGTCGCCGTTGCACACCTTCATCAAGTGTTCGCGCCACAGAGGAGTGTCGGCAGTGGGGTCGTAAATGGTGTTCAGTTGCCATGTTATCGGATACGCTCTATCCAGTTCCTGCACTGTGATCTCGCCCGACTCTTCTACGCGCAGCAGCACGTTTTGACATGGAATATACTCGCGGATCAGGATGAAGGCATGTTCATCCGTGTATATATCCTGCACCGCTTCCTTGAATGCCAGTGTTATCGTGTGTTCCACACCGAGTATCGAGCTAATCTCCTTCAGTACCTTGGACTCTTCATCTGAGTTGGGGAGACATAGAGACAGCTTCTCGCGCACCGAATCGCGCACCCAGTCCATGTGTAGTGCTGCGTTCGTCTCCGCCCATAGTTTCCGTTCGGTATCCCAGACTCTTAAGTAGCCTTCCAGTTCCCTTCGGCTGATACAAATGAACTTGAAGTCGTCTGTAAGCAGTGATCGGATAAGGCGTCGTACTATCTCGTTCAAGTTCGGGGAGTATGCGTACTTGTGGAAGAGTTGTTGCAGCTGCTGAGAGAGAGACCCCGTCGGCACTAGAGAACGGTTGGACTTACTCGGTTTCGGCTGCACCACTACCCGCTCGGCTTTCTCCATAGCTTCCATTACCTTCTGGATGAACCGGTCGCGGTCTCCCAACCCAACACGAAGCTCGCTAGGGTCCTTAACACCGTGGTGCGCCCAGTGGATGGCGCGTATCTCCGCGCCCGCCGACTTCTGTTGCAGCGTCTGGAGTTTGTTTTGGAGTTCTTCTTGGTTGTACTCCTGGTCGTCTTCAACGCTGATGTATATTCGCTTATACTTCCTTGAGAGCTCCACGAACTTCTTGTCTGCGGACATTAGCGCGTTGACGTTGGTGCGCCCGATAACGTTGAATCCCGCATCTGTCAGCACAAGGGTGTCCGACTCGCCTTCCACGAGAATGCAGTATTCCTGCGCTGGGTCTTCCAGCCAGTCGTAGAGCTTCTCGTTGGAGTTCTTGCCATTCTCCCATGCCCATGCCTTCGGCAACCTGCGAACATGCACCGACCCGTCGCGGTACAAGAATCGGACGGACACACGGTTCTTCTCATTGATGTCCACCTGCACCCTAGCGCGTTTGAGCGTTTCCAGTGAAATACCCTTCCACTCCCCGAAGGCAGCCAGTATCGCGTCGCCCGCTTCATCCATGAGAACATGGTTGTCATGCCCGTGACCTGCCAAACAACGGATATACAACCCCCATGCATCCTTCTTCTCAGGGTTGGCTCCATCGGGAAGGAACAAGGAGATAGACAGCGAAGGGTTGGCGTCGCCGTGCTTGTGGGGTGTCGGGGTAGTGCATGGGCAGCGGACCATGTGGGGTTTAGGCGCGGGTTCGGTGTCCGGGTCGTCGACGTGGAGATCCCACTCTTCAAGCAATTCGTGAATAGCGTCCGCCAGTTCCTGTAGACGCGCGTCCAGCTTGAGATTCCCGTTGGATTGTGCCATAATACTAGTAGTGTTGTTCGACATATCACTCACCTGTTAGTTAGGAGTAGACTGTTGTGTGACCCGTCGAGACTACGGCGGGTCATTCTGTTGTCTGTCAGCCCCACCACACCCGTTCGAAGAGAGCCGGGCGCCAGGGCGACGCCCGGCGAGAACAGGTGAGTGAGACTGTCGGACAACACCTTGCACCCCAGTCCCCAAGGTGCAAGCCTGAGAGAACTTGTCAAGTTTGAGACTATCTTGCCTGCTCAACAGCAGACAATGCCTGATCGTTCCACCTTCGCAGGATCTCGTCCAGCGCAGCAGCGGGCACGCGCCGACGCCCTGCCACGCGCACGGTTGGCAGCTCACCGCGCTCCACCCACTTATACGCGGTCTGGTAGCTCAGCCCTAACCGCTCCGCGGCTTCGGCAATCGTCAACAGAGGTTTCATGTTGTTCCCACCTTCCATAATAGTTATAGTCGTCTGTTCCATGAAATTGCCTACCATGTATCAAAATCAGACGGAATGCTAGGTTTGTCCAGTTTCCATGCTCTCCATAAATATATAATCTCGCGAATTGCCAAATCTCACTCTCCATAATATAGTATCAATCCAACCGCTCGGTTTGTTTCGATCTCCATAAATATAATATCGCTTCAACACCACAGAATTGCCCATCATCTCTTCCATGTCCAATATTGGCATGTTTTGTGTTCGGGGTCTGCCCGATGGCAGACCCCGTGTTTCTCTGACTATTCTTCCGCGTCGTTGCTACTTCCGCTGTTCCTTCGCTTCCACTCGTCCACGACTTCGCGGAGCCGTTGCAGCCCGGACGCGATATCGGCAACCACGAACTCGCGCGACCCGCACTGTCGGCATACCCCACGAAGCTTCTCCAAATCTTGCCATGTATGGATCGCACAGCATTCGTCGTCGCCACAGCCCAGGTCGAACTCGTACTCTTCGAGATACGCCTTCAGCTCCTTCAGGTCGTCTGACTCTTCTGGTCCAGAAGCCCCCCAATCGATTTGGTAGCTTCGCCAGCCCAGCTCACCGGTGTCGAACTTGGTGAATCGTCGTACTGTCGTCTGTTGCATGTCGTTCGCCCCCTTGTTATTGGTCTTGGTGGAGTGTTTATACTCCTTTTCCTATTCCGATAGGATTATACCACATGTTCTCACAAAATGCAAGTGTCCTATGGTATAATAGGAGTAGGAAGTCCTATGAAGGGGGTGTTGAACATGCCTGTGCAAGTCAGCGAACTATGGCGTCGGATTGAAGCGATAGCGCAGGAGAAGCACGGGGTGAGAGCGTATATCGTGTTGCAGGGCGCGGGCGTCAGTGCCACAACGGTCCGCCTGCTCCGTCTGGGTCGCCCGCCGAAGTCTATCGCCAGCAGGGAGAAGATAGCCGACGCGCTTGGCGTTTCGGCGGACGATCTGTTCGGGGTGCAGTAGCAACAGGGGGGCGGGTGGTGTTGCCCGCCCTTACGATCTAATCGGACTAATCAGAATCGTCTATGAAGACTACCTGCTGCTCTTCAGGCTGCTCGAGCGTGTTGCCCAAGACACGGAGACGGCAGCGCACCAAAAACATGAGCAGCTGCGCCGAAGCCTTGTCCGTCGGGTCCAACGCACGGCGGTAACATTCTTCGAGCAGAATATCCAATCCTTCTTGTAGCGCGTCAGCCCACGATTCGGAGAATTTCGGAGACTTTTCACGGTACCTGTATGCCGTCCGCCTGCTGACACCAGCCAGACGCGCTGCGAACGACACCGTGTGCCCGTTGCGCAGGGCTTCTAGGAATCTGTCCTGCCACCCGCGCGGTAGCCTTGCCATTGGTCTCACCCCCTTCCCTTACCAGCGCATTCCAACGCATTCCATAACATGTTGGTTTGCGCACGCATACCAACGCATTCCATTCATGAAATAGCGGAACATAGCGGAACATATCATTCACAGACGCGCCGTAGGGCTGCAAACGGGGACGTGTGCCAGCTCCGTGGATCCAGATTGCCCGCCAGCGCGTCGCTCAAGCGCACCGCACCCCAACGCTTGCCGCGCCGAAGAAGTAGCACGTCTGCGAAGCGCAGGGCGCGGCGTAGGGCTTCCCTGTCTGGTGGGTCTGAAGTGTCCACCACTGCCACACCCGCACCGGCGAACGGCTTGTCGTCTCTGACACGCACGAACATGACGTCCACGCCCGCAACGTTCCAGTGTTCCGTGTCCAGCTCGTCCAGTGTCACCGTCGTCCACCTTCCTACTCGGTGTCTCCGTTATCCGCCACGCGCTCGTTCGTGACACTCACTCGGCGGTCGCGCGTCAACGCAATGATTGCCTTCACCGTGTCCACCCAATCCTTCGCGTATCTGCCTGCGTCATAACCGTCTTCAGGTCGGAATGAGTATCCACACAGAGCATGAGCGCATTCCACCTTATCGTTGTCGCGGTATCCCGCAGCGATAGCCTGTTTGTAGAACTGCGTGTGTTCCTGCTTGCTTGAGACGCGACGTCGCTCCACGACCAAATCCCAAGCCTGCCCAGAGACGATACGGTGGTAGATCTCCCGCGCGTACTGCTTCGCAACGTCGGCTCCTTCAAACACCAGCCTTCGAATGAAGTCCACCATGCACTCCTTGCTCAGACGGTTGCGGTCTCTGGAACGGTAGACGCCACCCTTGCGGTCGTAGACGGAGCCGTCTGAGTTGTAGATAATGTAGTTCTTCCTTGCACTCACGAACACGCACTTGTCGTTCCAGTCCAGCTCCAGCTTGAAGCCTTCGGGTAACACTGACTGCGCTATCTCCAGCCCGCGCTCGGCGTTCAAGCCTGAGAAGATAATCCCGTCCGTGTCAGCTTCAACTATATAGTAGCCTGCGTGTTCCAGTGCGTGTATCATGCGCGTTAGAAGATCGCGCCCTATCGTAGTCACACGCTCCGCCGCCGACATGTCGTTGAACGCCACCCCCGCCGTGCCTAAGAACCCATACAGGGAGTTGATTAGTATCTTGTAAGCACCCTGCAGGTACTCGGCTTCCTTATCTCCCTGTTTTGCGCGTGCCTTCAATCGTAGACGCTCTTTAGTAAACTTATGAAGATACGCGAGTGAGTAGCGTTCCGTGTCCTTCCTTGTGTGGACGCAGTACTGTAGCATGATACTTGGGTACAGACTGGAGACGTCTATCTTATGACACTGGGTGAACGCGCCTGTCTGAGCCACCACCAGCCCGCCCGCATACTCCCGCTTCGGGTCAGCCATGCGCTCCGCCGTCTCTCGGTCGACGCCATAGAGCTTACAGAGCAGGTGGTTCCATAAGGTTGCGTTGCCCGCAGTGAATGTCTTCCAGAGCGGGTACTGTAGTATCTGGGAGACATAATAGTACGCCGGAGCTAGCTTCTCCAGCAACGCCCACGTGTCCCGTAAATCGTCTATGAGATACTGGTCGAACGTCGCTAAGTCGTGCAGGAAGGCGTCATGAATGTTGTCATGGGATAGGGTCACGGACCGCTGACGTCCGGCTATCTCTGCCGCGGCGGACTTCAAGTCGTATCCTGACAGCTTCCGCGCCGAGAAGTCATACCGGCACACCAGGTGGAACATGTCGGCGATTGCGGTGTTCCAGTCGCGCGGGAGAAATATCGGGGTGAACTCTATGTCGGCGTCGGACTTGAACGTGCCCCTAGTGGCAGCGACGCGCATGCTAAACTGACCGACGGTGAACGGGTGTAGCCAATTTAGTTTCTCGAACCTACCGATAAGGAACGGCAGGTCGAAGTCGTACAGGTTGTAGCCTACCAGCATGTCGGGCTTCGTTTTCTCCAGCGCAGACAGGAACCGACGGATTAAGTAGTTCTCCCCCGATTCAAGCACAATCTTCTCGTCGTAGGATAGCTTCTCTCCCGACAGCAGCTTGCGAATTGGATCATTGCAAGAGTCGGGTAGACGCCAGATATGCTCGCGTTCTCGGTCCTTCCAGCCAATAGCCAGTATGCGCCCGCTCGTAGGGTCCAGCCCTGTGGTCTCAATATCAATAGCCACACACTTCAAGTCCGCAAACGGGCGCGGCTCGGGTATCTCAATGTCAGGTAGTTCGTATGTGGGTTGGGTCAGGTCAGTGTTCGTCATGGGTAATCGCTCCTTTATATGTTGAAGGTTGTCGGTAATTGAGACAGAGTAATCCAGCGCGTCCAGGGTTTCCACAGGATTCTGCTTCCTTCGGGATTTCCGTTTGGGTTCTACGGCGCGGAGTTCCAGTTCGGGCGGCGCGTCGGCCGACACAGATTGCACACATATATATGGATCAGGGTCGGCCGCGTCTGTGGTAGGTGGACATGGTTTATCAAGGGCGACGTGATTTATGTATGGGGTGACGTGATTTACATTGCAATCTAACGAATTCACGTCGCCTGAACCGTGTCCACCTGAACCATGTCCACCCCCGTCGGGTTGCGGTTCGTTCTCGTCGCGCAGCCTTGCTCCGTGTATCACCATGTCGCCGTTCTCGTTCACGTGTTCGCAGCCCCGTACCGCCACGAACCATGCCAACACGAGCCACTGAGCAATCCTGTCGGGGATTTTAGTCAGCCCTGAACGGGTCTTGAAGTCTTCCACGAACGCGCTCAGCTTCTCCTGTGCCGGGTCTTCGTAGACGACGCGCTCCTGTTCCCAGTTAGTTACCATTTTATAGAGTAGGCGCACAGCGCGTTCGTCCAGCCCCACGGCAGCCAGCGCGTCCAGTGCTTGCTTCAGCGCGTTGGGGTCTATGGACACGGGTTCGCGTTCGGGTTTCAGACGCAGCCCTGTGCGGTAGGTCACACGGTGCTTGCCGCGTCGTTCGGTTGGGAACCCCATGTCCGATAGTGCCCGACCGAACCCGTTGGCTGTGTCTGGTTCCAACC